>OBLK01000292.1_pt1 | contig 13537 bp, 15 predicted proteins | sample 1518871 | NCBI WGS metagenome assembly OBLK01 (sample SAMEA2464837, study PRJEB22497) | soil metagenome | biome: Grassland; feature: Farmland; material: Clay | place: Australia | collected 2013-02-01 | depth 0.8 m
CGCCCACGCCGCCGCAATGGCTTGTCACGGGACCTTCCAAGGTGGCGATCGGGCTTGCCGGCAGCCGGCTGCCGGCCACCACGGGGGTGCTGATCTGCCCGTACCTGCTGCATCGCGACCCGCGCTGGTGGACCGACCCCGAGCGGTTCGACCCTGACCGCTGGCTGGGCCGCGACCAACCGCACGGCCGGTACGCCTACCTGCCGTTCGGCGCCGGGCCCCGGGTCTGCCCGGGCTCGCTGCTGGCCACGGTGCAGCTGACCGCGCTCACCACGTTGCTGGCCAGGGACTACCGGCTGGAGCTACCGCCGCTGGCGAACGTGCGCCCGAGCACCGACGGGTTGATGCTGCCGACCGGCGTGACCGGCAGCTGGCACCGCCGGGTCACGTCCGACCGTCGTCGACGTGTTCGGGAGCCAGGCGGACGCAGCAGTGGCCGGGCGCCGGGTCGAGGCGGGCGCACATCCCGGTCTGACCGAGGCCGGTGAGCAGACCTTCGAGCAGGCTGAGGTTCATACCGCAGATGAGCTGGGTGTGGGTCGTGGCGAGGCGGTGGAACGGGCAGTTGCCCAGCACCACCTCCTCGCCGTCGGCACGTGGTTCGAAGCCGTGCAACTCGAGGGCGAGCAGCACGGCTTCGGCAGGCGAGGCATCGGGCTCGCGGGCCGCCTGGCCGAGTTGTTCGCCGAGCTCGTGGGCATGCCGCCCGAGGATCGGCCGCGGTGGCTGGCCGGAGCGGTCGGCCTCTTCGAGCGCCGCGGCCAGCAGGTGCCCGGCCAGGTCGTAGTGGCGCTCGGGCAGCGAGACCGCCACCTGCTGCTCCGAGCGCTGGTAGAGCTTGGCCGGACGGCCGGCGCCCGGCCCGGTACGGCCGGTGCGGCGCTCGAAGGTGACGTCGAGCAGGCCCTCGTCGGCCAGCTTGTCTAGGTGGAAGGCCACGGTCGCCCGGGAGATCCGCAACGCGGCGGCGACGTCGTCACGGCCGACCGGCGCCCGCTGCCGCACGACGTAGTCGTAGAGACGGCGGCGGGTCGGCTCGTCGAGGGCCGCCACCGCGGAGATGTGCCGGGACTCGTCCATGACCTCCACTCTAAAACAAACAGCGGTTGACGATAACACGCGACGGTTCTAAAGTCAGCTTGAGTCAACGTTAGAAGGAGGAACTCATGGCAACCGGCAGCGCACCGGCCGGCTACATCGACCGCTCGGCCCTGCGCGAACCCTCCTACCAGGCATTTGTGCTGCTCCGGACGGTGTTCACCGTCGCGCCGATCCTGTTCGGCCTGGACAAGTTCACCAACATCCTCGTCGACTGGCAGATCTACCTCGCGTCATGGATCGACGACATCGTGCCCGGCACGGCCCAGCAGGCGATGTACGCGGTCGGCGTGATCGAGATCGTGGCCGGCATCGCGGTCGCCGTCATGCCGCGGTTCGGCGCCTGGCTGGTCGCCGCGTGGCTGGCCGGCATCATCGTCAACCTGCTGACCCTGCCCGGCTACTACGACATCGCCTTGCGCGACTTCGGGCTGCTCATCGCCGCCGTCGCGCTGGCCAGGCTGGCGGTCACCTACGCACCGGCGCGCCGGTGACCGTCCATGACCTGAGGCACCTCGTCCGCGGCCAGGTCCACCAAGACACGGTGGACCTGGCCGCGGCGGAGCGCGCCGTGACCGACCTGCTGGTCGCCCTCGGCAAGGACCCGGCATCCGAGTCCCTGCTGGACACGCCGAGACGAGTGGCGAGGTCCTATGCCGAGCTGCTCAGCCCGCGGGAGTTCCGGCTGACGACGTTCCCCAACGACGAGGAGTACGACGAGTTGGTGGTCGCCAGGGACATCCCGATGCGGTCGCTGTGCGAGCACCACCTGCTGCCGTTCCACGGCGTCGCCCATGTCGGCTACCTGCCGGGCAGGCGGATCCTGGGCCTGTCCAAGCTCGCGCGGGTCGTGGAGCTGTTCGCGCATGACCTTCAGGTCCAGGAGCGGCTGACCAAGCAGGTCGCGGACTGGCTGCAGGAACACCTGCAGCCCAAGGGCGTCGGCGTGGTGATCGAGGCCGAGCACCTGTGCATGTCGCTGCGCGGGGTGCAAGCGACAGGCGCGCGCACCGTCACCTCGGCGCTGCACGGGCAGCTACGGGAGGACCGCGGCTCACGCGAGGAGTTCTTCGCCCTGACCGGAGTCGGCACCTGAGCCGTTGTATACCGCCGTGTTTGCGTAGATATACTCCTGTTCGTGCCGAATCTGCGGACGAATGTGGCCTTCGCCGGGATCGTTGCGGTGATCGCCGTCGCCGGGTGCGGCTCCGGGTCCGATTCCCAACAGCGCACACCCGACCCGGCTGGCTCGACGGCGACAGTGACCGGCGAGATCGTGGTGTTCGCCGCGGCGTCGCTGACCGAGACGTTCACCCAGCTCGGCAAGGACTTCGAGGCGGCGAACCCTGGCGTGACCGTGAAGTTCAACTTCGCGGGCAGCTCGGCGCTCGCCCAGCAGATCAACCAGGGCGCGCCCGCCGACGTGTTCGCTTCGGCGTCGCCGACCAACATGACGCAGGTCGGTGTGGCCGATGGGCTCTCCGGCGAGCCGGTTACATTCGCTCGCAACACGCTGCAGATCGCGGTGCCGACGGGCAACCCGGGCAACGTCACGGGCCTGGCCGACTTGGGCAAGGACGAGCTGAAGATCGCCCTGTGCGCCGAGCAGGTGCCGTGCGGGGCGGCCGCCAAGAAGGCGTTCGACGCGGCCGGCGTCACCGCCATGCCGGACACGATGGAGCAGGATGTCAAGGCCGTGCTGACCAAGGTCCAGCTCGGTGAGGTCGACGCCGGGCTGGTGTACCGGACCGACGTGCGCTCCGCCGCCGGCGACGTCGAAGGTATCGACTTCTCCGAGGCCGGCACGGCCGTCAACGACTACCCGATCGCCGTGCTGGCTCGCGCACCGAACTCGGCCGGTGCGCAGGCGTTCGTCGACTTCGTGCTGTCCGATCACGGCCGCAGCGTGCTGAGCGAGGCCGGATTCGGCGGCGCATGACGGCGCGGCCATGACGGGCAGACGCCGAGCCGTACGCGGCCGGCCGCCGCTGATCCTGCTGGTGCCGGCGTTGCTCGGCCTGGCGTTTCTGGTGGTGCCGCTGGCCGGGCTGCTGGTCAGCGCGCCGTGGTCGACGCTGCCGAGCCGGCTGCTCACCGACGAGGTCGGCCAGGCGCTTCGGCTGTCGCTGCAGTGCGCCAGCCTGGCCACGACGCTATGCCTGGTGCTCGGCATCCCGCTGGCCTGGCTGCTGGCCCGAAGCGGCCTACCCGGCCGCGGCCTGATGCGGGCGCTGGTGACCGTGCCGCTCGTGCTGCCGCCGGTCGTCGGCGGGGTGGCGCTGCTGCTGGTGTTCGGCCGGCGCGGGCTGATCGGCCAGTACCTCGACGCCTGGTTCGGCGTCTCGCTGCCGTTCACCACCGCCGGCGTGGTGGTGGCCGAGGCGTTCGTCGCGATGCCGTTCCTGGTGATCGCCGTGGAGGGCGCGCTGCGCGCCGCCGACCCGCGCTTCGAGGAGGCCGCTGCCACCCTCGGCGCGTCGCGATGGCTGACCTTCCGCCGGGTGACACTGCCGTCGATCATGCCGGGCGTGGTGGCCGGCGCCGTGCTGTGCTGGGCCAGGGCTCTCGGCGAGTTCGGCGCGACGATCACCTTCGCCGGCAACTTCCCCGGCGAGACGACGACCATGCCCTTGGCCGTCTACCTGGCCCTGGAGACCGACCCGGACGCCGCGATCGTGCTGTCGATCGTGCTGCTCGTGGTGTCGGTCGCCGTGCTGGCTGGCCTGCGCGACCGATGGATCGGCGGCACCCCGTGACGTTGCACGCCGCCATCGAGGTCGACCACGGCGCGGCGTTCCGCCTCGAGCTGGACCTGACCATCGCGCCGGGCGAGGTGGTCGCGCTGCTCGGCCCCAACGGCGCCGGCAAGACGACCGCGCTGCGGACGTTGGCCGGACTGCTGCCGCTGACCGCCGGCCGGATCCGGCTCGGCGACCAGGTGTGGGACGAACCGCCGGACCGGTTCGTCGTAGCCGAGCGCCGACCGGTCGGCGTGGTCTTCCAGGACTACCTGCTGTTCGCCCACCTGTCCGCGCTGGACAACGTGGCCTTCGGCCCACGCGCCCGCGGCGCCGACCGGCGGACGGCCAGGGCCAGGGCAAGGCAGTGGCTGGACCGGGTCGGCCTGGCCACGCACGTCGCCGCCAGGCCGCGGATGCTCTCCGGTGGCCAGGCCCAGCGCGTCGCCCTAGCCAGGGCGCTGGTCACCGACCCGCAGCTGCTGCTGCTCGACGAGCCGCTCGCCGCGCTCGACGCCGGCACCAGAGCCCACGTCCGGTCCGAGCTCGGCCATCACCTGCGCGAGTACCAGGGGCGGACGCTGCTGGTCACCCACGACCCGCTCGACGCCATGGTGCTCGCCGACCGGCTGGTGATCCTCGAGGGTGGTCACGTCGTCCAGCAGGGTGCCCCCAGCCAGGTCGCCCGCCAGCCGCGCACGCCGTACGTGGCCCAGTTGGTCGGCCTCAACCTGCGACGTGGAGTCGCCGACGGCAACAGGGTCCGGCTCGACGGCGGCGGTCATCTGATCATCGCCGAGCCAGCGGTCGGGCCGGTCCACCTGGCGTTCCCGCCGTCGGCAGTGGGCCTGTTCCCCTCGGAGCCGGCCGGCAGCCCCCGCAACACCTGGCCGGTCACCGTCGCCGGCCTCGAACGGCACGCGCACACCGTCCGGGTCCGTCTCGACGGTAGCCCGCCGGTGCTGGCCGACGTCACCACGGCCGTCGTCGCCGAGCTGCACCTGGAGCCCGGCGCGCGGTTGTGGGCCACGCTCAAGGCGACCGAGATCCAGACCTATCCGGCCGGTTGACCTGCACTGTTGACCTGCACTGTTGACCTGCACTGTTGACCTGAGCTAGGGCCGAAGTACGCGGTTGCCGGTGACGAACGCGGCCACGGTGAGCATGAAGGGGAACGCCTCGAGGACGAGCAGGGCGATGGTCACCGCACCCGGCTCGAGTGCGACGGCCGCCACGACAAGGCCGAGGTAGCACAAGCCCGAGGCGAGGCAGAGCAGCAGCAGCACGCGGCGAACGGTGCGGGCGCGTGGCTCGTCGAGGTACAGGTCGCGAACGTGCGCTGGGGCATTGCGAAGGATCAGCCCGGACAGCACGGCCAGGCCGGCGCCGGTGATGCCGATGGAGATGGCGATCGCGCCGAGAGCGCCGCCGACGAGCAGCGCCGCGCCGGCCGAGACGACCGCCACGACCAGGGCGAACGCGATGACAGCGCCACCGACCCGGCCGCAGCGGCGGGTCAGGTAGGCGGCCCGTTCAGGGGGGATCGGCAGCTGGCTCATCGGGGGGGCCGCCGCCTACTTAGTGCGACCGCGGCGCCGGCGACGGCCCGCACCCGGCAGGCGGGCAGCAGCCCCCGATAGGCAAGCACGCCCGGTCCGGCCTCGTCGGGCGTACCGAGCACCACGCGGAACGCGAAGCCCGCCGGTGCCCAACCCCCCACCCCCAGCACGACGAAGATACGGCGCAGCGGCGCCGCGCCGGCGACGTCGAGGTGCTGGTCACCGACGTACCGGCGGGAGCCGACGACGGCGAAGCCTAGGATCAGGACGAACGCCGCCGCCAGAACGCTCATCAGCGCGGTGATCGTGTTGCCCACGAAGGACGACGTGGGCAGCCGGAAGGCCAGGATCCCGAGTAGCAGTCCGAGCACGGCACCGGCCACCAGCAGCACGACACCGACACCGGTACAGGTGCGGCGGATGCTGCTGACGACGGCCGGTGGCATCCAGACGTACTGCGGCGGGGGATCCTGGCCCACCGGGATCGGCATCATCGATTGACGCGCCAGTCCGAGGCGTCTCCGTCGGCGACACTGGCGTCGGCCATGGTCCCGACGTCGCTGGCGGCCCAGGTCGTGCCCAGGTCGGTGACCTTCTGGGTGATCGCGTTCTGCTGGATCTCGATCGTGTTGAGGTGGCTCTTGAGGGCCATGATCGCGGCGGCGATCAGGCCGATCGACACACCGACGGCCGTGGCGAGGGCGGCGACGGCCGCCGGGATTCCCACCACGGTGGCTGCGGCGATGATCGCGCCGACCGCACCGACGATGAAGGTGGTGAACGCGATGCCGATGGCGAGCCAGAAGTTCTCCACCGAGTTGGCCAGCAGGTTCAGCGAGGTGCGCATCTGCTCGGCCAGGCCCTTGACCCCGTTGAGACCGTCGATCTGCGCGGGGACCGTGGTCCGGTAGGCCTCGGCCGCGCGTCCGACCCACTCGACGTTGGTGCGGAGCTTGTCCGGGGAAACGGTGCCGGCGACCTCGCCGACCGCCGTGGCGACCTCGTTGGTCCACTGCTCGGCAACCTCGTCGAGCCGGGACGGGCTGCCGGGCTGCTCCATGAGCTGGTTGGCACGGTCCCAGAACTCGCGCAGCTTGGCGTTGAGCGCCTCGATGCCGGCCCTGATCGGCTCGATGAGGTACTGGAGGAAGAACGGCACCCAGCTCAGGACGCTGTTCACCTTGTCGAAGAACTCGTCGACCTTCTGCTGGATCTCCTGGAGTTTCTCGTATGCCTCTTGGACAAGCGGATCCAGAACCGGCGTGGTCATGAACGTCCCCTCGGAATCAGTAGGTGCCTTCGATCAGGTGCAGGTTGGCCTCTTCCTCGCGCTGGTAGGTGTCAGCGGCGGCGGTGAGGGCCTGGCTCAGGTTGTTGAAGTTCTGCTGCCCTTGTCCCAGCAAATCGATGATCCGTGCCCTGGCGTTGTTGTAGGTCTGGTCCAGGCCGAGGTCGACGGCGTACATCGACATCTCGGCGCCGCCCAGGGCCAGGCCGCCGACGGCCCCCTTGGGGGCTTCCAGCTCGCTGGCTGCGGTGCTCCAGAGCTGGGCGTCGGAACGCAACGCCTGGAGTGCAACGTCGATATCGGTCACGATTCCTCGCTTCTCTGCAGTAGTCCGATCCGCCGCAGCAGTGCCTGCGGATCGCTGGCCAGGGCGTTGAGCTCGGCGATGGCGCTGCCCTGCGCAGCGGTGAACGGCTCCGGCGTGCTCTCGCGGCGCAGCCTCGCGAGCACGTCGAACAGCTCTGCCTCGATCTCCGCTGCCCGCGCCGATGCCGCCCAGTTCGCGGTGACCGTCACGTCGACGACCTGGCCACGTAGCGACGTCGCGGTGACGTGCCGGCCGGAGCTGGTGACGGCGACCGGCCGGTCCAGTGCTGGAAGCCGGGCCGAGACCTGCTCGAGCTCCACTGACACCGCGTCCAGCAGCCGACGCACGTCGGCCTTGGTCAGCGGCGTCTCCTCCTGTACGCGTGCGACCGCCGCCGGCTCGACCGGCTGCCCGGCCTGGCTCGCCTCCACCTGCCACGCCAGCGCCCGCATGGTCGCGTTGTTCGCGGCAACCATGACGCTCTGGTTCAGTGCACGCGGGTCGACGGACCGGCGCCAGTCCGGGTCGACGCGGACCTCTTGCACCGCGGCGTCCGGCGCGACCACGACGGTCACGGCGCCGTCCGGGTCCTGCCCGTACAGCTCGTCGACAACCTCGCTCGCCGTTGCCTCAGGGGTGGGCGCTACCTCGTCCCACTCGTCCCCCTCTTCGAAGCCCCACCTCTGATCGTTCATCCACATCCCTAGGTCTCGCGCGGTCCTGCCGCCCCGACGCCGCGCTCGATGCGGCCAGCGGCCGGGACGAACAAGCGCTATGACGACCTGCACCCGCAAACGGCTCCCACCGATATCAGTTCGCAGGCGATCAGGTTGGCACACAGAGCACAGCGGGGACGGGGCGCTCCCCGAGCACGCCCCGTCCCCGCCGGCCGAATCCGCAGCTAGCAGTTGAGCCGGTCGTAGCGGACCCAGCCGTCGTTGTCCGGGTACTGGGCGCCATGGCCGAAGGCCCAGGTGGCCATGTCGGAGCCGCCGACGACGTGGTAGACGCGGAAGCCGCGGCCCTCGCTGTGGGTGAGCTCGTGGCCGATCCCGCCGTAGCCGACGAAGCCCTGGTACTGGGGCGTCGGGCTGTTGGTGATGCACACCCAGCCGCTGTCGGCGGACGCGGGCTGAGCCACCGCGGTGGACAGGCCGGCGACGGCCAGGACGGTGAATGCGGCCGCGATCACCGCACGGATCTTGTTCATGACGCGGGCGATTCCTTTCCCGTTGACTGTGTTCTCGACTTTTCTGACTGGCTTTAGCCGGTGCAGTTCAGCGGGTTTCTGGGCGGCTCACTACGCTTTCGACCGCTGAGCGGACACGTCCGGACACCTCCGGACATCCCGAGCGGACGGAGGCAGCAGTGCCGCCGAACCACGTGGTCACGGCGTTCACCCATGAGCTGCGCGCCCTGTGGCACTCGGCCGGCAGGCCCAGCTACCGCGAGCTCGCCCGCCGCACGCACTACGGCCGGAGCACGCTGCACGAGGCCCTACAGGGCACCCGCCTGCCCTCCAGCGACGTCACGGTCCGGTTGGTGGCGGCGCTCGGCGGCGACGTCGAACGGTGGCGTGCGACCTGGGCCGCGGCCAGCCAGTCGCTCGAGGTGCCGGCGTCCCAACAGCCCGACCCCGGTCCGGTGTCTTCGGCCCAGGTCACGGTCGTGCGGCCGGCCCAGCTACCACCGGACCTCGCCGATTTCGTAGGCCGCGACACCGAGACCGACGCCGTCGTCGACCTGCTCGCATCCGGCGGGCCCGCTCCGCCGGTCGTGGTGCTGACCGGCCGGCCAGGTGTCGGGAAGTCGGCGCTCGCCGGCCACATCGCGCACCGGGTCCGGGCCCGCTACCCGGACGGTCAGCTGTACGCCGCCATGCGCGGACCGGCCGGGCAGCCGAGGAACCCCGCCGAGGTGGCCGGCGCCCTGCTACGCGCGCTCGGTGTCGGCCCCGACTCCGTGCCGAGCACGGCCGAGGAACGGTTCGCCCTCTACCGCACGCTGCTCGACGGCCGGCAGGTGCTGGTACTGCTCGACAACATCGTCGACGCCGCCCAGGTACGACCCCTACTTCCCGGCTCACCCGAGTGCGCGGTCCTGGCCACCGCTCGTGAACGTCCCGCGGGCCTGGCCGGCGCCACGCTGCTCGACATCGAGGTCTTCGACGTCGCCGCCGCCGTACTGCTGCTGGCCCGCGTCGCCGGCGTCGAGCGGGTCCGTACCGCTGCGGCCGACGCCGAGGCCGTCGCGCGGTACTGCGGGCTGCTCCCGCTCGCGGTGCGGATCGCCGCCTCCCGGCTCGCCGCCCGGCCGCACTGGCCGGTCGCACGCCTCGCCGAGCAGCTGCGCGACGAGCAGGACCGCCTCGACACGCTGTCCGTCGCCGACCTGCAGGTGCGCTCGAGCGTCGCGCTCAGCGAGCAGATCCTCGACGCTGCGCACCTCACCGCACTGCACCTCATGGCGACCCTCGACGTGCCGGACTTCGCCCCCTGGCTCGCCGCCGCCACCTTGGGCCGATCCACGGCCGAGGCCACCGAACTGCTGGAACGCCTCGTCGAGACCCGCCTGGTCGACATCGCCGGGCCAGGGCGCTACCGCTTCCACGACCTCATCAGGGTCTACGCCAGCGAGCGCGCCGCCGAGCAGCCGACGGCGGCACGCCGCGTTGCGCTGGCCAGGGCCACCGGCGCCCTGCTCACCGTCGCCAGCCGCGCCGCCCTGCCCCTGTTCATCGCCCAACTCGGCACCGAGCCCGACCCCGTGCCCGTCTGGCCAGACGGCGACTGGGCCGACGGCATCGGCCCCGACCTCGCCGCCTGGTGGGAGGCCGAGTCGCAGTCCGTCCTCGGGGTGCTCCGCCAGTCCGTCGACGCCCAGTTCCTCCCGTTGGCCGGCGAACTGCTGCGCCGCCTCACGCCCTACCTCGACGATCCCTCCGCCGCCCAGCACGAACACTGCGAAGCCGCCAACGTCGTCTTCCTGGCCACCCAGAACGGCCGCGCACCCGCCGTCGCCACCCACGCCCTGATCGAGCTGGCCGAGGCCTCCGACCTGCCCTCCGGTCCGCTGCCGGACCTCGACCCCGGCACCGCCGCCGGCCTGGCCAGCACCGAGGTCCTCCTCGCCCGCTCCCTCACCCACTTCTACCGAGCCCGCGGCGACACCCCCGGCGCCCTCGAAACCGCCACCCTCGGCCTCAACCGCGCCAGAGCCATCAACCACCCCCTCGGCGAAGCCGACGCCACCGCCGACCTCGCCCAGCTCCTCGCCTCGCTCGGCCGTCACCAGGAGGCACGACAACTCGCCCGCCGAGCCCTGGCCCTGCACCTCAGACTCGGCCTCCCCGCCCGCGCCGCCCGCTCCCACCAACGACTCCTTGCCACCGAGTGCCTCCCTCGTGGGACCTGAAGCTGTGTGAGTGGCGAACGGTGTTGACTTGCGCCAAGCGGGTCAAGCGCTTCACCGGACCCTGTCCAGCTGAGCGCACCATTTCTACCGCTGGCCGCTCTGGCCGTCGTGGGTGCGGATCAGTGGCTCGACACGTCAAGTTGAAGACGGTATTCATTCGCGTATCGGGCGGTGTGGAGTCGTTGTCACTAGGGATGGGAATGGACGTCACGGAATCGGTGGAGGGGTCCTTCCTCGCCTATCTTCCCGCTGGTGATCAACAGTACCTTTTCGATCAAGGTGTGCGTCGGTCATTCGGCGTCGACGAAATGGTCGTGCGTGAAGGGGATCCGAGTGATCATATTCTGATCATGAGATCCGGCTGGGTTCGCGTGTCGACAGCACTGGCGAACGGCCACGAAGTGTTGTTGGCGTTGCGCGGGCCAGGAGACGTCATCGGTGAACTAGCGCTGTTGCACGGATGGATACGAACCGCGTCCGTGCGAAGCCTCGAACCGGTCGACGTCGTCCAGTTGAGTGGAGCCCGGTTCATGATGAGTATGCGGGAGCGACCGGAGGTCGCACTGGCGCTGCTGAGGACGATGTCGATGCGCCTCCGCGAGGCGGAGGGAGCCCGAATCGAGCTCGCGACGCTCGACGTTACCCGGCGGGTCGCCACCTACCTCGTGCGCCTGCTCGACCAGCACGGACACCGGCCAGCGGGCGGCGTCGTGGACGTGCCCCTGACCCAGCAGGACCTTGCCAACGGCGTCGGCGCATCGTTGCGAGCCGTCGCCAGGTCTGTCGACGTTCTGCGCAAGCGGGGTGTGGTGGCGACCCGGCGCGGCGGCATCGTCGTCGCAAAGCCCGAGGTGCTGCGCTCGCTGGCCCGCTGTGTGCCAAAAGGCATACAGCGACAATGACGTGAGTCGTCGAATCGCCTGAGCATCCATCCAATACTCGTTTCAGGCCCGACGCCTTGGAACCACCAGAAATGGTGGACCAGAAATCGGGACGTAACGAGCAAGGGAGGAGGTGCTAGCGGTGGAGAGCCACGCGATCGAACTGATCCTGCTGCTGGTCTGGATCTGGGTGTCCTGACCTGATGCGTCATCGATGTACCAGCAGGACAAGTCCGTGTAGAGGAGACGCCGTCCGGCCCGGGCCCGGCCGGGCGGCGCGACGTACCTGTGAATTGGATCTTGAATCGAAAGTGTCAAAGATTTGTCAGTCGAGCTCGTGGGACGCGAGTTGCATGTGGCTCTGGTTTCAGTAACACTCCTGGCTCGTCCACGATTTCGGGATCGTCGACGTTGATCAATGCAATGGAGACTGCTGTGAGTGCTCCTGGTCACCCCGAGGTGGTCCGCGAACTCATCGAACTGCGCAAGGGTCGAGGCCTGGCCGCGATGCCGTTGCACGTCGGGCCACTGCTGCGCGCGGCATGCTCGATCGCCGAGAGCGACCGGCCCGCTCAGGTCCGATCGAAGTTGCGGCTGCGCATCGGGGGGTTGTGCTGCCGGCTGCCAGAGGACCTACGGCTCGCCGCCGAGGTGGCGCTCGGGTTGCACCCTGAAGCGCAGGCGGAGTTCTTCGAACTTCGCAAGCAGTGGCTGGCGATCCGCTTCGACCGCAATCCCCGCACCGCACTGCGCCGCGTCGACGAGGCGTTCCGGCTGCTTGGCGAGTACCTCGACGAGGCGATGCACGACGGCGGTGCGGACGAGGCGGAACAGGACGGCTGGTACGTGGAGTCGCTGCGGGCGATGTTGCGGCTCGACATCGAACCGCCGGTGCTCACGGAGGAGCGCTGCATCGTCGCCACCGTCGACGATCTCGACGAGATCACCCTGGCGTTCAGCGTGCCCCGACACCCTGGGGCCGATGCGTCGCCGATCCACGCACAGCTGATGTACGGCGGTCGGCTCGTCAGGCGCCAACAGGTGTCGCAGAGCCACGCGTCGTTCGTCATGCGGTTGCCGCGGCCGATCGGCATCGGTCAGCGCCATGAGTACGGGGTCCAGTTCACGGCCCGGTCACGAACGCGCATGCGGCCGTATTACGTGCTCACACCGCTCACCAAGTGCAAGCAGTTCTACGTCCGCGTGCGATTCGGAGAACACGACAGGCCGGATCGGGTTTGGGTGCTCAACGGTGTACCTAGCCGGGTCGTCGACGATTTCACCGCCAAGGATGCGGAGAAGCAGGTCGACAGCGTGGGCGAGGTCTTCCTCAAGTTCCACGACCTGACCCAGGGCCTCAGCTACGGCCTGCATTGGCCGCCACCGGTGGCGAACTTGAACGACCGCACCGACTAAATCGCACACTCCACGAAAGCAAGGCCGCGGCGTCCACCTGTCCGCGGTCCTATTTGGCACACCTTGAACGGGGGCAGTTCAAATGTCAGTTGGATTGGGGCGATTTATCGCCGAACAGCCGTGGCCGGCCGGCTCGTTCGCAGGGCGGCTGGCGTTGGCAGACCTACGTGCGTTGCGTGCGCTCGGTCGTGAAGTGCGCTTCAAGGCGGGCTCCCGGCTGATGAGCGTCGGGGAGGAGCCAGACAGCGTGCTGCTCGTGACCGCGGGCTTGGTCAAGGTCGTGATGGGCGATGGGGGCGGCACCGATCATGTGCTCGCGGTACGAGGGCCAGGGGAACTCGTCGGGGAGATGTCGTGCCTCGAGAAGCGTTCGAGAGGCGCCACCGTCGTAGCGCTGAGCTCGGTTCGGGCGCTCAAAATGCCTGCTACGGCGTTCGCTGAGCTGTTGTTGAGCCGGCCGAGGGTGTGCATCCAGGTGGCCGATCTGCTCAGCTCCCGGTTGCGCACGGCCAACCAGAAGCGCACCGAGCTCTCTTCTCACGAGGTACGTTCACGCCTGGTCCGGACCATCCGCGATCTGGCGCTCGTGTTCCAGTGCCCGTCCGGCCGCGATATCCCTCTCAGCCAGGACGAACTCGCGCAGCTGATCAACGCTGCGCAGGTCTCGGTACAGCGTGCGCTGCGCGCACTCCGCCGCCAGGGCGTGGTCAGCACCGGCTACCGCAAGGTGATCGTGCCGTGCCTGCCGTGCCTCGAACTCGTCGTCGACGCCATGACGACCGCTGACCGAAAAGACTCAGCCAATGCCATCACCGGATGTGGTGGCCGTCTAGATC
>OBLK01000293.1_pt1 | contig 13522 bp, 11 predicted proteins | sample 1518871 | NCBI WGS metagenome assembly OBLK01 (sample SAMEA2464837, study PRJEB22497) | soil metagenome | biome: Grassland; feature: Farmland; material: Clay | place: Australia | collected 2013-02-01 | depth 0.8 m
GGGAGGCGGTGGTGGCGGCGTGGTGCTGGTCGGCGGCTGGTCGCCGAAGACCACGTCGGAGCAGTTGTAGAACGCCTCCGGGCTGTCCGAGCGTTGCCAGATCGAGTAGATGATGTGCCGGCCGGTCTTGTTCGGCAGCCGCGCGTACCACGTGTACTCCGGGCCGTGCGGGCCGACGCCGTCGATCGGCGGGTTCGTGACCTGGTCGAACGGCGTGGTCTCCAGGTCGGACCAGCGAAGCGGCTGGTTCGGGTTCCAGCCGTCGCGGGTGATGTACTGGTACCACGTGCCCGGGTGCGGCGCCCAGGCGTTGTACCTCAGCCGGACGGTCGCGCCGGCCTGCACCTGAGTGGTCGGCCAGTCCGTGCGCGCCTGGTTGTACGCGTCGTACTTGGCGGTGGGTCCGCACAGCTTGCCGTCCGGGATGATCTCGCGGTGCCTGCCGGCGGCGTTGCTGATCAGGTTTCCGAACCAGTCCCACAGCGGTTGCTTGCCGCCGAGCCGGACCGCCTCGGCACACGCGGGATTCGCCGGATTCAGGTCACCGCCCTGACCGCCTTGTAGTCCGTCGACGTAGCACGCGTAGGTCCGCGTCGCCGGAAAGGTAAGTCCGCCGTGTGCCTGGGCCGGCGCGGCCGGCAGCGCGACCAGAAGCGCGCCGGTGAGGCCGACCAGGCCGACGATCGGTTTCAAACGCATGGGCATCCTCCCTCGCTCGTGCTGACAACGAGCTGGTAATTATGGGAGCGCTCCCACCGCAATTATCCGACAATTGTGCACTGAAAGTCAACGGGCGGTGCCGGTCGGAAATCCGGCACCGCCCGCACAATTACGTCAATTGATCAGCAGCCGCCACAGTTGTAGTAGGTGACGTCCCAGTGGTTGCTCTCCAGGAAGTAGATGTTCCCGGACCCGGAGCGCCACTTGTTGCCGCCGATGTAGGTGAAGTAGGTGCGGATGTAGTTGCCGACGCCGGCGTAGAGGCTGTAGTCGAGCTTGTAGCCGTTCCAGTGGCTGTAGGTGCCGCTGGCGTGCCCGACCTCGGTGCCGCCGGTGATGTTCAGCGCGCACCCGCAGGCCCGCTTGAGGGTGATCGCGCCCTGGATCGTGGTCAGATTGACCTGCGAGAACGACGTGCACGTCGAGTTGTAGCGGTCGCTGCAGTTGCCGCTGGAGGACCAGGTGATCCCGTTGTTGCGCAGCATCGACGTCGCCTCGGCGTGGGTAAGCTTGGTGACGTTGATCTCGACCGGGCCACCCGCCACCGACGAGACGGGGTCGTGCTCCTTGACGGGGGCGGCCTCAGCACCGGTGGCCCCGACCAGGGCCAGGCTTGCGGCGGCGACCGAGCCGACGACGAGTGAGCGGATGATCAGCGTTCGCATGTGACGTCCTCCTCGGGGCAGCCCGAAGACGCCCGGGGTCGCCGAGCGAGCGGGCTGGCGGTTTGTGTGCGGCGAACGGAGCGCTGCGTAACGGCTCCGTTACGCGAGCGTAATAGTTCCTGACCAGATGGCAACCAGTTCCCGCGAGGAATTTTCGGCACGGAGGATGGCGGTCGTGAGCGACTGCATCTTCTGCGAGATCGTGGCGGGCCGGCGGCCGGCGCACGTGGTGCTCGACGACGACGAGGCGATGGCGTTCCTCGACGTCCGGCCGGTGTTCAAGGGCCACACGCTGCTGGTGCCGCGCCAGCACTGGGAGACGCTGTACGACCTGCCCGGCGGCGCCGTCGAGCCGCTGTTCGCCAGGGCCCAGCGGCTGGCCAGGGCGGTCGAGTCCGCGCTCGGCGCGGCCGGCTCGTTCGTCGCGGTCAACAACAAGATCAGCCAGAGCGTCCCGCACCTGCACGTGCACGTGGTGCCGCGGAACCCGAAGGACGGCCTTCGCGGGTTCTTCTGGCCGCGGACCAGGTACGACGACGAGGCGGAGGCGGCGGCCGTGGCCAGCCGCCTCCGCGACGCCGTCGACCGGACGGCCGGTTAACCGGTGTACCGGGCGGTGATCCGGGTGAACTCCCAATCCGGCTGCGCGATGCCGCTGCAGTCTGACCGGACGCCGCCGCCCGCGCACGGCCGGTCGCGGTTGACCGACCAGAAGGCGAGCCTGGCCAGGTGCCGCGCCTGCGCCCAGTCACGGATCTGGGTCCAGGTCGTGGTCGAGGTCAGCTCCTGCTGGTCGGACAGGCCATTCATGCCCGAGATGCCCATGTGCCGGTAGGCGGTGTCGTCGGACCAGCCGAACGCCGACTTGAGCGCGTTCTTGAGGCCCTCGGAGGCGTTCACCGTGTTCTGGTACATGTTGGCGCCGCCGCCGAAGTCGAACGGCATGATCGTGAACACGTCGATGTTGGCCTGCAGCGCGGCCGCCCTGTTGATCAGCCTGGTGCCCCAGTAGGTCGGCCCCGTGGTGCTCGTGCCGAACGTCAGGATCGTCGTCACACCCGGGTTGTTCTGCTTGATGATCTTCAACGCGCCGAGAACCCGGTCCTGCACGACCTCGCTCTCGAACTCGTCGGTGTTCTCGATGTCGACGTCGATCGCCCGCAGGCCGTAGGCGTTGATCACCTGCTGGTAGGCGCCGGCGAGCGCGCTCGCGCTCGAGCAGTTCGGGCCGAGCTTGTTGCCGCTCCAGCCGCCGATCGAGGGGATGATGTCGCCGCCGCCGGCCCTGATCTGCGCGATCGCCTGCGCGTCGACACCGCCCAGCAGCGGTCGCGTGCTGTCCCAGGCCGGCGTGCAGCCGCCGCCGGAGAGGATGAACGCCATCGTGAACCAGCGCACCCCGGTGGCGCCCATCACCGTGCTCGGGCTCGGCGGGTTGCCCCAGCCCATGTACAGGTACGGCGCGGCCGCCCTGGTGCCGCCTCCGGTGCAGCCCTGGGTGGTCGCGCTCACCGCGTTGCTGCGTGCCGACTCGCCGGCGTTGTTGTAGGCCGCGACCGTGTACGTGTGCGAGGAGCACGCCGCCAGGCCGGCGATCGTCGCCGACGTGCCGCTCGTGGTGGCCCGGACGGTCGAGCCCTCGTAGACCCGGTAACCGGTCACCGTGCCGCTAGAGGCGTTCCAGGCCAGCGAGATCGACGAGGTCGACGTGCCGGTCACCCGCAGGCTGCCCGGCACGCCAGGGGTACCGGGCGGCGGCGTTGTGCCGCCGGCGCAGGAGGCTCCGTTGAGCGTGCAGTTGGTCGGGTTACCGGTGCCCGCCGCGACGAAGCCGAACGAGGTCGAGGCGCCCGGGGCGATCGTGCCGTTGTAGTCGCGGTTGGTGAACACGTAGTGGTTGCCGCTGCGGGTCATCAGCGCGTCCCAGTACGTGCCGATCGAGGTCCCAGACGGCAGGTCGAACTCGACGCGCCAGGACGTGATCGTCGACGTGGTGCCGTTGTTGATCGTGTACCTGGCCTCGTAGCCGGTTTCCCAGCTGGCCGTCTTGGTGAACGTGGCGGTGGCCGGCGCGGCGTTGGCGGAGACCGCACCGGTCAGGATGGCTGCTGCGGCGATCAGCGCTGCCGCTGCGATTCGGATCGACTTGGTCACGAGCGCCCCTCCGGTGGCCGTCGTGCGGGCACGGGGTCATCAGTTAACAAAGTTTACTAATGACTACGTAGGGTAATCGCCCGACTGCGCCCGTGTCAACGGTGCCGCCTCGGCAGGCTTGAACACCGCCCCGCCTGGTCCGCTGCCGCCGAGCTCATGGCCGGATACGCCGCAATTTGCGGTGACGGACCGCTGGTCCGCGGACCTGTCACTGCGCGGGCGCGGACGGCTGCGCCATCAGGGCGGGACGGAACGCGGCCCCGCACGTCAGTCGACCGCAACGCCACTGCCGTCATGATCGCCAGAAGTGCTACGCCAGGTTTCACTCCGCGGTCGCAGGTGAATCGTGAGGTATCACAACTGACGATCTTCGCCCCAGGCGGACGTCCCCGGGTCGTCGATCCACGCCGAACTTGATCAGTGGTTATCGGCGGACGGTTCGGGTTGTGCGGATCGCGGCGGCCTTGCCAAACCGCCGGCACAGGTCGTTCTTTCTAGGGTCGCGGGAGCGGCTGGCGCAGGCGCCGTGGCAGGTACGCCGCACCCGGACCCTGGTACGAGGCCACGTCGGACGGATTGGACATCTGGCAGCGCCGCAGCGACAGGCAGCCGCAGCCGATGCACGAGTCGAGGTCGTCGCGCAGCGCCGTGAGCGCCTCGATCTCCGCGTTCAGCCGGGACCGCCAGGCCCTGGAGATCCGCAGCCAGTCGGCCTTGGTGGGGGTGCGGGACGCCGGCAGGTTGTCCAGCGCGGCGTGGATCTCGTCGAGGCTGAGCCCGACGTGCCTGGCCGCCCTGATGAACGCCAGCCGGCGCAGCACGCTTCGCTGGTACCGGCGCTGGCCGCCAGCCGTGCGTTGCGCGCTGATCAGACCTTCACGCTCGTAGTAGCGCAGCGCCGACGGGGCGAAGCCACTGCGCTCGGCGATCTCGCCGACCGAGAGCAGATCGACCGCTCGCATTTCGCCGTCTCCTTGACTTGAAGTCAACTTCAACTCGTAGCGTAGCTCGTGCGGAACGTCTTGACAGAAAGGACATCCATGCCAGTCGCACTCATCACCGGAGCGTCGAAAGGCCTCGGCCTCGCGCTCTGCAGGGAGCTGGCCGGTCGCGGGTGGACGGTCGTGGTCGACGCCAGGTCTGCCGCGGTGCTGCGAAGCGCGGTGGCCGGTCTTGACTCGGTCACGGCCGTGCCAGGGGACGTCGCCTCGGCCGCACACCGCGAGGAGCTCGCGGCTGTGATCGACCGGCTCGGCCGCCTCGACCTGCTGGTCAACAACGCCAGCGTGCTCGGGCCGATGCCCGGCCTCGACCGGTACCCGCTCGACGAGCTGGCCCATGTCTACGAGGTGAACGTCTTCGCTCCGCTCGCGCTCGCGCAGCGGTTGCTGCCGGAGCTGATCGCGTCGCGCGGGACCCTGGTCGACGTCACCTCGGATGCCGCCGTCGAGGCCTACGAGGGCTGGGGCGGTTACGGCTCGGCCAAGGCCGCGCTCGACCAACTCACCGCCGTGCTCGGCGCCGAGCAGCCCGAGATCCGGGCCTACGCCTTCGATCCCGGCGACATGCGCACGGACATGCACCAGCAGGCGTTCCCCGGCGAGGACATCTCCGACCGGCCGGAGCCGGAGACCGTGGTGCCGGCCCTGCTGCGGTTGTTGCAGGAGCGCCAGCCGAGCGGCCGCTATCGCGCCGCCGACCTGCGCACTCCGGCCACCACATGACGGCGCCACCCTGCTCGCCGGCCAGGCGGAGCGCCAGCAAGCCCAGCACACCGGCGAGCCGGACCGCCAGCACGCCGGCCGGTGCGCACCTCCGCACGCCGGCCGGTGCGCCCTTCCGCACGCCGGTGAAGGGAGCCGGCGAGCCGGCCGAGGCGCGCGGGCTGCGCCGGGACGAGGTGCGGTTGCTGGTGGCCGGCGACGGCGGGGTCGAGCACGCCCGGTTCGTGGACCTGGGGCGGTTCCTGGCGGCCGGCGACCTGGTGGTGGTGAACACGTCGGCGACGGTGCCGGCGGCGGTCGACGGGGTCCGGCGCGGCCGCCGGCGGGTCGCCGTGCACTTCTCCACCGAGCTGGACGATCGGAGCTGGGTGGTGGAGCTGCGAGCGCCGGATGGGTCCGGCCCGGTGCGCGACGGCGCGCGGGGCGAGGTGGTGCGGCTCCCTGGCGGCGGGCGGTTGCGGCTGGTCGAGGTGGCGGGCGGCACCCGGCTGTGGCGGGCGCGGGCAGCGGTCGATGGCACCGTGAGCGGCTACCTGGCCAGGCACGGACGCCCGGTGACCTACGGGTACCTGCGCGGGCAATGGCCGCTGTCGGCCTACCAGACGGTGTTCGCAGTCGAACCGGGCAGCGCCGAGATGCCGAGCGCCGGGCGCCCGTTCAGCGGGCGGGTGCTCGCCGACCTGGCGACTCGCGGCGTCGTGGTCGCCCCGATCACGCTGCACACGGGCGTGTCGTCGCTGGAGGCCGGGGAGCCGCCGCAGCCGGAACGGTTCCGAGTGCCGGCGACGACGGCCAGGCTGGTCAACCAGACCCGCGCGGCGGGAGGCCGGGTCGTCGCGGTCGGCACCACGGTCACCAGGGCCCTGGAGTCGGTGGCCGGCCCGGCTGGCACGGTCGAGCCGGGCCACGGTTGGACCGACCTGGTGCTCGGGCCGGACCGGCCGGCCAGGGTCGTCACCGGCCTGGTCACCGGCTGGCACGAGCCCGGTGCGTCGCACCTGCTGCTGCTGGCCGCCGTCGTCGGCGACGAACAGGTCGCCCGGGCCTACCGCGAGGCGCAGGCCCGCGGGTACCTGTGGCACGAGTTCGGCGACGCGTGCCTGCTGCTCGCCTGACCGGGTGCGGTGGTCGCGAATGTGCTCTGATGGCACCGCACAGCCGCCGGACCGGGAAGGGCGATCGCACATGCCGGACCTGCAGGGACGCGACCAGGAAGCCGATCAGAACTCCGGTCAGGACGCCGGTCAGGACGTCGACCAGGATGTCGGCCAGGACGCCAGCCGGGACGCCAGCCAGGACGTCGACGTCGTGGTGATCGGGCTCGGCCCGGGTGGCGAGCTGGTCGCCGGGGAGCTGGCCGAGGCCGGGCTGGACGTGGTCGGAGTCGAGGCGCGGCTGGTCGGCGGCGAGTGCCCGTACTACGCGTGCGTACCGACCAAGATGATCGTCCGGGCGGCCGAGTCGCTCGCCGAGGCGCGGCGGGTGCGCGGGCTCGCCGGCTCGGCGCAGGTCCAGCCGGACTGGGCGCCGGTGGCGCGGCGCATCCGCATGGAGGCGACCGACGACTGGAACGACAGGGTCGCGGTCGAGCGGCTCGAGGGCAAGGGCGTCCGGGTCGTCCGCGGCCGCGGACGGTTGACCGCAAGGGGCGAGGTCTCGGTGACCACCGACCGCGGTGAGCTGCGGCTGCGTGCCCGCAGGGCGATCGTGCTCAACCCGGGCACGCAGCCGTCGGTACCGCCGATCGACGGGTTGGCCGACGTCCCGTTCTGGACGAACCGGGATGCGGTCGCGGTGGCCGAGGTGCCGGCGTCGCTCGTGGTGCTCGGCGGCGGGCCGGTCGGGCTGGAGTTCGCCCAGGGGTTCTCCAGGTTCGGCACCAAGGTGACCGTGATCGAGGCGGCGCCACGGCTGCTGTCGGCCGGCGAGCCGGAGGCCGCGCAGGCCATCACCGAGGTCCTCGAGTCCGAAGGCATCCGCGTCCTGGCCGGCGTGAAGGCGCAGCGCGTCCGGCACGCGAACGGTGAGGTCACGGTCGAGCTCGATTCCGGTGAAGGTGAACCGGTGTCCGGCGAGCGGTTGCTGGTGGCGGCCGGCCGGCACACCGACCTGGCGGCGCTCGGTGTCGGGGCGGTCGGCCTGGACGAGTCGGCCAAGAACGTCGAGGTCGACGAGCGGATGCGGGCCGCCGAGGGTGTGTGGGCGATCGGCGACGTCACCGGCCGGGGGGCGTTCACCCACGTCTCGATGTACCAGGCGCGGATCGCCGTTGCCGACGTGCTCGGCCGCGACGGCGAGACCGCCGACTACCGCGCGTTGCCCGTGGTGACGTTCACCGATCCCGAGGTCGGCCAGGTCGGGCTGACCGAGGCGGCGGCCCGCGAGCGCGGGTTGACCGTCCACGTCGGCCGCAGCGATGTCGCCTCGTCGGCGCGCGGTTGGATCCATCAGGCCGAAGGGCTGATCAAGCTGGTCAGCGACGTCGAACGGGACGTGCTGGTCGGTGCAACGGTGGTCGCCCCGGGCGGCGGCGAGGTGCTCGGCACGCTTGCCGTCGCGGTGCACGGCGAGGTCCCGGTCGGCCGGCTGCGGTCGATGATCTACGCGTATCCCACGTTCCACCGCGGCATCGAGGACGCGCTGAACGACCTGGGCGCCGGCTGAGCCGCCTGGCCGATTCGGCGCCGGGCCGTTCGGGCGCGTAGCGGGGAACCTCTTGACAAGCCCATCGCGGGACCGTCAAGCTTCGCGGTGGGAGCGCTCCCACACCGAGACTCAACCAAGCCGGGCGCCCCGCATCAGCCTCAGCGAGGAGGTTCCGCCATGAAGTTCAACCTGCGCAGCAGGCGGTTGGCCGCCACCACCGCCGTGCTTGCCGCAGCGCTATTGATCGTCACTGCCTGCGGCGGTGACGGTGAGGGTGAGGGTGACAGCGCGACTCCCGGTGAAGTCACCCTGACCGTGGACACGTTCGGCAACTTCGGCTACGACGCCCTGTTCAAGCAGTACGAGGCCGCGCACCCTGGAGTGAAGATCAAGCACCGCAACGTCGTGCGGCTCGACGACTACACGCCGCGCCTGCAGCAGTGGCTCGCGGCCGGCGAGGGCGCCGGCGACGTGCTGGCCCTCGAAGAGGGCATCCTGGTGCAGTTCAAGAACCAGCCGGACAAGTTCGTCAACCTCCTCGACCACGGCGCCGACTCGCTCAAGGGCGACTTCCTTGACTGGAAGTGGGAGCTCGGCATGACCAGCGACGGCAAGAAGCTGATCGGGCTCGGCACCGACATCGGACCGCTGGGCATGTGCTACCGCACGGACCTGTTCGAGAAGGCGGGGCTGCCGGCCAACCGCGACGAGGTCTCCAAGCTGTGGCCGACCTGGGACGACTTCATCGAGACCGGCAAGCAGTTCGCCGCGGCCAACACCGGCGCGAGCTTCATGGACGGCGCGAACGCGCAGTACAACACGATCCTGATCCAGGAAGCCGGCAAGGGCGACGGCGTCACCTACTTCGACAAGAGCGACAAGCTGATCATCGAGTCGAACCCGGCGGTCAAGACCGCGTTCGACAAGACCATCGAGATGATCGGGGCCGGAGTGTCGGCCAACCTGGCCTCGTTCAGCCCGGAATGGTCGGCCGGCTTCAAGCAGGGCAGCTTCGCGGCGATCTCGTGCCCGTCCTGGATGCTCGGCATCATCGAGGACAACTCCGGCCCAGAGAACAAGGCCAAGTGGGACGTCGCAGCGGTGCCCGGTGGCGGCGGCTACTGGGGCGGCTCGTGGCTGGCGGTCCCCGAGCAGAGCCAGCACAAGAAGGAGGCCGCCGACCTGGCGAAGTACCTGACCAACCCGGAGTCGCAGCTCGCGGCGTATGTCGCGGCGAACACGTTCCCGTCCAGCCCGAAGTACTACGAGGACGAGGCGATCACCAACCGCAAGGACGACTACTTCAACGATGCCCCCGTCGGCCAGATCTTCGGTGACGGTGCCGCCCAGGTGAAGCCGGTCTACCTCGGCCCGAAGAACCAGAACGTCCGCCAGGAGGTCGAGAACGTCCTGACGGCCGTCGGCCAGGGTCGCCTGAGCCCGGACGAGGCGTGGGACCGCGCCGTCGAGGTGGCCCAGACCGCCGCCCGCTGAGAACGCCCGCTGAGACGGCCCGGCGTTGATCACGGGGATCCCGCACGATGTTCGAACCAACGAGGATCCTCGTGATCGACGGGGCCGGGGGCGGCGCCGGAGAGAGGAGGCGTTCGACATGAGCGTCGACGTGCGGGAGCCGGCCTGGGCGGTCGGAGGCGATCCGAGCAGGAGTCCGGCAAAGCGGCGCCGCTTCCGGCGGCTGCGCTCCGTGGCGAGCCACCGGCTGGCCTGGCTGGACATCAAGGCCTCGCCGTACGCCTTCGTCGCGCCGTTCTTCGTGCTGTTCGCCGTGTTCGGGCTGTTCCCGCTGCTCTACACGTTCTGGGTGTCGCTGCACGACTGGGAGTTGGTCGGCGATCGCGAGTTCGCCGGGCTGGACAACTACCGGCTGATCGTGCAGGACTCGCAGTTCTGGAACTCGGTGTTCAACACGATCGGCATCTTCGTCATCGCGACGGTTCCGCAACTGCTGCTGGCGCTGCTGCTGGCGAACGCGCTGAACCGCCGGCTGCGGGGTGGTCTGCTGTACCGGCTCGGCGTGCTGGCGCCGCTGGTGACCTCGACGCTGGCGGTGGCGATCGTGTTCACGCAGTTGTTCGGCCGCGACTTCGGGATGATCAACTGGATGCTCGGAACGGTCGGCATCGAGGCCATCGACTGGCAGGCCTACAAATGGTCGTCCTGGATCGCGATCGCCACGATGGTCGACTGGCGCTGGACCGGCTACAACGCGCTCATCTACCTGGCCGCTATGCAGGCGATTCCCCATGACCTGTACGAGGCCGCGGCGATCGACGGCGCGTCCAGGCGGCGGCAGTTCTGGACGGTGACCGTCCCGTTGCTGCGGCCTACCATCATCTTCACCGTCATCATCTCCACGATCGGCGGGCTACAGCTTTTCGTCGAGCCGCTGCTGTTCGGCAGCGGGCAGTTCTACGGCGGCTCGCTCGGCCAGTTCCAGACGGTCACGTTGTACATGTTCGAAAACGCGTTCCGGCGAAACGACTACGGCTACGGGGCGACGATCGCCTGGATGCTGTTCCTGCTGATCCTGGTGTGCTCGATCGTCAATTTCCTGATCATCCGCCGGATCAGCTCGACCAAGTGAGGTGGAAGTGAGGAAGGGGGTGAACGGCCGATGACGATGATGGCAGTCGCACCGCGGCGCGACCGAGGTGGCCGCCGCGCCGGCGGCGGGCTCTGGCGGGCCAGCCCGCTGACCCACCTGACGCTGGTGATGGCGCTGGCGCTTTCGGTGTTCCCGATCTACTGGATGGTCGTCGTCGCGACCAGGACCAACGACGTGGTCGGCGAGGTCCCACCGCCGATCACTCCAGGGTCGAACCTCGACGAGAACGTCGAACGGCTGCTGCAGACCGAGTCTGCGCACTTCCTGCTCGGACTGACGAACTCGGCGATCGCGGCCGGCGCGGTCACCCTGTCGACGGTGTTCTTCTGCTCGCTGGCCGGCTTCGCGTTCGCCAAGCTGCGGTTCCGCGGCCGGAACGTGCTGCTCCTGGTGATCATCGCGACCATGATGGTTCCGACCCAGATGGGCATCATCCCGCTCTACATGATGATGGTCGAGCTGGGCTGGAACGGCGAGATCCAATCGGTGATCGTGCCATTCCTGGTCACCGGATTCGGTGTGTTCATGATGCGCCAATATGCATCGCAGGCAGTGCCCGACGAGCTGATCGATGCGGCTAGGGTGGACGGCTGCTCGACATTCCGAATTTACTGGAACATCGTGCTGCCGGCGGTCCGGCCGGCAATCGCGGTGCTCGGCCTGTTCACGTTCATGCAGACCTGGAACGAATTCATGTGGCCGCTCGCGGTGCTCAACCCGGACAACCCGACCGTGCAGCTGTCCATCAACCAGTTGGCGACGGCGTACCACAACGACTACACGCTCATGTTCACCGGAACCGCGATCGCCACAGTCCCGTTGCTCGTCGTCTTCATCGTGTTCGGCCGTCAGATCATCGGTGGAATCATGGAAGGGGCGATCAAGGCGTGACCACGCAGTCGTCAGAACCAGAGGCAGCAGTCCGCACCGGACTGGAGTTCCCACTCGACTTCGTCTGGGGTGCGGCGACCGCCGCGTATCAGATCGAGGGCGCGGTCGCCGTCGACGGGCGCACGCCGTCGATCTGGGACACGTTCAGCCACTCGCCCGGCCGCGTGCTCGGCGGCGACACCGGCGACGTGGCGGTCGACCACTACCACCGCTACCGCGACGACGTCGCTCTGATGTCGAGCCTCGGCCTGTCCGCCTACCGGTTCTCGGTGGCGTGGCCACGGGTGCAGCCGACCGGTACCGGCCCGGTCAGCGAGCGCGGGCTCGACTTCTACCGGCGGCTGGTCGATGAGCTGCTGGCCGCCGGCATCGAGCCGTGGCCGACGCTGTACCACTGGGACCTGCCGCAGGAGCTGGAGAACCGCGGCGGCTGGCCGGCCCGCGAGACCGCCTACCGGTTCGTCGAGTACGCCGGCGCGGTGCACTCGGCGATCGGCGACCGGATCCGGAACTGGACCACGGTCAACGAGCCGTGGTGCGCCGCGTTCGCCGGCTACGCCTCTGGCGAGCACGCGCCCGGCCGCAACGACCCGGCGGCCGCCCTGCGCGCCGCGCATCACCTGCTGCTCGCGCACGGACTGGCGTCCGCCGAGATCAGGACGCAGCGTCCGGACAACCGGGTCGGGCTCGCCGTCAACATCTACCCGGTCAACGCCGCCAGCGACGCCGAGGCCGACCTGGACGCGGCGCGCCGCATCGACGGCCTGCAGAACCGGCTGTTCCTCGACCCGCTCATGGGCCGCGGCTACCCCGCCGACGTGATCGCCGACGTGCGCGCGATCAGCGACTTCGGGCACGTCCACGACGACGACCTTTCGCTGATCGGCGCCAGGCCGGACATGCTCGGCGTCAACTACTACAGCCCGTTCACGGTGTCCGGGCGCTCCGGCGGCACGCAGCAGCTCGCGCCGTCGTCGCCGGTGGTCACCGCGTCGCCGTGGGTCGGCAGCGAGCACGTGCGGTTCCTCGACACCGGCCGGCCGGTTACCAGCATGGGCTGGGAGATCGAGCCGCCCGGCCTGCTGCAGGTGCTGTACCGGTTGCGCGACGACTGCCCGGGCTTGCCGCTGTACGTCACGGAGAACGGCGCGGCATTCGACGACGAGTTCGACGGCGAGCTCGACGGCGAGCTCGACGGCCAGGTCGACGGCACGGTCGACGGCACGGTGCACGACCCGCAGCGGGTGGCGTATCTCGACGCACACCTGCGGGCGTGCCACGACGCCATCGCCGACGGGGTGCCGCTGCGCGGCTACTTCGCCTGGTCGCTGCTGGACAACTTCGAATGGGCCTGGGGGTATTCGAAGCGATTCGGCCTGGTCTACGTGGACTTCGCCAGCCAGCGGCGGATCCCCAAGGAAAGCGCGCGGTGGTACGCCCGCGTTATCCGGCGCGGGGGGCTGCCGGCGGTGACCCGCTGAGCGGTCGAAAATGACCTTGTAGTCACCCTGTCGGACCGAACTTGTCAGAATGGGCGCCGTGAGCCAGAGCCACCGGGACCGGATCGACCGCCGGCCGACGCTGGAGGCGGTTGCCGCGCGCGCCGGCGTCGGCCGCGGCACCGTCTCCAGGGTCGTCAACGGCTCGCCGAAGGTCAGCGACGCTGCCCGCGAGGCCGTGCTGCGGGCGATCGACGAGCTCGGCTACGTGCCCAACCGGGCGGCCCGCACCCTGGTCACCAGGCGGACCGACTCGATCGCGCTGGTGGTCTCGGAGTCCGAGGAGCGCGTGTTCGCCGAGCCGTTCTTCGCCAAGATCATCCGCGGGGTAACGGCAGCGCTGGTCGACACCGGCCTGCAACTGCTGCTGACCTTCGCCAGGGCGCAGGACGAGCGGGTGCGGCTCGCCCAGTACCTGACCGGCCAGCACGTCGACGGGGTGCTGCTCATCTCGCTGCACGGCGACGACCCCCTGCCGGCGCGGCTGGAGGCCGTCCGCCTGCCCACCGTGCTCGGCGGCGTGCCGGTCGGCCTGGCTCCGGTCAGCTACGGCGACATCCACAACCGCGGCGGTGCCCGGCACGGCGTGGGCCCCCC
>OBLK01000294.1_pt1 | contig 13510 bp, 11 predicted proteins | sample 1518871 | NCBI WGS metagenome assembly OBLK01 (sample SAMEA2464837, study PRJEB22497) | soil metagenome | biome: Grassland; feature: Farmland; material: Clay | place: Australia | collected 2013-02-01 | depth 0.8 m
CCACCAGCCCGAGCGAAGGCGCCCACGACCGGGGGGCTGTCTCAATGTTGTCCACAGGACTTGTCCACAGTGGGGATGGAATGACAGCAGTGTCGTTCGATCACTTGGAGGCTTGACTAGGTGAACGCAACGTGGCAGCCAGCCGAGTGACCCTTCGACCCGACGGTTACCGCCAGCGCATCGTCATGAGCAGGCCGATGATCATCAGGGCGAACCCGATGGCGAAGTTCCAGTTGCCGAGGTCGGCCATCCAGGAGATCTTCTCGCCGGCGATGTAGTTGGTCACCAGCCAGCCGAGCCCGAGCACCATGAGCCCGAGCATCACGCCGATGTAGATCGGATGTGACGGGCCTGCCTTGACCTTCGCCTGGGTACGGCGATCTGTCGGGGCGGTGTAGACCGCCTTCTTGCGGACCTTCGACTTAGGCATGGCTGTCCTCGACTTGAACCGGGTGTCTGTGCGCCTGGCAACGGCTAGTCCGAGCCGGCCGTCGACCGGCGATACGCGCCGCTGCTGCTACGAACACGTTAACGTAGCTGCGGCGGACTGCGAACAGCGAGCGGCCCGCGGTCCTGGCGCGCTAGGGAGGGAGCGGCACGTGCGGGTGGACGGCTGGCGAGTAGCCGTGCCCGTCGTGTGCCTGCTCGCGGGACTGCTGTTCGCCGTGTCGGCGAACACTTCGGCCGGCTACGACCTTCGCGGCGGGCGGACCACGGAGCTGTCCGGGCTGGTCAGGCAGGCCGAGGCCAGGGTGGCGCTGGCAGAGGACCGGCTGCGCGAGCTGCGCGGCCAGGCCGAGCGCCTCGAGTCCTCCGCCGGTGGCTCCGACCAGCGGGTACGTTCGGCGCGGGCCGAGGCGTCGGCGCTCGGAGGCCCGGTCGGGCTGACCGAGCTGACCGGGCCAGGGCTCGCCGTCACACTGTCCGACGCGCCGCGCGGCCCCGACGGGCGGTATCCGGTGGGCGTCGAGCCGGACGCGCTCGTCGTCCATCAGGAGGATCTGCAGAGCGTGTTGAACGCGCTGTGGGCCGGCGGTGCCGAGGCGCTCGCTGTCGCCGACCAACGGATCGTCAACACCTCGGCGGTCCGGTGTGTCGGCAACACACTCCTGCTACACGGCCGTACCTACTCTCCGCCCTATCGGATCAGTGCGATTGGCGATCCGCTGCGGTTGCGCGCCGCGCTGGACGCCGAGCCTGGAGTGGCGGTGTTTCGGCAGTACGTGCAGACCTACGGACTGGGTTACCGTGTCGAACGGCTGAGCACGCTGCGGGTGCCGGCGTACACCGGCTCGCTGCGGCTGACCGGCCTGCAGGAGGTCCCGCGGTGAACGACGAGCCCGACCGCGAGCCGAACCGCGAGCCCCGGCACCGGCCCGCGCCGTACCCGAGCCAACCGGCCACGCCCGGCCAGCCGCCTTCCGGCGTCCCTGCCCGGCCCGCTCCCGGCGAGCGGTGGGTCGGCCCACAGGGCTTCGGTCAACCGCCGGCCAGCCGGCACGTCGCCGGCTCTCCGGACCAGAACGAACACGGAGCCGAACAAGACGATCCCGGTCAACAGGGTGGCGATCCACCGAGGACCGGGCGGCGCGCCGCCGGCTCGCAAGGGACCGGCCGCCACGGAGCCGACGCCCTTGCGGCCGGCCGGCACGACGCGGAACAGGGTGGCCGCAGTCGGCACGGCCTGGAGGCGCCGGGGTCGGGTCGGCGCGGGACCGACGCACCGGAGTCCGGCCGGCACGGAGCCGACGCCCTTGCGGCCGGCCGGCACGGGGCGGACGAGCCGGAAACCGGCCAGCCCTGGACCGACACAGCGGTGACCGGGCGCCACGGGGCGGACGAGCGGGGAGCCGGCCAGCCCTGGACCGACACAGCGGTGACCGGGCGCCACGGGGCCGATGCACCGGGGATCGGCCGGCGAGGGACCGACGAGCCGGGAACCGGCCAGCTCGAGACGGACACACCGGCGGCCGGGCGCCACGGAGCCGACGCGCCGGGAGTGGCCCGGCACGGGATCGGGCCGCAAGAATCTGGTCGCCACGGCGCCGGCCGGCCGGCAACGCCGCACGGGAGCTCACCGGCGCCGAAGTCATCGCCCCGCCCCGCCCCGGCTTGGCCTGGCAGCCCCGTCAACGGAGGTCCGGCGGCCGAAGGCACGGGAGGTCCGGCGGGTCCTGGCACAGGAGGACCGGCGAGACCCGGTTCGGCGGGGCCTGCAGGCCCTGGGACGGGTGGACCGGTGGGCGCCGCGACGGAGCGACCCGACGGCTCCCACCTCACGCCGACCCCGCGTCCACGCCACGCCCGTCCACCGGCACCGGCACCGCCGCACGGGCTTGCGCCCGGTGGCGTGCCTGGTGGCCCGGTCGGGCCGGCCCGGCTGCCGGGGCCGGCAGGCGCGCCAGGTCCGGGCGGCCGGTACGGAACGGGTCGGGCAGGTCCGACCGGCCCGCCAGGTCCGGGCCTGGGTGGCTCGCCAGGAGGCCAGGCGGTGTTGGGTGGCCCGCCGGGTGCGGGTGGCCAGCCCGGTCCGGGCGGTCCGCGAGGATCGATCGGCCAGCAGGGCCCGGTGAGGCCGGCCGGCCAAGCCGGTCCGGATGGGCCGTGGTCGGGCGGCGGCTCGGGACTGGCGACCCATGGCGGCGCGGTCACGGAGGTGATTTCGCCGCTGCCGCAGGCGGACGGGGACGCGCCGACCGAACTGATCACGCCGGTCGGTGGTGGCCGCGGGCGAGGCGGCGACCGGACCCGGACGGCGATCTCCACCCTGGGCGAGGTGCTGATCACGCTCGGGCTGGTGGTGCTGCTGTTCGTGGTCTACGAGGTGTACGTGACCGACTGGCTGTCGGCCGGCAAGCAGGCGGACGCCACGGCGGATCTCGACGAGCGGTGGCTGGAGGTGCTGCCGGCCGATCCGGGCAACGAGCGCACCGAGAAGGTGCGGCCGGTGAACGGCGAGGGTTTCGCCAAGCTGTACATCCCGGCGTTCGGTTCCGACTTCGTGTTCACGGTGCTGGAGGGCACGACCGACACGATTTTGGAGGTCGGGCCTGGTCATTACGCGGACACCGTGATGCCGGGCGAGCCGGGCAACTTCTCGGTCGCCGGCCACCGGGTCGGCAAGGGCGCGCCGTTCAACGACCTGGACCTGCTGCGCTCGTGCGACGCGATCGTGATCGAGACGCAGACCGACTGGTACGTCTACCGGGTGCTGCCGATGAAGGGCGAGGCGACCGGCTGGGACCAGGGCCGCGGTGCCGTGCCGCAGTGCACCGACGTCAAGCCGCTCGGCGAGCCGTACCAGAACGTGGTCGGTCAACAGGTCGTGCTGCCGAGCCAGAGCGAGGTGATCGCGCCGATCCCCGGCAAGCCAGGGGTGGAGGCACCGGCCGACCGACGGGCCGCGCTGATCACGCTGACGACCTGCCACCCGCGGTTCTCGGCCAAGCAGCGGCTGATCGTGCACGGCGTGTTCACCGACCAGTACCCGAAGGACCCGGCGAACCCGGGCGCCCGACCGGTCGAGCTGACCGAAGGCTGACCGGAGGTCTCGTGTACGCATGGATCTGGCGGCACCTGCCTGGACCGGTCGCGGTCAAGGTGTTCGAGGCGGCGGTGCTGGTAGCCGCGGTGCTCGCGCTGCTGTTCTTCGTGGTGTTCCCGTGGGCCGAGCCGAGGCTGCCGTTCAACGATGTGACGACTGGATGACTTGCGGCGCGTAACCTTTCTGTTCGTGCGCGTGCTCGTCATCGACAACTACGACAGCTTCGTCTACAACCTCGTGCAGTACCTGGCCCAACTCGGTGCCGACTGCGAGGTGCGGCGAAACGACGCAGTCTCCCCGGACGACGTCGCCGCCGCGGACGGTGTGCTGCTCAGCCCAGGGCCCGGGACGCCCGAGCGGGCCGGCTCGAGCATGGACGTGGTCCGCCGCTGCCGCGAGGAAGGCCGCCCGCTGTTCGGGGTGTGCCTGGGCCACCAGGCGATCGGCGCGGTGTGGGGCGCGGTCGTGGAGCGCGCCTCCGAGCTGCTGCACGGGAAGACGTCGCAGGTGCTGCACGAGGGCGCTGGGGTGCTCGCCGGGCTGCCGAGCCCGTTCACCGCGACCAGGTACCACTCGCTTGCGGTGCGCCCGGACACGCTGCCCGACGAACTGCAGGTCACCGGGCACACGGCCGGCGGGGTGATCATGGCGATTCGCCACCGCGAGCTGCCCATCGAGGGCGTCCAGTTCCACCCTGAGTCGGTGCTCACCGAGGGTGGCCACCGGGTGCTGGCCAACTGGCTGGCCGCGTGCGGGCATCCGGTGCCCGATTCGCTCGTGACCAAGCTGGAGGCCGAGGTCCGCGAGGTCTCCGCAGCGGCACACTCCCCAGCCGTCTGACCCGAGCTCGTCTCATACGAACACCCCGCCGTCATCATGCTGGCGGCAGGGTGCTCGTGGGCGTCAGGTGTTCGTGGGCGTCAGGTGGTAGTCGGCGGTGCGGCCGGTGAGGCGACCTTGACCCGGATCACCTGGTCCTTGGCGATCAGCTGGTCCTTGGCGACCTCCTGCTCGACGATCTTGCCGACGTCGCCCGGGCCGTCCGGCGGGACCGGGGTCTCCTCGATGTTGCCGGTCCAGCCGAGGGCCTGCAGCTTCGCCCTGGCCTGGGCCACCGAGTCGCCGACGAGGTCCGGCATCTTGATCTGGTTGCCCTTGGAGACCTGCAGGGTGACCGTGGCGCCCTTGTTGACCTCGGTGCCGGCCTTCGGGTCCTGACCGAGGACCTCGCCCTGCGCGGCGCTGCCGTCGACGTCCTGGCGTTGCACGACGAGACCCTGGTTCTCGAGGTTGGACTTGGCGTCGTCGAACGAGTCGCCGACCACGTTGACGATCTTGACCTTCTCCGGGGCGACGCCGACGGTGATCTGGACCTGGGTGCCGGCCGGCACCTCGAGCAGCGCGGCCGGATTCTGCGCCACGATCTTGCCGACCTTGGACTCGTCCTCGACCACCTGCTGCTGCTGGTTCGCGGCGAGCGCGAGGCCGGCCTCGCGCAGCTGACCCTCGGCTTCCGACGGGGTCAGGTCGATCACCGACGGCACCTTGACCTGCTCCGGGCCGTTGCCGACATCAAGGGTGACCGTCGAGCCACGGTCGACCTGGCTGTCCGGCGGCGGATCGGTCTTGATCACCTTGTTGCGCTCCTCCTCGCTGGAGGCCACGAGGTTGCGGGAGGACTTCAGCCCGAGCTCGTTGAGCGCCAGTTCGGCCTGCGCGACCTCCTGGCCGACCACGTTCGGCACGCCGACCTGGGGCGGGTCGCTGTTGAACACCCCCGCGAGCGCCAGCCCGGCGAGGACGAGCACGGCGACGGTGAGCAGCGCGACGACGGCGATGACGGCCTTGCGGCTGCCGTCGTCGTCCTCGTCGTCCGCGAGCGACTCGGGACGGTGCCGGCCAGGCACGACCTGGGTCTGCCCGGCCTGGCGCATCATCGTGGTGCGCTCGTCCTCGGACATCACCATCGGTGCGCTGGGGCGCTGGCCGGACAGCACGCGCACCAGGTCCATGCGCATCTCGGCGGCCGACTGGTACCGGTTGGCCGGGTTCTTGCTCATCGCCCTGAGCACGACCGCGTCCAGCACGGGGTTGATCCGCGGATTGACCGACGACGGCGACCGCGGGTCCTCCCGCACGTGCTGGTAGGCGACGGCGACCGGGGAGTCCCCGGTGAACGGCGGCTCCCCGGTGAGCAGCTCGTACAGCACGCAGCCGGTGGCGTAGACGTCGGAGCGGGCGTCGACGGACTCACCGCGCGCCTGCTCCGGCGACAGGTACTGCGCGGTGCCGATGACCGCCGCGGTCTGGGTGACGGCGGCCTGGCCGTCGCCGAGCGCCCTGGCGATGCCGAAGTCCATGACCTTCACCGCGCCGGCGCGCGTGATCATCACGTTGGCCGGCTTGACGTCGCGGTGGATGATCTGGTGGCGGTGCGAGAAGTCCAGCGCCGCGCAGACGTCGGCCATGATCTCCATGGCGCGCCGTGCCGGCATCGGTCCCTCGGTCTTGACGATGTCGCGCAGGGTCCGGCCGTCGACGTACTCCATGACGATGTAGGGCAGCGGGCCGTGCTCGGTGCGTGTCTCGCCGGTGTCGTACACGGCGACGATCGCCGGGTGGTTCAGCGAGGGGGCTTTCTGCCCCCCCCGCCGGAACCGGAGCTGGAACTGGGGGTCGCGGGCCAGATCCGCGCGCAGTCCCTTGACCGCCACATCTCGACCGAGCCGGACGTCACGGCCACGGTGTACTTCCGACATCCCGCCGTAGCCGAGCGTCTCGCCCAGCTCGTAGCGTTCGGAGAGCAGTCGGGGGATGGTCATCGGTAGGTCGTCCCGCTTCTGTTCGTCAGGGAGAGCTGGTACCAGTGTGGCCAATTGCTGTGCGTGACCCCAACTCGGCAGCTCTGTCTCACATCACGCTCACGGCGTAGGTAGTCGCCGGTCACCGTTCCTCCTCGACGATGGCCGGCGCCACCAGGTGGTCAGCCGGCCTGTCCGCACGCACCGTACCTGTTTCCGGCGACCGGGACGCCGCTTTGGCGCCGTACACGGTCGCCACCGTCGTCACGTTCGGTGGTGACCACCCGGCCGTCCGGGTCACCGCCCTGGAGACGACCCAGCCACCGACGAGCAGCGCGGCGAGCAGCAACAGGATTACGAACACCCAGACGCCGACGCGCTGCTGCGGTTGCCTGGCCAGCGGCATCGGCGGTGGCGGCGGGAACGGTCCGGTCGGGGTCGGCGCCGTGTCCAGCGAGCTGACCGGCACCGGTCCGGACCGGCCGGTGGCGGTTCCGGTCACCGGAAGCGAGTGTACTGGTGGCGGCGTGCTCGGCAGTTGGGCCGGTGCGCCCGTCCGCTGGGTCTGCTTGATCACGATCGGCGGGGGCGCCGGCCGCGGCGCTGACAGCCCGAGCGGTGGCGGCAGCGGCAACCCGACGCGGACCGCCCCGACCGCCTTGGCGAACTCGCCGCCGGTGCCGTAGCGGCTGCGCGGGTCCTTCACCAGGGTGGCCTCGATCAGCGCGCGCACCCCGTGCGGCACCTCCAGCGGCAGCGGCGGCGGTACGTCGCGAATGTGCATCATGGCGACGGTGACGGCGTTGTCGGACAGGAACGGCCGCTTGCCGATCAGGCACTCGTAACCGACGACGCCGAGCGAGTACACGTCCGACGCCGGGCCGGCCTCTTGGCCCATGGCCTGTTCCGGCGCGATGTAGTGCGCCGTGCCCATGACCATGCCGGAGCGGGTGACCGGGGCGGCGTCGACCGCCTTGGCGATGCCGAAGTCGGTGATCTTCAGGAGGCCGGCCGGGGTGATCAGGATGTTGCCCGGCTTGACGTCGCGGTGCACCAGCCCGCGCTCGTGTGCGGCGTGCAGCGCGTGCCCGGCCTGCTCGAGGATGTCGAGCGTCCGATCCGCCGGCAGCCGCCTGGTCCGCTGCAGCAGGGCCGCCAGCGGCTCACCCTCGACCAGCTCCATCACCAGGTAGGCGGTGTCGGCCGGGCCGTCCGGGACCGCGGCGGTCTCGCCGTAGTCGTGCACGGCCGCCACGCCGGGGTGGTTGAGCGAGGCCGTGGTGCGCGCCTCGGCGCGGAAACGGTGGAGGAACTCGGTGTCGCCGGACAGCTCGGCCTTGAGCACCTTGACCGCGACCCGCCGGTCGAGACGTTCGTCGGCGGCCTCCCAAACCTCGCCCATGCCGCCGACCGCGATCCGCCTGCGCAGGCGGTACCTCTCGGCGAGCAACAGTCCGGCCGTGAGCACTCTCACTGCCTCCCGAGGGCCGCGGCGATCACCGCCCGGCCGATCGGCGCGGCGAGCGAGCCGCCGGTCGCCTCCAGTCCCCGGTCACCGCCCTCCTCGACGATCACCGCGACGGCGATCTGCGGGTCCTCGGCCGGGGCGAAGGCGACGTACCAGCCGTGCGGAGGGTTCTCCTTGGGATTCTCGCCGTGCTCTGCGGTACCGGTCTTGGAGGCGATGGTCAGCCCGTCGATCTTGCCCTCGCCCTTGGTCCGGGCCTCCGACGCGATCATCATCTCGCGCATCGTGTCGGCGACATCGTTGCTGATCGCGCGCTCGACGCGGTCGGGGTTGATGCTCGCGAGCTTGGAGAAGTCGGGTTCCTGCAGCTCCTTGACCAGGTGTGGCGCCATCCGCTCGCCGCCGTTGGCGATCGTCGCGGCGATCATCGCGTTCTGCAGCGGGGTGAACCGCACGTCGAGCTGACCGATGCCGCTCTGCATCAGGGCCGGGTCGCCGTCGATGTCACCGATCGAGGACGCCGCGACGGGCAGCGGGATCGTGAGGTCCAGCTGGCCGACGCCGAACTTCTCGGCCTGCTCGCGCAGCCGGTTCTCGCCGACCTGCCGGGCCAGGTCGGCGAAGGCGGTGTTGCACGAGCGGGCCAGCGCCTCCTTGAGCGGGACGGTCTGCCCGCTGCCGCACGGGTTGCCGTTGAAGTTCTCCAGGTCGACGTTCGTGCCGGGCAGCTGGATGGTCGGGGCGGCCGTGAGTTGAGTGTTCTCGTCCATTTCGCCGGAGGACAGCGCGGTGGCGGTGACGACCAGCTTGAAGGTCGAGCCAGGCGGGTAGGTCTCGCGGATCGTCCGGTTGGTCAGCGGCCGCTCGCCGCTGTTGAACGTCTGCCAGGCTTCGCGCTGCGCCGCCGAGGAGTGCGAGGCGAGCAGGTTGGGGTCGTAGGACGGCGTGGACACCATGGCCAGGATCTCGCCGGTCTTCGGCCTCATGGCGACGACGGCGCCGCGGAAGCCGCGCTCGGTCATCTCCCGGTACGCCGCCTCCTGGGCGCGCGGGTCGATGGTGGTGACGACGTTGCCGCCGCGGGTGTCCCGGCCGGTGACCAGGTCGGACAGGCCGTTGAAGAACAGCCGGTCGTCCGAGCCGTTGAGCACGCCGTCCTCGGCCTTCTCCAGGCCGCCCGCGCCGTAGAGCACCGAGTAGTAGCCGGTCACCGGCGCGTACAGCGGTCCGTTCGGGTACTGGCGCAGGAACCGCAGTCGCGAGTCGGACACCTCGACCGACTGCGCGATCGGCGCGCCGCCGGCCACGATCTGGCCACGCTGCCTGCTGTACTCCTCCAGCAGCACGCGGGAGTTGCGCTGGTCGGAGCGGTAGTCGTCGGCCTTGATCACCTGGATGTAGGTGGCGTTGGCGAGCAGCAGGACGACCATGCCCATGACCGCGAGCGCGACCCGGCGAAGTGGGGTGTTCATGCGGTCCCCTCAGGTTTGGCAGGGGGCCGCCCCTCGGCGGGCGGCTCCGGCGGCCGCTCGACGGGGCGCTCGGCGGGGCGGTCAACGGGGGGCTCGACCGGCCGTTCGACCAGCACCGTGTGCGCCTCGGCGATCGGCGCGTGCCGCACCGGGGGTGCCTGCGGTATCGCCGGCCGGCGGGCCGCGTCGGAGATCCGTAGCAGCAAGGCGACCAGGGCGTAGTTGGCCACCAGCGAGGAGCCGCCGTAGGACAGGAACGGCGTGGTCAGCCCGGTCAGCGGGATCAGCTTGGTCACCCCGCCGACGACGACGAACATCTGCAGGGCCAGCGCGAACGACAACCCGGCGGCCAGCAGCTTGCCGAACGTGTCGCGAACCGCCAGCGCGGCGCGCAGCCCCCTGGTGACCAGCAGCAGGTACACCATCAGGATCGCGGCGAGCCCGACCAGGCCGAGCTCCTCGGCGGCCGCGGCCACGATGAAGTCGGTCGACGCGTACGGCACGAGCTCGGGACGTCCGGCGCCCAGACCGGTTCCACCGACCCCGCCGGTGCCCATGCCGAACAGCGCCTGCCCGATCTGGAAGCCGCCGCCGGTGAAGTCGGCGAACGGGTCCAGCCAGGTCTCCACCCGGCTCTGCACGTGGCCGAACAGCTGGTAGGCGATCAGGCAGCCGCCGATGAAGAACGCCAGCCCGACCACCAGCCACGACGCGCGCTCGGTCGCCACGTACAGCATCACCAGGACGATGCCGAAGAACAGCAGCGAGCTGCCCAGGTCCTTCTCCAGCACCAGGACGCCTACCGAGAGTCCCCAGGCGATCAGCAGCGGGGCGAGGTCGCGGGGGCGCGGCAGCTCCATGCCGAGCACGCGTTTGCCCGCCGTCATGAACAGGTCCCGCTTCGACACCAGGAACGCGGCGAAGAAGATCAATAACAGGATCTTGGCGAACTCACCGGGCTGGATCGAGAACAGGTCGCCGACCCGCAACCAGATCTTGGCGCCGTTCACCTCGGACAGCGAGCTCGGCAGCAGGCCGGGCAGGGCCAGTGCGCCGATCCCGATGAAACCGCACGTGTAGCCGTACCTCGACAGCAGCCGGTGGTCCCTGACCACGATCAGCACGGCCACGAACAGCACCAGTGCGATCGTGGTCCAGGCGATCTGGCGCGGGGCGTCGGGCGGCGGCAGCTCGGCGCCCAGCTGCTGGGCCCGCTGAACCTGCGCCAGGTCGATGCGGTGGATGAGCACGAGACCGAGGCCGTTGAGCACGGCGACCATCGGCAGGATCAGCGGGTCGGCGTACGGCGCCAGGTACCGGACCACCACGTGGGCGACCGCGAACAGGCCCAGATACGCCGCGCCGAGGTACAGCAGTTGCCGCGACAGCGTCTGCTCGCCGTTGGCCTCGACCAGCACCAGCGCGGTCGTCACGATCAGCGCGGCGAACGCGAGCAGCACCAGCTCGACCCCGCGCCTGGTCGGGGTCCTCGGGGCCGGCGCAGGCGCGGCTTGTGCTGGTGCGACCGTGGAGGCTGCCACGTCAGCCCACCAGGCGGCAGTCTTTGCCCGGAACCGGGGGCGTCGTGCTGGCGGTGCTGGTCGCCGACGGCGGTGGGATCGCGGTGCTCGGCTGCAGGACCTGACCGCCCTGGCCGGTGGTGCTCGGGGCCGGCGTCGTGGTCACCGGCACCGTCGGTGAGGTCGGTGCGCCGGTCGTGCCGCCCGGCAGCTGGCTGTTCTCCCGGGGGCACGGCGGGAGCATCTGCTCGAAGCGCAGCCGCCGGATGTCGGCCCTGGCCTCGTCCAGGCTCGTGCTCTCCTCGAAGCCTTCGCGTACCCGGACCTGCGCGCTCTGCTGGAGGTCCGACACCGAGATCTCCTCGCAGTCGCCGGCCGCCGCGTTGCCGGTCGACGGGCACGAGGTCTCGAAGACGCGGTGCATCGGCACCCCGAGCAGGCTGTCCTTGAGGCCCTGGTAGACGACGACCTTGTCGTTCTCGGCGCCGACGTAGTAGTAGCGGAACAGCAGCACGCGGCCGGCGAGGACGCCGGCCAGCAGCATCGCGAGCACCACGATCGTCGCCAGCAGCAACCGTGTGCGGCGCCGGCGCCTGGCGCGCGGGTCCGGGGTGGCCAGCTCGTCGGCCGGCTTCGGCGTCGGTCGCGGCAGCGTGGTCGCAGAGGCCCTGGCCGCAGCCGAGTCCGGCGGGGCGTGCTCGGCCCCGTCACCGGCGGCCCCGCCGACGATCGGCGCGTCCTCGCCGTACGGGACGTCCACCACGTCGGCGACGATCACCGTGACGTTGTCCGGGCCGCCACCCTTGAGGGCCAGCTCGATGAGCCGGTCGGCGCACGCCTGCGGGTCCGGGATGCGCAGCGCCTCGGCGAGCGTCTCGTCGCTGACCACACCGGACAGCCCGTCCGAGCACAGCAGGTACCGGTCGCCGGCCCTGGCCTCGCGAACCGCGAGGCTCGGTTCGACCGGCTGCCCGTTCAACGCCTTGATCAGCAGTGACCGCTGCGGGTGGTGCGCGGCCTCCTCCGCGGTGATCCGGCCGTCGTCGACCAGCGACTGCACGAACGTGTCGTCGTGGGTGATCCTGGTCAGCGCGTTGGCGCGCATCTGGTACGCCCGCGAGTCGCCGACATGGGCCAGCCCGAGCCGGTTGCCGGCGAACAGGATCGCGGTCAGCGTCGTACCCATGCCGTCCAGCTCGGGGTCGCCGCCGACCAGCTCGCCGATCGCACCGTTACCCTGGTCGATCGCCTGGGCGAGCTGGCCGAGCAGGTCGTCGCCTGGAGTGTCGTCGTCGAGCGGCGCGAGCGCCGCGATCACCACCTTGGACGCGACCTCGCCGCCGGCGTAGCCACCCATGCCGTCGGCCAGGGCGAGCAGCCGCGGACCCGCGTACACGGAGTCCTGGTTGTTCCGCCGGACCAGACCGCGATCGCTTCGAGCGGAGTAGCGAAGGACGAGGGTCACGAGATGACCCTCGTCGCCGGGTGCGGCTCGATCCTGCCGAGCACGACTGGTCTGGTCATGAACGAAGCTCGATCACCGTCTTGCCGATGCGGATCGGAACGCCGAGGGGGACCCGAGTGGGTCCCGTGACCTTAGCTCTATCCAGGTAGGTCCCGTTAGTCGAGCCCAGGTCTTCGACGAACCAGTCACCGCCGGAGAACGCCAGCCGCGCGTGCCTGGTCGACGCGTAGTCGTCGTCGAGCACGAGCGTCGAGTCGTCGGCACGCCCGATCAGGATCGGCCGGCCGTCCAGCGAGATCCTGGTACCGGCCAGCGCGCCGTGCGTCACGACCTTCTGGCGGGCGGCCTCCCCCCGGCGGGCCGCCGCCGCTCCCCGGCGCGGCGGCATGGCCACCCTGACACCGGAAACCGCGTACAGGTCGGAACGCACCACGCGGAGAGCGGCCAGCACGAACAGCCAGAGTAGGGCGAGAAACCCGGCTCTGGTCAGCTGTAGCACCAACCCCTGCACGTGGTGAGTCTCCCGCCTGCCACTCCGGGGGTCAGCCTTGGGTACGGAAGATCAGTGACGAGTGCCCGATCCGCACGACATCGCCGTCACCGAGCTGCCAGTTCTGTATCGGTTGGCCGTTGACCGTTGTGCCGTTGGTGGAGCCCAGGTCGGACAGCATCGCGGTGTGCCCGTCCCAGCTGATCTCCAGGTGGCGGCGCGAGACGCCGGTGTCCGGCAAGCGGAACTGCGCGTCCTGCCCGCGGCCGACCACGTTGCTGCCCTGGGTCAGCGCGTAGCTGCGGTTCGAGCCGTCGTCGAGCATGAGCGTCGCCGTCAGCGGCCGTTGCCCGGTCTGCACGGCCGGCGGCGCGTAACCCTGCGCGCCCGGGTCCGACGGGTAACCCGGCTGGCCGTAGCCGCCCTGGCCGTAGCCCTGGTCGTAGCCCTGCTGGCCGTAGCCGCCCTGGCCGTATCCCTGCTGGCCCTGCTGGTAACCGCTCTGGTCGTACCCCTGCTGGTAACCGCCCTGGCCGTACCCACCGCCCTGGCCGCCGTAGCTGGGGTCGTAGTAACCCTGCTGCTGGCCGCCGTAGTTCGGGTCGTAGTAGCCCTGCTGGGCGTACTGGCCCTGCTGCTGGCCTTGCTGGCCCCCGTACTGGCCCTGCTGGTATCGACCCTGGCCGCAGCCCTGGTCGTGTCCCTGCTGGCCGTAGACCTGGTGGTATACTTGTCGGCCGTACTGCTGCT
>OBLK01000295.1_pt1 | contig 13478 bp, 12 predicted proteins | sample 1518871 | NCBI WGS metagenome assembly OBLK01 (sample SAMEA2464837, study PRJEB22497) | soil metagenome | biome: Grassland; feature: Farmland; material: Clay | place: Australia | collected 2013-02-01 | depth 0.8 m
AGTACCACTCGCCACTCACCGCAGGAAGTTGCACCGCAACATAGAATCTCCCACAGGGGGGGGATTTCATCGATCTTTGCGGCGTTGCGAGAGCCTGCGCAGGTTGGGCTGACGCAGGAAGCCCAACGCAACTCCAGGTTATCCCGGCTAATAACGGAGCAGCACCGCGCCCCAGGTAAAGCCGCCGCCGAACGCCTCGAAGAGCAGCATGTCGCCGCGCTTCACGCGCCCGTCGCGCACCGCCGTATCCAGCGCCAGGGGCACGGAGGCGGCCGAAGTGTTGCCATGGTCCTGGATCGTGAGCACGACTCGCTCCATGGGCAGGTTCAGGCGCTTGGCCACCGCCTCGATGATACGCAGGTTGGCCTGGTGCGGGATGTACCAGTCGATCTGGTCGACCGTCACGCCGGTGTCGGCGAGGATCTTTTCCGCGGCATTGATGAATTCGCGCACGGCAAATTTGTAGACTTCGTTGCCGCGCATCTTGACGAAGTCCTTGCCCGACTTGAGGGCATCGAAACCCGTTGAGATGCCCGAGGGGAAATACAGCTTGTCGCGATGGCTGCCATCGGCATAAAGCTGCGTCTTGATAATCCCGGTTTCTTCCGAAGGCCCCAACACTACCGCGCCGGCACCGTCACCGAACAGCACACAGGTCGAGCGGTCGCTCCAGTCGGTGAAGCGCGACAACGTTTCCGCGCCCACGACCAGTATGTATTTCGCCTCGCCGAGGCGAATGAATTTATCGGCAATCGACAGCGCATAAATGAAACCGCTGCAAGCGGCCTCGCAACTGACCGCGGCGCAACCGTTTGCGCCCAGCCGGTCCTGGATGATGGTGCCGACATTGGGGAATATATAGTCCGGCGTCGTGGTGCCGACCACGATCATGTCCAGGTCCTTGGCCTCCACCCCCGCCGCCTTGAGGGCGGCACGCGAGGCCTCCTCGGCAAGGCTGGCGGTGGTTTCGCCTTCACCGGCGATATGGCGGCGTTCGATCCCGGAACGCGAGCGAATCCACTCGTCGCTGGTTTCCACCATGCGCTCGAGGTCTTTGTTGGTCAGGATTTTTTTCGGCAGTGCACTGCCGGTACCCAGTATGCGCGCGTAGGTCATGCGCGCACCTCGTGCTCGTGGTCGAGATTCTTTTCCAGACTGCGGCTGATCAAATCGGGCACCCCCTGTTCGGCCTCGACCAGCGCCGCATGAATGGCTGTCGCGAAGCCCAGACGATCCGCTCCACCGTGACTTTTCACCACGATACCCCGTAACCCCAGGAAACTGGCTCCATTGTAGCGCTGCGGATTCATGCCCCGGCGCAGGCGATTCAAAGATGGCATCGCGGCCAGCGCCTGCAGGCGGGTGAAAAGATTGCGCCGGAACTCTTCGCGCATCTTCTGCCCGATGTAATGGGCCGTGCCCTCGATGGCCTTGAGCATGACGTTGCCGCTGAACCCGTCGGTGACGATGACATCCACCACGCCCTTGCTCAAGTGGTGGCCTTCCACGTAACCGGCGTAGTTGAGATCCGACTCCTGCAATATCTGCGCGGCCTGTTTCACGCGCTCGTTGCCCTTGATCTGCTCCTCGCCGATGTTCAGCAGGCCGATGCTGGGCGCTTCCTTGTTATCGAGCGCGGACACCAGGGCCGAACCCATCACCGCGAACTGCACCAGGTGCTCGGCTTCGCAATCGGCATTGGCGCCCAGGTCAAGGACATAGGTCTTGTCGACCAGGTCGGGAATCGCGGAGCAAATGGCCGGGCGGTCGATGCCGGGAAGCATCTTCAATACATAGCGCGCCGTGGCCATGAGCGCACCGGTGTTGCCGGCCGACACGCACGCCCCCGCCTCGCCGGACTTGACCAGGTTGATGGCAACGCGCATCGAGGAGTCCCGCTTGCTGCGCAGCGCCTGGCTGGGCAATTCGTCCATGGCGACCACCTGGGAGGCATGGCGGATCTCGATTCGCTCGTGCAAGGCCTGCGGGGCCTCCTTGAGCGCTTGCCGCAACAGGGGCTCGTCACCCACCAGCAATATGCTCGCCTCGGGATGGCGCGAGAGCGCATCCAGCGCGGCAGGCACGGTCACGGACGGGCCGTGATCCCCGCTCATCGCATCAATAGCGAGGCACGTGCTTGCTGGATTCATGGTTCCGGCACCGCGACTCGAATCCCGCGCATCCTGCGCGGATTCACGGGTGTCGCTCAATCCTCTGGATTGATGACGTCAACCACCTTGCGGCCACGGTAGTAACCGTCGACGCCCACGTGGTGGCGGCGATGGAGTTCGCCCGTCGTGGCATCACGCGAGAGGGTCGGACCCTTCAACGCATCATGGGAACGGCGCATTCCGCGCTTGGAAGGAGTTTTACGATTTTGCTGTACGGCCATGGTCGTGGAGGACTGAAAACCCGCATATTGTAGCGGAATTTGGCGCGAGTTCCACCCCTGTATAGCCCGGGGCCGCCGCCGGCCGATCCGGACTTCAGTCCGATGCGTCCCCGCGGGACCGCTCCATCGCCTCGCGCAGCCCCGCAAACGGGCGGCTGCTCTCGCCCTCGCCGCCTTCCTGCCCGGCCAGCCGGGGGGCGGCGGGACATTCGGACGATGCATGCCGGGGCAGGAAGGGAATCGCCAGGATCAGCTCCTCCTCGACCAGGTCGGCGAGGCTGGCCAGACCCTCCGCGTCGGCTTCGTCCAGCTCCGCCGCGTCCCGGTCGGGCGCACCCCCGCGGAGCGGCGCGCCCGCTGCGGGCGTATCCGCCACCGCAACCGCCACGTCCACTTCCAGCGGCAGACGGAATGGCTGCAGGCAACGCTGGCAGGTCGCCTCCAGCCCCGCGGTTATATGCCCCGACACCCGGACCCTGCCGCTTTCACCGGGGGCAAAATGCAGCTCGTAGCGAATGCTGCCCGCCGGCCGCTCACGCGCCAGGGCCTCGCCCAGCCGCGGCGCCAACTCCGAGGCATCGATGACCCCGGCCAGCACGGCGTTTTCCGCGGCCAGTTCGCTCCAGGGCAAGCGGTTGTGAAGCTTGGGACTCATGCAGGCGATACGGGAGAGGCAAAAAGGGTATGGTAGACGCCCCTGATCCCGGGAACCAGCCCATGCGCCTCGTACTTGCCTCGACCTCGCCCTATCGCCGCGAGTTACTGGCCCGCCTGGGTGTGCCCTTCGATACTTTCGCCTCCCAGGTCGACGAATCGCCGCTTCCCGGCGAAAGGCCGGAAGCACTGGTGACTCGCCTGGCCATTGCCAAGGCGGAGGCCGGCGAGCGGGACAACCCGGACGCGATCGTGATCGGCAGCGACCAGGCGGCGAACCTGGGAGGCCACCCGCTCGGCAAGCCAGGAACCGCGGCCAGGGCGATCGGCCAACTGCAATCCATGGCCGGACACGAAGTCGTGTACTGCACGGCGGTTGCCGTCCACCAGCCCGGCCGGGAAAGCCGGGTGCACCTCGATACCAGCCGGGTGCGCCTGCGTCAACTCGGCATGGGCGAGATCCAACGCTACATAGAGGCGGAACAGCCGCTGGATTGCGCCGGCGCCCTCAAGCTGGAGGGACTGGGCATCGCACTGTGCGAATACATCGAGACCCGCGATCCGACGGCCCTGATCGGGCTGCCGCTGATCGCCACGGCGCAGCTTCTCCGCGCCCACGGCATCGCCATCCCCTGACCACGGGCCCAGCGGCCCGCCGTGATAATCCAGCCACAACGACCAATAGCACTTGTAGGAGCGGCTTCAGCCGCGATCCGCGCCAGGTGCTTACGGCGATCGCGACTGAAGTCGCTCCTACAGCATCCCCGTCATTCCGGCGAAGGCCGGAATCCAGTCAAACAAATCGCGGCGGGGACCGCCGCTCCCACGAGAGACCCTCCCCCTTGCTCGCGCAGCGAGGAAGGGGAAGCCGGAGGGGGATTCTTACGGGCGCCGTTAGTCGCGCCGAGAAGCGCAAGCGCGCAACGGGGGCACAGGGAGGAGTGTTTGAGCCCGGAGCGATATATCGCGCAGGGCGAGTTGCCGACCGGCCCGTTGCGGGCGAGCATCGCAGGGGAGCCGCAGGCCGCGAATGCCCGGCGCAATGCTTTTGGTGACTTTTGGCGAAACAAAAGTCACCCCGCCGGGAGGGCAAAGAAATCTCTAAAGCCGGCAGGATGCCGGCCCTCCCATCGCGGCGGGAACCACCGCTCCAACTTCAATCTCCCGGCAGGTAGCCGGTGAGCTTCGTCACCGCCGGCAGCAAATCGTCGGGCAGCGGCGCGGTGAAGTCCAGCCGCTCGCCTGTCTTGGGGTACTCGAAGGAAAGGCCGGCCGCATGCAGTGCCAACCGGCGCAAGCCAAGCTGGCGCAGCTTCTGGTTGAGCGCCTTGTCTCCGTAACGGGGATCCCCCGCGATCGGGTGCCCGGAATGCGTGGCGTGCACGCGAATCTGGTGGGTTCGGCCGGTATCCGGCAAGGCCTCGACCAACGTAAAGTCGTCCCCTCTGGCGAGCGGCCGGAATCGTGTCCGGGCCGCGCGCCCGGCCTGGGTTACGGCGACATGGCGCTCCCCGCCCCGCTTGACGAAGCGCTCCAGCGGCGCCCTGCACGTAAAGGGCCGTGTCACCCGGCCCGCCACCAGCGCCAGATAACGCTTGTCCACCCGCCCCTCGCGAAAGGCCTCGTGGAGGGCGCGCAGGGCGGAGCGCTTGCGGGCGATCACCAGGCACCCGGAGGTGTCGCGATCCAGCCGGTGCGCCAGTTCCAGGCCGGGTTCGCTGCGCAACCGCCGCAGGGCCTCGATCAGCCCGCCGTCCAGTCCGCTGCCGCCATGGACCGGAAGACCCGAAGGCTTGTTCACCACGAGCAGGCTCTCGTCTTCGTGCAGGATGCCACCCTCGAGTACCGCACTGCCCCGGCGCAAGGGGCCGACCGGCGTGGTTCGCTCCGCCACCCGCACCGGCGGCACGCGCACCTCGTCGCCTGCCTCCAGGCGGTAATCGGGCTTGCGGCGACCCCCGTTCACCCGCACCTGCCCGGTGCGCAGGAGCCGGTAGATGTGGCCGCGCGGCACGCCCTTCAGCTCGCGTGCGAGGAAATTGTCCAGGCGTTGCCCGGCAAAATCCCCAGCCACTTTCAGGTGCCGCACTTCCGGGTTGCTCCCGGCGTTCGCAAGCGTTTGTTTATCCGGCAAAAGCCTGTACTCGCGTCTAGGTAACTGATATAGTATGCGCACTGTCCAGAGGGCAGCGTGCCGGGGCGGAAGCCGGGATCGCGATCCCGAGTTCAACGGCCCGGCAAGGTTTTAAGTCCGCCGGCTCTCGAGCCGTCGGGAAGTGAATAGATGGCGCTCCCATGTCCGACATGGTTGCCAAGCGCTGAATCAGGCGGAGCCGATTCCTCTCGCGGGTGGCCGACATAACCATCCGCATCGCCGGAAAGGACCGGTACAGGTCGTTCTCGCCCCCGCGCTTATACCAACCGCATCAGGCGGTGCGAGCGCCCGTACAGACGGGTACAAACACAATGAAACGTATGCTGATCAACGCGGCCCAGCCCGAGGAGCTGAGAGTCGCCCTGGTCGATGGCCAGGAACTGTATGACCTCGACGTAGAAGTCCCCAGCGCGGAACAGAAGAAAGGCAATATCTACAAGGGCCGCATTTCGCGCATCGAACCCAGCCTCGAAGCCTGTTTCGTGGAATACGGTGCCGAGCGCCACGGCTTCCTGCCGCTGCGCGAGATCGCACCCGGCTATCGCAAGAAGGACAGCGAGCCGGGCGAGCATCAGTCCATCCGCGACGCCCTGCACGAAGGCCAGGAAGTCATCGTCCAGGTGGAAAAGGAAGAGCGCGGCACCAAGGGCGCGGCGCTGACCACCTTTATCAGCCTCGCCGGGCGCTATCTCGTTCTCAAGCCGAACGACCCCCGCGGCGGCGGCATTTCCAAGCGCCTGGAAGGCGAAGACCGCAGCGAGATACGCGACATCCTTTCCCAGTTGCCCATTCCCGAGGGCATGAGCGTGATCATCCGCACCGCCGGTGTCGGGCACAGCCTCGAGCAGATCAACTGGGATCTCGATTACATGCGGCGTCTGTGGGAGTCGATCGTGCAGGCCGCCGAATCGCGCCCGGCGCCCTTCCTGATCTACCAGGAATCCAACGTCATCATCCGGGCACTGCGCGACCACTTCACCAACGACATCGGCGAAGTACTGGTCGACGAAGAAAATATTTACAACGACGCGCGCGGCTTCGTGGAAATGGTGATGCCGGAGCACCTGAGCCGGCTCAAGCAATACCAGGACAATGTGCCGCTGTTCACGCGCTTCCAGATCGAGAGCCAGATCGACGCCGCCTACCAGCGCCGAGTGCGCCTGCCTTCGGGCGGCACCCTGGTGTTCGACACGACCGAGGCCCTGGTCTCGATCGACGTCAACTCGGCGCGCGCCACCCAGGGCAGCGACATCAACGAAACCGCCTTCAACACCAACCTCGAGGCGGCGTCCGAAATCTCGCGCCAGCTGAAGCTGCGCGACCTCGGCGGCCTGGTCGTGATCGATTTCATCGACATGAGCTCGAACCGCCATCAGCGCGAAGTCGAGCAGCGCCTGCGCCAGGCGCTCGACAGCGACCGTGCGCGCGTGCAGATGGGGCGCATTTCCCGCTTCGGCCTGATGGAACTGTCGCGCCAGCGCCTGCGCCCGTCGCTCAACGAGGCCGTCCTCGAACGCTGCCCGCGTTGCGAAGGCGAAGGCAACATCCGCTCGGTCGAATCGCTCTCGATTTCGGTCCTGCGCCTGATCCACGAAGAAGCGATCAAGGAGAAGACGAGCCGCGTCGTGGTGGAGGCGCCGGTACCGGTCGCCACCTATCTCATGAACGAGAAACGCCAGAACCTGATCAACATCGAATCCCAGTGCCGAGTCTCCGTCGTGGTGGTGCCCAACCCGCACATGGACACGCCGGCATTCCGCATCGAGCGCGTTCGCGGCGACCAGCTCAACGAGCATACCGGGCCGTCGCACCGTGTGGTGACAACGCCGACGGTGGACATCCCGAGTCCCGAGGCCGCTCGCCCGAACGCCCCGGCGGTCACCGCATTGCGTCACGCGGCGCCGATGCCGGCGAGCATGCCGAAGGCAGAAACCGGGCAGCAACGCGGCTGGTTCTCGCGCCTGCTGGGCGCCCTCAACGGAAACGGGGACAAGACTCCGGACGAGTCGCGCAAGGCGTCGGCCGGAAGCGACAGCCGCAAGACACGGACCCGATCCGGCACAGCCGGCCAGTCCCGCACTCGCAGCCGCAGCCAGGGCTCCGGGGAACGCAAGCCACGCAGTGGCGGTTCAGGCGGTTCGAGCCGCAGCGGTTCCGGCCGCAACGGTTCCAGCTCGCGCAGCCGGCGCGGCAGCGGCTCCCGCGGCGGCAACCGCAGCCGGGGTGACGCTGGCGCACAGGCGCGCAGCAAGCCGGCGAAGTCCGAGGACAAAACCGCCAAGGGCGGCGAAGGAGCCACCCAGGACACCGCGGCGCAGTCCACGGGCACCAATGGCGACGGCAACCGCGCCAAGAGCGGTACCGGCGTCAACCGCTCACGGACACGGCGCGGACGCCGTGGCGGACGCCGGCGCCGTTCAGGCAGCCAGAGTGCCCAGGGCAATACCGGCAGCAACGCAGGTTCCAACAGCGGCAACAACACGGGCGGCAGCGGCAACGAGCGGGCGAACAACCGCCCGGCCGGCGAGTCAGCGACTCCCGCCCCGTCCCGGGAGAAGCAGGCACCGGCGAACGAACCACGGCGTGAGCCCGCCGGCGAGCAGGCAGGCGCACCGGCCAAGCCGGCCACCGCAACGCCGCCGGCGAGCGAGCCACGGCGCGAACCCGCCGGCGAGCAGGCAAACGCACCGGCCAAGCCGGCCGCCGCAACGGCGCCGGCGAGCGAAACGCCGCGTCTGGCGGCCCTCTATTCCCGCGAGCAGCAGGAAAACGGCACCTCGTCGAACGACGGGAATCAGGGCTCGGAATAAGCCGCCCCGGCATCGGGAGGCGGCCGGGGATTGACCGGTAGCCTCCCGATGCCGAGCCGCTGCAGGAACGTGCCGTGGCCGAATCTTGGCATCGGGCCGCTCTCGCCTACAATAAGGCGAATTACACGACTTTCGGGACCTCAATGATCGAGCTTGTGCGCGAAGGTGGCTGGGTCATGCTGCCGCTGATCCTGTGCTCCGTGATCGCCCTGGGCATTATCCTGGAGCGGTTCTGGAGCCTGCGCGTCAAACGCGTCTGCCCGGAGCACCTGCTGGCCGAAGTCTGGCCCTGGGTCAAAACCGGCAGCACCGACCCCAGGAAAATGGAGGCGCTGCGCCGCCACTCCCCGCTGGGACAGATTCTCGCCGCCGGCCTGCAGCACCGCAACGACAGTCGCGACCTGATGAAGGAAGCGATCGAGGACACCGGGCGCCACGTGGTGCACGAGCTCGAACGCTACCTCAACACGCTCGGCACGATCGCCGCCATCACCCCCCTGCTGGGCCTGCTCGGCACGGTGCTGGGCATCATGCAGGTCTTCGCCGTCATCACCGCGCAGGGCACCGCCAACACGCAGGCGTTGTCCGGCGGCATCGCCGTCGCCTTGATCACGACCGTCACGGGACTCACGATCGCCATCCCGACCCTGATCCTTTATCGCTACTTCCGCGGCAAGGTCGACGACCTGGTGGTCCGCATGGAAGCCGACGCCATCAAGATGGTCGAAGCCGTCGACAGCCAGGGCAAGCAGAGCCGCCAGGCTGCATGAACCTGCACCCGCGCCGCGCCGAAGAGCCCGAGGTCAGCATCATTTCGCTGATCGACGTGGTGCTGATGCTGCTGATCTTCTTCATGCTTTCGACCAGCTTCGTGCATCCCTCCCGTATCCACGTCACACTGCCGCATGCCAGCGCGACGGCCGTTCCGCGGCCGGCGGCCATTACGATCACGGTGACCCGCGCCGGGACGTTCCTCGTCAACAACCGCGCCCTGGTCAATTCACGGTCGCAGACACTGCGCGCCGCGCTGCTCAAGGTCGCGGGCGACAAGCGCGACCAGGCGGTGATGGTGCGCGCCGACGCGCATGCCACGACGCAATCCATGGTGACCGTCATGGACGTCGCCGGCGCCCTCGGCTTTTCCCACATCAACATCATGACCACGCACGGGGGAGGCTCTTGAGCAAGGCGACGGTGGACCGCGCGGCACTGAGCGTCTATGCGCGCCTGCTGCGCTACGTCCGCCAGTACTGGTACATCTTCGCGGTCACCCTGACCGCCATGCTGGCTTATTCACTCAGCCAGACGGCCTTCGCCGCACTGATGAAACCCCTGATGAACGGCGGTCTGGTCGACCACAACAACGCGGTAATCCGCGAGACTGCGATCTATATCGTCCTGCTGTTCTTCGGCCGCGGCATCGCGAGTTTCGTCATCAACTACTCGATGAGCTGGCTCGGTCGCCAGGTCATCGCCTCGCTGCGCCATGACCTGTTCAAGAAATTCCTGGCGCTACCGGCGCGCTTCTTCGACACCAACGCCACCGGCGTGCTGCTGTCAAAACTCACCTACAACACCGAGCAGGTCTCGCAGTCGACCACGAATTCGATCAAGGTCTTGATCAACGACTCGGTCACCGTGCTCGGCCTGCTGGCATGGATGCTTTATATCAACTGGTTGCTCACCGTCCTGGTCCTGGTCGTGGTACCGGTCATCGCCTGGCTCACGCGTTATGTCAGCCGGCGTTTCCGCCGCGTATCCACGCGCATCCAGGACAGCGTCGGCGAACTGACGCGCACCACCGAGGAGGTCATCAACGGCCAGCGCATCGTCAAGCTTTACAATGCCGCCGAGGCCGAGCGCCAGCGTTTCCAGACGGCGAACCATTACAACCAGCGCGAAAACCTCAAGATGGCGTTCACCAGCGCCGTGGCCAACCCGTTGATCCAGCTATTTGCCGGCATCGGCCTGGCCCTGGTGATCTACGTGCTGACCCTGGAAGCGGTTGGCGTGGGACGTACCGTGGGCGACTTCGCATCCTTCCTGACCGCGGTGACCTTGCTGCTGCCGCCGCTGCGGCGCCTGACCGACGTCAACGCCGCCATGCAGCGCGGCATCGCCGCCGGCCATAGCATCTTCGAATTGCTGGACCTGGAGGAAGAGCCGCGCGACAAGGGACTGCCCCTGGAACGGGTGCGGGGCGCCATCGAGTTCGACTCGGTGAACTTCGCCTACAGCTCGCGCAAGAGCAAGGCGCTCGACAATGTCTCGTTCCGCATCGAGCCGGGCGAAACCCTGGCCCTGATCGGGCGTTCCGGCAGCGGCAAGAGCACACTCGCCAGCCTAATCCCCCGCTTCTACGATCCCGACAGCGGGCACATCCTCATCGACGGCCACGACATCGGCGAGGTTCGGCTCGCGGACCTGCGCCGGCAAATCGCCATGGTGACCCAGGACGTAGTGCTGTTTAACGACAGCGTGGCACACAACATAGGCTACGGCGTCGAGGGCGAAGCCTCGGAAGAGGCCATCCGGAAGGCAGCCCGGGCCGCGCAGATCCTTGACGACATCGAAGCCCTGCCGCAGGGGTTCGAGACGCCCATTGGCGAACACGGCTCCCTGCTCTCGGGCGGCCAGCGCCAGCGCATCGCCATCGCCCGCGCGCTGATCAAGGACGCCCCGATCCTGATCCTCGACGAAGCGACTTCGGCACTGGACAGCGAATCCGAACATCGCGTGCAACTGGCACTGGAAGAGCTGATGCGCGGCCGCACCTCGATCGTGATTGCGCATCGCCTGTCCACGGTAGAGCGTGCCGATCGCATCCTCGTACTCGACGAGGGCCGCGTGATCGAAAGCGGAACGCACGCCGAACTGCTCGCAAAGGGCGGCCTTTACACGAGCCTGCACCAGTTGCAGGTTCGCCGCACCGGGTGAGAGCCGGGGCCTGCGCGCGGCACCCGGAAGCATGATGGACCTGCGACTTCGACTGACCCGCCAGCTGATGGTCCTCTGGTACGAGCGCAGCGCGCCGCCGACCTGGCTCCTGCCCCTGAGCCTGCTGTTCGGGCTGGCATCGCGAACGCGCAAGCGCTGGATCCGCCCGGTCCGGCTGCCTGTGCGCGTGGTTGTCGTCGGCAACCTGGCCGTGGGCGGCAGCGGCAAGACGCCGTTGGTCGCCTGGCTCGCCCGCGAACTGCAAGGCCGATCACAGCGCATCGGCATCGTTTTGCGCGGTTACGGCGGCCGCCAAACGGGCGTCATGCGCGTCACGCCGGAATCGACGGCTGCCGAAGTCGGCGACGAAGCCCGCTGGCTCGCCGACGCCACCGGCGCGCCGGTAGCCGTGGGCGCCGATCGCGTCGCGGCGGTGCGGGCGTTGCTCGCCCAGGCGCCGCTGGACATCGTGCTGAGCGACGACGGCCTGCAGCACTACCGGCTGGGGCGCGACGCCGAGATCATTGCCATCGACGCCCAGCGCGGCCTGGGCAACGGCGCGCTGCTGCCCGCCGGGCCCTTGCGCGAACCCGCCGCACGCCTCGCGCAGGCAAGCGCCGTCGTGCTCAAGGGCGAGGGCCATGTGCCCGTACCCCGGGATGTGCCCTGCATCCGGATGCGGTGCACGCTCGAATACGCCGAACGCCTGAGCGATGGCGCCAGGCGCCCGTTGTCCGAATTCCGCGGACAACCGGTGCGCGCCCTGGCAGCGATCGCGAACCCCGAGAGCTTTTTCAGCGCGCTGGAAGCCGCGGGACTGGAGATCGAAAGCATCCCCCTGGCGGACCACGCGCCGGTCGCGCAAGCCATTGCACGTGCGGGTGCGGACCGGCCCCTGCTCGTCACCACCAAGGACGCAGTCAAACTCGCCGAACCGCCGCCGCATGTCTGGCAGGTCCCCCTTGAGGTAGCATTTTCCGCTGACGATGCCGGGACATTGCTGTCCCGGGTCCGCGGCGACGCATGAATGGAGTAACACGATGGACAAGCATCTTCTGGAAATCCTGGTCTGTCCCCTGTGCAAGGGACCGCTGCAATACGACCGCAAGGCGGGCGAATTGATCTGCCGCGCGGACCGGCTCGCGTACCCGATCCGCGACGACATTCCGATCATGCTGGAAGAAGAAGCGCGCAAGGTGAGCCTGGAGGAACTGGATTGAAATTCCGTGTCCTGATCCCTGCCCGCCACGACGCCAGCCGACTGCCCGGCAAGCCGCTGGTCGACATCGCGGGCAAGCCCCTGATCCGCCACGTGTGCGAGCGAGCGCTGGAAAGCGCGGCGAACGAAGTCTGGGTCGCGACCGATGACAAACGCATCGCCGACGCCTGCGCCGATCTCGACGTGCGGGTGGCGATGACGGCGCCGACCCACGCCTCCGGCACCGACCGCATCGCCGAAGTCGTCGCCCGCGAAGGCTGGGACGACGACGACCTGGTCGTCGACCTGCAGGGCGACGAGCCGCTGATGCCGGCGCACGCCATCAACACGGTAGCCGAGGCGCTGGCGGCCGACCCCGAAGCCGGCCTGTCCACGCTGGCCTCGCGCATCTTCGAGGAAGACGTCTTTCGCGACCCGCACGTGGTCAAGGTGGTCCTGGACGAAGCCGGGCGGGCGCTCTACTTCAGCCGCGCGCCGATCCCCTGGCCGCGCGATCCCGGCATGGACATGCCCCGCGAGGCCTTGCGCCATGTCGGCATCTACGGTTTCCGCGCGGGCGCCCTGCGCCGCCTCGCCAACGAAGCCCCCTGCGACATGGAGCAGGCGGAATCGCTCGAGCAGTTGCGCGCCCTGTGGCTCGGGATGAAAATTCGGGTCGAGGTCGTGGAAGAAATTCCGAGCGCATCGGTTGACACACCCGCAGACGTCGAGCGCGTCGCCGCCCTCCTCGCCGAACGCTGAATCCTCCTCGCCAATCCGCCAGGACGCAGAAGTCTTGTGGGAGCGGCGGTCCCCGCCGCGATGAATCAGCCACAACGACCGATAGCACGTGTAGGAGCGACTTCAGTCGCGATCAGGCCTGGGCGCCTGCAATGATCGCGGCTGAAGCCGCTCCTTGTATGTTATTCGGGTTAGCTGCTGTCCTTGCGGGGATGGTGGCCGATGAGGGTTCACCGGGGAAGCCGTTCGCTCCTGGAGCCGGCCCGTCAGGGACCGAGTTCGTTTGTAGAGTGGCTCCCCGCCTCATTGCCAGGCCTGAAGTGTATCGGAAAGCCCGCCGTGGCGGGACTTCGCATCACAAGGTCAGTGCCGGCAAAAAGTGCGAGGTCGGGGAACCGGTGAATAGTGTGCATCCGAATCCGAGGAGAATCAAATTCCCATGAATATCCATGCTGGAATCGATATCGCTGCCCGCACCTTCGTCCTTGCCTGGCACGAGGGGGAGCGGCGCAAGCCGCGAGTAATCCAGTCCGACAAATCGCGGCGGGGACCGCCGCTTGTATGTTTAGCTTGACGAGTCTCTGAGGAGAC
>OBLK01000296.1_pt1 | contig 13471 bp, 16 predicted proteins | sample 1518871 | NCBI WGS metagenome assembly OBLK01 (sample SAMEA2464837, study PRJEB22497) | soil metagenome | biome: Grassland; feature: Farmland; material: Clay | place: Australia | collected 2013-02-01 | depth 0.8 m
CCCGCCCCATGTTCCCGCCGACCTCCCCCGAGGGCATCTGACCACATGGCCTTGCTCGGCACAGCCCTCCGCCCCCCCCGGGCAGGGGCGGCCCTGGTCGCGGTCGCGGCCGCGGCCATGCCCGGCCTGTTCTCCCCGGCCCCCGCCTCCGCCGCCGTCACGGTCTCGTGCTCAACCAGCATCCCGACCGACCGGTCCTGCACGTTCACCAACGGCGGCCGGTCCGTCACGGTGTCGATCAACCTCACCGACAACCGCACCGAGGTCAGCGGTTCCGTCCGGCACAATGTCGGCACGTTCGTCGGCGCCACGGTGTACGTCAAGCAATGTGACGGTTACGGGCATAACTGCGGCACCATCGCCGCGAACAACATACTCAACGTCTACAGGAATTTCGTCTTCACGTCCTTCAAGGCCACCTCCCCAGGTCATACGTACATCGCCTGTGCGAGCTGGACCGACGGCGTGGGGTGGCACGAGGTCAACCGGTGCAGCCCGTTCGTGGCCGTGCCGTCGTAACGCGAGCACCCGAGACGCTTCAGCCGATCAGGGCGGTGGCCGTGGCGACGAGGCTACCGATGAGCAGCGCCACGGCCGCCCAGAGTCGTACGGCGTACGGGCGCGCCGATGCTGCGGCGAGCGCGACGAGGCTGGCGGCCAGGGCGCTCAACAGCGCTGCGAGGACCATCCGGTCGCTACGCCAACTCGCGCGGTCGGCCAAGTCCGCCTGGCGGTTCTGCTCGATCTGCAATGCTTTCCACTGGCCTGGGGTGGAGGCGAGCGCGGACCTGGTCGCCAGATCAACGCCGTCGCGGGCGGTCGGCAGCTCGATCATGGCGGCTCGGACGGCCTCCACACGCAGCTCGGCGGCGCGATCGGCCGCGGCGACAACCCGCTGCTGGCTCGCGACGTCCGCGGGCGCGGTGATGGCGCTGGCTTCACGGGCCAGCGAACCGATGCCCAGCGCGACCTGCGCACGCAGGCTCTCGGCCACAAAACCCTGCCGCAGCTCGCTCGCTGCCAGGATGGTGGACACGCGGGCCGCGTCGCGGGCGGCGAGCGCCTGGCTTTGCTGTTCCTGGTCGGCGAAGTACAGCTGCGGCCAGGCCAGCAGGGTGGCCAGGATCCACACGAGCAGCGCGACGGTCGCCGCCTCGCGGCGTCCAGGTGTGGCCTGCCACGGCTGCGGAATAATCTCCGGTCCGGAGGTCAGCGGGTGGTACGAGCGCCGCCGTTGCCAGTGCCACGACAAGGCCACCACCAGGTACGCCAGCACGAGCACGGCGACGACAGCGGTGAGCTGCCACGCCGCGCGTCCCAACCGGTCGGCGTCGGCCTGTGACGCTTGCGGGTTCAGCGCGACCAGGTCCGGATAGTCGGCGCGGATGTCGGCCAGCCGCCTGGCCACGTCGAAGCCGCCTTCTTCGGTCCGGTAATGGTCGCTGTCGGCGAGGCGCCCGGTGCCCTCCTCGCCGGTGGCGAGGCCGAACGCCACCTGCTCCTGCACGTCGGCCTCGACCGCAGCGGCGGATCCGTCCGGTCCGGCCGCTTCCGCGGCCCGTCGCAGTTCCTCGGTCCGAAGCTTGGCGACCGCGATCCGGAACGCCAGCGGGGCCTCGTCGCCGTAGACGAGCCGGACGTCCTCGATGGTCGCCGCCGAGCGCTTGATCTCCTCGCGCACCGCGGCCTGGCGATCGCCATTGGCCGCACTCGCCAGCAGCGCCCCGGTCCCCACCACGACGGCGATCAGCATGGCGACGCCCGCCTGCAGTCTCTCCAGCCCGGTCGACGGTGCACTGGCACGGCGCCGAGGGCCACGGAGCCGGCCTCGCCGCAGGCCCGCCGGCGGTGGTTGATAGCCGACCACGACTCTTTACTGCCGCTCGTAGTCGACCGGCGGATTCTCGCCGTCATCGAGAGTCAGCACGGCCTGCCCCCGATCCAGCGACCAGGTCAGCTGTTCGGTTTCGAGTGCGCGAGGGCGATCCTTGTAACTCGCGCTTGGCGAATCGGGATCCGACAGGGACTCGGTGGAGATCCGCGGTACCAGCACCAGTTGCGTGCCATCCGCGCTGGCGGTGCCCGTCTCGCCGATCGTGAACGAGAATGTGCCGCTAGGCCGCTGTTGCATCAGCACGCCCGCGTACTTGTACGCGCCGTCCGCCGCGAACTGGTAGACGATCTCCGCCGCGCCGGAACTGGAGATCCAGGTACCGACAAGCGCCTGCGGGAACGCCGCGGGCCGCTCCGAGGTCGCGGTCGGCGCAGGCTCGACACTGGTCGGAGGGGGCTCGGTCGTACCGGTCGGCACCACCCCTGACGAAGCGGCCGCCCTGGGACTACCCGTCACCTCATCGCCAACAGAGCCGCAACCGCTCAGCGCCATGACGGTCAGCGCCATCGCCAGCGAACCGGTGACGTTCATCGGGCCCCCAATCGGCGGCGGTCAGACTGCCCTGTCAGCGTGCGATGCACACCGATGTCGAGGCGGCCACCAGGGCGTTAGTGACATCCGCGCCCAAAACCTCACCCGACTGGCGCAATGGGTGTATCCGAACGATGCTCGGAGGCCGGATGACCTTGGCAGGCACCGGTCTGGCCCTGGCTGACAGCTTCCGTCAGCGGCGGCAGGGACGAATCGGCCCCTTCACCATCGGAGCAGGTGAAGGGGCCGATCTCGGCCTCAGGCGCCAGATGCCGTTACTCGGCGCGCAGGTCCCGGCGACGGATGGCCATGAGCAGGCCTATGCCGGCGAGCAGCAGTACACCGCCGACAATTAGGAGACCGCCTGCACTAAAACCGGTGCGGGCCAAGCCGCCGACAGCGGTCGACGTGGTGGTCGGGTTCACCACGGCCTGCGACGTGGTGGTGGATGCGGACGTCGCCGTGGTCGTGGTCTCCGACTCGGTGGTGGTCGACTCCGTGGTGGTCGACTCGGTCGTCGTCGGCGTCGTGGTCTCCGACTCGGTGGTGGTCGACTCCGTGGTGGTCGACTCGGTCGTCGTCGGCGTCGTGGTCTCCGACTCGGTGGTGGTCGACTCGGTCGTCGTCGGCGTCGTCGTGCTCTCGGAGGTCGTCGTGGTCTCGGAGGTCGTGGTGGTCGTCGTGGTGGTCGGAGTGCCGCAGGCGAACCAGTGGCTGATTTCGGCTGGCTCACCACTGCTGACCAGCGGGGCGTGCAGGTCGGTCCGGACGTCACCGGCGTACACGTTGTAGGCGGGGCCGCCCTTCACCACGACACCGGTGAGGGTGTAGCCGCTGGGTACCGACGTGATGTCGAGGTAGGTGTTGTCGGTGATCGTGAACCCGACCTCGATCTCGGACCCGGGCAAGCCGGCAGTGGCACAGTCGCCGTCCTTGATGTTGCCCGAATACGCGGTCGCCCTTGGGTCACCGGACTCCACCGGCCCCCCTGGCGATCCCGCTGCCGTCATCCACAACCCGGCGATGACCATCACAATGGCTGCCAGTGCGCCGATACCAGCGCTGACGGCAGAACGACTCATGTGCTCTCTCCCTGCGAAACGCATCAAACGTCGGACTTACTTGGCCCTATCGCCGGGGCACGCGACGGTGAGACACTGATCCACTCGGCTTGCGGCAAGCGGATCACTTGATTCGATCAACGGCCCGAGCCCGTTCAGGCGGGCTATACCGCCCACCGGCGGTATCTGCGACGAGTGGCAACGCGTTCGTGCTGCTCAGCAGGATGAGCGGTGATGCTGGTTCCGCACCCGTGCTGGTGCCGGCCGCTCTGCTGGCCTCTGGCAGTGGGTGCCCATTCGTCACGGGCATCAACCTGGTGAGGGGCCCGGTCCTGAAGATCGATCTCGGCTAGCGTTCCCGATGCACCCGATAACGCAAGTGGAGCACCCCGTCGCCTTGGACGACCACCTCGGGACCCTCGAGCATCAGGTGGCCGTTGGCGAGCGTCCCGAAGTACGGCTTCCCCCGGCCGAAGACGACCGGCACGATGTCGATCGCCACGTGGTCGATGAGCCCCAGCGACAGCGCCTGCCCGCCGACGTCGCCCGCGCCCACGCCAATCTCCCCCTCGCCGGCCAGCTCCCGTGCTCGCGCGATTCCCTCCTGCACCGAGGTGGCGAAGTGGTACGACGCCTCCGGGTGCCAGCCCGTGGGCCGTGGTCGGTGCGGCACGACCACGACGTGGTCGCCCGCCGGTGGATGGCCCTCCCAGCCGTTGGTCAGGTCGAATTGGTGCCGCCCGACTACCAGGACCTTCTGGCGCGACCACATGCCACGCACGTAGTCAGCCGAGGCCGCTGAGACCCGGAATGGCGCACCGTGAACATCGGCGTGGTCTTCGTCGACGAGGGGATGCTCGCCGTTGAAATACCAGTCGTGCAGCGGCCCCACGTCGTCGCGCTCATCGGCGATGTAGCCGTCCAGAGAGGCCACTGCGTGCAGGTAAGTCGTACCCATCCCTACGCCTCCTTCCGACACGAGTGATCACCACCCTCTGCACCATGGTTGCGGCCTAGTCGGGATCCTGGTGCTCGTCAGTCCGGTCCGATGATCTCGTAGACGTTGCCGTCCGGAGCGCGGAAGTGTTGCCACGCCTGGTGCTCGGCTCGTTGCGGCTGCGGGTAAAGAAATTCGATCCCAGCCGCGACCATCGCGGTGTGAACGGTTGGGAATGAGTCGACGGCGAATCCCACCACCGGGGCCGTACCGAAGAAGTCGTGCTCATCGTCGCCCGCGCCGTAGACGTGCACCTGCGTGCCGTCACCGAGCCGCAACCACGTCGCGTCCGATCGTTCGTGGATCACCTCGAGGTGAAGAACGTCCCGGTAGAACGCCGTCATGGCGGCAGCGTTGGGCGTACGCACACCGAGCCACGCCAGGGACCGTGCCACCATCGTTGACTCCGTTCTCATCGGTCGATCAGCCTGACCTGCAGCTTTCCGTGCCAGCAGCTCCGCCGTGTGCGGGTCAGCCGGCGCCGGCATTCACCGGCGTGTCTTCCGACACTGCAGTCTTCTCCCTGACCGACACGCCCGCTGCGTGACCCGGGATCACGTCGTCGATCTCGATTGAGCCGAACCACTCCGATCGAGGTAGGCGGATGCTCATCGTCGCGATCTATCGGCGCCGCGCCCGCGAGCCCTCGTGCGAGCGCGGCCACCTGCCAGATCAGCGCACGCGCGCGAGCCGCCTGGCCAGGGTCGGAACCACGATCGCCGCGGCGACGATGTGCAGCATGATCAGGGTGGCGGCGGAGCCGGCGTCGAACCCGAAGGTGAGATCCGGGACGAAGGACAGCACGGTCAGGGCGAGCGCCGTCCGCACGAACGTGGCCCGCGGCCGACGCGCCTTGCGCGCCATGACGGCGGCGATGCCGACGCCGACGAGCGAGAAGACCAGCGTCAGTTGCGCGAACCCGGCGATCGGGATGCTCGCGCCCGTGCTGTCGGCGAACGAGACGCCGGCGGCCGACGCGATCGCCGCCAGGACGGTCGTGGCGACCGAGGCCACGACGGCAGCGGCGACTCCGTGCTTCCACACCGGCAGCCGCTGGGCCGCCTGGGTCGGCGCGCTGGAGGTCGTGGCGGTGGGGACCTGGATGGTGGTGGACATGTCGAGCTCCGTTTCCTCGGAGGGGGGCGCCCGGTGCGACCCGCTCATGCCCCTTCCACGAACGGTCGGGTACGGATTCGACAGGTCTCGAGAAAAGTGTCCTTCGGGTCTATGCCCGTGACGCAGCACCGCCACGGTCGGGCGCGAGTCCCGGCCGTGACGCCGGCGCAGCCAGCCCCGCACACGAGGGTCCGGTGCTTCCGCGACTGAGGAACCCGATCGCAACGCCCTGTGGCAGATTGTCGTATCGGCGGGATGTTGTTCGTGGTGGGGAGTAGAAGGCGGTCATCGGGACCGCCGGGAACTGAGGAGAAGTGAGATGGCGCACTACTTGTTGGCCGTGCACGGCCCCGCCGAGATTGCCGAGTACGGCAACTACGGCTCCAAGGAGGAGATGGAGGAGGCGTTCGCCGCGACCGGCGCCTTCAACGACAAGCTTCGCGCCGATGGCTACTGGGTCTTCGCCGGTGGGCTTCAGTCGGCATCGACCGCAACCGTCGTCGACGGCCAGGGTGAGACGCCGGTGATGACCGACGGCCCGTACCTCGAGACCAAGGAGGTCATCGGGGGTTTCTGGGTCATCGACGCGCCCGACCTCGACGTGGCGCTCAAGCTCGCGGCCGAGGGGTCCAAGGCGTGCCGGGGCAAGGTCGAGGTCCGTCCGTTCGACGGCCTCGCCTGAGCCGGCCCGAACGACGACTGATCGATGCAGCGCGAAACGGCGGCCGTCGAGCGGGTCTTCCGCGAGGAGTACGGCCGCCTGATCGCCTCGCTCGTCCGCCGCTTCGGTGACATCGACATCGCAGAGGAGGCGGCGGGTGAGGCGCTCGTGGCCGCGCTGGAGAAGTGGCCGGAGTCCGGCGTACCTCCCAATCCCGGCGGCTGGCTCACCACCACCGCGGGCAACCGCGCGATCGACCGGATTCGCCGCGAGAAGCAGCGCGACGCGAAGCACCAGGCGGCCTTCATGGACCACGACGCCACGCCCCACGAGCACACCGGACCGGTCGAGGACGACCGATTGCGGCTGCTGTTCACCTGCTGCCACCCGGCGCTCGCACCGGAGGCGCGGATCGCGCTGACGCTTCGCCTGCTCGGTGGGCTGACTGTGGCTGAGATCGCGCAGGCGTTCCTCGTGCCCGAGACCACGATGGCGCAGCGGATCACTCGGACGAAGAAGAAGATCGCGGCGGCGAAGGTGCCCTACCGGGTGCCCGAGGCCGCCGACCTCCCCGAGCGGCTCGGCGGCGTGCTGGCCGTACTGTTCCTCGTCTTCAACGAGGGCTACCTCGCCAGCGGCGACGGCGACCCGGTGCGCGCCGAGCTCACGGGCGAGGCCATCCGGCTGGCACGGGTCCTGCGCCAGCTGCTACCCGACGAGCCGGAGGTGGCCGGTCTGCTCGGGCTGCTGCTGCTCACCGAGGCCCGGCGTGAGGCCCGCGTGCGGAATGGGCAGCTGGTCCCGCTCGGCGAGCAGGATCGCGCCGGCTGGGACCGCGGGCTGATCGCCGAGGGGCACGACCTGGTCCGCGAGTGCCTCGCGATCAACCGACCCGGCCGTTACCAGATACTCGCCGCGATCAACGCCGTCCACACCGACGCCCCCACCGTGTCGGACACGGACTGGTCGCAGGTCGTCGCCCTGTACGACCAGCTGACCCGGATCGACCCGTCGCCGATCGTCGCACTCAACCGCGCGGTCGCGGTCGCGGAGCTGGACGGCCCGAACGTCGCCCTCACTCTGGTCGACCGGCTGCCGCTCACGGGCTACCACGCATGGCACGTCGCCCGCGCCGACATGCTCCGCAGGCTCGGCCGGACCGCCGAGGCGAAGGAGTCGTACGAGGCCGCCATCGCCGCCACCCAGAACTCCGCCGAGCGCGCCTACCTGAGCAGGAAGCGCGGCGAGTTGGTCTGAGCGGCCTCACCACAGTGTCGGATCCGCAGCGAGGCGTTCGTAGTAGAGGTGAGAGGCGGCCGGAGGTGGCCGCCCGGGACAAGGGAGTCAGAGGATGACGCAGTACCTGATCTCGTTCGATGATGGCTGGATGATCTTCCCCGAGGAGGAGTTGCCCGACGTGGCCAAGGCCGCGCAGGAGGTGGTCCGAGAGGCCAAGGACGCCGGCGTGTGGGTTTTCGGCGGCGGACTCGAAAGCCAGCGGGCGAGCATCGTGGCCACCGACGGGACGGTCACCGACGGCCCATACCCGGAGACCAAGGAGGTCCTCGGCGGGTTCGCGGTCGTCGACGTGCCCTCACGCCAGGAGGCGCTCGAGTGGGCTGCCAAGATCGCCGTCGCCTGCCGCTGTGCGCAAGAGGTACGCGAGCTCCTGCCCGACCCACCCGTCTGCCCGAAGCAGACCCGCCACGGCTAGAGCACAGTCCTCTGCTGTGTCTGGGTCTGCTGCCATTGCCAGGTTCAGCAGCCTCAATAGGACAGGTCGACGTCGATGTCGAATTTGAACCGGCCGGCGTCGACGGTTCGGTGCTGCTGTGGGTTGGCGCGCAGATTGAAGATCGTCTCGCGGTAGGCCGGGGTGGCGTGCTCGAACGTTGCGGTGTCGCGCAGGACGACGAAATACGACAGGTTGTCCGGCGTGGGGTAGCGGAACGTCCCCTCGTCGCCGAGGCTGCGTTCGATGACCAGCCCGAGGTCGGTGGCGGTCTTGACTGTGTAGGTGGCGCACGAGGCGAGGACCTGGCTGACACCCAGCGGGGCGGTGAGCGAGAAGCCGGCGCAGGTCACCAGCTGGAAGATCGTCGTCTTGGCCATGGTGGGCGCGGTCCACGCGCCGCACACCTCGCCGAGCCCGGCGTCCAGCCGACGCCGTATGTAGTTGCGCACCGTTGCGTCCCGGTTCGCCAGCTCGGTGGGGAGCGCGAACCGGCCGCCGTCGGCGAGCTGGACCCGAATCCCGGCGAGCGCCTCGCCGTCGAGTGATTCGAGCAGGACTGCGTGCACCAGCGGGTTGTCGAACCATTCGGGATCCAGGCTCGTCACGCCGCGCATGCCGTGGAATTCGAGCGCGGCGCGGTGTGCGTCGAAGAATCGCTCGCAGCCGGCCGGGTCGTCGACAGCGCGGAACGCGCGCAGCCGTGCTCGCACCCGGTCAGTCGACATGGTGCAGCACCTCGGCGAGGGGGCGGCGGTGTGATCGGACGGAAGGCCCGTGGGACCGGAGGAGCCGGAACAGGAACATCGGGACGCCGTGCCCCCCGAAGCAGTCGCCGAGGCCGAAGAGGACGTCGAACCGCCGGCGCAGCGCGCGGGTCTCGGCCTGCGCGGCGGCCGGCATGTGCTCTCCACCGGCGTAGTCGAGCCGGTGGAAGTGCATCAGCGCCGCGGTGAGCGGCTGCAGACCGAGGCCCAGGGCGGTAGCACGCAACCACAACCGCTCGGTCAGCCGTCCGCCGCGCACCCAGGAGTGCGGGTCGAATGACGGGAGCACGAGAGCGCCCACGGCGGAGGCCGAGGCGACCGCCTTACGGCCGAGCTCCTCGAACGCCGTGCCGCCACCCCACTCGGCGAGGTGGGCGACGACGCTCGGATCGCTGGCGATGTGCAGTCCGGTGCGCTGCGCCGGCGTCAGGTCGAGCGTGGCCAGGTCGACGCCATCCCCGGTGCGCTCGGCCTCGTCCGGAGTCCAGCGGATCTCGTGCTGGTAGAACTCGGCGTGTGCCAACGGGTTGAGCAGGCGGATGCGGTCGCTCGCGGCGACGATGCCGGCCATGGCGTCGAGCTCACCGTCCGCGGTGACCAGGCGCAGCCGCGCGTCACCGGTGCGCTGCACCAGCTCGACGAGGTCTGCGAGGTGGTGCGGCTCGATCTCGGCCCGTGGGACCAGCCGGCGGTCGGTGCAGCGCGACGTGATGAAACCGGCAAGATCACCGGCAAGGTCACCGTCGGCGTGTGGCTCCAGCCCCGCGCCTGGCGTTCCCGACGGGTAGCAGCGAGCCACCGCGACGAGGCGCGGGTGCTCGGCCGACGGGAAGACCTGCACCTCGACCTCCAGACCGTCGGCGTGCGCGGCGAGCACCAGGTTCTCCAGCGCGGCGCCGTGGCTGAGGTGGTCGAAGTTCGCGCACACCTGCGCGTATCCGGCCGGCAGCCGGTCGTCGTGCAGCAGCAGGAGCGTGCCCCCGGCGTTGCACCATCGCCATGGCTGGGAGTTGCCGCCGGAGGGGGCCCAGTGGGCGGCACGCACGAGCCGCTCGACGGTGTCGCGCCCGATCGCCACCTGCCCGTCCCGCGGGGTCAACCGCAGCTCGCGCACCGCGCTAGCCAGGTCGAGGTCGTCGATATCGGCCACGGCGGCGCGCGTCGGCGTGCGACCCGGCGCAGGCACGCCGTCCGGCGTGCCACCTGGTGCCGGCGCCGGGTCGGCGATGAGCTCGTCCAGGTCGATGAACCACCGGCCCGACGCATGGAGTTGGCCGAGCATGATCCGGCGGTACACATCGGCACCCAACGCGCCGCCTAGGGCGACGGCGGAGGCGAGCTGCGGCCAGGTGGAGATGGTGTGCCGGATCTCGACCATCGACGCCTTCATCCGCGCCGACAGGGTGTCGAGCTGGGCGAACGCGAGGATGTACGGGAGCTTTTCCTCGGAGGTCCGTAACGTCTTGAGCCGGTCGATGTCCAGCCCGCCCAGCAAGCCGTGCAGCAGCGGGCGGTCGCGCTCGAGGTCGAAGCGCTCGATGTCGATGGTGCCGCGGTCACTGGCTTCCATGATCACCGGCACGCCGTACTCCCTGGCCTTCTGTCGGCACAGCACCTTCACGTCGAGGCCGTCGCACTCGTCGACCACGGCATCGAGCCTGCCGCCACCGCCACCGCCGGCACCATCGTCACCATCGCCGGCACCGGCGCCGTCGAAGAACTCGTCGATGTTCTGTTCGGTGATCCCGCCCGCGAACACCACCGTCCTCAGGTAGGGGTCGAGCTCGGCGATCTCGCGCGCCACCAGCACCGCCTTCGGCACGTTGAGCTGATGCACGCCGGCGCGGATCCGATTCAAGTTGGTCAGCTCGAGGACGTCGAAATCCGCCAGGCGAAGCTCGCCGACGCTGCGCTCCATGGCCAGCGTCATGGCGATCGACTGCCCGACCGACAGCCCGATGATGCCGACCTTCTTGGTAGCCAGCACCGCATACTCGTCCGGCGTGATCTTGTAGACGTTCCGGTTGGTGCGCAGGAAGACGAACTCCTCCTCGTCGAGCAGGTGGACCAGCCGCCGCGACCACGGGTAGTAGACCCACACGCCGTAGTCCTGCGGCGCCGTCCCGTCGAGATGCTCGTCGACCGCCGCGGCCAGCTCCTCGCCGGAGAACACCCACTGCGGGCTCTTCGTCCGGACCAGCTCCTCGAGCTGCCCGCGGATCTCGTCGAAGACCATCACACCAGGCCGCTCGGCAAGGAGCTGCCGCAGCCCCGGGTCACCGCGTCGGAAGAACAGCGGCCTGAATGAAAGCTCGCCGACCACGTCCACCATTCTGGCAAGCGGCCGCCATCCCTTTTGCGACGATGCGGCATTGCGCCAGTTCAGGAACCAGTCGATGACGTCCTGTGGGCAGCTGTCCTTCCAGCGCTCGCAACGACGGCCCGGTCGGCCGCAGCCGTCGTGGGCACGCCGGTGTGCTGGCCGCCACGATCGCCCTCTGGGCGAGCCTCTCGGAGGTGGCGGGATCTACCGCCAGCCGGCAGCGTCGAGCGCTGCCGAGATGGGCTCGAGGTCCGCGATGAGCTGGTCGAGCTCGCTGGGCCTCAGGCCGTCGTACGCCGGTGCCGCGAGGTCGTCGGTGAGCGACTCGATCCGCTGCTTGAGCTCCCGGCCGGCGTCACTGAGCCAGCCGGAGGGCTCGATGAGGCCGCGGGCGCGCATCCGGTCCACCACCGCGGTCAGCCGCTCCGCGGGGAGGTGGTGGACCCTGCCGAACTTCTCCGCCGGGATGCCCTCGTCGAGGGCGTGCAGCACATGGGCCTCCGTGCCGCCGATGCCCGCGGCGAGCAGCGCGGCGGTATGACCGTCCCCGCGGTGCTCGCGCAGCAGGGTGGCCGCGTGCCAGAGCCGGGCCACGGGCTCCTCGGGTACCCGGAGCGCTCGCAGCGCCGCGTACAGGGCCCGTCCCTCCGTCGGGGCGCTGGTCGCCGCCTTGGTAGCGAGCTGGGCGGCACGCACGAGACCGGGGCCGTCGGCGAGGTCGCCGAGGATCCGCCGCAGCGCCGCGACGCTGCCCTGCTCACGAGCGGCGAGCGCCGCCTCGGGAGTGGCGATCTCCCAAACGCGGGGGATGTGGCGGGCGACCTCGCCGTCGGCGAAGTTGTAGAAGATCGCATGGACCACCTCGGCCCGCACCCGGCCCAGCGGTGCAGCCCGTCCGGCGAAGTAGCAGTCCCAGACGTTCCGGTAGCCGAGCGCCATCAGCGCCTCGGTCGGCTCGTCGGCGAAGTAGGTGACCAGGGGAATCGGGTCCACGAGCCGGTACAGACGGCGAGCGACGGACTCCATCGCCGCGACGATAGCGGCCCACGCTGAGCGAGCACCACGATCGAGCGGAGCAACCGATACCACCTTGGCTGCCGGGCACAACGCTCACAGCTCGCCCATCCTCAGCGAGCCCGCCGATGGCGTTATCGGCGACTCCCCCTGCGCTTGCCGGTCGACGCGTGGGCGTGGGCAAGGTCATCCCACGGTTGATGTCACGTCGACCGGGTAGTCTTGGCCAGTGGCAGCGGACGGTCAGTCAGGATCACATCTCCTGGCACGGCCCCCGCGACCCTCACGGTGAGGGTCGCTGCTTGAAGTCACAGGAGAATATGTTGCAAGGTAAAGTGAAGTGGTTCAACGGCGAAAAGGGCTTCGGGTTCATCGAGCAGGACGGGGGCGGCCCTGACGTCTTCGTGCACTACTCGGAAATCCAGGGCAGCGGGTTCAAGTCGCTGGACGAGGGGCAGCGCGTCGAGTTCGAGATCGGCCAGGGCCAGAAGGGCCCACAGGCGCAGCGCGTCCGAGCGCTCTGAGTAGACCGTCGTAGACCAGGGCCCGCGTCCAGATGGATGCGGGCCCTGGTTGCGTCACGCCTCGGCGAGGCCGCTGGCATCGAGGGCGCCGTCTGGTTGAGCGCCTTAGGGCGGACCCTGGCCACGCCGGGCAAGCTGAGGCTCGACGGCGGCTGGTGGCGCGACCCGCAGCTCGTCCTCACCCACCCGCCGTGGACACCTCGGCCGCCGGCTGGTCAGGGCACCACCTCGAAGTAGGAGGCGCGGTAGCCGACCACCTCGGTGCACACGGAGGTTGATGTCCCGTTGCCGGTGACGACATTGCCCTCCGCGTAGATGGCGCCCCAGCCACCGATGACCGCGCAGAGCACCACTTGCCGCCAGTGCTGCCCGGCGGGTCGGGCCGTGCACGTCATGTAGGTGGTGGCCAGATTCGGTTTGGTTACGGTGCAGTCGGCTGGGATGGCGTTGACGCCGGCCGATGCACCGAAGGTCCCCGCAGTGGGTGCCGCACTCACCGCCGGAGCCACGCTGAACGCGGCCAGCGCCGCCACCGCGACGGGCACGAGAAGACGGGAGATGGGTCGCACGTTGAACTCCCCCTTCAACAACGGACAGAACGCACACAGTGTGCCCGCACCGACACCGCCGCCCAACGCTTTCCGAACATCTCCGAACATCTCCGAACCCTCGTCCCATCCGTCCGAGGCTTACCAGTGGTCCTCGAGGAATTCCTGACCCTGGAAGATCATGGGGATACCGGGCGCGGTGAAGACGATCGCCGCGGCGAGGGTGGAGCGCTTGCGGGCGCACCAGCTACGGCACCGCCCCCATACCGGCATGCATCGACGATGCCACCCGGACCAACCTCC
>OBLK01000297.1_pt1 | contig 13436 bp, 9 predicted proteins | sample 1518871 | NCBI WGS metagenome assembly OBLK01 (sample SAMEA2464837, study PRJEB22497) | soil metagenome | biome: Grassland; feature: Farmland; material: Clay | place: Australia | collected 2013-02-01 | depth 0.8 m
CACCGCGCGGTCCGCGACCTCGCGGTGCGGCACCGGGCGCCGGCCCGGGTCGAGGCGGTGCTCGGGGTGCTCAAGGCGTTCGCGCTTCGGGCCAGCCCGGACAACGCCAGACTGCGGGATCGCTGGCAGCCGGGCATCGACGTGCCGGCCGCGCAGGGCCGGGCCGACTCCGGCGACATCGAGATCGACCTGGTCGAGCTGTTCACCGACGTCGCCGAGCTGGCCGCGGACGTCGGAACCGGGGTGTCGCTGCTGATCGACGAGATGCAGGACCTCGGGCCGGACGACGTCTCGGCGCTGTGCGCGGCGTGCCACGAGCTGTCGCAGTCCGGGGCGCCGCTGGTGGTGGTCGGCGCCGGCCTGCCACACCTGCCAGCGGTGCTCTCGGCATCGAAGTCCTACTCGGAGCGGCTGTTCCGGTACGTGCGCATCGACCGGCTGGACCGCGCCGACGCCGAGCTGGCGTTCACCGCGCCGGTGCACCGCGAGGGTGCGGAGGTCAAGCAGGACGCACTGGACCGGCTGTTCGAGGTGTCCGGCGGCTACCCGTACTTCGTGCAGGCCTACGGCAAGGCCGCCTGGGACGCCGCCCCGGCCAGTCCGATCACCGTCGACGACGTCGCGGTAGCAGCGCCCGAGGCGGAGGCGGAGCTGGCGGTGGGCTTCTTCGGCTCGCGCTACGAGCGCGCGACGCCGGCCGAGCGTGAGTACCTGCAGGCGATGGCCGAGGTGTCCGGCGGGCTCGACGAGCCGGTCGGCACCGCCAGGGTGGCCGATTCGCTCGGGCGCAAGCCCTCCTCGCTGTCGCCGGCCAGGGACAGCTTGATCAAGAAGGGCCTCGTCTACTCGGGCGAGCGTGGCCAGATCGCGTTCACCGTGCCGCACTTCGGCCGTTTCGTACTCACGGCCGCACCGTAGCGAGCACCGAATCCTGTCAGGCAGACTGGCTCACTGCGCCGTAGTTTGTCCGGCCTGTGAGAGGTTTCACCGGATAATCAGGTGACTTTGGCGGTCGGTTCGGGCATACTTGACTGTGTCAAGAAAAGTCCAGATTCCAAGGGGGAATGCCGAGATGAACATCGCAGCGAGGCTCAGGACCCGCCGCGCGCGGACGCGAAACCGGCGAGTCCTCGATGACGCGATCGCCAGGGCGGCCACGCCGACCATGCGCAACGAGCTCATCCTGATGGCCCAGCAGCAGTTCCCGATCGCGCGGTGACCGTGTGGGCCGGTTGTGAGCCGGTGTGAGCCGGTGTGAGCACGGCCACATTTCGTGGTGGTGTAACACCACCAGGGTGACCAACGATTAGCCGTGTAGCCCCGTGATGCTGTCGGACCCCCGACCTGACAGCTCACGGGGCTTCCATGTTTCTGGCGCCGCGCCACACCGTCGTTCCCCTCGGCCCACCGAACGGACCTGCCGCGTCGAGGCGAAACGTTCTCGTCGTAGGCTCGGCGGGTGCCGGAGGCGAAGCTGGAAATCCAGATGCTGCACGACCGCGTCATGGTGAAGGTCTCCGAGAACGAGGGTGAGCGGCGCAGCAGCGGTGGAATCGTCATCCCGGCGACCGCCCAGATGGCCAAGCGGCTGGTCTGGGGCGATGTGTTCGGGGTAGGCCACCACGTGCGGACCGTGAAGGTGGGCGACCGGGTGCTGTACGACCCTGAGACGCCATACGAGGTCGAGGTGCAGGGGCAGGCGTTCCTGGTGATGCGCGAGCGTGATCTGCACGCGGTCGCCAGCGATCGCGCCGAGCACGGCACCGGTTTGTACCTGTGAAGTGACCTTGTCGTGATGACCATCCGATATGCAGTCGCAGGACGTTCGGGGACCACGTCTGCGCGGGCGCGGATGCAAGTGAGGGGATGCAGTGGCTGACCAGCACGACAAGTTCGGTGACGGCGACGACCAGGCGCAGCAGACCGCAGTCATCCCCAAGGTCTCCGAGTCCCCGAAGGTGCAGTGGCCGACGGTCGAGCCCGACGAGACGGCCGTCCTGCCGCCGGTCCGATCCAGCCAGCAGCCGCCGGCCTCCCAACAGCACCAGCCACAACCCGAGCCACAGTTTTCCCAGTCGGAGCAACCGACTGACGTCCACCAGGTGCCGCAGCGGCCGATCCCGCCGCTTCCGACCGAGGAGGAGTCCGGCCGCCGGTGGTCCATGCCGAGCCTGCCGTGGAAGCGGATCGGCCTGGTGGCCGCGATCACCTTCGGCGCGCTCGTCGTGATCTACCTGGCCGACCTCGGGCTGACCCGCGGCGAGCTGCCGCGCGGGGTCTCGGTCGCCGGGGTGTCGGTCGGCGGGATGGACCGGGCCGCGGCCGAGCAGAAGCTGCACCAGCAGATCGAGCCACGGCTGACCCAGCCGGTCCCCGTGCACGCCGGTGACGTGGACGCCACGATCGACCCGGCCAAAGCGGGCCTGCGGCTGGACTGGGGCGCCACGCTCGACTCGGCCGGCAGCCAGCCGCTGAACCCCTGGACGCGGTTGACGTCGTTCTTCGGCACCCGCGAGGTCGGGGTCGTGACGCAGGTGGAGCGGGTCGCGCTGGCCGCCGAGGTCGAGGCGCTGCGTGCCACCACCGACCGCGAGCCGGCCGAGGGCACGATCCGGTTCGAGGGGACGACCCCGGTGGCCGTCGACCCCAAGCCCGGCCAGACGATCGACGCCGAGCCGGCGATCGACGCGCTGACCGCCAGGTGGGTGCTCGGCAGCGCCGTGGAGCTGCCGGTGACGACCAAGCCGGTGACCACGACATCGGCCGGTGTGAACGCGGCGTTCGAGTCGATCGCGAAGCCCGCCACGTCCGGGCCGGTGACGGTCAACGGCGAGGGCGCAAAGGCGACGCTGACACCGGAGGTGACCGCCACCGCCCTCACGTTCGAGCCGGGCACCGACGGTGGGCTGAACCCGAAGCTCGACACCGCGAAGGTCATCGAGGCGCTGCAGCCACAGCTCGCCAAGACCGAGCAGCCGGGCAAGGACGCCACGGTCGTGCTCGAAGGTGGCCGCCCGGTGGTCAAGGCCTCCGTGGACGGCCGGGGCGTCGACTGGGACAAGAGCCTCGGTGGCCTGCTCGACGTGCTCAAGAGCACCGACGCCAGGACGATCGACGCGACCTACACCCACCAGCCGGCCAAGTTCACCACCGAGCAGGCGAACAAGCTGGGCATCACCGAGGTCGTCTCCGAGTTCACCACGCGCGGGTTCGCCAGCGACTCCGGCGTGAACATCAGGGCGATCGCGAACGAGGTCAACGGCGCGCTGGTCAAGCCGGGCGAGACGTTCAGTCTGAACGGCCACACCGGCCCGCGTGGAGTGCCGCAGGGTTACATCGAGGCAGGCATCATCGAGTCCGGCCGTCCCGGTCGGGCCGTCGGCGGCGGCTGCTCCCAGTTCGCCACGACGCTGTTCAACGCGTCCTACTTCGCCGGCATGACCGACGTCGAGCACCGCGAGCACAGCTACTTCATCAGCCGCTACCCCGAGGCGCGCGAGGCGACCGTCTTCCAGAGTCCGGGCGGGGCCAGCATCATCGACGTCAAGTTCCGCAACGACAGCCCGAGCGGAGTCCTGATCCAGACGATCTGGACGCCGACCGATGTCACCGTGCGGTTCTGGAGCACCACGCACTACAAGGTCGACTCGGTCACCGGCGCCAGGTCGGACTTCACCGAGCCCAACACGGTCACGATCCCGCCCGGCGAGCCGTGCAGCGCGACCAACGGCGCGCAAGGCTTCCGGGTCAGCAACACCCGGGTGATCAGCGACATCCGGACCGGGCGCGAACTCAAGCGCAACAGCCGGACCGCGGTCTACAACCCGCTGCCGAAGGTCATCTGCGAGCCACCGCCACCGGGCATACCCCCGCCGACCGGCTAGCTGCTAGAACGCCGCCTCGTCGAGGTCCATGAGCGAGTTGTCGGTGCTGTCGACGACGGCCTTGCGGGCGGACAGCTCGGGCAGCACGGTGCGGGCGAAGAACGACGCCACGGCCAGCTTGCCCTCGTAGAACGGCTTGTCCTTGCCGGACGCGCCGGCGTCGAGGGCGGCCAGCGCTATCTGTGCCTGGCGCAGCAGCAGCCAGCCGATCAGCAGGTCGCCGGCGCTCATCAGCAGCCGCACGGTGTTCTGCCCGACCTTGTACAAGCTCGCCGGGTCGTTCTGGGACGCGGTGAGAAACTCGACGAGCTTGCCGAGCATGCCGTTGAGGTCGGCGAGCGCCTGCCCGAGCAGCGCGCGCTCCTCCTTGAGCCGCCCGTCGCCGGCCTCGCTGTCGATGAACTTCTGGATCTCGCCGGCCACGTAGCCGATCGCCGTCCCGCGATCCCGGATGATCTTGCGGAAGAAGAAGTCCATCGACTGGATGCCGGTGGTGCCCTCGTACAGGCTGTCGATCTTGGCGTCGCGGATGTACTGCTCGATCGGGTAGTCCTGCAGGAACCCGGAGCCGCCGAGGGTCTGCAGGGACAGCGTCAGCATCTCGTAGGCCCGCTCGGACCCGACGCCCTTGACGATCGGCAGCAGCAGGTCGTTGACCCGCTTGGCCAGGTCGTCCGAGTCGTCGAGGGCGATCCTGTCCTGGAACGTCGCGGTGTACAGGTAGGCCGCGCGTAGCCCCTCGGTGTAGGCCTTCTGCAGCATGAGCATCCGGCGCACGTCCGGGTGGTGGGTGATCGTCACCCGGGGCGCGGCCTTGTCCAGCATCTGGGTCAGGTCGGAGCCTTGCACCCGCTCCTTGGCGTAGGCGAGCGCATTGAGATAGCCGGTCGACAGGGTGGCGATCGCCTTGGTGCCGACCATCATCCGGGCGTATTCGATCACCTTGAACATCTGCGCGATGCCGTCGTGCACCTCGCCCACCAGCCAGCCCGTGGCCGGCGTGTCGTGCTGGCCGAACGACAGCTCGCACGTGGTGGAGGCCTTGATCCCCATCTTGTGCTCGACGTTGGTCACGAACACGCCGTTGCGTTCGCCCAACTCGCCTGACTCGTCGAAGTGGAACTTCGGCACGATGAACAACGACAGGCCTTTGGTACCAGGCCCGTGGCCTTCTGGACGGGCGAGCACGAGATGGACGATGTTGTCGGGAACGTCCCAGTCGGCGCCGGTGATGAACCGCTTGACGCCGTCGATGTGCCAGCTGCCGTCGTCCTGGCGCACGGCCCTGGTGCGGCCGGCGCCGACATCCGAGCCGGCGTCAGGCTCGGTGAGCACCATCGTGGCGCCCCAGCCCTTGTCGATCATGATCTCGGCCCAGCGGCGCTGCTCCTCGGTGCCGAGGTCGTGCACGATCTGCGCGAAGCCAGGGCCGCCCAGGTACATGAACGCCGGCGGGTTGGCGCCGAGCAACAGTTCGGAGCAGGCCCAGGACAGCGACGGCGGGGCGCCGAAGCCGCCGAGCTCGGCGCGCAGCCCGAGCCGCCACCACTCGCCGTCCCAGAGCGCCTTGAACGACCTTTTGAACGACTCCGGGAGCGTCACGCTGAAGGTCTGCGGGTCGTAGACGGGCGGATTGCGGTCGGCGTCGGCGAAAGACTCCGCGAGCGGGCCCGTGGCCAGCCTTTCGAGCTCCCTGAGCGTGGCCCTGGCAGTATCCGGATCCATCTCCTCGAACGGCCCGTGGCCCAGCCGCTCGTCGAGCCCGAACACCTCGAACAGGTTGAACTCGAGGTCTCGCAGGTTGCTCTTGAAGTGGCCCATGTCGTCAGCTCCCTGTGTTACCCGTGAGTAACTTGAGGGTAGCACCGGGTCTGATCTGCCGGTCGGACCTCGCGATGTGCGTCACACCCCGATGCGCTCTCCACCCAGTACAGATGGGCGGCCGGCGGCGGCGATACCCCGTCTGACAGAAGCGCGCGGACCTCTGGAAAGACGGCTAGGCCTAACGGACCAGACGGCTACCCGTTAGTCACTAACCTTGTCGGCTCGTTCTCGGTGAGGTATTCCCTCCGCTGCCGCTGCGGTCCTACTGTGCGGGTACTTCCGCTCAGTTGGGCGCAGCCTCCCGGAGGAACTCCATGGCCGACGGTCATCCCAATCCGCATTCGCTGGCACGCCGTTCGATCCTCACCGGCGGGCTCGGGCTCGTAGCCGCCGGCTCGCTGGGGGTGTTCCGGGCGATGCCCGCCCTCGGCGCCGTGCCGCAGCCGACCATCGCCAACTGCGACACGTGGAACGCCCGGCCGGCCAGCTCCCCCGTCACGGTGCTGAGCTCGCGGCCGACGATGGTCATCGTCCACCACACGGCGACGGGCAACACCACGAACTACTCGCAGTCGTGGGCCTACCAGCTCGCGCGGTCGATCCAGAACCACCACATGGATGTCCGCGGCTTCATCGACACCGGCCAGCAGTTCACCATCAGCCGCGGCGGCTACATCATGGAGGGCCGCCACCGCAGCCTCGAGGTGCTCCGGGCCGGGACCAGGCACGTGCTCGGCGCGCACGCCAGCGGTGTCAACGACGTGGCCCTCGGCATCGAGAACGAGGGCACCTACAGCTCCGTCGCGCCGACCACCGCACTGTGGAACAAGCTGGTCGACCTGGTCGCCTACATGTGCCAGCAGTACTCCATCTCGCCCTCGCGGATCTTCGGACACCGCGACTTCAACGCCACCGAGTGCCCCGGCGACATCCTCTACGGCCGGCTGCCGCGGCTGCGCGACGAGGTGGCCGCCAAGCTCGGCGGATCCAACCCGGTGACCTGGCCGTCCGTGCGGCAGGGCGACAGCGGCGAGGCGGTCCGCAGCGTCCAGTACCTGCTGCGCCACCGCGGCCGCACCGAGCTCACCCCGGACGGTGTCTTCGGCCCGATGACCGACACCGCCGTGCGCTGGTTCCAGACCAACAACGGCCTGACCGTGGACGGCGTGGTCGGCAGCCAGACCTGGCCGGTGCTCGTCGTGACCTGCCGCAACGGCGACCGCAACGAGGCCGTCAAGGGCGTCCAGTCCCAGCTCAACCGGCACGGCGCCACGCTCACGGTCGACGGCGTCTTCGGCGCCATGACCGAGGCCGCCGTCCGGTCCTTCCAGACCTCCCGGCAGATCACCTCGGACGGGGTCGTCGGCCCGATCACCTGGCAGCACCTGGTCGGCGCGCCGTAGCCGCCCACGTTCCGCGTTCACGTGCGATGGCGGACCCAGACGTTGGGTTCGACGTAGGTGCCTAGGTCGAGGCGACGTCGCAGTGGACCGGGGCGAGGCCGCCGGGAATGGCGACCGCCCTGCGGTGTCGAACGGTCGGCCGGTCCACGAGCGCCACCCTCCGGCAGGCCGTCCGGCCGCGTCCTGGCCGCGTACTCGGCCATGGCCGGCTCCAGGAGTTCGGGCCGCTCGGCCAGGGTGAACGCGGTCAGGGTCCCGGTGATCCGCCACACCGGTACAGCATGCGGTCAGCCCTTGGGGCGGTAGGCGTCGGTGCTGCCCTTGGCGTCGACGGCCTCGCCGATCCGCTCGAGTGCCAGCGCGTAGGCGGCGACCCGCAGCGAGGTGTTGCGCTCGGTCGCTGCGGACCACAGGCGCTCGGTCTCGGTGATCATCCGGGTCTGCAGCCGCTCGTCGACCTGCTCGGCGGTCCACGGGAAACCCTGCCGGTTCTGCACCCACTCGAAGTAGCTGACGACCACGCCGCCGGCGTTGGCCAGCACGTCGGGCAGCACGGTGATCCCGTTGCGGTGCAGGATCTTGTCGGCCTCCGCCGAGATCGGCCCGTTGGCCAGCTCGACGATCATCTTGGCCTGCACCGACTCGGCGTTGCGGGTGGTGATGGCATTCTCCAGCGCCGCCGGCACCAGGATGTCGACGTCGAGGGCGAGCAGCTCGTCCTGCGTGACGGGCTCGTAGTCCTGGATGTCGCAGACGTTGCCCTGGAACTGGGCCGCGGTGAGCAGGCCGCTGTCCTGCTTGACCCGCTGCACGCTCGGCACGTCGAGGCCTTCTGGCCGGAAGATGCCGCCCTTCGAGTCGCTGACCGCGACCACCCGGCAGCCGATCTCGTGCAGCCGGGCGGCGATGACCGCGCCGGCGTTGCCGAAGCCCTGCACCGCGACGGTCGGCTGGTGCTCGTTGCCGATGACCCGCGACAGGAGCGTCTTGGCCACGTAGAAGCCGCCGTCGCCGGTTGCCGTGGAGCGGCCGAGGGAGCCGCCAAGCGTGATCGGCTTGCCGGTGATGACGTCAGGCACCCGCTGCCGGCGGATCGTCGAGTACTGGTCCATCATCCAGCTCATGACCAGCTCGTTGGTGTAGACGTCCGGGGCGGGGATGTCCACGTCGGGTCCGATGAAGTCGGCGATCGCGTCGATGTAGCCGCGGGACAGGCGCTCCAGCTCGTGGGTGGACAGCGCCTTCGGGTCGACCGTGATGCCGCCTTTGCCGCCGCCGTAGGGCAGATCGACGATCGCGGTCTTGATGGTCATCCAGAACGCCAGCGTCTGCACCTCGTCGACGGTGACCGACGGGTGGAAGCGGATGCCGCCCTTGGTCGGGCCGCGGGAGTCGTTGTAGCGCACGCGATATCCGGTGAACGAGTCCAGCGTGCCGTCGTCGCGGCGCACCGGGATCGACACCTGCAGCACGCTCTTGGGCTGGCGTAGCAGCTCGACGGTGTCCGGGGAGATGTCTGCGTACTGCATCGCCTCGGTGAGCACCGAGGTGGCGTCTGAGAACAACCCGTCACTCATGGTCGAACGGTAAGGCGCCCGCCGTCACCTCACCATTCGGCTGGCATAGAACGGCAAGCTAGCCCGCGATGACCTGCGACCATGGCTCCGATGCCGTTGGAGCGCCGTTGGAGATCGTCTTGGTGCGGCACGCGCAGTCCGTCCCGCCGGTGGCTGGTGGACCCGACGAACTGCACCGCCCGCTCACGCCGGCAGGGCTCGCCGCAGCCGCGGCGCTGGCCCCGTCGCTGATCGCCCTGCGCCCGACAGCCGTGGTGTCCAGCCCGTACCTGCGCGCCGTGCAGACCGTGGCGCCGGTGGCGAGCGCACTCGGGCTGACGGTCGAGACCGCGTGGGAGCTGCGGGAGTGGGACTCCGGCGTGCAGCCGGGCCCGGACTGGGCCGAGCACTACGAGGCCAGCTGGGCCGATCCGGCGCTCGCCCGGCCAGGCGGCGAGAGCCTCGATCAGCTCACCGAGCGGGCGTTCTCGGCCATGGCCGCGCTAGCCGATGAGCACGGCCGGCTTGTGGTCGTCGGCTCACACGGCACGTTCGTCGCGCGGCTGCTCGCCGGCATGGGGCATGACGTCGATGTGGCGTTCTGGCGCAACATGCCCATGCCGGCGGTGTACCGGGTCACCTGGCCTTGACTGGATGGCTCACGGCCAGGATGGACCGGTCGGTCCGGCCGTCGTCACCTCTCACAACCAGAACGTGTCCGCCCGTTCGCCCAGTGTTGCCAATTTCCTGACATCCTTGTCGGCGTGGCTCGTCGCACCCAGGCTCTCGTCGGTATCGGTTTGCTCCTCGCCGGGGTCCTGTGCGCCTACGCCGGCAGCGTCGGCGCCAACCGCGGCGTCGACTGGCTCGCCGAAGGCGCCGCGTTCCCCGCGGGTCTGCTGTTCGCTCTCGCCGTCGTGTTCCTGTTACGCGCCGCCCTGACCGGTCCGGCGCGGAACTGGGCCTATTTCGCCAGCACCCCACATGCCGACGGCGCCCCCAATGCTGACAGCACCCCCAGGCCGGACGGTCACCCGAAGCGCCGCGACGAGCCCCGATCGGCCCAGACTCTGGAGATCATCGGTCCGGACGAGCCTCGCCCGACCGATCGCGATTCCTCGTAATCGGCAGGCTGATCCGTCACGCGCCGTCGAGCCGGCTCAGCTGGGCCGCGATCTCGGCGGACTCCGGCGCACCAGCCTGGGCGTAGATGTCCAAAGCGCGCTGGCACGCGGCACGGGCCGGGACGCGATCGCCGCGTGCATGGTGGATTCGGCCGGACAGCGCCAGAGCGTGCGCCTCGTCGAGCCGGTACCCGCAACCGCGGCTGATGCCGATGGCCTGCGTGGAGTGCTCGAGTGCCGCCGCGTGGTCGCCGAGGTCGAGGTCGATGCGAGCGATCTCGGTGTGAGCCCTGGCCTGGATCGCGCGCACCGGGCTGCTCACGCTGCCGCCGGCGAACTCGCGGGCAGTGTCGAACTCGCCACGGCGGCGATGGCAGGCCGCCCGCCCGAGCGCGGCTTCCCAGGTTTCCAATGACCGGTGCTCGGTCTGGAGGGCGAGGGCGTGGGCCGTCTCGAAGTGATCCGCCGCTCGGGCAGTCTGCCCGAGCCGCAGGTCGATCATGCCGAGGGTGTTGTGGGCGCTGATCTGCTGCTCGTGCGAGTGGCGTTCGGTGGCCCAGGTCAGCGTCTGCCTGGCCAGGGCGATGGCCCGGCGGTAGTGGCCCGTGGTCAGGTTGATCCTGGCCAGCAGGTCGGCCGCCGTCGCCTGGTCCGGCCGAAGGCCCAGCTCCACGGCCAGCGCCCGGCCCAGCTCGATGACCTCGGTGGCCTCCGCGAGCCGCCCACTTTCCAGGTGGACCCACCCGAGCGTCAGCAGGCCTCGGGTCCGCAGCGCAAGCAAGGCTGGGTCGGCCAGGGTGAGGGCGAGGCTCTCGGTGAGGTAGCTCTCAGCCTCGCCGGGGTGCCCGGTGACCTCGCACAGGTACCCCAGGTTGTTCAGCGCCCGGGCCACCTGCACCGTGTCGGCCTCGGCGCGGTGGGCGGTCAGCGCCTTCCTGTAGTGATCCAGCGCCGCTGCTGTGTCACCCCGGTAGTAGGCGAGGACACCGAGGTTGTTGTGCATCGCAGCCTGCCCGCGGCCGTCGCCGACCTGCCGGAACAAACGCAGCGCGCGTGTGTACTCGCGACCGGCCGCCGATAGCCGACCGAATTGGTAGTTCAGCGCTCCGGTCTGCAGCCGCAGGATGGCCGCGGCGTACCGGTCCCGCCGGGCGGTGGCGACCCGGCGTCCGGCGCGTAGCGCGACGTCCCAGTCTTCGAGATGACGCTGGATCAAGAAGAAGCCGTAGAGGGCGTCGGTCAGCAGCCAGCTGGGCAGGTCCGTCCCGCCGAGATCGTGCCGGATGGCGGCGACGAGGTTGGCTCGCTCGAGCTCCAACCAGGCCCACGCCGCCGCCCGGTCCTCGCCCCAGTCCGGCCGCGGCGTGTCGGCACGCGCGGCAACAGCGTCCGGTAGCGGCCAGCCACGCCACCGGTCCGGATAGAGCAGCCTGGCCGCGGCGTCGGTGCCGGTCAGGTAGTAGCTGTACAACCGCTGCCTGGCGGCGTGGCGCGCCTCGGGCGCGTCGTGAACCCGGCTGCGATCGGCCGCGTAGTCGCGAAGCAGGTCGTGCAGGCGGTAGCGGTTCCCGGACTCGCGCTGAACCAGGTTGGCGCCGGTCAGCGAGCGCAGCACCCGGCTGGCCTGGTCGAGGGCGAGGCCGGCGAGGCTGGCCACCGCGAGGCGGTCGAAATCCGGTCCCGGAACGAGGCCAAGCACGCGGAACATCCGCGCCGCCTCGGGTTCGAGCCGCGCGTACGAATGGTCGAACGCCACGCGGACCGCAGTGTGATCGTCGCCGTCGATCGCCAGCTCGCCGATTCGATCGGCTCGCAGCCGGCCCACGTACTCGGCGATCCCACCCTGGGCCTCGGCCAGGCTGGCCGCCGCAATCCGCAGGGCCAACGGCAGCAGCCCGCACGCCTTCGCCAGGTCGGCGGCCGCCCCTGGCTCGGCCGACACCAGATCCGCGCCGAGCATTCGGCGCAGAAGTACGTCGGCGTCGTCCGGGGTGAGCGTCGGCACCGCGATCCGCAGGGCGCCGTGGGTGGCAGTCAGGCCAGCCAGGTTCGCCCGGCTGGTCACGATCACCGCGCACCCGGGCGTGCCCGGCAGCAGCGGCCTGACCTGGTCCGCCTCGGCCGCGTTGTCCAACACGATGATCGCCCGGCGGCCGGCAAGGTACTGGCGGAACAGGCTCGACAGCTCGTCGAGCCCGGCGAGGCCGATCTGCTCGGGTGGCAGCCCGAGGGTGCGCAGGAATTGCGACAACGCGGCGGTCGGGCTCATCGCGGCGCCACCGGAATAACCACGCAGGTCGACCCACAGTTGGCCGTCGGGGAATTCGCCGGCGAACCGGCGGGCGGCGTGCACGGCCAGCGCGGTCTTGCCGACGCCCGGTGGGCCGGCCAGCACCACGACCGGTGCGCCGTCGCCACCGGTCAGGTACCGGTGGATCTGGCTCACCAGGTCGGCGCGACCCACGAAATCCGCTGTGTCGCCCGGCAGCTGGCACACCGGCTGCCGCCCGGTCACCGGCCCCAGGGCCCGCGGGCTCAGGGCGGGGTCGTCGGTGAGGATCTGCTGCTGCAGTTCGGCCAGCGCCGGGCCAGGTTCCAACCCCAGCTCCTCGGCCAGCAGCGCTCGTACCTCCTGGTAGGCCTCCAGGGCGTCGGCCCGCCGGCCCGACCGGTACAGCGCGGTCAGCAGCAGCACCCACAGCTGCTCCCGCAGCGGATGTTCCACGATCAGCTTTCGCAGCTCGCCGATCGCCCTGTGATGCCGGCCCTGCTGGACGTCGATCTCGATCATCCGTTCCGTCGCCTGCAACCGCTGCTCGACAAGGAACGGCACCTCGGCCCGCCGCAGCACCTCGGACGCCACGTCGGCGAGCGGCTCGCCGCGCCACAGCCGCAACCCGGCAGCCAGAGCGGCCACCTCGGCGGCCGGATCGGCCGCCAGCCGGGCACCTGCCGCCGCCGCCAGGTGATCGTTGAACAGCAGCAGGTCCAGCGACGTCTGTGGCAACCGGATCAGATAGCCGCCGGGACGGCTCTCGATCAGCTCACCGGCCGCCCCCAGCGCCTTGCGCAGCCGCATGACGTGCATGTGCAGCGCACTCTTGGCGTTCGCCGGGGCATCCTGGCCCCAGACCCGGTCGACGAGCTCGGCGAGCGTCACCAGCCGGTTCGCCCGCATCAGCAGCGACGCCAGCACGACCCGAGGCTTGCCGGCGCCCAACGCCACCGGCGACCCCGCGACCACCGCCGAGAACGGCCCGAGCACCCCGAACTCCGCCAGCACCCCGCCACCGTAGGCGGCCCGCCCGACGAATATGCCACGCTCGGTTGCAGATGCGGTAACGATCCGTGGCCGATCCGCCCGACGGCGCTCGCATATCAGCTCTCGATGTCACCCAGGTCGACGTGATACCGCGGAATCCACCGGTACCGATGTCCGTCGCGTTCCAGCTCGATCAACGACACCCGTCGAATCGTCGCGAGCGCGGGTGCGACCGACGTCATGCCGCGAAGCAGGTCCAGCACCGGTTGCACGTCGGTGTCGGCGTTGGCGTACGCAAGGCTCAGGTGTGGTTGGTATCCAGCCTCCGGTTCGGGGGCCGCTCCGGTCACGGCTTCGATTGCGGCACGGATACAACCCCGGAC
>OBLK01000298.1_pt1 | contig 13398 bp, 11 predicted proteins | sample 1518871 | NCBI WGS metagenome assembly OBLK01 (sample SAMEA2464837, study PRJEB22497) | soil metagenome | biome: Grassland; feature: Farmland; material: Clay | place: Australia | collected 2013-02-01 | depth 0.8 m
CCGCCACCACCGGCCGGGGCACCGGTTCCGGTGCCGGCACCGCCGCCACCGCCACCGCCGCCACGGAAGCCACCGCCACCACCGCCACCACCGCCACGGAAGCCACCGCCACCGCCGCCACCGCCGCCACCGCGGAAGCCCCCGCCCCCGCCACCACCGCCTGGGCCGCCACGACCGCCGCCACCCGGACCGCGTCCGCCACCGGGACCGCCGGTGCGCTCACCGCCGCCGGGGCCACGACTCACGCGGCCGGGCATCATGCCCGGGTTGGGCCGAGGCGGCATCAGGCTCGGGTTCGGGCGTGGGCCACCGGTGCCGGGCGGCCCACCGGGCCGGGGGCCGCCGGGCCGCGGCTGGCCGGTGCCCTGACCGCCGGTCTGCGGGCGCGGGCCGGCCGGGCGCGGTGGAGCGCCGCTGCCGACGCCGAACGGATTGTTACCCGGCCGCGGCGTGCGCGGGCCGGGCTTCGGTGCGGCCGGCCTCGGCGGCACGGCCGACCCGGCACCGTCTCCCTGGTCGCCCGGCTGGGCGGGAGCGGGCCGGCCGGGACGCGTCGATCGGGTCGGCGCGGTCGGCGCGGACTGCTGCGCGGCTGCGGGCTTGGCCGATGCCGCCGCCGGCTGCTGCGCAGGCTGGGTCGGCTGCGCGGTCTTCGGCCGGGGTGGGCCTGGAACCGGGCCGACCGGAGCGGCCGGGACGGGCCCGCTCGGCGCGGCACGCTCGACCCGCTCGGTCACAGTCGGCGTAGGGGCCGGCTGTGCCGGTGCCTTGGCGGCCGGCGCCGGCTGGGCCGGTCGACCCGACGGCGCGTGCTGTGCCGGCTGAGGGGTTTGCGCCGGACGGGCCGGCTGGGTCTGCTGGGTGGGCTGAGCCGCCGGCTGGGTTGCGCGGGCAGCCGGCTGCGCGGGCTGGCCTTCCGGCTGGCTCTGGGCGGCGCGCTGCGGCGCCCTGGTCCGGCCGTCCTGGCGCCCGTCGTCGCCCTTGGGGAAGGACTCTCGAAGCTTGCGGGCTACTGGCGCCTCTACCGTCGAGGACGCCGACTTCACGAACTCGCCGAGGTCTTTCAGCTTGGCGAGGACGTCTTTGCTGGAAACGCCGAGCTCCTTCGCGAGCTCGTGTACGCGGGCCTTGCCTGCCACTGTTCTCCTCACTGGTGAGGCCGGGCGGCAACTACCCCGCTCGACCCCGATTTACCGTCGCACGTTCATGGCCTAGAGCTTCACGGCTGGTTCATGACGGGTCGACCTGCTTCCATCAGTTGTCATGTGTCGGCTGCTCGAGATGGGCGTGAACCGCGGAGCTGTCGAGCGGCCCATCGACACGAAGTGCCCGTGGGAACGCCCGGCGACGCTCGGCGGCACGGAGACAGTCCGGATCTGGATGCAACCACGCACCGCGACCCGGCCGCCGCCGCAGCGGGTCCGGGACCAAGATCCCTTCGTCCGCCACCAATCGCAGCAAACCGGTGGCCGCCGCCCTTGACCGGCATCCGACACAGGTGCGGACCGGCTCCGGCCCTGAATGGACCTGATCCGACCGGCGCCGTGCGGAAACCGCCCGTTGACGTCTGGCCACTTGAAGTCTAGCGCGCGGGGTTCAGTCAGCCGAACCGGCCGACTGGCTGGATGCGGCCGATCCCGACTGGGATTCTGCCGGGCGCTCCGAGGCGGTCGCGCCACCGCCGGTGAGGGTCGGATCGGCGTCGCTGCGGATGTCGATCCGCCATCCGGTCAGGCGGGCCGCGAGCCTGGCGTTCTGGCCTTCCTTGCCGATCGCCAGCGAAAGCTGGAAGTCCGGTACGACGACCCTGGCGGTCTTGGCCTTGGCGTCGACCACGTCCACGGCGATCACCTTCGCCGGTGACAGCGCGTTACCGACGAACGCCGCCGGCTCGTCCGAGAAGTCCACGATGTCGATCTTCTCGCCGTGCAGCTCGCTCATCACGTTGCGCACCCTGGCGCCCATCGGCCCGATGCAGGCACCCTTGGCGTTGACCCCGCCGACCGTGGACCGCACCGCGATCTTGGACCGGTGGCCGGCCTCGCGGGCCACCGCCGGGATCTCCACGGTGCCGTCGGCGATCTCGGGCACCTCCAGCGCGAACAGCCGGCGGACCAGGTTCGGGTGGGTGCGCGACAGCGTGATCTGGGTGCCGCGCACGCCCCTCGACACGCCGACGACGTAACACTTGAGCCGCTCGCCGTGCCGGTACTGCTCGCCGGGCACCTGCTCGGCCGGCGGGATGACGCCCTCGACGTCGCCGACCTGCACGACGACCACGCCGCGCTGGTTGGCCCTGGCATCACGCTGCACTACCCCGGCGACGATCTCGCCTTCCTTGGCGGAGAACTCGCCGAACGTGCGCTCGTGCTCGGCGTCGCGCAGCCGTTGCAGGATCACCTGGCGGGCGGTCGTCGCGGCGATCCGGCCGAACCCCTCCGGGGTGTCGTCCCACTCCTGCTGCACGGTGCCGTCATCGGCCAACTCCTGGGCGAGCACGCGAACCACGCCGGTCTTGCGGTCGATGTCGACCCTGGCCTCCGGGTAGTGGCCCTCCGTGTGCTTGTAGGCGGTCAGCAGCGCGGTCTCGATTGCCTCGATGACGGTCTCGAACGGGATATCCTTGTCGCGCTCGATCGCCCGTAGCGCGGCGATGTCTACGTTCACGTCGGCTCCTCCTTGGGCCGCTCGCCGTCAAGCGCGCGCAGCTCGTCTGCCGGTGGTTCACGGAACTCGACCTGCACGATCGCGCGTTCCAGCTCGTCGTAGCGGATCCGCCGCAGCGTGCCGTCCACCAGCACGGTGACGTCCTGCTCGCCGGCGGGACCGACCCGGCCGACGAGCTCCGAGCCGTCCAGGCGGCGCAGCTTGACCAGGCGGCGCGATGCCCGCCGCCAGTGCCTCGGCCTGGTGAGCGGCCGGTCCAGGCCCGGCGAGGTGACCTCGAGCGTGTACGGCCCGCCGAGCACGTCGTCGCACTCGTCGAGCACCGCCGACACGGCGCGGCTGACCGAGGCGACGGTGTCCAGATCGAGATCTGTCCGATCGCCCGCGTCCGTCGTGCCCACTGCGTCGCCCTGCGCGTCCGCTGCGCCTGCCGTGTCCGGCATGTCGACGACGACCCGCACCAGCTTGCGCCGGCCGGCAGGGCTGATCTGCAGCTCCTCGAGCTCCAGCCCGGCCGCTCCAACCGCGTGCGCCACCTTCGGCTGCAGTTGGGCGCTCAGCTGTGCGCTGGACACGTGCACCCCCTGTTCAGGAACCTCCGTTGTGGGCGTCGTCGGTGCCGGCACCGACGACGCCGCGACCGGCAGCACGGGTGCACCGGTCGCGGATGTCCAGGGTATCGCGTTGTCGACTCGTGCTCGGGCACATGTGACCTTGGCACCCTGTCCCCTGGCAGGATGAATTGCGTGAGACCCGCGACCGGTGGACCTGCGCTGCGGCGACCCACCCGGCGGGTCGTGCTCGCCGCAGGGATCGCCATCGCCGGGTCGGGGCCGCTGGCCGCCCTCGCCGGCTGCACCCCGCCGCCTCCGCCGCCGCCTCCGCCACCGGACCCGTTCGAGCCGCTGATCGCCTCGGCCACCGAGCACGCCGAGCTGGCCGAGGCGGTCGCCGCGGCGCACCCCTCGCTGGCCGGGGCGGCGCGCCAGGTGGCCGCCGACCGCAGGGTGCACGCCGACGCGCTGGCCGCCGAGGTGCGTCGTGTCACCCCGACACCCCAGCCGGTGACCAGCGCGCCGTCGTCGGCCGGGGCGTCCTCGGGGGCCTCCTCCGGCGGGACCATCGGCTCGCCAGCGCCGGTGGATCCGGCGGCCGCCAGGACCGCGTTGCTCAGCGCCTCGACGAACGGTCAGCGGCAGGCAGCCGACCTGGTCGCCGGGCTGCCCAGATACCGCGCAGGGCTGGTCGCGTCGATCGCGGCGTGCTGCGCCAGCCACGCGGTGGTGCTCGGCTGAGCTCACCGGTCAGCACGACCGTCGCGGCCCCGGCGCCCAATCAGTCGCCCAATCAGTCGCCCAATCAGTCGCCCAGCCTGTCGCCCGGCCAGTCGTCTGGCCCGACGCCGTCCGGGTCGGCCGGGCCGGTGCCAGAGGGCGTGCCGGTCGAGTCGCTGCAGACGGCGCTGGGCGCCGAGCACGCAGCCGTGTGGGTGCTGTCCCTGGCCACCGCGTTCGTCTCCCCCGAGCTGGCCGGCGCGGTCGCCGAGGGCCTGACCGCGCACCGGGCGCGGCGCGACGCCACCGAACGCCTGCTGCGCGACTACGGCGTGCGCCCTGCGCCCGCCGCCCCGGCGTACGCCACGCCCAGCCCGGTGGTGGACCAGGCGTCCGCGGCGGTCGTGCTGGTCACCGCGGAGTCCGACCTCACCGAGAGCTGGCGAGCAGTGATCGAGCGGACCGACGACGCGGAGCTGCGCAAGATCGCGCTCGACTCGCTCACCGACTCCGCGGTGCGGGCGGCCCGCTGGCGCGCGGTCGCTGCCGCCGAACCGCTGACGGTGGCGCTGCCCGGCCAGACCTGACGGCGCCAGACCTGACGGCGCCAGACCTGACGGCGCCGGACCTGACGGCGCTGCCGGCCCGGCTTCAGCCGCCCTGGCCGAGCTGGATCGCCGCCTCGCTGATCCGCTCCAGCGCGTCGTCGGAGCCAACCGCCGGGTCGGTGTAGTCGGACTCGACGATCACGACGATGTCGTCACTGTGGTCAGAGGCGTAGGCGGCGTCGGACAGGCTGCCCGGCACCGACGGCACCCGCACGCCGGCCCGCAGCAGGTCGTTGACGTTGCCGGTGCCGTTGGTGTCGGCGAGCTTCTTGAGCGCCTCGGCCTTCTGCTCGTCAGGCATGGTCACCGTCGAGACCGACACCACGACCGGCCGGCCGTCGATCGACGAGGTGAGCAACAGCCGCCGCAGCCCCGTACACGGGTTGGTCCGGAAGAAGTCCGCGACCTGACCGTAGGCGTTGCCGGCGCAGTCGGTGTCGGCGCGCGCGCTGTGCTGGGTGAACTGGTAGCCGCCGGCGGCCATCACCGCGCTGGTGGGCTGCACGGTCGGCTCCGACGTCGGCTGCTCGCCGCTGGGCAGCGACGCGAGCGCCAGCCAGCCGATGAGCCCGAGCAGCACCACGCACCCGGCCACGATGGCCACCAGCGGCCAGCCGCGCGGGCCCGAACGTTGCACGGGCTGCGGCGGCATGACCTGGCCGACCATGGTCGGCGGACCGTGAGTCGGATCGCCGTACGCCGGACCGCCGTGCGCCGAGCCCGCGTACAACGAGTCGCCGTAGAGGTGATCACCGCCGTAGAGGCCGTACCCGGACTCGCCCGGCTGCTGAACCGGCTGCTGAGCCGGACCGGGACCGACCGGGTGCTGTACCGGACTCGGACCGGCCGCATGAACGTCCTGGGGCTGCGCCAGGCCGGGCTGGTAGGCGCTGCCCGGTTGGTTGGTGGCCGCCGGGTGCTGCTGGCCAGGCGTGGCCGCCGCCGAGCCGGGCTGTTGCGGCGCCAGCAGGTCGAGCAGCGGCAGTGAGGCCGTCGGCTGGTTGATCGCAGCCTGCAGCCGGTCCGGCTGCTCGGCCTCGACCGCCGGCAGCGGGTCAGTGGTCTCCGCTGGGCTCGGCGGCGCCACCGCAGGCTCCCCCTCGGGGGGTTCCCCTGCGGCGTGCGCCCCTCGCTGCTGCCTCAGCTCCTGGGCCGGTTCCCTGTCCGGCTCGCTTTCCGACACGGGCTAGACGGTAGCCGCGCCCGCCGCGGCCCGCTCACGGGTTGGTCAACATCGCCGGTCCGGCCACCCGCTAACGTCGAGGATCGTGCTGACCGAACAGATCGAGCTCCGCACCGGATCCGCCGAGGTCGTCCGGGACCTGACCAGCGAATGCGAGCGGTTCCTGGCCGGTGCGGGCGGCTCGCCGGACGGGCTGCTCAACGTGTGGGTGCCGCACGCCACCGCCGGCCTCGCCGTGATCGAGACCGGAGCCGGCAGCGACACCGACCTGCTGGCCGCGCTGCGCGAGCTGCTGCCGGCCGACGACCGGTGGCGGCACCGGCACGGCTCGCCCGGGCACGGCCGCGACCACGTGCTGCCGGCCATCCTGGCGCCGACGCTGTGCGTCCCGGTGGTCGGCGGGCGGATGGCCCTGGGCACGTGGCAGTCGGTGTGCCTGGTCGACACGAACGTCGACAACCCGGTGCGTAGCGTCCGGCTGAGCTTCCTGCCGGGCTGAGGCGTCGTGACCTGGCCACCCGGTGACGCCGATCACAACCAGACCGGCGGGCAGTACCAGGGCAGCTACCCAGCGAGCCCGTTCCAGCGGCCACCCGGCTCCGGCTACCCGCAGCCGGTGCCCTACGAGCAGTACGTCCGGCAGCAGACCCCACCGCCGCCCGCACCACCGCCGGGCGGCCGGACCGGCCTGCTCGTGGTGCTCGTTGCGCTCGGCGCCGTCGTCGCACTCGGGATCGCCGCCGGCGCCTACCTGCTGACCAGGAACGGCACCACCAGAGCCGGCGCCACGACGGCAACCACGATCACCACCACCACGCAGGCCAGCACCGAGCCGCCGGCCACCACGGCCGCCACGACGCCGCCTGGCCAGAGCGGCGCCAAGCCGGACCCGGTCGTGCCCGGCTGGCAGGTCGCCGTGTCCGGCAAGCGCAAGCTCGCCTACGACGTGCCGCCGGACTGGGAGGTGCTCGGCGAGGACGTGATCATCGGCTTCGAGGACGCCTCCGGCCCGAAGGCGGCGATGAGCGGCGCCGCGATCTTCAAGAAGGGCTACTGCGCCGAGTCGGAGACCGCCTACCGGGCCGGCGCCGGGTTCGCCGGCTACAGGGACACCGACCTGGACCTGGTGGCCGTCGACGCGGCCGGAAAGTGGGGCCGGTACGGCTACCTCGGCCCCAACGACGAGCCGCCGCAGGTCGAGGTCTCACCGGCCGAGCCGATCACGGTCAACGGTCTCCAGGGCGCCCACGCCACCGCCACGGTCCGGGTCACCACCCCGACTCCGTGCGCGCCGCCGGCGGCCCGGGTGCACGTGGTCGCCCTGCCGGCACCGGAGGGCAGCTACACGTTCGTGGTCCTGTCGGACGAGGAGGTGCCGGACGGCCTCCCGGAGGAGACGTTCCTGAAGATCATCAACACGGTCCGCGCCTACGGCTGAGCGCCCTGGGTAGGGTCGCGCCATGACCGCTTCTGTCAACTCGGCCCCGCGCACCGGCTACGCCTCCGTCAACGGCCTGGAGATGTACTACGAGGTCCACGGCGAGGGCGAGCCGCTCGTGCTGCTGCACGGTGCCCTGTCCGCCACCGGCACCTCGTTCGGCGCGCTGCTCCCGCAGCTGTCCCGATCGCACCAGGTGATCTCGGTGGAGCAGCAGGCTCACGGTCATACCGCCGACATCGACCGGCCGCTGACCATGCCGCAGATGGCCAAGGACACCGCGGCGCTGCTGGCCCACCTCGGGGTCGAGCAGGCCGACATCTTCGGCTACAGCATGGGCACCGGGGTCGCCGTCGAGCTGGCCCGGCACCACCCTGCGCTGATCCGCCGGCTGGTCCTGGCGTCGGTGTCGTTCAACCCCTCGGGACTGCACCCCGAGCTCCTGCAGAACCTGTCCGGCCTTGAACCGGAGCACCTGATCGGTACGCCGTGGCACGAGGAGTACCTGCGGATCGCCCCTCGGCCGGAGGACTTCCCGGTGCTGGTCCGGAAGGTGACCGAGATGAACGCCCGGATCCCTGAGCTGACCCCCGAGGAGTTCGCCGAGATCAGCGCGCCCACCTTGATCATCATCGGGGACTCCGACATCATCCGGCCCGAGCACGGCGTCGAGATGTTCCGCCTGCTCGGCGGCGGCGTGATAGGCGATCTGGTCGGGCTTCCGCCGTCGCAGCTGGCGATCCTGCCGGGCACCCCGCACTCGACCCTCACCCAGCGGGCCGACCTGCTCGTCCCGATGATCGGCAGTTTCTTGCGAACGGGCTGACTGCGCCCGGTCGAACAGCGTCAGCGGATCCAGCCCGCGAGCTCGGCCTGTACGGCCGGCAACGTCGGCCGCGCGGCCGGGTCGGCGTCAAGAGAGCGTTGCAGCAGGGCCCGGTGGGCGCTGTTGGCCGGGAGTTGGTTGCACGGTTCGCCGCGGGCCGCAGCCAGCATGGCGGCGATGGCTCCGTCGGAGTGGCCACGCGGTGGCGAGCCGGTGAGCGCGAAGCTGACCGCGGCGGCCAGCTGCCAGGCGTCCGAGGCCGGCACCGGTGGGTGGCCCGAGGCGATCTCCGGCGGCAGGAAGTCCGGGGTGCCGACGACGAGCCCGGCGGCGGTCAGCGTCACGTCCCCGGTCGCCCTTGCGATGCCGAAGTCGATCAGCCGCGGCGTCCCGTCGTCGGTGACGATGATGTTGGACGGCTTGACGTCGCGGTGCAGCAGGCCCTTGCCGTGCGCGGCGTCCAGCGCGCCGGCGAGCGTGAACCACAGCTTGGCCGCGCCCGCGTCGGAGTACAGGCCCTTGTTGACCACGTCGCCGAGCGCCTGCCCCGGCACGTACTCCATGACGATCGCCAGCCCGCCGCCGTCGAGGTCGTCGAGGATGTCGTAGATCCGCACGCAGTTCGGGTGGTGCACGGCCGCCAGCGCCCTGGCCTCGCGCTGGATCCGCTGCTCGGTCTCGGTGTTGTGCGCGGTGGCCACCTTGACCGCGACCGTGCGGCCGAGCTTGGTGTCCATGGCCAGCCATACCTGGCCGAAGCCGCCGGCGCCGAGCCGCTTGATCCGCTGGAAGCGCGAGCTCGGCAGCATCGCGGTCTGCTCGGCGTCGGACCCGGACCGCGGGGTTTCGACCCTGGTGGTCTCGGCGGCGGCCAGCGCCTGCTGCAGCGTCGCCGGCAACGGGCCCGGGTCGGCGGCGAGCTTGCCGGCGGCGGCCGGCGTCGCGAGCCCGGGCACCGCAAGGCCGGGTGCCGGAAGGCCGGCCGGCGCGGTGGGCCCGGGCGACCCGGCCCCGGCTTCCGGCGAGATCAGCGTCGGCGGCATCGGCCGGCTCGGGCCGGCCCACGGTTGGGCCGGGGACTGCGGGGGCCAGCCCGTCCGGGCCGGCATCGGCTGGCCGGGCTGGCCGGGCTGACCGGGCTGGCCGGGGCGTTGGCCCGAGTACGAGGCGGCCGGGCGGGGGGCGTACCCGGCGGCAGGTGATCGCTGCCGGTCGGCACCGGCGTCAAGCACGCTCCGGCGTGGTGGCCCGACCAGCATCACGCCGACGATGCCGGCCATGCACGCCGTCACGAAGCCCAGCCACAGGTGCGCGGTGACCGTCACGCTCAGCGGCAACGTCCCGATCACCAGCAGCAGCACCGGCAGCCAGAGCAGCCGGGACGGCCAGGCCGGACCACGCCGGAACGCGATCCTGGCCTGGATGTAGACGAACAGCAGCGCCATGAACGGCGCCGTGATCGCCAGCAGCGCGGCGAGGACCGTGCGCAGGCCGCTGCCGGACAGGTCGCCGACGGCGGCTCGCACCGACGCCGAACCGCCGAGGTAGGCGACCTGCGGCATGCCGTCCAGGCAGTACGGCTGGCCTAGCGTGCCGGACTCGTCGGCGAGGCCCACCGCAGCGCCCTGGGCGGCACCCCGGAACACCTCCGACGTGGCGCTGAACGCCCACAGCGGCAGCGCACCGACCAGCAGGAACCCGATGCCGGCGAACGCCACGAGCGGCCCGGCGTCGTACCGGTTGCCGGTCAGGTGACGGATCGCCGCCACGGCCATGACGCCGGCCATCGGCAACAGGCCGAACAGCGCTCCGGTGACGGTGACCGTCCAGGCCCAGTCACCGGGGCAGGCATCCAGGCTGTAAGCACGGTGCAGTTCGGAGAGCAGCCGGCCGATCAGCTCGACCACCTGGCGCCTCCTCTCCACCCCGCAGCGCGCGTCAGGCAGTCACGGTATGCGCCGCCCAGGACACCGAGCCACCGCGGCACGTTGCTCGATGCCGTGCCGTGACATAGGCAACAGCATGGCCGTCAGTTGCGGCAGATCTCGATCAGCCGCTGCACCACGTCGCCGACGGGGACGTCGGTCCGCTCACCGCAGCGGCGGTCCTTGATCTCGACGATGCCGCTGGCCAGGCCGCGGCCGACGACCAGGATGGTGGGTACCCCGATCAGCTCGGCGTCGGCGAACTTCACGCCCGCGGTGGCCGTGCGGTCGTCGAGCAGCACCCGCACGCCGGCGCCGTCAAGCTCGGCGGCGATCCGCTCGGCGCCGGCGCGCACGGCGTCGTCCTTGCCGGCGATCACGACGTGCACGTCGGCCGGGGCGATCGCCCGCGGCCAGACCAGGCCGAGCTCGTCGTGGTGCTGCTCGGCGACCGCGGCGACGGCCCGGGACACGCCGATGCCGTAGGAGCCCATGGTGATCCGCACCGGCTTCGAGTCCGGGCCGAGGGCGTCAAGGCCCATCGCGTCGGCGTACTTGCGGCCCAGTTGGAAGATGTGGCCGATCTCGATGCCGCGGGCCGCCACGAGCCGGCCGGCGCCGTCGGGCGACGGGTCGCCCTCGCGCACGTCGGCGGCCTCGATCGTGCCGTCCGGCTCGAAGTCGCGCCCGCACACCAGGTCGATCACGTGCCGGTCCCGGACGTCGGCGCCGGTGACCCAGGACGTGCCGCGGACCACACGCGGGTCGACCAGGTACCGCACGCCGTTGGCGGCCAGCGCCCCCGGCCCGATGTACCCCCTGACCAGGAACGGATGGCGCGCGAAGTCGGCATCGTCGAGCACGGCGACCTCGGCCGGCGACAGCGACGCCTCCAGCCGCTTCAGGTCCACCTCGCGGTCGCCCGGCACGCCGACGCCGAGCAGCTCCCACTCGGCCGACCCTGGCTGGCGGGTCTTGACCATGACGTTCTTGAGCGTGTCGGCGGCGGTGAAGGTCCGTCCGAGGTCGCTGGCGTTGAGGTGGTCGACCAGGGTCTGGATGGTCGGGGTGTCCGGCGTGTCGAGCACCCTGGCGGCCGGCTTGCCCTCGATCGGCTGCTCAGGTGGCGCCGGCGTCACGACGGCCTCGACATTGGCCGCGTAGCCCGACTCCAGGCACCGGACGTAGGTGTCCTCGCCGATCGGGCAAGGCGCCAGGAACTCCTCCGACGCCGAGCCGCCCATCGCCCCGGACATCGCCGACACGACCTGGTAGGTCAGCCCGAGCCGGTCGAACGTGCGGATGTAGGCCTCGCGGTGCAGCTCGTACGACCGCTTCAGGCCCTCGTCGTCCAGGTCGAACGAGTACGAGTCCTTCATGACGAACTCGCGCCCGCGCAGGATCCCGGCCCGCGGCCGCTCCTCGTCGCGGTACTTCGTCTGGATCTGGTAGAGGATCACGGGGTAGTCGCGGTACGAGCTGTACTCACCCCTGACCATGAGGGTGAACAGCTCCTCGTGCGTGGGCCCGAGCAGGTAGTCGGAACCCCGGCGATCCTTCAGGCGGAACAGGTTCGGGCCGTACTCGGTCCAGCGGTTGGTCGCCTCGTACGGTTCGCGCGGCAGCAGCGCCGGGAAGTGGACCTCGTGCGCGCCGATCGCGTCCATCTCCTCGCGCACGATCCGCTCTACGTTGCGCAGCACGCGGTATCCCAGCGGCAGCCAGGAGAAGATGCCGGGGGCGACCCGCCGCACGTAGCCGGCGCGGACCAGCAGCCGGTGGCTGGGAACCTCGGCGTCGGCCGGATCCTCCCGCAGGGTCCGCAGGAACAGCGACGACATCCTGGTGATCACTTGAGCTGAGCTCCTCGTTCGGGCATGCGGGCGCGATGCGCCGCAGCTTAGTTGCCGGACAGTGTCGGTCGACTGACAGTGCTGGCAACCGGGCGGCGGCGAGCGGGTCCGGACGAGGAGCGTCAGCCGAGCGGGCGGGCGAAGCTGGTGGCCTGCTCGGTGACGAAGAACCCGGCGCGCTCGTACACGCCGAGCGCACCGGTCGAGTTGCCGGTGTCGACCGACAGCGAGGCCCGCTCGAAGCCGCTGTCGCGGCACGCGGCAAGGACGTGGGTCAACAGGGCCGAGGCGACGCCCCGACCCCGCCACGGTGGGCGGGTGCCCACCTGGCCGATCCAGGCCTCACGGATGCCGGTGGCCGCGGTGTCCGCCTCGTACTCGTAGACCAGCACGTAGCCGGCGATCTGGTCGCCGTCGCAGAGCAGCTTCGACACGGCGGGCCGGAACGCCCTGGCCCCGGAAACCCACTGCCGCCAGAACGCCTCGTCGCGCTGGGAGCTGCCCCAGTGGCCGGCGAACGCCTCGTTGTGCGCCACCCGCACCTGCTCGTCGACGGCGGCGGTGTACGGCGCCAGCCGCAGGCCCTGCGGCACCGGCAGCGGCTCGACCGGCTCCTTCAGGTCGCGGTCCATCTCGTACCAGTAACGCACCGGGCGCATCCCGGCCGACTCGGCGAGCGCCTTGACGCCGGCGATGCGGTTGTTGGCGTAGACGACCAGTTCGGCTGGCAGCTTCGGGGCCTTCGCGGCGTGCAGCTCGGCGGCCCGCTCGGCCGCGCCGTCGAGGATCTGGCGGCCGATGCCGCGGCGGCGGAACTCGGGGTGCACGCACCCGTCGGCGTACACCCGGAAGACGCCGTCGGCCGGCGACGCGGTGCAGCGGACCACGCCGTAGCCGACGAGCTGCTCGCCGGCCCAGGCGCCGATCGAGTCCTGCTCGGCCTCCAGCGCCGGGTCGGCCAGTTCCTCGGCCAGGTCGTCGGCGTCGTAGTTCTCGCCGTTGTGGTCGACCTCCTCGGCCGCCGCGAGGAGTTCTGCCCACGCCACGACGTCCGGCTTGGCGATCGGTCGCCAAGCCAGGGTGACGACCCCGCCAGCCTGCATGGCCGTGACGGTACGCAGCACCCCGGCCGGCCTCCCACTGAATTTCTAACGCGCGGTATTTCTATCGCGGTATTTCTAATTCGGTTGCGGTGTCCGGACCGCCGGTGCGACCCTGCTGGCGGGTTCGACGGCTGATACGCCGTCGTCTGTGAAGGTGGAAGGAGGCCGAGATGTACGACATTGCCGCGCGGTCGGTCTCGTGCCCGTCCGCCCACTCACCCGCCGCCTGATCCCGTTCCGGGTCGCCCGGACTCACGGCACGGCGGGTCCATTCACAGGAGAACCAATCGTGCGCGAGGAGCGTATGCGCCGCGGAAAGCGGCGATTCGACGACGACGACCGCGGTTTCGCCGACAAGCGCCGCGCGCTTGCCACCAGACGACCGTCCATTGTGGACGACTCGGCCGGGCCGGCGGGCGGGGGCCCGTGGCCGGCCTGGGGCGCAGGCCACGCCGGGGCCCAGGCCTCCCCCCCCGCGCCTGTTGACCGACCGGGCGCGGCTCCCGCCCAGCCCCGCGATG
>OBLK01000299.1_pt1 | contig 13363 bp, 12 predicted proteins | sample 1518871 | NCBI WGS metagenome assembly OBLK01 (sample SAMEA2464837, study PRJEB22497) | soil metagenome | biome: Grassland; feature: Farmland; material: Clay | place: Australia | collected 2013-02-01 | depth 0.8 m
GCCCGCGCAGGTCCGCGCCGCCCGTCCCCTGGAAGTCGGCCTTGCCGGCCGCCCCCCCTGCCGGCCCTCACCACCCCCCTCCGCCGAGGGGCCCGGCCGTCCCATACTCGCGCGTCCCCCCCCGACCTGGGTCGCCTCCCCCTGCTCGGGGCGGCGGTGGCGGTGCCGGGGGGCGCCTTGGCGGTTCTCCCCGCCTCGGGTCGTGGTAGGCGCTCAGCTGCTGGCCGTCCGGGGCGACGACCGACTCGACCGTCGGGGTCTGGGATCGCAGCAGTGCCACCGCCGCGACCACGGCGACGGCGCCAACGCCCACGTACAGGAGCCTTCGCTGCACGCCCCGTACCTCCGTGGCTGTCAGTGTGCAGTCAGCGAGAGGCTTTCCACCAGGGTCAACAGGGCGTGCTCACCGGCCCGAAGACCAACCAGCTGGACTCCGGCCGGCAACCCGCCGGTCGGTTCACCCGCCGGGACCGGGGTCGACACCGCCGGCCAGCCGGTCAGGTTGAACGGCAGCGTGAGCGACAGCAGCGCCGCCCGCACGTTCCGGCCGTCCACCGTGGGCTGCCCGATCGGCGTGGCCCTGATCGGCGTGGTCGGGGTGAGCAGGACATCGACGCCGGCGCCAGTGCCGGCGTCGATACCCGCCAGGTGCTCGGCGAGGCTCGCGGCCAGCCGCCGCCTGGTCCGCTGGGCGTCGACGTAGTCGCGGGCCGGCTGGTCGGCGGTGGCCAACAGCCGCTCCGCGGTGATCGGCTGGTAGTCGTCGTGGCGCTCGGCCAACCATCGCGCGTGGGTGGCGTAGGCCTCGGCCCCGACGATGACGCGGTAGGTGGCCGCCAGCTCGTCGATGCCCGGCAGGTCGACCTCGACGATGCGCGCGCCGGCCGCGGCCAGCCGGGCGGCGGCCTCGTCGACGGCGGCAGCGATGGCCTCGTCGGCGACCTGCCAGTAGGCGTCGGTCGGCCGGCCGATCACCGTCGTGGTCGGCTGCTGGCCGGGCCGCTCGCCGGTCAACGCCTCGAAGCCGGCCCGGACCGCGCGCGCGTCGGAGCCGGGCAGGCCCCCGTGGTCGCACGTCTCCGACAGCGGGAACACCCCGCCCGCCGGCACCAGACCGAACCGGGGCTTGAGCCCGACCACGCCGCACAGCGCCGCCGGGGTACGCACGCTGCAGCCGGTGTCGGTGCCCAGGCCGAGCGGGACGTAGCCGGCGGCGACCGCGGCCGCGCTGCCCGACGACGAGCCGCCGGTGATCCGGTCGTGGTCGTGCGGGTTGCGCGCCGGCCCCTCGGCAGCGATGTCGCCGGTCGGACCGTAGGCGAACTCGTGCGTGTGGGTCTTGGCGACGATCACGGCGCCCGCCTCGCGCAGCCTGGCCACCGTCACCGCGTCCGCGGCCGCCGGCGGGGCGTCGCGCATGACGTTCGAACCGCACCTGGTCGGGGCGCCGCGCACGTCCATGACGTCCTTGACCACGACCGCGACGCCGTGCAGCCGACCGCGGTAGCGACCGCCCGCCAGCTCGTCGGCCCGCTGCCGCGCCTGGTCGCGGGCGTCGTCGGCGTCGAGGTGCACGACGGCGTTGCACGGGTCGGCGGCGAGCCGCTCGAGCACCTCGTCGACGTGCTCGACGGGCGAGAGCTCGCCGGATTCGATGGCTTTGGCCAGCTGTTCGAAGGTCACCGTGACCTCTCGTTCTCGTCGTTGCTGTCGACGCTGAGCAGGCCCGTGACGCGCCCGCCGCGGCGGCCCAGCTCACGCAGGACGGCAAGCGCGTCCGGCCGCGACAGGTCGGCCACCAGCTCGGGGACCGGCTCGACGACGCCGGTGTGCCCTTCGTGGCCGGCGCGGATCGTCACTCCGAGCGAGCCGGTCGACGCCAGCGAGCCGCGCGCCGCGCCGAGCCGGCCGAGCGCCTCGTCGACCACCGGCAGCAGCGCCGCGTGGTTGCCCTCGCACATCGCCGTCACCAGTTCGGGGCGGCTGCCGGCGACCCGGGTGCCGTCGCGGAACGACCCGGCCGCCAGCGTTCTGGCCAGCGGCCCGCCGTCGGCGCCCACCGCGGACAGCACCGCCGCCAGCAGGTGCGGCAGGTGCGAGACCCGGGCGACCGCGGCGTCGTGCTCCTCGTCGCTCGCCGGCACCACGAACGCCCCGACGTCGAGCGCCAGCCGCGCCACGTCGGCCCACACCTCCAGGTCGACGCCGTCGTCAGCGCCGACCGCCCACGCCGCGCCGTCGAACAGCAAGGCGTCGCCCGCGGACCAGCCGGAGTCGCTGCGCCCGGCCATCGGGTGCCCGCCGACGTAACGGGCCCGCGGCGCCAGCCGGCGCACCATTGCCGACACCGGCGCCTTGACGCTCACCACGTCGGTGAGCCGGCAGGCCGGATGCACCGTGGTGACCGCGAGCAGCACCTCGGCGACCGCCGGCAGCGGCACCGCGACCACCACGAGCGCGTCCCGCTCCGCGGCCCTGGCGAGCGCATCGTCCACAGTGGACACCACGTCGAACCCGTCGGCCGCGGCCCGCTCGGCGTCCACAGTGGACGTGGTGGCCCCGAACGCCGTCCGGCCGGCGCGCGCCGCCGCGCGCAGCAGCGACCCGCCGATCAGGCCCAACCCGATCACGCACACGTCTCGCGGTGCGGTCACCCCCGCGCGCCCAACGCGTCGAGCGCGAACGCGGCGTACATGGCGACGCCGTGCGCCATCGCCGGCTCGTCGAACACCACACGGTTGGAGTGGTTCGGTTCGGCCTGGTCGGGATCGATCCCGGGCGGGCACGCGCCGACGAACGCCATCGCCCCGGGCACCTGTTGCAACACGTAGGAGAAGTCCTCGGCGCCCATCATCGGTGTGGGCATCGGCGTGCCGAACTCCTCGCCGAGCACCCGCTCGGCGAGCTCGATCACCCGCGGGCCGACGCGGTCGTCGTTGACCGTCACCGGGTAGCCCTTCTCCAGGTCCACGTCGGCGGTGCAGCCGTAGGCCGCGGCGACGTTGGTGCAGACCAGCCGGACCTGCTCGTGCACGTGCGCCCTGGTCTCCTCCGACAGCGTCCTGATCGTGCCCTCCAGGAGCGCCGTCTCCGGGATGATGTTGGTCGTGGTGCCGGCCACGATGTGCGCGATCGTCAGCACGACCGGGTCGAACACGCTGGTCCGCCGCGTGACCATCGTCTGGAGCGCGCCGACGATCGCGGCCGCCGCCGGCACCGGGTCGACGGCGTCGTGCGGCATCGCGGCGTGCCCGCCATGGCCGGTCACGGTCACCCGCAGCACGTCGGACGACGCCATGATCGCGCCGGGTCTCGTCGTCACGACGCCGGAGCGCATGGTCGAGCTGATGTGCAGGGCGAGCGCCCGCGCCGGCCTGTGCTCGGCGAGCAGGCCTTCCTCGATCATCACCTTGGCGCCGTGGTGGCCCTCCTCGCCGGGCTGGAACATGAACAGCACCCGCCCGGCGAGCTCCGCCCGCCTGGCCGACAGCAACTTGAGCGCCGACATCAGCATGGCCACGTGCGTGTCGTGCCCGCACGCGTGCATCGAGCCCGGCACCTCCGAGGCGAAGTCCAGCCCGGTGTCCTCCTGCAGCGGCAGCGCGTCCATGTCGCCGCGCAGCAGCACCGTCGGCCCGTCCCGCTCGCCGTCGAGCATCGCGATCACGCTCGAGCAGGCCTCGCCGGTCCACACCCGGACGGGGAGGCCATCGAGCTGCTCCTGCACGGTCGCCTGGGTGATCGGCAGTTGCAGCCCCTGCTCGGGCGCGCGGTGGATCTGACGGCGCAGGGCCACCGTGTCCGGCTGGAGCGTCTTCGCGGCGTCGAGCAGGTCGGACAGCCCGTCGTGGTTCGTCATGGATCGATCCTGGCATTTCCTGAAACCACCGGATACGCCAAGTCGCTTCCAGAAGGATCAGTACGGGCCTACCGTTGTCGCCATGTCGGTGCAAGGTGTCGGCAAGACCCAGGACACCCCGGTCCGGTTGCGGGGGTTCGCCATCGCCGTCGTGCGTGAAGACGGCCGCTGGCGATGCACGCAGCTGCCCGTCGACGTCCTCACTGATCTCGACTCCGCCATCACGGCGCTGCGGGACGTCCGGTCGACCGGGGCCGTGTTCGGCCTGCTCGACGTCGACGACGAGTTCTTCGTCGTCATCCGGCCGACGCCCGGCGGCGTCCGCCTGCTGCTCTCCGACGCCGTCGCCGCCCTCGACTACGACATCGCCGCCGACGTGCTGGATCTGCTCAGGATCGACGTGCCGGACGAGGACGAGGACGCCGACCCCTGGCCCGAGGGCGACCTCGCCCTGCTCGCCGACGTCGGCCTGCCCGAGCCCGAGCTGTCCGTCATCGTCGACGAGGTCGACCTCTACCCAGACGAGCAGCTCGACATGATCGCCAGCCGGTGCGGTTTCCAGGCCGAGTTCGCCGCCGCCGTGGGAAACAATGGATCGTCCCCGGACTCGGATCGCTGACGACACCGCCCTGGTCCGTCTCGCGCTCGACGCCGCGCATTCGGCCCCGGCCTCCGGTGACGTGCCCGTCGGCGCCGTCGTCGTCGCCCCGTCCGGCACCGTCCTGGCCGCCGCCTGCAACGCCCGCGAACGCCTCGGCGACCCGACCGCCCACGCCGAGCTGCTCGCCCTGCGCGCCGCCGCCTCAGACTTCGGCGACGGCTGGCGCCTGGACGGCTGCACCCTCGCCGTCACTATCGAACCCTGCACCAGGTGCGCCGGCGCCATCGTCCTGTCCGGCGTGCCCCGCCTCGTCTTCGGCGCCTGGGAACCCCGCACCGGCGCCGTCGGCTCCCTCTGGGACGTCGTCCGCGACCGCCGCCTCAACCACCGCCCCGAGGTCGTCGGCCCCGACATCCTCGGTCCCGAACTGGCCGCCGAGTGCACCGCGCCGCTGGACGCCTTCTTCGCAGCTCAGCGCTGAGCCCCCGTCACTGGTGTCAGCCCGCCGTCGGGCTTCGGCTACGATCGTCCGCGGTAGCGTGTCCGAGCGGCCGAAGGAGCGCGCCTCGAAAGCGCGTGAGGGTGCAAGCCCTCCGTGGGTTCAAATCCCACCGCTACCGCCATCTACCAGGCCAAACGTCGGTCCCTCCTGTCCGAGGTGACCGGCGTTTCGCTGTCTGGTTGCGGTTGAGTGTTGGGAGGGCGTTCGTCCGACACTCGGACACCGTTACGCACGTATCTGTAACCACCGCACCCGACCGCAATGACCAGGACCCGTCGTGAAGCCCGCGCCGAACGACGCCGGTTACGGATACGTGCGTAACCGGCCGCCATCCGAAACCGCCTGACCAGCGCGGTTACGGCCGTTACGCCAGTGACGCACCTGGGGAGAACCACATGACCACCACCCGGCCCGACCCTCGCCACCGTCCTGGGCCTGGATGCTCCCGCGCTGGACGTGACGCGTGCCGCGATCTGCGGGCGTGATGCACCCTCGTCGATGGTCCCGCTTCCAAGGACCGGGCCTGGAAGCAGGGGAGCCCTCCGAGCGGACCCGCTGTGAGCGCCGCCGGGCCAAGATCTGAGCCTTCCGAAGGAAGTTACCCCGCGCAGGTGCACGCCGTCCGTGGGTTCAAACCCACCGCTACCGCCATCTACCAGGCCAAACGCCGGTCTCCAGCTGTGTCGGGTGACCGGCGTTTCGGCTTGGGCTCGCCTCGGGCAGGCTCCGACTGTCGCCGTACTGCCCACCGGTGGCGCCTCTGCACCCACCAGCTGCATGAAGGTCATTGACCGTTCGGGTGGGGACTGTCGTGGCTCCTATTTCTACGTTGCTCCCTACAGGTGGTTCTGCACCGAACGCCTGGACTGGATCACGCTATTGCCCGAACCATGTTTGCCAGGCATTCCAGTCATAGACGATTAAGCAACTTCATCGAGGTCGGTCACGAGCATTGTTCGTACAGATTATCCACGTGGCTCTCCTCTGATTTGTTTGACGCCTTTCTGAAGAAGTGGCGCCAGCTCCCACAGCTGGCACGAATCCTTGAAAGGACGAGAATGTTCAACCGAGCTGTTCTGGTCAACCGGCGACGGCGGGCATTGTTGGCGATCGCGTTTGCCCTGGCCGCCGTAACGGCGCAGGTACTCGCCCTGCCGAACGAGGCCGCCGCCCACACCGTGGTGTGGAACCCGGCCACCTACACCACGCCGATCACCAACCCCTGCCGAGGCGTCAGCCAGTGGTACGGCACCAGCTTCGACGGGTCACGCTCGCACAACGTCAACGACGGCAACTACCGCGCCATCGACATCGCGGTGCCGACCGGCACCCCGGTCTATGCACCCAAGTCCGGCCGAGTCGCCTTCAGCGGCTGGAACACCGGCGGCGGCAACATGATCACCATCGACCACGCCGAGTCCGGCGGAACCCTGCGGACCGTGCTGGCCCACCTCAACTCCCGGCTGGTAGGTACCGGCGCCTGGGTCGGCAAGAACCAACTCATCGGCTACTCCGGCGCCACCGGCCAGGTCACCGGCCCGCACCTGCACTGGCACATGATCGTCGCCGACCACAACACCGCCGCCTACGGCGCCATCCTCGACGCCATCCCCGGCGTGATGCAGAACTGGTCGCCGAAGAAGGTCTGCGGCACCGAGGGTGGCCAATAGGCTGGGCAACGACGTGGCAGACATTCCTATCCACAAGCCGTCGCGAATAGCGAGGCTGACGCCAGCTGGGTCGTAGGTCGGCACGTCTATCTGTATGGGCGAGGTACTGGTCGTAGGTGTAGAACTCGCCCCGTTCCGGGATGTCGGCCGAGCATGCGGGGTGCGGCCAAGCCGACGCAGCCGACGAAGCCGACTCAGCCGGAGCGGTCGGGGCCGGCCCGGGTGGGGGTGATGCGGAGGATGACGCGTTGGTCCCGGGTCATGGCGGCGCGGTAGCCGTCCCAGTCGGAGTGCTCGCCGGAGGCGCGGCGGTAGTAGTCGACGAGCAGGTCCATTGCCTCGGGTAGCTCGACGATCTCGGCGACGCCCTCGACCTGGACCCAGCGGCCGAAGAACGCGTCTGGCAGGACGCAGAGCCAGACGCGTGGGTCCCGGCGGACGTTGTGGACCTTCATGGCCGGCTGGCGGGTGCTGACCAGGAGCTTGCCGTCGTCGTCCGGGACGGCGAGCACGGGCGACATCTGGGGTGTGCCGTCCGAGCGCATGGTGGCGAGCACGGCGCGGTGCTGCTCGGTAACTACGGCGAGTGCATCGGTGATATCCATGCCATGAAGAACCCAAATGCGCACCCACGAATTTCGCTTCAGGTGTCGCAGGGTTCACCGTGGTGGTACAGGATGCCCTGCGGACTGTCAGCGAACTGTGTGGAGGGACCCTTGATCCGCATTTCAAGGCGCGTCGCCGCCGGCGCGGCGGTAGCTGTCGCCGCTGCGGTGCTGCTGCCCGGACCGACGGCCGGCGCCGCACCGTCACCCGATGCCGTGATCTCGGAGGTGTACGGCGGCGGCGGCAACTCGGGCGCCACGCTGACCAACGACTTCATCGAGGTCGGCAACCGCGGAACGGCCGCAGTCGACCTGACCGGCTGGAGCGTGCAGTACCTGCCGGCCAGCCCGTCGGCCACGTCGCAGTGGCAGGTGACCGCGCTGACCGGCGCGGTGCAGCCGGCCCGGCACTACCTGGTCGCGGAGGCGCGCGGCAGCGGCGGCACGGTCGCACTGCCCACGCCGGACGCCGTCGGGACGATCGCGATGTCCGGCACCGCCGGCACGGTCGCGCTGGTGACCAGCACCGAGCGGCTCACCTGCCTGACCGCCGCCGACTGCGCGGCCGACGCGCGGATCCGTGACCTCGTCGGGTACGGCGCCGCCACGGTCCGCGAGACCAGCCCGGCGCCAGGCACGTCGAACACGACCTCGGCGGCCAGGGCCACCACGCTCGTCGACACCGACGACAACTCCGCGGACTTCACCACCGGCGAGCCCACCCCGGCCAACACCGGCACGGAGCCGCCGCCTCCGCCGGACCCGACGCCTGGACCGCACCGCGTCCACGACGTGCAGGGCAACACCCGGCTCTCGCCGCTGGCCGGCCAGCAGGTCACCAACGTGCCCGGCATTGTCACCGGCGTCCGCGCGTTCGGTTCGTCCCGCGGGTTCTGGATCTCCGACCCCGAGCCTGACGCCGACCCGGCCACCAGCGAGGGCATCTTCGTGTTCACCGGCTCGACCACGCCGGCGCTGGCCCGAGGCGACGCCGTCGTGGCATCCGGACGGGTGACCGAGTTCTACCCGCTGGCGGGCGGCGAGACGCCCGCGTCGACGTCGAACCAGTCGATCACCGAGCTGGCCGGCGGCGCGACGTGGATCAAGCTGTCGTCCGGCAACCCGGTGCCCGAAGCCGAGCTGCTCACCCCGACCACGGTGCCGCTGGCCTACACGCCGGACGGAGGCGGGACGTCGATCGAGCCGTTCGTCCTGCAACCGAGCACGTACGCCCTGGACTTCTACGAGTCGCGCGAGGGGATGCCGCTGCGCGTCGTCGACGCCAGGGTGGTCGGCGCCACCGACGACTTCAACGCGCTGTGGGTCACCAGCAAGCCGGCGCAGAACAGGTCGCTGCGCGGCGGCACCACGTACCTGTCCTACGCCGACCCGAACTCCGGCCGGCTCAAGATCGAGTCGCTGATCCCGTTCGCCGAGCGCCCGTTCCCGCAGGCCAACGTCGGCGACGTGCTGCTGGGCGTCACCGAGGGCCCGCTGGACTACAGCCGCTTCGGCGGTTACGTGCTGCAGTCCACGACGCTCGGCGCCCACCAGGACAACGGGCTCGTTCGTGAGGTCGCCGGCCCGCAGAAGGACAAGGAACTGTCGATCGCGACGTACAACGTCGAGAACCTCGCGGCCACCAACCCGCAGTCCAAGTTCGACCGGCTCGCCGCTGGCGTCGTGGTCAACCTGGGCAGCCCGGACATCGTCGCCCTGGAGGAGATCCAGGACAACAACGGCGCCGTCAACGACGGGACCGTGGCCGCCGACCAGACCCTGCAACGGTTCGTCGACACGATCGTCGCGGTCGGCGGCCCGCGCTACGAGTGGCGGCAGATCGACCCGGAGAACCTCTCCGACGGCGGCGAGCCCGGCGGCAACATCCGCGTCGGCTTCCTGTTCGACCCGACCAGGGTGTCGTTCGTCGACCGGCCGGGCGGCGACGCCACCACGCCGGTCACGATCGTCGGGCAGGGCAACTCGGCCCACCTGTCGGTCTCGCCCGGGCGGATCGACCCGAACAACCCTGCGTTCGACAACTCGCGCAAACCGCTGGCCGGCGAGTTCGTCTTCCGCGGGCGGACCGTGTTCGTCGTCGCCACCCACTTCGCCTCCAAGGGCGGTGACCAGGCGTCGCACGGCCGGTTCCAGCCACCCAACCGGGTCTCGGAGATCCAGCGCGTCGAGCAGGCGCGCGCCGTGCACGAGTTCTGGCACCGGCTCTCGGCAGCCAACCCGCGCGCGCAGCTGGTGGTGCTTGGCGACATCAACGATTTCCAGTTCTCAGCCACCACCGCCATCCTCGAGGGCTCCAACGAGCTGGCCACGCTGGTCAACCAGCTGCCGCCGACCGAGCGGTACAGCTACGTCTTCGACGGCAACAGCCAGGTGCTCGACCAGATCCTGGTGTCCACCACCATCCGCAAGCCGATCTACGACGCCATCCACATCAACGCCGAGTTCGCCGACCAGGCCAGCGACCACGACCCCTCGATCATGAGGTTCGTGCCCTAGGTTTCACCCGTCACTTGGGGAGCTCCAGTTCCACATCCGGAACTGGAGCTCCCCAAGTGCGTTCGGCAGCGGCGTGACCGTGAGGCCGTCGGAGTGGGCCGGGGTGCCGGTGAGTTGTTGGGCGTCGTGCTGGGGCACGTCGGTGACTCGGACGAAGCGGCCGTCGACCAGCAGCGGCGCCCGGTTCAACCGCGGCGGCAGGTCGGGCGTCGTGGGCAGGGCCAGGTAGGCCAGCACGCGGTCGAGCCGCCGCCCACCGGCCAGCGTCACGGGTGTGTGCACCCACGCCAGCTGGTGCCGCTGACCGCGACCTTCCACCCGGTCCAGCACCTCGATCTGGTCCGGCGTCGCCAGCCACACCGCGTGCCGCTCCGTCACGCCGGGCGCGGCGACCAGCACCGCCGGTCGCTGCCCGTCCCGCACCCTCCGGCCGACCGACCACACGGCCGACGCACCCTCGACCTCGGCCTCCAGCACCACGACCGGCCCGCGCAGGCCCATCGCCTCGCGCAGCCAGTCGAGCTTCCCCGGGCAGGCGTTGCTGCCATACGCCAGCACCGGAACCCGATTCGCCACGGGCAAGGCGCCGTGTCCGGCCAACCACTCGTCCAGCGACGTCCCGTCGACGCCCCAGCCGGTGGTGTCCGCCGGACTGACCACCCAAGCCCGCCGGTCCAGCGCCACGAAGCTCACCCCGGGCCGGGCCCCAGGGTAGGGATCGGCCGGGTAGTCGCTAGTCGAGAACCAGAGGTTTTCCAAGGGTCCGCATTCGCGCGCTCAGCGGTCCGGGGTCTCGGTGCCGATCTTCCCACGCCGATGATGGCCGCCCTTACCGAACCACCGGCCCGGTCGCAGGTGGAAGGCCAGCCGCACGATCAATTCGACGATCTTGTTGAAGAAGTACCCGAGTGCAAGGCCGGACCGACTGCCGCCGTTGCGGTGCCCGAACCGTCGGTGAGCCCTGCTGGCGGTGACCTGATCCAGCCCGGTCAGTGCGTCGTCCCGCCCGATCCCGTCCGGCCGGTGTCGCCGTCGCCCGGCCCGAGCCATCGCTGCACGTTGTCCATCCGTCCGACGGTACGGCCAGTTCTAGCGCTGCTCCCTCGGCCTCAACTCGCGCCTCGGTCTCGCTCAGCCGTTGCACCGATGTTGGCGTCACGGTAACCGCCCGCAGGTACCAGCGCCGGTACCGCAGCCGCCCGCGCACAAACGTCACCTCTTTCCGCTCCCACCTGTTTGAGAGCCCCGGCAGCCTGCCTTCGATCACCCGCAGCGTCGCGAACACCGATGGGGCAGGAGCCCACCGGTCACCCAGCCACTCCGACGCTCGCTCCAGGAGCTTGTCACCGATGATCGACTCCACCGTCTCCCTGAGCAGACCCATTGCCCCACCTCCGGCCGGTACAACGTCCCATCGAACCTGTCGGTGCCGGGATCTGTCCTGAAGTGAGTCGTCGCCGCACGTCGTAATCCGTTCGGTGCCGTGTCGGTCAGGCAGGCCGTAGCCGCCTCTTGGTACGGCCGGAGACGCGCCACGCATCGGCAGGTTGAGTGACCCACGCAACCACCTAGATCAACTACCTTAGTTATAGCCGTATTGGTCCGGTGCGGGGTGTTCCACCCAAACAAATCTCCCCAGCGCGGGCTTGTCACGTTCAGTGTTACCGCGTCGTCCGGTCACCGAAAGGGTTTGCATGGCGTGGAGGAGGGCGCATGAACAACATGGGACCACTGCGGGATGCCGGCCACCGAGGCGTCCGGCGGAGGGCGATCCACCGGATCGTGGCCTTCGCCGCCACGCTGGTGATGGCTGCGGGGATGTTCCTGGCCGGTGCGGCCCCGGCCAACGCCGTCGGTACGTGGGTCCACAGGGTCTGTCACAAGTTCTACAACCTGGAGCTCGAACCCTACGAGTGGGTGGACTACTGCGTCGGATTCGACTACAGCGGGGTGACCAACGGGAACCGGCTCCGCGCCTATGCGAAGATCGTCGCGCGCGGGATTGTCGGACCGATCAACCTTCCGGTCATCGTCCAATTTGTGAGGCTCGGGGACGGGAACGGCATCATTTCTCAGACGCCCAGCTATACGGTGGGCAGTGGCTCCGTCGAAGTGAACACCCCGCTGAACTACCAGTGCCATACGGCCCCCACGTCGTACTACAACGCGCGCGCCAGGTTCGGCGTCAACTGGTCGACCGGTGGCGGTGCGGAATGGGAATTCTGGGTGTACTATTGGCGCTCGGTGGATTCCGTGGACGGCGCCTGCAGCAACAATTACATCACATACTATGCCCTGAGAAGCCCGTATCCGCCGGGCTATGTGGCCTACGACGAACTGGCTGGCCTGATCGAATGGTGACGGAACGGACCCCGATACGCCTGCCGCAGGTGGACGGCAACGGTCGTGATCGGCGCGTGACGGCCGCCCTCGCCTGAGCACGGCCTCCGTCAAGCCAGGTGTCCGTTTTCGTAACGCTGGCACTGGGCTCCGACAGGGCGAGACGCTCGGCTTCGAGTAGGAGCGCATGGACCGTGAGCGGCGAACCCTGCGAGTCAGGAAGGCGCTCCAGCGGGGACCGATCCAAGTGGTTGACGCGAGCTGTTCAACCACTTGGATCGACTCAACCCTCGGGCTGGTCGGACCTGAGCATCACCAAGCGGTACATGCACGTCACTGACGAGTTGGTCACCGCCATCGCGCACGAAGTCGGCGAACTGCCGTGGACGAAGCGTCCAGCAGGCAACTGAGACGGAAACTGCGACGGACGCAAGGAACGCCGGTCACCACGCTGCGAGGGTGACCGGCGTTTGTGCTGGTGCTGGCGGAGGATATGGGATTTGAACCCATGAGGGGCTATCAACCCCAACACGATTTCCAATCGTGCGCCCTAGGCCACTAGGCGAATCCTCCGCCGGACAGGCTACCGGAACGCCTCTGACCAGGCAAAACACCTGGTAGTGGGTCCGGCGGGGCACGGGAGACCCGCAGGCACAGCGCTCGGTGACAACCCACCGACGACGGTGCGCCGAGTGACCAGCCGAGGGGCCGCCGGGCCGCAGGGCCGTGTCACGCTCGCGGCGATCACCGTGGTGGCCGCGACCGACGTATGCGAGTCGTGTGCAGCCGCGCCGTAGCGTCCAGCGGGCCGTGGGGACGGCGACTGGTACCGCCCGAAAACAACGGAAGAGGTGACCACAATGCGCACGATCGGTGCTCTGAGCGATCGGCTGCTCAATCTGTTCGCGCCGAAGACCGAGGCATCGGGTCTCTGGATCTGGCGGACGTGGTGTTCCAACCAGATCATTTGCAATGAAAGGTACAACTCCATCGTGAGGTGCTACTGCCACGACGGGAGTGGTTACTGCTACAACTGCTCGTTGCTGGGCTGTTGCTGACGGCAATCATAACCGGCGAGCGGCGGCGGCGACCGGTGCTCGCCGGGGCCGTCCGGCCTGGGCCGGCACGGCACAGTATCGACGTGGGGTCGTAAATGGAATTGCTGAACGCTGCTGGCCGGATCGCGCTGTGCGTCGTCTTCGCCGTTTCCGCGTTCGGAAAGCTCCGCGGGGACGCCCAATTCGCGCAGTTCCGCCGGGCGCTGCACGG
>OBLK01000300.1_pt1 | contig 13360 bp, 16 predicted proteins | sample 1518871 | NCBI WGS metagenome assembly OBLK01 (sample SAMEA2464837, study PRJEB22497) | soil metagenome | biome: Grassland; feature: Farmland; material: Clay | place: Australia | collected 2013-02-01 | depth 0.8 m
CATCAACGGTCTGGAAATATTCTCATATCTAGTGGCGCATAAAGTAATGCTATATTTGGTATAACTACATTTCTCATGCATTTCTCATTTCAGAGTCTTCTTTCAGTAATTTATTCCAAAAGTGACTTGTCACCGGGCTGATAAGTTTTTTAAGATCACCAAAGTGCAGCATGTTATGGAAGTGGGTTCGGCTGATATATGTAATTTGCCGTAAGACCGGTCTCCACCACATAAAATACACGACTTAATTCGAAGCATAATTATATTTTAATATTTCTTCAACTGAATTATTCAAGGTATAAAGTTTAATAGGAGGTTTTCAATCGATAAATGGCATGTTTCATGCTGGCGATAATCTGAAAAAGATGCTTGAAAGGGAGATTGCGTATTACAGGGCACAAAATGAAAATTTGAAGAAAGAGTTGTCTGACCTTGAGAAGACATACAGCAACAACAGGACGAGATTGGAGATTATCAGCGTAGATTATGAAGAAAGCGAGGAAATGATAAGAATCCTCAAATCCCTGACAAAATAGGTGATGTAATGATTCTCGATAAACTTGAAGATATCATGGACCTGGATGACAGTGAAAGAGAGGAGTTCCGTGATAACTACTTCCAGTACGAGGATGAGATCATGGAACTGGTAAAATTATACCAGAAGAATCAGGAGATGAGCGAGAAGAAGATTCGCCTCCACTCCCAGCTGGCCAGGTTCAATTTTGACATATACGAGACCTGGATGGAGTTGCACAAGAATGCCATAACGCTGAGCTCATACAGGGCAGAGATCAATCTGAGGAGCATAGACATTGAAAAAAGCCTCATGAAGAAACTGGATGAAATCATCGAAAAGTATGTTCTCATTGAAAAGTTTGCATGAGAGACAGCAAACTTAATCAGTGAAGGCGGATACTATATTCAGCAATGAGTGCAAAGCCAGGACCAGACATCTGGAACAGCATAGTCTCCAAAGTTCTGATATGCAACAGGATGATTATCCCAAAATTTCTTCCTGACGGGACGGAAATGCCACACCCTACTGAGAGTGGGCTTTTCAGGAAATCTGTTGGGGAAAGGAAAGGGCAGGTTGCAGATTGGAGGGCCTCTGTCAGCGGGTCAGACAGGGGAGTGCATGTAGTCGAATTCAGGAACTGCTATTCCATCCACGTGGACCAGTATGACCCCTACAAGAAGCCGGTCGAGCACATAATCTACGACAGTCCCAGGACAGGTGCAGCATTAGCGATTGCAGGTTTGGGAATACTCACTGCTGCAAGAGTCCTGTCAAGAGCTAGACGGAAGAAGCTATAGAACTGCTGAATCCCGATTGGCTGCACCATGAATTATTACATATATCAGTAGCATATGGGTTGCATGGTATGGAAGGGGCCATATTTTACCTGTATATTCTTGGTGCTGTTCTTGCAACGTTCGCAAGAATATGGCTTCTGATGGGCGTTTCCATACTTATAGCTCTTATCATGGGCATACTGGCTGCAAGGGTAAGATCGGCTGGGGCAATTATCATACCTCTTACAAATGTACTTCAGGCGGTCCCGGTAGTATCGTTTTTTCCCATCATACTCGTCTTCTTTCTTGTGAGAGTTCCGGGCGGGCTTGGAATTGAACTGGCCTCTGATTTTCTCATCATCACCGCCCTTGTATGGAACCTCATACTTGGAGTCTACGAGGCTGTAAGCCACATTCCGGAGCACTTCGACAACGTGGGGCGCGTTTACAGGATAAGCCTCTGGAGCAAGATAAAAAAACTGTACATGCCGGCCTCGTACCCTACGATTGTGTCAAACATCATGCCTTCGTTTGCAAGCGGGCTTTTCTACATAACCCTGAGTGAGGTGATAGCGATTGGGAGCAGGACATACCAGGTCTTCGGGGTAGGGGGCATAGCACAGGAACTTGTGGCCTCATACAATTTCGGTGGGGTGCTCGTGCTTCTTGGGATGCTCGTAGTGGGAATATCCCTGAATTTCTATTTCATCATAAACCCGCTTCTAAAGAGAACAGAGAAATACACTTTTGACACGACGGCTGCAATAGAAAGCCGGGAAGAACGCCGTATCAGGGAAAATGTGTTCCTGTCCAACATATCAAGAAGGGTGAATCAGGTTGTGAATACCAGTGTCAGCGCTGTAACTGCCATCAACAGGTTCATGAATCCAAGGTCCCGTCGTGAAAGGAGGAGGTCACAGTTCCCCATACCTGAAAGGTCTCTCAATATTGTAGTAGGCCTGCTTCTGGTAGCTTCACTTTCAACCATAGTCTACCTCATTGCCAGATCGGGCTTTGCCGAGGCCTTCACCTCCTATTTGCTGAACATCGGGTTCATAAAAAGCCTCATTATCGGAGTTTCGTACGATCTTCTCCGCGTGCTCATAGTATTCGCACTCTCACTCGTTACCATGGTCCCTCTTGCGATGTATTTCGGCAACAAGGGGCAGAAAAGCAAGATGTCCACTGGCGTATTCCAGATACTCTATTCCATACCTGCACCAATTTTTTACCCTCTGATTGTAGTCTTCCTCACTCCATTTCTCGCAAAATATATGGGGGCGGACCTGGCATTCGAGGTCAACGTGATAATAATAACATTTCTTTCGGCAGCTGCATACATATTCTTCAACGTTTACGGAGCAGTCAGGGCTATTCCCACTGAACTCAAGACTGTCACCAAAGTCTTCGGCCTCAAACGCTCCAGGATTACAAGATACCTGACATTTCCTGCCAGCATTCCGGCACTGATCACAGGTTCTATGGCCGCAATAGGGAGCTATTGGGGAGGGTTAATGGTTGGAGAATATACTGTTGTAGGTGATACCCATTATTCTGTCTCAACCGGCCTGATGGCAATGCTCGACAAAGCAATTGCGACAAACAACCTGCTGGAGGCGGATGCCATCGACATTTTCATGGTCGTAATTATTGTGGCAATATCATTCCTGCTCTTCAGGCGCCTCTACTCATACTCGAAGAGAAAATACACATATTGAGGACAGGGGAGGTCGGAGAGTTGAAAAACTTACTTATGCTCGACTTATAAGATATGGGCCTGAGGGGAACGCTGTCCGGTTCAAAGGTGCGGCAATCAGGCTTTCCTGCGAGCTGATTGTCACGGCAGTTGGAGCTTATTTTTCATACACATCAATCGGGATACCGATGTACAACGCCAATGAAAACGTCATCAGTTCCACAGTCACTTCACTGGTCTATTCATTCCTTCTGGTCTTTGGAATCTATGTTTTCAGCACTGATCTGTCCATTCGGCTGGAGAAGCAACGGCCGTCCGCGCTTAAAATCGTTATACTATCAGGAGTCGCTTTATCAATAGTCTCTCTGCCATTCTTGATTTACTATGACTTCTATTACAGTTACTCTACGGTGATCTCAGGATCTCAACACTATCTACCCATATGCTGTTCAACCCGGCATGCCATTCTTGCTGGGTCTGTTCATCGCCTTCATTGCATGGAGCCAAATGTTTGTGCGGTGGGCCAGAAAAGGAGGCATAGGCGTGAGAGCCAGGCGTTTTGTAAGGACCTCAAAATACAGTGTGAAAATCCCGTTCAGAGACAAGGATGGTAACCATGACGACAAATAAATTGTTTGAGAATTGGGTCTTAGGTTCTACATCTCTTTGAAAATTTCGTCGTATATGTTCGGAGGTTCCTCTTCAACAACAGGCGCGTTTGCCGCTTTGTAGATATTACTCTTCTTGTATACCCATTGGTTAACTCTCCAGGTCTTCCCCCTGAAGATATTCACCTCTTCCCTGTGCGGTTCAAGGAATCCAAATTCCTCTAGATTGTAGAAAATATCTCTCTCTGGGGCGGACAGCGTGTTGTCTAGAACGTAGTCGTCGTAGCCGAAGAAAGAAAGAACGAAGTCGCAGAGGTCTTCCACGTCTCCGTGAGCCATCCCCTTTCGGCCGTATGTTTTTTCGAGTGCCTTAATTAAAATCTCTCTAGTCATAACGGCCATATGGAATCTTGCATATAATATATCTAAATATATTAAGCTTGTCCCAATTTGTTAATGGTTCTACGAATTACGTATTGTTTAAAAAAGCCTTAAACTACCCAGTTTTAGAGCGTTATCACCTCTGCTGACACGTTTTCTAGTGCTTTAAGCGTAACGTTGTTGCTCAGGCTGAATACATCATCTTCATTCAGCTTGGTATTTTCCGGGGTTTCAAGGAGCCCGCTGCCTTTTAGCATGCGCAGGACCGACTGATTCCCGATCTTTATCTCTGCCTTCTCCCCGGACTTCACGAAGTATTCCTTGATCTCCTTTCCGTTCTGGGAGAAGATTGTCTTCGTGTAGCCCCACTCTTCATCCTCCCTGTTTGAATACTCCTTTCTGATTATCTCCAGATCCTTCTCGCTGTCAACTCCAATCCACATGGTCTCTTCCCTGTATGCACCAGCCATTTTCAGGTTTGCAATCTGCGGGAAAACTGTTGTCTCTATGTCTTTGTTCAGGTATTCCTTGAAAAAATGGGGAAAGACATCTTTCTTGATGTAGTACAGCCCAGAGTTGATGTAGTAGTCCAGGTAGGGTTTCTCAACGAAATTCACTATCTGTTCACCGAGTGTTTCCACAACGCCAAACGGGCTCTTCATTCTGGAAATAAACATCACGAGGCCGTAAGGTGAATTCACGGCGAATTCAACAAACCTGTTGAAATTCATGTCCGTTATAGTGTCGCCATTTCTCAGCACTATATCCTCATCGGAAATCTCATTCAGCAAGCCCCTGAGGGAAAAAAGGGTACCTAGGGGCTTATCCTCTCTTAAATAGTGGAATCTCAGCCCTTTGCTCTCCTTGCCGTACCTTTCCTCTATCTTGTCGCCGAGATAACCCGAAAGGATGTAGACATCCCGGACGCCCATATTTCTAAAATCGAACAGCTGCCTGTCCATTATTGTGTAGTCATCTTTAATCCGGATAAGGGGCTTAGGCACGGCATCGGTAATTGGTTTCAGTCTCTTTCCGTAACCACCTGCCAGAATGGCTCCGATCATAAGACGGTAATGCACCAAGTTTATATTTAAATTCCTGAAGGAATCAGGGCGGGTCCCCCGCGGTCTTCATGGCATACTGTCCAGGGGTTCAGTGACTCCTACAGTGCTCATCTGCCTGTCATTTTCTATTGCTTCCCTTACGCCATTCCAGATCTCACCATTGGTCAGCCATCGGGAACCGTCTTCCTCGATCTTGAATCCGAGCGTAACTTCCCTGTAAAGGACATTTTCGGGAAGTTGCGGGAATTTTCTGGATTGGAAATTAACAGAGCCCCTGACGTGAAAGAGTCTCCACTTCTCCTTGGAGTGGCTGGATATCTCATCAGCCACTGCGGAAAGTGAAGCGGTGTTCCCTGATCTTACCCAGGCGACAAGAAGATCCACAGGCCCGTTCCTCCAAAGATTCTTTCTTATGGCATCAATGAGCTTATCCCGGTCACTGTAGTCGACAGAAATGGGAACAATCCTCTCTGAGAGAGGGCCGGCTTTATTTATCAGTGCTTCGAGCCTGGACCAGCTTCTTCCTATAACGGACACGCACTGGTATCTATCAGCAAGCCAGATAACAAGATCTGAAAGCATGCCAGTGCCTCCAATAACGAGAGCCTGCATGATTTATAATCCCTTCTGGATATTTAGATGCTGTTATCCAGCCCAAAAAGGTTCTTTCAAGCAAACAATACCTGCAAGGAATAATTCGGGCGCGCAATGGCAGAATCTTTGCATGCTTACCAGCTGTTCTCGGCTGTTTCACGGTTGCTAAATTCCGTTCCTGACCTTTCAGCCGATAAAAAAGCAATAAAGGTAAACCGAAAGGAATTTAATACAGATCATATTGATATTTCACTATGCCAAACAAAGTCTCTGAAATCATGACAAAGGATCCCATATTCCACACGGTTCCGAGTTCACCAAATGAGGTTGTCAAGAAGTTAATCCAGAACAGCATAACAGGTATGCCCATGGCAGATAACAAGGGCAAGTATGTTGGCATGATCAGCAGGCGTGATATATTCAACAACCCTTCCGAAACCCAAACGGCCATGGTGATGAGGAAAGCCAGCGCTGTCCTGGATTCTGACAGCATAGAGAGCGCAGCACTTGAAATGCTCCACCAGAGGAGGAGGCACATAGCAGTCGTGAACGCGGACAATCGCATTGTTGGAATCCTGACTCCACAGAACTTCCTGCCAATTATCAGAGAAAAGTTTGGCGACACAAAGGTCAAGAATGTGATGATGAGCCTCTGCGTCCCAATATGGGATGAGACCCCTATCAACGTTGTTCTTTACTCCATGAGCCTCTCCGGTGTGTATTCATCGCCGGTAATCGACTCAAATGAGAAATTTGTGGGCCTCATCACTGACAGGGATATATTCGACAAGGTCGATCTTAAGCCCCAGACCATGCTGGCGGAATCAGGCATTGCAGATGATGAAGATCCCTGGTCATGGGGCGGCATAAGAAATGTAATGACATACATGATCGAGAAGAATTACATAAAACTCCCTAAAACTCCCGTTAAGGACATAATGGTTAAGGAACCTGCTGTAGTCTACAAGAATGACAAGCTGAGAGAACTGGTAAAGACCATGGAGGTGAAAAACTTCAACCAGCTTCCGGTTCTTGAGAGCGAAGGCAAATTAATCGGAATGCTATACGACATCGAATTAATGAGCGTATTTGCATGAGTGTGTATGAAGAGGTAGTGGAACTAGCTAAAAGAAGAGGAATACTCTGGCCCGCCTTCTTCCATATCCGGGGGCCAGGCAGGTTTTTTATGATTATGGGCCAATAGGCGTGCTTCTCAAGGTAATATTGTAAATGTGTGGAAGCAGGGTTACCTGAAGGAAGACGCCATATTGATGGACAGCCCGAATGTTACGCCATCACCGGTCTTGAGGGCACTTAGAAAACTTTGCAGACCTGGCAGTTGACTGCACTGGGTGCAAGTCAAAGTCCAAGCTCGAGTAGGTACTCAAATCGGCATCAGTGGGCATAACCCCAAAGACGAAGGAAGAGGCAGACTCAATTCTTAAGCAGTATGAAGACAAATGCCTCAACTGCGGGGCAAGGATCAATGAAGCATATTCGGCAGATCTCATGTCCAAGGTTGAGACAAACCAGTCTGGAGAAGCTCTTATATCAGTCCGGGAACGGCGCAGGGCATGTTCATCAACCTCAATCTTCTGAACAGCTATTGCCGCGGAAAGCTGCCTATGGCAGTAGCACAGCTGGGGAAAGGTTTCAGGAATGAGGTCTCACCGAGACAGAGCCTGATCAGAATGAGGGAATTCTTTCATGGTGAAGTGGAGGTGTTCCTGCAGAGAAAGCTTCTGCGACTGCTGGGATGCAGAGGCAATGATTGACGGAGACTGGGTCGAGATTGTCGGAATTTCCGACAGTGGCACGTATGATCTCACCAGGCACCAAGAGTCATCCGGCGAGAACATGAATGTTAACATAGACGGACAGCGGTACCTTCCAAGGGTTGTGGAGCCTGCCCACGGGATAGATCGCATATTCATGGCTGTTCTCAAACATTCCTGCTACCGGCGGGATAGCGGGTACAAGATTCTAAAGCTCAATCTGGAGATTGCCCAGTATCATGCTGCAATTCTCCCACTGATGAAAAAAGAGGGTCTTAAGGACTTCGCAAGTGAATTGTACGGCAAGATAAATGAGTTCGATCCTCCCCTCGTATACGATGAAACGGGGATAATTGGAAAGAGATACGCAGGGCAGGACGAAATCGGAACCCGGTTCTGCATCGCTGCAGATTATCAGACTCTGGAGGACAGGACTGTAACCGTAAGGTTCAGGGACCCGACCGAGCAGATAAGGATTTCAGCAGACCTGCTCCTGAAAGAAAGAAGAATTGTGGGCAATGGGGCACTTGCTGAACTTACTCAATCTTATTTATCCTTATTATTCCGGTGGGGCATGAGAGTGCGGCTTCCCTGTTGCACTCAAGATCCTCCTCATCAATTATCTCATTTCTGAACGATGCTTTTCCGTCCATATCCATAAACCAGTTCTGGGGGCATATGGCCGTGCAGATTGTATCGGCCAGGCAGCCCGACCTGTCTACGCTTATCCTGTATTTTGACATTAATATCCAACCCGAATCATTGGCTCGACTGGTACTCTTTTATGCATTTCTGAAGTGTGTTGAATGAAAGAAGGGCACATTTCTCCCTGCTGGGCCCGAGCTTAAGGCCAATCATGTCTATTACGCTCTCCTCGTCGATCTCCTTTAGCTCTTCAAGGGACTTTCCCATGATCCTGTCTGTGAGCATTGATGCCGAGGCCTGGCTTATGGAGCAGCCTTTTCCAACAAATTTAACGTCCTTTACGGCCCCATCCTCTATCAGCAGGGAGATGTTGACGGTATCCCCGCATACTGGATTTGACTCTGTCATGGATACGGTGGCGTTTTCCAGAGTTCCATAGTTATGGGGTTCCCTGTAGTGTTCCAAAACGATTTCAGCCTGCATATCGTTATCGCTCATCTTACGAACGCCTTCTGTACTTTTTTAAGGGCATCGAAGAGTGCATTCACGTCCTCCCTGGAGTTGTATATGTAGAATGATGCCCTCGAACTCGCCACAATCCCTAATTTATTATTTAAAGGCATGGCACAATGATGGCCTGACCTTATCGACAGGCCGTAGGAATCAAGGTCTGCTGCGACATCATGCGGATGTACGGCGCTGGTTTCAACGGACTCTACTGAGAGCTTCCTGTTTAGGTCAAGAGGGTGTATTTCCCCTATGTTGAAGGAGTACACGCCTCCCCTTTCCTGAACCTCCCTTGGTCCGTAGGAGACAAGATCCTTTATCCCGGATTCAATTTCCTTCTGAAGGACATAGGAAACCAGCTCCATTTCGTGACGGCGGACATTCTCCATTCCGAGGCCCCTGAGGAAATCCACTGCTGCTGAAAGACCTATAGCACCTTCAATATTGGGGGTGCCAGCTTCAAATTTCAATGGAGTATCATTCCAGGTTGATTCCTCAAGGCTTACCTCCCTGATCATCTCGCCCCCTCCCATGAAGGGGTGGAGGCTGTCAAGAAGGTCGAATTTTCCGTAAAGTACGCCTATGCCGGACGGGCCGAGCATTTTATGGCCTGAAAATGCCATGAAATCACAGCCTATGTCTTCCACATCAACTGGCATGTGCGGGACGCTCTGAGCCCCATCAACTATGAATACCGACCCGTTCTCATGGGCGATTCGCCCAATCTCCTTAACGGGGTTGATAGTTCCAAGCAGGTTTGAAACGTGTGTCAGGGAAACTATCTTTGTCCTCTTGCTTATTTTGCTCTTCAGGTCCTCAAGATCCAGATTTCCATCCGAACCGATATCCACAAATTTGAGTCTGACTCCTTTTTCCTTCAGGAACTGCCATGGCACGATATTGGAATGGTGCTCCATCACCGAAAGGAGAATCTCGTCTCCCTCTGTCAGGGACCTACCCAGTGTGTACGAAAGAAAATTCAGCGCTTCTGTGGCATTTCTCACAAAAACGATCTGCCTGCTGTCCTTAGAACCTATGAAATGTGACACGTTCTCCCTGGAGGCGTCATAAAGTTCCGTAGCTTCCTCACTTATTGTATAGATTCCCCTGTGGACGTTGCTGTTTGAATTGTAATAATAATCAACTATGGCATCTACAACCTCGACCGGTTTCTGTGTGGTTGCAGCACTATCAAGATAAACCAGTCTGTTGCCTTTTATTTCTCTGTTAAAAATGGGAAAATGTGATTTTATTTCTTCAGGGTTAATCATTCTCATCCAGGCTCTCAGCGTACTCATACACTTTTTGGGTAAAAAGATCACTCCTAGCCTTTTCTATAAGTGAAGCCACAAACCCTCCAGTTATGATCTTCTTCGCCTCGCCTGGCGGGATTCCTCTGGACCTCAGATACAATATCTGCTCATCATCCACGTTGCTTATCGAAGAGCCATGCTTTGACCTGGTGTCATTATTCTTTATCATCAGCCCCGGTTTGGTGTTGGCATAACCCTGCTTTGAAAGTAGCAGTATCTTCGAGTCATAGAAGCCCGTTGATTTCCTGGACATTTCCTCCATGTCAACATTTCCTCTGTGCATGGTGGAGCTTCCGCCCGTTACGACTCCTCTTACATTTATGCCTGCGGTTGTTTCCGCCCCGACCTGGAAACTACTGTCCCTTATGTCCATCTTCTGTTGTTTCTCGGAGAAACTGACGCCGTATACTTTGAAGCTTGAGCCTTTGCCAGGCTGCTGAGATTCGTTTGTGAAAAGGACCTTGCTTGAGCCGTGATGGATGTGGTATATCTCAAACTCTGCATAATCGTCCTCAAACGCCTTCACATGGGTGAGGTCCACAACGCTCTGGACATTGTCCTGAAGGTAGTTGTACTGGACTTTGCTGTTCTTTCCTAGGAAGAAATAGATATTCTTTCCATGGACACCATCACCTTTTCCGGTTGTGCTGTACGTATCCGTAAGGTTCAGCTTCGTATCGTCTTCCAGGATGATGACTGTCTTGAACGCAAATGAGGCGGTGGAGTCGAAGACCACTTCAGATTTCATCTCTATGCTTCCGGCCTTCCTTGGGATGTATATGAAAATCCCGTTCTGCCAGGAGGAGTTTATCAGATATTCAGTCCTTTCATCCCCGAACTTCCCCTCCGTGTATTTGCTGAGAAGATCACTGTGCTCCGAGATCGCGGTTTTCATGTCGGTTACAATGACGCCTTTTTTCTCAAGCTCACTGTTCACGTGAAGACGGTCATTGTCCATCAGTATGTCCGTGTTTGGAGGGAACTTTATGGTTTCTGACTTCTCAGGGAGGGTAATTTCCCCGAAAATCATCCTTTCAAGCTCTTCGTCTGTGATTTCAACGTAGTCTTTTACTGTAGGGCTCTCCTTGTGGATTCTGATGGGGAGTTTGAGGTATTCCTTGAATGCCTCAACCCTGTAGTCGTACTGCTGATCGCTGAATTTAGTTTTGAGTGTTTCCGGATATTCTTCCATGTCCGATCATCCTTGTGCGCCGAGTTTGCCCATTTCAAGTTTTATGAGTCTGTTCATCTCGATGGCAAATTCCATCGGGATCTCCTTCATGACATCATCGAGGAAACCAAGGACTATCATTGAGCTTGCCTCATCCTCACTGAGGCCTCTTGACCTCAGGTAATGAAGCTCGTCAGTACCTATCTTTCCAACAGATGCTTCATGGCCGAATGTTGCAGTTGGCTCATAAACTTCATCGTGCGGAAATGTGTATGATGTTGACTCATCATTTATCAGAAGGGCATCACACTGCACGTGGCTCTTGGAGTGCTCTGCCCCCTTGTTCATCCTCAGGAGCCCTCTGTATATTGCCTTCCCATCCTCTATGCTGATGCTCTTGGCAACTATTCTTGAATTCGTGTAAGGGGCGAGGTGAATTGCTTTTGCGCCAGTGTCTTTAACTGTGCCTGGACCCGCGAGTGATATGTTGAGGTTGCTCGTTGTCGCGTGCGGCCCTCTCAGGTATGAGGACGGGTAAAGCATCGTAACCTTTGAACCAAGTGAGCCTCCGACCCATTCCATTTTTGCATTCTCGTCCACCCATGCCCTCTTTGTAGGCATGTTGTAGACACTCTTGGACCAGTTCTGGACACTTGTGTATCTGGCTTCTGAGTTCTTCTTCGCGTAGATTTCCACTATGGCACTGTGGAGTGAATTCTTGTCGTACCTTGGGGCTGTGCATCCCTCTATGTAGTGGACTTTTGAACCCTCGTCTGCAACGACTATTGTGTGTTCAAACTGTCCGGTTGCCTCTCCGTTCATCCTGAAATAGGTCTGAAGGGGCATGTCTATCTGCACTCCGGGAGGGACATACAGGAATGAACCTCCACTCCAGACTGCACCGTTGAGTGCTGCAAACTTGTTGTCAGAGAAAGGTACTGCCTTGCAGTAGTAGTCCTTCACAAGGTCCGGGTGCTCTTTTACAGCGGTATCAAGATCCATGAAAACGACTCCCTTGTCTTCCCATGTTTTCTTGAGATTGTGGTATACACCTTCGCTGTCGTACTGGGCAACTGAGCCTGCGAGGTATTTCTGTTCCATTTCAGGAATTCCAAGCTTCTCGAACGTGTTTTTTATTTCATCTGGAACCTCATCCCAGTCCTGTGACTTGTTTTCATCGTATTTGTTGTAAAAAGAGGTGTTCTCCCAATCTATGCCTGAAAGATCAGGGCCCCATGTTGGGATGGGCTTTGACTCAAACACCTCAAGTGCCTTGAGCCTCATCCTCTTCATCCATTCAGGCTCTTTCTTGATCTCTGAAATCTCTTCAACAACTTGCTTATTCAGTCCAGCTCCCGTTGAATAAAGGGGCTTTAGTGAATCGTGAAACTCCCAGTCTGAGGATTTGACGCTCTTCAAATCTTCCAGAAGTTTCTCCATTTCTTCATCTTTATTATACTCAACTTCCATTCTTTACACCATCCTTATTAGGCTTTAATCCAATCATACCCATCCTCCTCAATCCTGAGGGAAAGGGCCTTGTCACCGTCTTTTATAATTTTCCCGCTCATCAGAATATGAACGAACTCAGGCTCTATGTCCTTGAGTATTCTCTGGTAGTGGGTGATTATCAGGAATCCGACGTCCTGGTTGTAGTATTTCTTGATTTCAGCTGCGACCAGCTTGAGGGCATCGACATCGAGGCCTGAGTCGATCTCGTCAAGGACTACGATCCTGGGCTTGAGCATGACCATTTGCAGTATCTCTACTCTCTTACGCTCCCCTCCTGAGAAACCGTCGTTAACAGCTCTCTGGATAAACGACTCATCGAGCCCGAGATTTTTCATATGCTCTTTCATTGTGTTGTAAAATTCCGTAATCTTGATCTTGTCTTCAGGGTGCACATTCTTGTACGCTGTTCTTATGAATGTTCCAAGCTTTACGCCAGCTACAGAAATAGGGCTCTGAAATGCAAGGAACAGCCCGGCTTTTGCTCTCTCTTCAGGGGTCTTGTCTGCGAGCTCTTTTCCGTCCAGTTTTACTGAACCGCCCGTTATCTCATAGCTGGGATGCCCTATCAGGACATTTCCCAAGGTACTTTTGCCTGCTCCGTTTGGACCCATCAGAGCATGAATTTCTCCCCCTTTCACAGTAAGATTAACGCCGTTGAGAATCTGCTTGCCTTCAACCTTGGCTGAAAGATCTTTGATGACTAATTCTGACATCTGCTAATGCACCTACGTCATGATGATTTCTCTATATTTAAACACTTTCTTATGTTTAAATTGACTAAAATATTTATACATGCCTGAC
>OBLK01000302.1_pt1 | contig 13314 bp, 8 predicted proteins | sample 1518871 | NCBI WGS metagenome assembly OBLK01 (sample SAMEA2464837, study PRJEB22497) | soil metagenome | biome: Grassland; feature: Farmland; material: Clay | place: Australia | collected 2013-02-01 | depth 0.8 m
GTCGCTGGTACTGCTGCGGTCGCTGGTACTGCTGCGGTCGCTGGTACTGCTGCGGCCGCTGGTACTGCTGCGGTCGCTGGTACTGCTGCGGTCGCTGGTACTGCTGCGGTCGCTGGTACTGCTGCGGCCGCTGGTACTGCTGCGGCCGCTGGTACTGCTGCGGCCGCTGGAATCGCTGCGGTCGCTGGAATCGCTGCGGTCGCTGGAATCGCTGCGGTCGCTGGTACTGCTGTGGCCGCTGCATCCGGGACGCTTGGAATTGCGTCCGGCCCGCGCTTGGTCCATGCCGCTGGCCCGTCGCCCAGGGCGGGCGATCCGAGTGCATCCGGGGCATGGAAGCACCGCGGTGCACGGGGACGTGCTGCCGGAACTGCACCCGGCCGCCGGCTGCGCGGGCCCCGTACACGCCGTGTCCATGAAAGACCACCGGCCGGGTGGTGGCCGCGATCGGCGGCCTGCCGTGGTTGAAATTCGCGCGCAGCGTGCGCTCGCCGCGCGCCATGTTTTCGTGCCTGCGCTGCATGGGTGTGAGGTGGAAACGCCGCTCTCGCGCGGCGAACAGGTCCCTGCGCGTCGGACGGGCTCTTATTCCACCCCGTCCACCGTTGAAACTGACATGACGGCTCTCGGGGTCGTGGAATCGACGGTAGTGACGGTAGTAGACGTTGCGCTCGAACCCGGGTCCGACTCGAACCGCGTCCCTGTTATAGAAGAAGACTCCGCCGCGCCAGTAGCCGCCCACGAAGCCCACTCCGTCATAGCCATAGCCGTAATCGATGCCGCCGTAGAACCCGACGCGGGGGCCCCAGTAGCCGGCATGCCACATGTAATCGTCGCGGTCTCCATCCCAGCCCCACCAGCCGGGGGTCCAGAGCAGCCCGACCTCGGGCGGCAGTACCCAGGTACCCGGCACCCAGTAATAGCCGTACGGACCCCAGGCCCAGTAGCCCGGAACCCAGAGGTAGCCCGGTTGAGGGCAGGGGGGTTGCACGTACACCGGCAGCGGTGGCGGCGGGACGTTGACCGAGACCCCGATGAACACGCCGGCGGAGGAGACCGTCGGCAGAGCCACCGGCAGAGCCGCCAGCAGGAGCGCGGGCAGGAGGCTGCGAAGGAATCTTGGGTGCATGGTGCTTCTCCGCTGGACCTTGGGCGTAAGGCTCGCTCCGGGGGGCTGAACCTGTGCTGAATCCTCGCAGAGCGTGCGATTGGCATCGTGAACTGCGTCTCAGATCAATCCAACGAATGCGCAGGGGAACCGAGCGTTGACAGTGCGCGCCGCAGCTGTGCCGCAGCAGTGCCAAGCGCCGCCACCCTTGCTACCATGCGCGCCCCTTGATGCTTCTTTAGATTCAAGATCGCCATGACCGTCGTCACCCGATTTGCCCCCAGTCCCACCGGATTGCTGCACGTGGGCGGGGTCCGCACGGCGCTGTACAGCTGGCTCTATGCCCGGCGAATGGGCGGCAGGTTCATCCTGCGAGTGGAGGACACCGATCGCGAGCGCTCCACGGAGGCGGCCGTGCGGGTGATCCTCGACGGAATGGCGTGGCTCGGGCTCACCTCGGACGAGGGTCCGTACTACCAGACGGAGCGCTTCGATCGGTACCGCGAAGTGATCGGCCAGATGCTCGAGGCGGGTCACGCCTATCACTGCTACTGCACCAAGGAAGAGCTCGATGCCCTGCGCGAGCAGCAGATCGCCCGCAAGGAAAAGCCCCGCTACCCGGGCACCTGCCGCGATCGCAAGGAGCCGCGGCCTGGGGTGCGGCCGGTGGTGCGCTTCCGCAATCCCACGGAGGGCGCCGTAGTCGTCGACGACCTGGTGCACGGAACGGTCACGTTCCGGAACGCCGAGCTCGACGATCTGATCATCGCGCGCTCGGACGGCACTCCGACGTACAACTTCTGCGTCGTGGTCGACGACATGGATATGGGAGTAACGCACGTCATCCGCGGCGACGACCACCTGAACAACACGCCGCGCCAGATGAACATGCTGCGCGCGCTCGGCGCGACGCCGCCGGTGTATGCGCACGTGCCCATGATCCTCGGGCCCGATGGCGCGAAGCTGTCCAAACGGCACGGCGCGGTGAGCGTGCTGCAGTACGAGGAGGACGGTTTCCTGCCGGACGCGCTGCTCAACTACCTGGTGCGCCTGGGCTGGTCCCATGGCGACCAGGAGGTGTTCACCCGCGAGGAAATGATCGCCGCCTTCGACATCAAGGACGTCAACAAAGCCGCCTCGGCGTTCAATCCGGAGAAGCTCCTGTGGCTGAACCAGCAGCATATGATGCGGGCGCAGCCGGCCTCCCTGGTGCCCTACCTGCGGGCTCAACTGCGCCGCCTGGGCCTCGACAGCGACGACCAGGGACTGCTCGAGGGCATCATCGTCTCGCAGCGCGAGCGCGCCAAGACACTGAAGGAGATGGCGCAGAACAGCCGCTTCTTCTTCACTGAGACCGTGGAAATCGACCCGAAGGCCGCGGCCAAGCATCTTTCGGGCGGCGGACTGGAGACATTGTCGAAGGTGCGCGAGCGTCTGGCGGCGCTGCCGGACTGGACGGCGGCCGGCATCCATGCGCTGCTCCATGATCTGGCCGCCACGCTCGGGGTCGGGCTCGGTAAGGTGGCGCAGCCGGTGCGGGTGGCTGTCACCGGCACGGCGGTCTCGCCCCCGATAGACGCCACTCTGGAGCTGCTGGGGCGGCAGCGGACGCTCGCACGCCTGGATGCGGCACTGGGAAGCGCCAGCGGAGGATGACGAGAGGGCCCGGGCGTGCGGCGGGTCTCGAAGAGCGAGCGAGGCAAGCTATTCTTCTTGACAGGACAGCGGCCCTTCCGTACTTTCGCGCGCCTTGCCGGCTTGGACGCCGGGTGCCAGGGGCCGCGGGGGCTATTGAGCGCCGCTGCCAGGGCACTGTATATTTGCGCACACCGGACGATCCGGTGGCTCGGATGCAGCCCGGTCAGGGCTGGGCGGCCGCAGGGTCGCGACTCGCGCGCTGAGTACACTCAAAGCGTCGTGGGGCCATAGCTCAGCTGGGAGAGCGCTTGCATGGCATGCAAGAGGTCGGCGGTTCGATCCCGCCTGGCTCCACCAATTAACTCAATGAGATGCGTTTCACGCCTCCTCGGCCGCTTCCTCGAGGGATACCAGTAGGGGTACCAGCAGCACCTTGATATTCCGGCGTCGGGTGCGTCGCTTCAAGAAGCGGCCTCCGGCTCGCCCTCGCCCGGCGAGTCGGGGTTGGGCAGTACGGCGGCGGCGAGCGTCTCACGGCTCACCGCACCCTGCATCGCCGTACTCAGCCGCGCCATGCCGGCCATCTTCTCCATGTCCTGCGCCGCCGTAGGCGCGACCACGACACTCTGATTGCCCGCGAACGCAACCAGCGCCTCGGCGAGCGCCTTCGCCTCGTCCGCGCGTCCCAGCATGGCCCGAATAAAGCGCTTGCCGTCCTTGCCGAACACGACAGTGTATAGCTCGACGACCCAGACCCTAAGGGTTGCGGTTTCGATGTTGATCAGGCTCTTCTTCGTGTGTATTCGATCAGACAGCACATTGCCGTAGTTCGCACTGGCGACCTGGTAGCTGCCGCGCGATTCGACCCAGTAAACGAGCGACTCGAAATCGAAACGCCCGAAGAGCGCGTGCGCTCCATTGACGCAGTATCCGCCGACAATGAAACCGACGATGATATAAGTGATGTCATTGTAAAAATTGGCGCCGTACTGCTCCAGATGCACCGGGGTATACCACCACGCACACGTTGCGAGTCCGATTGCCGACAACACGAGGAGCCCGGCGCCATAGAGTTGCAACCACAACACCGGTCCGCGCGCGGAATCCGCGAGACACTCGGCAAATGACTGCGGCGGCTGCGTCTTCGTCGGGAACGGTTGAGTTTCCTCGAGCACTTCCGCGACGAAGCTTCCCGAGCCCTGCTCCGCTGTGTTGATCTGCGGCTGTTTGTTCACGTAGTGCCGGTTCGGAATCTGCTCCACCCAATTCTTCTGCAGGGTCCGCGCGAGCTCCTCCGAGAGCTGAGCAGGATGGCAGTTCATGCTCAATGCGACCTGGTGGACGCTGCTCGAGGCAGGCGGCGGTGCTCCGAGTTGCGCGCGCAGAGCGACAAAAAACAATAGGGCCGCCACACCAACCAGCAGTAACAGAAACAGCGTCACCGGCACGGGATGCAGCCCGTTCATTGGGGAGGCGTTCATGAATATGACCGGCAATATGATTGCCAGGACGATCAGGCCTATCACCGTCTTTGTGGCGGAATCCAGCTTCTCGACACCAGCCTTTGTGCGGCGGCGTTTGGCGCGGGCGGCGCGACCGAACCGAAAGAGTGGCCGGAGGATGTAGAGCACCGCGATCGTGAGATAGGAGATGGCAACCCACTGCATGACCCCCGGCCCGGTCGCCAGCACCCAGCTCACCGCAAACGACACCAGGATGGCCGCAACAAAAGCCAATAGCATGAATTGCTTTTGCGCAAGCATCTGCAGCGGTCGCACGGCATAGATCAATCCTCGATACCACCGATACAGGATGCCATTCACGGGTCCGACGGGTTCCGCAAAGGGCAGCGCGCCGCGGCGAATCGTTTCCTCGAGCGCCCGCGCCGCATCGGATTCGCCCTCCTGGTTATGCGCCACTTCGGTGATCATGGACTCGGTCGGCTGGCCTTTCTCCTGCAGTGGCGCCATGTTGACCGAGATGCTGCCCGGGCGCTCACGGCCGAAGAAGAATCGCAGCTGCTTCAGTCCGAGGGCGATGATGGCGACACCGCATGTCAGAAGGAACACGCCGCTCATGAGCGGCAGGACCGCGGAGCCTTGCGCGCGTGCCAGGAAGTCGTGCCGTACGACGAACAGGAGAATGACGCCCGCGACGACGAAGACGCCTCCGGTCGAGAAAAGCAGCCTGTTTTCTATCGTATATGGATTCGGCAGCTCGAGTGTCTGGCTGCCCGAGCGATACTCGTATGTCATGGATCCTCCCGCTAAAATACTATGGTGGTGTGGATTATCGCCGCGTCTCCGTGCATCAGAGGGTTGGTACCTTCGCCGGCTTGATGACCCTTTTGTAGTCGCCAACCACCGCCGCATGCATTTGTCTCATGGCTTCCTCATTGGAAAGCTCCGTGTCGGCCAGGTTATACAAGGTCACGGTAACCCAGGCTGCTCGGGAATCGTCTCCGACCAGTGGAGCAAAAGTCGCTTTGACGCATGCATATTCGGGTGGAGCAGAGCCGGGGCTATAGGGACTGTAATTATCAAAATTGACCACAGGATTGGCAGTCGGACAATCTCCCGTCGACTTGGATTTGATCAGGGCGTGCTCCCCGAAGATCCAGGTCCTATCGCCATTGGAAGCGCTTGATTCGGGACCGTATTTCTTGTTCAGGGCGGCCATGAGTTGCGACATTTTTGGAGCATGAGTCTGGTCGAAATTGAGTTTTCGAACCACGCCGATCACGATATTGCTTATTGTCGGGTTTCCAAAGATGACTTGGATGCTGTCGGATTGACCTTTGTTCCGATCGTCCAGTTCGGATACGAAAGGCTGCGAGCTGAGAAAGACACTATCCTTGTAACTCAAGGACAATTTTTTTGATGAGGAGATTGGTCGCGATTTGTAATGCGCGACCAATATGCGTTTTGCAGCTTTCAGGCTCATGCCTGGTTTGACGCCGAGGATGTCGAGAGAAACGCCGGGATATGTCAATGCAACGGGTGCGGCTGTTCTCTTGACGTAGTGCGCCATGTAGGTGGCGCCACTGTTCTGCATGATAATCTTGTCCGCGAATGATGGCGGACCGACGGGAGTCCTCGTCATGCTGTTGGTGGTGCTGAATGTGTAATTGCCCATGAATGTGCCGAAAATGTTTATGGTCGCCTCGCCCCCGGACGGCAGCTGATCCCCTGGTGCGGCTACCGTCAGATGCACGCGAAGCGATCCCTCGGGCCGGTCCCATGCCCAATAGCTCGACGTGGTCGCATTGGATAATTTCCAGCCGGTGGTCAGGCCCCCGATGTCCAGTTTGAAGCTCTTGATTTTATAGTCCGGGGGGCCGGCGGAAATCACCCACCCTGTGTACGACCTGTTCTTGAAACCGGACAGACGTAATTTCAGTTCGCCCGAGAACGTATACTTGTAATAGTTGTAAAAAGCACCCTTCAGGGCGACTTCGGTATTCGGACCTGCTTTTGTTTGAGTTGTTTGAGTTTCGGTCGATTGGGGTTTCCGCTCGTCTTTCGGCGGGCTATTCGTAGAGCTATTGGTGCTTTTCGGTGCATTGACCGTGCCCGTGCCGGCATGCTCGACTTTCTGTTCCGCTTTGTGGACGACGCTTTTTACGACCTTTTGCCACCATGGAGTGGCATTTTGTGCGTTGGCAATGGCGGGGGCGAATGAAAATGCGACCAACGCGAGAAATACGGCGTGCTCCGCAATGGTATGTTTCGTAATCATGGTGAATTATCCTGATGCGCCTGCGACACGACGGGCTTTCGTGAGATCTGCAATTCTGCGCTCAATGATTCTTGCGGCTCGAGCTGGGCAAGCTCGAGTTCTCCAGGGCCGACATCGGCAAATGCATGATGCGGGCGGCCCGAATCGCCTGCACGGATCGCAACGCGGCTGACGAGGGCACGCCGACGAGCGGGCTGCGCTCTGTGCGGGTTGCGTTGCCGTCAAGCACGATCGGTGGCTGTGTACTCGCTGTATGCGGCTTCCACAACTGAGATGTTCCTCGTGCTGAACCACCACATCCACACCCCGGCAAGCACCGCCGGAATTCCCAGGATCGCCATGATTATGGAGAGAGTCATGAGTACGCCCAGGACCGTCAGACCGATGCCGGCGATTTTCAGGCTTTTGTTCGGCGCTATCAGGGTCTGCTTTTTCATGAGCAGTATGTCGGGGTCGCGCGTTCCGGCGGCCTTGAAAAATCCGGTCACACTCTGCTTGTCCATCTTTCTGAAACTGCCGAAACCTTCGATATTTTTGATCCCCATTGTCTTCTCTCCTGGTCAGGTTTGTGGTGAGGGGAGCTCTTGGATGTTGCTCCCGTTGATGATGAATCCGCGGCGTGGCCACATCACGGTGCAGATCGGCCGGTGGTGGGAATGCTCGCAGCGGAATCGTCCGACGACGATCCGTCCGCCGGAGCGGAGCTTCAGGGCGGTCGGTGCCGGAGCCGGGGTGTAAATGTAGAGTCCGTCTTGTGGCTCCAGGCATTCGCGAACGTCTGCCCGCGGTTGATTGGAGACGTGGAGGCTGAAGCAGCGGTACACCCTGTGGCCGAAAAGTCGCGCCGGGCTCGACAGGGTGAAATGCGCGGTCATGGTCGTGCGCTTGCCGCTGGCGCAGTTCGGCGTGCAGTTACTTGCGCTCCAAAGGCCGACCGCGCGGGCGACGGACGATCCCCAGTCGCTCCACCGTAAATCGGTCAACGCCACCGAGCCGTCCTCGGTCAAGTAAATCGTTCGCGGGCGGACGAGAAGCGGGTTTCTTTGGTAAGGACTGTTCACGGCGCTGCCGATGTCACCGTAGAAGAAGACCCGGCCCGCGACGGATTGCAGGCGAGGGGATGCAGCCGCAGCGGTGCCGGTCCCGCAGGTGACCACGATCGCGAGGACGGGCACCGCGTAGCGAAAGGAGATCATTCGTATTGCCGATTGGGGCGCCCGGCGCGCACGATTCGCCCGCGATCCGGTGCGTTTCCTGTCCGTCGGGCCGGCAACCGTGTTCAATGATGCTTGCAGTTCTGATGCAGCCACACGACCAGCTTGTCGTTTGCGACGGTGAAGGAATTCTGGGCCAGCGCGGCCTCGTCGCCTGTCTTCGCCCACTCTCTGTAGGCGGAGGCCTCGGCTTTCATGGCCGACTCGAGTCCCGGGGGCGCCCGCTGGGCCAGGAGCTGAATGTCCCGCGCGGCTTTCCGGATTCCGGGCCGAGTCGGCTGGTCCTGCAGACCGGCGAATGCAACCATCGCGCGGTCGATGCCTGCGCAGAATGCGGCGGTGCTCGAGGCATGGGTGCCGCAGGCGCTCAGGGCGAGCATGGGAGCGATGAGGATTCCGGCAGGATGGAAGCGCATGTCACACCTCCTTAAAGGCGCTCTCTGCGTTCGGGGCGGCGGGATGACGGCCGGCGTCGCCGCGTGCGGCCCGCATGGGTGCCACCGGAGGCAATGGACATCACGGCTGGATCGAGTCTGCGCGGCGCACGTCCGCCGCTCTGCGGGGCGGAATCGTTCCGTGGCGGAGCTCTTTGCGGGGCAGGGGCGGGCGGGCGGTGCGCTCGGCCTCTTCGGCCCGTGAACGGCGCGCTCTCGCGGCACGGGACCGATTGCACCGGTCCGGATCGGCTGTTCATCTTGTGCGTCTCGTGGCAGCGGGTGACAATCCGGTGGCTTTCAGCGGCGCCAGCGGTATCCCGAGGGACCCCCATTGCGCGCCGGCTGGGAAGTCTCGCCAGGGCGAGTGTGGTTTGTCCTCATCGCGCACTCACCAATATCTAATGTCCCGGAATCCTCACAAAAACATAAAGTTACAGGGTGGGGAGGGCGGTCCGGGTGGACGCTGAGCCGCATTCGCCGCGCGCCGCCCAGTACCGCTACCGATTCGGTACCGCCGAGTTCGACGAGGCGTGTCTAGAGCTTCGCGTCGAGGGCCGAACGGTCGAGATCCAGCGTCGCCCTCTGGAAGTCCTCGCCGTCCTGCTGCGGCACGCCGGCGAGGTGGTTACGCGCGAAGAGCTGCAGGAAGCCGTCTGGAATAATCGCGTCACGGTCGACAACGTGGTCGACACGGCGCTCACCAAACTGCGGGGGGGCCTGGGGACGGACAATGCCGCCCTGATCCGCACGCAACCGCGGGTTGGCTTCCGCCTGGTCGGCCCCGTCGAGCGGGTGGTGGTCGGCCGTCATTTCCCGGGCACGCTGACGCTCGAAGCGGGGATGCCGGTCCCGCGCCGGGAGAACTTCTTCCTGGTGCATCGACTGGGCGCCCCGACGCGCCACGACGTCTGGCTCGCCCGGCATGCCAAGACGCACGAGTTCCGCGTGTACAAGTTCTGTGCCGACGGCGAGGGACTGGCGGGACTGAAGCGGGAGGCTACGCTGAGCCGTGTGTTGCGCGAGAGTCTCGGGGAGCGTGAGGATTTCGTTCGCATCCTCGATTGGAATTTCGAGGAGCCGCCTTTCTTCCTGGAATGCGAGTATGCGGGAGAGAGCCTGCTCGAATGGGCGGCGGGGCAGCTCGGGAACGCCTCGCTCGAGGAGCGCCTCGCCTTGTTCATCCAGGCCGTTGACGCCATCGCCGCGGCACACAGTGTCGGCGTGCTCCACAAGGATTTGAAACCGGCGAACCTGCTTGTCACACGGGGAGCGGAAGCGCTGCGGTTGCGGGTCACGGATTTTGGCAGCGCGCGGCTGCTCGAGCCGGAACGCCTGGCGGCGCTCGGCATCACGCAGCTCGGAATGACCCTTGCGCAGGCGGTGGTCACCGATCCAGGCGCGGCCACTTTGTTGTACCTCGCTCCGGAGACGATCTGCGGTGGTACGGCCACCGTGAAGAGCGACGTATACGCCCTGGGGATTCTGTTGTATCAGCTCGTGGTCGGGAACCTGCGCACACCCCTGGTGCCCGGATGGGAGCGCAACGTGTCCGATGAGATTCTGCGCGAGGATATCGCCGCGGCCACCGACGGCGATCCGGCGGTGCGCCTGGGAAGCGCCGCAGAGTTCGCGGAGCGGCTGCGCCGCCTCAATGAGAGACGAAACGAGCGCTCGCGCCAGCGCGCCATCGAGCGGCAGATGCGCACGGACCGCGAAGCGCTGCGCCAGGCCCATGCGCGCCGGCCCTGGCTGATCGCGACGATTACCGTCCTTTGCCTCGGACTGCTCGGAGTGCTCGTGCTTTACGGACGGGTGCGCGTGGCGCAACGCCTGCTTTCCAGGCAGTATGCCGTGGCCAGAGCGCTCAATAACTTTCTGACGAATGACTTCATAGCCGACGCGAATCCCAACCTGACGGGACGTACCGATGTCACCGTCGTCCATGCGACGCGCGAAGCCGCATCGAAAATCGACACCGTGTTCAAGGATGCGGGTCCGGAGGTTCGCGGGGGCTTGCACGAGGCGATGCAGAAGGCTTTTGCCGGCCTCAGTGACTTTCCTGCGTCGATTGCGGAAGGCCGGCGTGCGCTGGCGGCGTTCGAGACCGCGCATCCTCCCGATTGGAGGCGCATCGCCGAAGTGCGCATCAGGCTTGCGCTGATAATGGCCAAATCCTCGAAGCTCGCGGCGGCCGCCGCGCAACTGCATGCCGCGGACAAAGCCATCAATGCTGCGCAACCGCCGGATCCGGCCCTGCGGGCCCAGTATTGGTGGGCGCATGCGTCGGTCGATTTTTACCGGCTTGCGCTGCCAACGGCGCTCAAGGACTACGAACGGGCCTGGGCGCTCGCGCAGCGCGCGTCCCGGCTGCCCCCGGGCGTGCGCAATGAGATTCAGTACTCATACGCCGACATCCTGCGCACATCCGGGGATTTCGCCGCGGCGGAGCGGCAGGCCCGCAGCCTGCTCGTTCGCGAGCGAGCTCAGTTGGGCGCGAGCCATCCCCAAACGTGCTTCACGGCAGCGCTGCTGGCGAGCATCCTTGGCTATCGAAACCATGAGCGGGACGGACTCGGCATGGCCAGGCAGGCGGGCGCATGTCTGCAGAAATCGCTGGGACCGGCGAATATCCGCACCATTTCCGCGTACCAGGTGATGGCTGATCTGCAGTTCCAGAGTGGCCTGTATGTCGGCGCGGCGGAGACGTACACCAAGGTGGCGGCCATGTCCGCCCGGGTCGTCGGACCACAGGCGCTGCGTACCCTGTCCGCACGGGAGAATGCCGGGGTCGCTCGGCAACACGCGGGACAGACGAGACAGGCAGACGCCGCTCTCACGGCCACATTGGCCGTGGCCCGCACGGGGCTCGGCTGGACTCACCCCACTACCGAAGATCTGCGCTATCACCTTGCCGACTGCCGGCTGGATGAGCATCGTACGACCGGTGTCGCCAGAATGCTGAGCGGCCTTTCCTCCTCGGTGCTGAACGAAGGGGAGATCGAGGCGGACTGGGCCGCGCGGCTCGCATACCAGGAGGGCCGGCTCCAGTTGTATACCGGGCATGCGCGACGCGCGATTTCACTGTTACGGACCGCGGCGAAGGAGATTGCGGAAAAAGATCCCGCGGGCCCGATCAGTGTCACCGGGATAGACAATCTGATTCACGTCGCCTTCGTGGCCGGGAGTGCTGCGCGCACGATCCCGGCGCAAGCGGACCATTGAGACGCGTCTGCGGGACCGAGGCTGCCGCCCTTGCCGCTGGTGGCGTTCGTCCAGTCTCAGGCGGTGGCCGGACTCCGGTGGCCGCGCTGCCGCAATCGCTGTGCGCGGGGAGGATTGCCGACAGCGGCAGTCTCGGGAACATCCATTGCGGGCCACCTGCGGTAATGTGCCGCGGCGGGACTGGCAGGCACATTCGGTAATTGTCCGGCGGGCCCCGCACGTGTAAACTTGCGCGCCCTGCCCGGTGGGGCGGCGGCCTGGGTCCGCCGTCCGAGACTGCCGCGCCGGCCGCGTCCCCGTCGTCTAGAGGCCCAGGACACCGCCCTTTCACGGCGGTAACACGGGTTCGAATCCCGTCGGGGACGCCAATCCGACATGAATCTGGGCACCTGAGCCTCGACCGGTTCGCCAGCAACCGCAGCAGCAAGCCTCGCGTGGTTGCCCGAAATCGTCGCCATGCCTCCGTGCACGACCACATGGTCTACGAGGGCATGCAGGTAATCGCGCGCGAATCGCGACGTTGAGTCCCTCTGCTTCCCGCGAATGAGCCGGCTGAACGCCGCCAGTTGACCAGGACGGACCCGATCAAGCGGCAGCTGCTGACGCCGCCGTATCCCGGCTATCTCGACCAGCACCGATTCACGTGCCGCCTTAGCCTGCTGCACCCGCTGCTGAAGGGTTTCGTCTAGCGGCAAGACCCCAGACTCGACGCCCGCATAGAGCCGCTGGAGTGCCTCATCGCGGCGCTGCAGCTCGGCCCGCAGCCGCTCAACACTTTGCCGATCAGAGGCGGACCGTGACCGCAAGTCGCGACGGGCTTCCGTCCATATCGCCTGAAGCCTGGCCGGGGTGAAGACCTTGCGCTCGAGCGCCGAGAGCACAAGCCCTTCGAGAACGGGAACCGCAACGTTCCGGCTCGCACAGGCCGCGTTGCCCTTACTAATACGCTGTACGCACTTGTAGTAGCGATAGCGGCCGCTTTTCCCGGTAACCAAGGTCATCGCAGCGCCACACTGGCCGCATCGTAGGATGCCAGTCAGCAGGGCAGGCGAGGTCAAGCGGCGCGGCGCCAGGGCGGACGGCCTCCGGCCCTCGCGCCGTTGGCGCACGCGCTCGAACGTCTCCGCGTCGATGATCGGATCGACCTTGACCGCAATCCATTCGGAGGGCGGGCGCGTCTTGCGAGCCTTCGAATCGCAGACGTTATAGTTTAGCTCCCCACGATAAACGCCCGCGCTGAGCACGTGGTGGACTTTCTGAATGCGCCACGGGCGACCGCGCATCAATTGACCTCGGCCATTCAGATGCTTGACGATCTCCTTGATCCCCATGCGACGACCTTCGTAACCGCGAAGGTAGAGCGCGTAGATTGCTCGAACAACGGAAGCTTCGGCCTCGTCAACTGCAAGCCGTTTCTTACGCCTGCCCCGATTCCCAAGCACCTCAGTCTCAACGGTCCGGTAACCGAAAGGTGGACGTGATCCATTGAAGAACCCACGTCTAGCGTTTTCCCTCATCGCCCGCGAGGTGTGCTTGGAGTTCTCCTGGCTCTGATATTCGTCGAACGCGGAGAAAACACGGCGCGCCAATATCCCTGAAGGGTCCTCAGTTGTCTGCTGAGTGACCGAAATCACTTTAACACCGAGCTTGACAAGTCTGCGCTCGTAAACGCCAAACTGGATCACATCGCGAAAGAAGCGCGACAAACTGTGAATAATGATGGCCTCGAAAGGCGAGGGCGTGACGGTAGCGTCGGCAATCATCCTCTGAAATACAGCACGCCGGTCATCGGTAGCCGACGCGCCAGGCTCGACGTACTCGCTAGCAACCAGTAAGCCCTGGTTCGCACACCACTCGCGCATATGCCGCAACTAATCCGGGATCGAAAGGTCCTGTTCTGCTTGGCGCACCGTGGACACCCGCGCGTAGAGGGCAACGGCCATACGTCAATCCTCTT
>OBLK01000303.1_pt1 | contig 13088 bp, 5 predicted proteins | sample 1518871 | NCBI WGS metagenome assembly OBLK01 (sample SAMEA2464837, study PRJEB22497) | soil metagenome | biome: Grassland; feature: Farmland; material: Clay | place: Australia | collected 2013-02-01 | depth 0.8 m
GTCGCCTACACCCTGCCGAGCAGTTGGAACAACGGCTTCGTCGCCGACGTGCGGATCACCAACAACGCGAGCGCCGCGATCAACGGCTGGACGCTGGCCTGGTCGTTCACCGGTGACCAGCGGATCACGAATCACTGGAGCTCGTCGATCGTCCAGAACGGGCCGAACGTCAGCGCCACCAATGCGCCGTGGAACCAGACCATAAGCCCCGGCGGATCGGTTTCGTTCGGGTTCCAGGCGGCGTTCAGCAATGCCAATCCGCGACCGGGCGTGTTCACGTTGAACGGCACGGTCTGCGGAATTTCAACGGCCAGCCTGTTCGACCGGCTTACGACGTTCTTCCAAACGGTCACGCACCTACATCACCACGGCGGCTGAGTTGCTCGCTCGCGCGAGGACCCGATCCCGACCGGCCGGGTTCTCGCGCGAAATTGGTCTTGAACCCAGCGCACTCCGCGTGCAAGCGTGGATGCGTGACCAAGACCCACGCTTGTCGAATCAGAACCCACTTGCGATCGCCGTCAACGAGCGGGCCGATCGTTGATCACTCGTAGGCTCGGGCGATCAGGTCTGCAGGTGAGCGTGCTCGGCCTGGGCTGCTGGCCGATCGGAGCGGCCTGGGCGGCCGGCGACCAACCGCTCGGCTACACCAGCGTCGACGACACCACGTCGCTTCGGGCGCTGCATCGAGGGATCGAAATCGGTGTGACCCTGCTGGACACCGCGGACGTGTACGGAGCCGGCCACAGCGAACGGCTGGTCGGCAAGGCGGTCGCCGACCATCCGGACGTGCTGGTCGCCACGAAGTTCGGCTACGTCTTCGACGAGTCGACCCGTCAGCTCACCGGCGAGGACACCTCGCCGGAGTACGTGCGCCGCGCGCTGCACGCGTCGCTTCGCCGGCTCGGCCGTGAGCGCGTCGACCTGTACCAGCTGCACCTGTCCGACGTCGACGACCGGCGGGCGGCCGACATCATCGCGACCCTGGAGGACCTGGTGGCCGAGGGCCTCGTCGCGTGGTACGGGATCAGCGCCGACGACGCGGGCCCGGCCGAGGCCTTCGCCGCCGGTCCGCACTGCACGGCCGTCCAGTTCGAGCTGAACGTGTTCGGCGGCAGCGAGGCGGTGCTGGCCGTGTGTGACCGGCACGACCTCGCCGCGCTGTGCCGCTCCCCGCTGGCCATGGGGCTGCTGGGTGGCCGGTACGGTGCCGGAACCAGGCTGCCGGCCGACGACGTGCGCGGCCGGCCGCCCAGCTGGCTCGAGTGGTTCTCCGACGGCGGACCGAACCCGGCCTTCCTCTCGCGCCTGGAACTGGTCCGGGAGGCGCTCACCACCGGTGGGCGCACCCTCGCCCAGGGCGCGCTCGGGTGGGTGTGGGCGCACCACGAGCGGACCATCCCCCTGCCCGGCTTCCGCACGCCGGGTCAGGTGGAGGAGAACGTCGCCGCTGCCGATCACGGCCCGCTCGACCGGGGCACCTACACCGTGATCGAACGCGCGCTGGGTCGTCCGGCTTAGCGGGCCGCAATGGCGGCGGCCCCGGCGAGCGCTCGACGCTGCGACCGGGGCCGCCCGCCGATCGCTCACCCGAGGCTGCACGCGGTGCCGTTCAGGGTGAAGGCCGCCGGCGGCGGGTTCGTGCCGGTGTGCGAGCCGTTGAACCCGATCGTGGTCGAGGTGCCGGGGTTGAGCACCCGGTTCCAGTCCAGGTTGGTCGCGGCGACGTTGGCGCTGCCGGCGGGCTGGGACCAGGTCGCGCTCCAACCCTCGGTGACCCGCTGCCCAGCGGTGAAGGCGAATCGCAGGGTCCAGCCGTTGACCGCGGACGCTGCCGTGTTGGTGATCGTCACCGAGGCGGTGAACCCGTTCGCCCCACCCCAGTTGCTGGCCTGGTAGTTCACCCGGCACACACCACCACCGCCGCCCTGTTGTGTGGTGAACGTGCCAACGGCCGACGGCGCCGACACGTTGCCGGCCGCGTCCCTGGCGCGCACGTACACCTGGTACTGGGTGCTGGCGGTCAGCGCGGTCAGCGCCGCCGAGTTCGACGGCGACTGCGCCAGCAGCGGGTCCGTCGTGCCCAGCTCCCGGTACACGTCGTACCCGGCGACACCGACGTTGTCGGTCGACGCGGTCCAGGTCAGCTGCGCGCTCGACGACGTGACGTTGCTGGCGACGGGTTGGCCCGGCTGCGAGGGCGGCGTGGTGTCCGGCGGTGGCGGCGAACCGCCGGCGAGCGCGTCGTGCACGGCGGTGTAGGCGGGCTTGGGGTTGTAGTCCTCGTCGTAGGGCAGCGCGGCGCCCTGGCCGGGGAAGGTGCCTGGCACCCACGAGTACCGGTCGGTCAGGCCCCACACCGTGACGCCGACGCACCGCGGCACGGCCAGGCAGGCGGTGAGGACGTTGCGGTAGTACGTCGCCTGGGTGGCCAGCTTGGTCGCGTCCACCGGCAGCTGCATCCGCACGTCCAGCTCGGTGATCTTGACGTCGACGCCGAGCGCGGCGAACCGCTCGAGGTTCTGCCGCAGGTCGTTGGGGAAGCCGTACTGGATCGCCAGGTGGCCCTGGAACCCGACGCCGTCGATCGGCACGCCCTGCGCGCGCAGGTCGCGCACCAGGGTGTACATCGCGTTGCTCTTGGCGTTCTGGCCCTCGACGTTGTAGTCGTTGAGGTACAGCTTCGCGGTCGGGTCGGCCGCCCGCGCGGCCCGGAACGCCTCGGCGATGTAGCCGGACCCGAGGCGCTGCAGCCAGAACGAGTTGCGCAGCGTGCCGTCCTCGTTGAAGGCCTCGTTGACCACGTCCCAACTGGGGATCTGCCCTGCGTAGCGGCCGACGACCCGGCTGATGTGGTTCTGCATCGCGGCCCGCATGGCCGTGACGTCGAGGCCCTGCACCCAGCCGGGCGTCTGGCTGTGCCAGACCAGCGTGTGACCGTGCACGGTCTGCCCGTTGGCCTGCGCGAAGGCCACCACCTGGTCGGCGCCGCCGAAGTTGAACTGGCCCTGGTTGGGCTCCGTGGCGTCCCACTTCATCGCGTTCTCGGCCGTGAGCTGGTTGAACTCGCGGGCGACGGCTGTGCGGTACGGCGCCTCGTTGGCCAGCGGGCCGGTCGCCACCGCGGTACCGATCACCACCCCTCTCGCCGTCGCGTGGTCGCGAAGCGGTTGCGACGCCTGCGCCGGCGGCGCCTGCGCCACCACGCTCGTCAGGGCGGCGAGCAGCACCGCGAGCGTCGTGGCCTGGAGTCTTCGGCCCATCACGGAGCCTCCTTACGTGCAGCGGGTGGCGTTGAGGGTGAAGGCGTTGGGTGGTGGGTTGGACGTTGTCCAGGTGCCGTTGAAGCCGAGGTCGACGGAGCCGCCAGGGGCGATCGTGGCGTTGTAGGACAGGTTGGCGGCGTTCACGTCCGGGCTGCCCGGAGCCTGTGCCCAGGTGGCGTTCCAGCCGCTGGCGACGCGCTGTCCGGCGGTGAAGGCGAACCGCAGGGTCCAGCCCTCGACCGGCACCGAACCGGTGTTGGTGATCACCAGGTTGGCGGTGAACCCGCCCTGCCACTGGTTCACGCCGTAGCTCACCCGGCAGCTGCCACCAGGAGACGTCGTGGTGGTCGTCGTCGTGGTCGTCGTGGTGGTGGTCGTCGAGGTGGGGCCGGGGTCGCCGGAGGTGCGGTCGGCGTAGAGGATGCCGCGGCCGTTCGTGCCCAGGTAGACACGGCCGTAGACGCGCGGATCCCCGGTCAGCGCCTCGCCCATGTTGCCGTACTGGTGTGCGTCGTCGTTGACCCGGACCCAGGTGGCGCCGGTGTCGTCGGAGCGGAAGACTCCGCTGACGCCGCCGGCCGTGGCGACCGCGAACAGCGCCGGATACGACGCCCCCGGCGCGGCTCGGCCGAACCCGACGTTGCGCGCCGAGGCGACGGAGGCGATCCGGCTGAACGATGCCCCCGAGTTGGTCGAGCGGAACAGCCCGCCCTCGCCCGCAAGCCAGAGGTCGCCCTCGCGGCCGGCGACCGCCTTGAACTTCGCCGACGCCGGCAGCCCGGACGCGGCGGTCGCGGTGAACGAGGCGCCGCCATTTGTACTGACGTAGAACCGGCCACCGGCGAAGCCGTAGAACTTCGACGGGTTGACCCGGTCGGACTCGACGTTCGCGTCGGTCGGGATGCCGCTCGACACCGCCCACGACGAGCCGAAGCCGGCCGAGTAGTGCACCGGCAGGCCACGCGGCGCCCACACGAACCGGCTGCCGTTGGCGGCCGCGGCCACCGTGCCACCCTCGTTGACCCCGCCGGGTTCGGTGCCCTGGAACCAGTTCGCGCCGCCGTCGGTGGAGAACGCCACGTGGCTGTCGCCTGGGCGGTCGGCGTCGGTGAAGTTGCCCGCGCGCACCAGCACCGCCGGGTTGAGCTCGGCGAAGTCCAGGCTCGTCGTCGACGTGAACCCGGGCGAGGTGAACATCATCGGCGGCACGGCGTCGAGGTTGGTGTGCCGGAAGCCGCCGATGTCGCCGAGCCCGGAGACCAGCGGCGCTCCGCTCGGCGGGCTCACCAGGTCGAGGACCGCGGTCTCCTCGAGACCGGCGGCGACCGGCCTGATCGTGAACTGGGCGCCGCGGTCCCAGGCGGTGAGGTCCGTGGTGCCGTAGATCGTGGCGCCGGTGCCGTACATCATCCGGTCGGAGCTGAACGGGTCGATCTCCAGCGACTCGGTCATCCAGCCGAGCTTCGGCGTCACCTCGGGCGGCGCCGGGTTGCCGCCGAAGGCCAACCACGGCGCGGCGGTGATGTCCATCCGGTACCGGAACGTCCGGTTCGGGTAGGACGACCAGTCCCAGACCCGAGTCCACGACGCCCCGCCGTTGGTGCTGCGGAAGAAGATGACGTCGGGCCACCACGAGATCTGGGTCGCGACCATGATGGTGTTGGGGTTCTGGCGGTCGATCGTCAGGCCGCTGTAGCCGAAGTAGTCGTCGGCGCTCGAGGACGGGATCGGGCTGATCTGGGTCCAGGCGCCGGTCGTGATCGAGTACTTCCAGACGTCGCCCTTGCCGCCGTCGTACGGTCCGCCGGTGTCGCTGGTCGCCAGGTACAGCACGCGGTTGACGTGGTCGAGCACGCCCTTGTGGGCCAGGTAGCCGGTCGGCTGGCCGCCGATGCGCTCCCAACTCGCTCCGCCGTTGGTCGACCGGTAGACGGTGTTGTTCTTGTCGGCGACGCCGACGTAGATGCCCTGCGTCGGGTTGCCCGCCGTGCCGGTCGACTTGTCGAACAACACCCAGGTGACGCCCGGCCGGTGCGACAGGTAGCCGTTGGGATCGTTGGGATCCGCCGCGTAGTTGCCGGCGTTGGGGAAGTTGGCCACCCGCGACCAGGTGGCGCCGAGGTCGGTGCTGCGCCACAGGCCGTTGCCGTCCGGGGCGCCGAAGTAGACGATGCCGTTGCGGTTCGGGTCGACGGCCAGCCGCTCGCCCATGCCGCGGCCGGGCATGTTGCCGCCGAGCTTGAACGGCAGCGGCGCCACCTGCCAGCTGTTGCCGCGGTCGGCCGAGCGCAGGATCGCGCCGTTGTTGGGGTCCCAGCTGTTGGTGTACATACCGGCGGCGGCGTAGACCCGGTTGGTCTGCACCGGGTCGGTGGCCAGGCTGTGCACGCCGCCCCAGCCCCAGTTGCTCCAGCCGACCCAGTCCAGCAGCGGTGTCCACCGCCGCGTGGTCTCGTCCCAGCGGTAGGCGCCGCCGATGTCGGTCCTGGCGTAGATCAGGTTGCGTTCGGTCGGGTTGAACACGATCCCCGGCACGAAGCCGCCCCCGCCGATCTGCACGGTTCGCCAGGTGTAGGTGTCCTGGACCTGGAGCGGTGCGCCGCTCGACACGCCGTTGCCGGCCAGCACCACGCCGCCGGACGCCACCAGGACGGCCACCGCCGCCGTAACCAACGCCAGCCTGCCGCGCACGTTGACCTCCTGAAGTCCGGACCGTCGAAGAGCGGGGAGGGAGGCGCCTATCCGGTGGTGCAGGCGGCGCCGTTGAGCGTGAAGGCGGTGGGCGCAGGGTTGGTGCCGGTGTGCGAGCCGTTGAACCCGATCCCGACCGACGTCCCCGGACTGAGCACCCGGTTCCAGTCCAGGTTCACCGCCGACACCTCGGCGCTGCCGGAAGGCTGCGCCCAGGTGGCCGACCAGCCCTGGGTGAGGCGCTGACCGGCGGTGAACGCGAACCGCAGGGTCCAGCCGTTGATCGCGGCCGAGCCGGTGTTGGCGATCGTCACCGAGGCGGTGAACCCGTTCGCCCCGCCCCAGTTGCTCGCCTGGTAGGTCACCCGGCAGGTGCCGGGGCCACCGCCGGGCAGCGTGGTGAACGTGCCGACGGGCGACGCCACGGAGACGTTGCCCGCCGCGTCCCGCGCTCGCACGTACACCTGGTACTGCGTGCTCGGCGTCAGCCCGGCCAGCGCCACCGAGTTCGACGGCGGCTGGGCCAGCACGGGATCGGTCGCGCCCTGCTCCCGGTAGACGGTGTAGCCGACGACGCCGACGTTGTCGGTCGAGGCCGCCCACGACAGCTGCGCCGTGGTGGCGGTGACGTTGGACGCGATCGGCGCTCCCGGCTGGGTCGGCGGCGCCGTGTCGGGCGGTCCACCGCCGCCCATCAGCGCCGCCTGGTTGGCCAGCACGGTGGCGTCCGAGGACGGGTAGGTGACCCGGAAGCCGTCGTAGTCCGGGTAGAGCTGCCCGCTGTCCTCGACGCCGGTCAGGATCCAGAAGTTGAACCCGTCGCCGCCTCCGGTGCGCAAGGTGTCCAGCCACTGGTTGTAGACCGACTGCCTGGCGCCCTGGTCGGTGATGCCGAACTCCTCGAGGATCATCGGCTTGCCCAGCGTCGCGCCGATCTCGTTGTGCCGCTGGATCCAGGTGGTGCCCCAGGCGTTGCTCTGGCCCCAGTGCGTCGGGTACAGATGGAAGGTCCCGAAGTCCACATTGGACAGTGCGGTCAGCCGCTGGTTGTCCACCCCGTCGGTGATGTTGCACGGCCAGGAGCCCGACCCGCAGCCGCCGCCGTTGAAGAAGCCCTCGTCGCCCACCGACACCATGTGGTTGGCGTCGATCGACTTGAGGTAGGTGGACATCTCGCCGGCCCAGGAGACGATCGTGTCGGCCGTGCAGGTGCCCGAGGTCGGCAGTGAGGCGTTGATGCAGCGTGGCTCGTTGGCCAGCTCCCACGACAAGATCGCCGGATCGTCCCGGTAGCGCACCCCCGTGATGCTGTTCACCCGGTTGACCAGCGTCGCGGCCCAGTCCTTGTAGTCCTGCCTGATCCTGGCGTCGGTGTAGAACTGGTCGTGGTACGGCAGCCCGTACCAGGTGACGTACTGGTCCATGCCGCCGAAATCACGCCAGTTGTTGGTCAGCGGCAGGATCAGCTTGATGCCGAGCTGGTTGGCCCTGGCCAGCATGTAGTCGAGCTTGACGAGGCCGTTGGCGCCGGTGTTGTAGACCGGGCCGCCGGTGGCGTTGCTCCAGCGCTGCATCCACAGGTCGTTGCCCTGCGAGCAACCGCCGGCCGAGTTCGGCCGGTCGCCGCCACACTCCAGGAACGTCCACGCGCGGATCACCCGCAGCCCCATGGCCGCGGCGTCGCCGAACACGTCGTCGACCATGAGCTGGGACTTGTAGTGCAGGTAGTAGTTGTTCGTGCCGCCGAACCGGAACGGCTGCCCGCCGAGGTCGAACGCGGCGCCGTTGCGGGTCACGAACACCGGCCCGGCCTGCGCCGCCGGCGGTGCGGTGAACCCGACGACCCCGACCGACGCCAGCACCAGGGCGGTCACGGCGACCAGAAGCTGTCTCATGGGTCCGCTCCTCACGAGGCGGTGCACGGCTGGCCGTTGAGGGTGAAGGCGCTCGGCCTGGCGTTCGGGCCGCTGTAGGTGGCGTTGAAGCCGATCGACGTCGCGGCGCCCGGCGCGAGGCTGCGGTTCCAGTCCAGGTTCTGCGCGGTGACCGCGGCCCCGCTCTGGGCCCAGACGGCGCTCCAGCCCGGGAGCGTGATGCGCTGGTTGCCGGGGAACGTGAACGCGAGCGTCCAGCCGTTGATCGTGGTCGTGCCGGTGTTGGTGACGGTCACCGCTGCGGTGAACCCGACACCCCAGTCGTTCTGGATCACGTAGCCGACCCGGCACGAACCGCCCCCGCCACCAGGGGCCGTGCGTACCGTGCCAGGGTCACCGGGCGCCGAGCGGTTCCCGGCCGCGTCGCGGGCGATCGCGTAGAAGGTGTAGGCGGTGTCCGCGGCCAGCCCGCCGACGGTCAGCGAGTTCGACGGCGGCGAGCCGACCAGCACGTCGGTGGCGCCGGCCTCGCGGTAGACCTCGTAGCCGGTCACCGCGACGTTGTCGGTCGAGGCCGCCCAGGTCAGCGACACCGACGAGGACGTGACACTCGCCGCGGACGGCGCCCCCGGCCGCGACGGCGGGGTGGTGTCGTCGCCCGGCGGCGGGCCGTCGCCAGGCGCCTGGCCCCAGATCAGCGTCGAGCCGGCGTACAGCGTCATGTTCTGCACGGTCACCGGCGGCGCCCCGGGCGTGCGCGCGACGTCGGCGTAGGACCAGTCGTTGGTCGGGTCCCACGAGCCCGAGCTGGCGATCCGGAACTGGATCTCCCTGCGGTGCTCGGACTGGCCGGCCGGGGCGATCGACGTGCCGGCGCAGTTGATCGTCAGGTAGTAGACGCTGCCGGAGAGCTGTGTCGGCCCGGCCGGCGCGGAGCACTGGTTGTAGGCCGACGAGAGCGTCAGCTGGCCAGGCGTGGTGGCGCCGTCGAGGGTGAAGTAGTACCGGAACGACCCGTTGGCGAGCGTTCGCGCCGGCCACGCCGAGCGGTTGACGACAAGCGTCTTGATCTCGGTGTAGTTGGTGCCGGCCGAGTTGACCGACGCCTGCAGGAAGATCTCCGGCCCGTCCGGCGTCTCGGCCACCGGGAAGTTGGCCAGCGGGGCGCCGCCGAACTCGCGGTACATCCGGGCCAGCGCGCCGGTGAACCCGGCGTTGTAGTCGGTGGCGACCTCGTTCATCACGTAGTCGCTGCGGTTGTCGGTGTACTGGTCGTTGGGCTCGGGCGGCCCGCCGACGAGAGCGCCGTAGAGGATGTGCCGGTTGTTGACCGGCTCGCCGATGTTGTTCGACCACGAGCCGTGGCCGGTGCGGTGGTGCGGGCTGCGCGGCGGGTTGGCCCCGAACCCGATCAGGTACGAGCTGTTGCGCGGGTTCTCGCCGAGCGCGTAGTTGATCTGCCGGACGGCGAAGTCGTGGTAGCGCTGGCGGCGCGTGGCGTCGGTGAGCCAGTCGCTGTAGACGAACGCCGCGAACGCGGTGTTGGCCGCGTACCGCAGCGACCCCCACCGGTCCAGCACCGCCTGCCCGCCGGGCGAGTAGCGCACGCGCTGGCCGTTGAAGCCGACCGTCCAGTAGTCCAGCCAGCGGTTGGCGTCGTCGACGTAGCGCTGGCCGCCGGTGAGCCTGGCGAGCAGGACGTAGGCGCCGTAGGACTTGTCGTCCCAGGCGATCGTCCACTTGTGGCCGCGGAACGAGGTGCCGCTCTCCAGCGGCAGATTGGTGTACTCGGCCTCGGCCTTGGCCAGGTACGACGCCTCGCCCGTCGCCCGGTGCAACCAGATCGCACCCCAGACCAGCTCGTCCTGGTACCCGCTCCACGAGTTGTAGTAGCCGGCGGCGTCGGTGATGCACTCGGAGTACTTGCGCCGCACCGTGTCGGCGAACGTGTACAGCTGGCGGGCGTGCGTGACCAGCGTGTTCGCGTAGGCGGCGTCGGTGGGCCGGAACACGATCGAGGCCGCGGCCAGCGCGGCGGCGGTCTCGCCGGCCAGGTCCGACCCGCCACACGAGGCGTCGATCCGGTAGGCCGGCCGGGCCATCGGCATCACCTCGGCCGGGCCCCACCACGCGTGGTCGGTACCGCCGTTGCCGACCTGGCCGTACAGCACGTTCGCCGACGGGTGCGCCTTGACGAAGTAGTCGGTGGCCCAGCGCAGGTTGTTCAGCAGGTGCGTGAGCTGCCCGGACTGGACGTACGCGTCGCGATACTCCACCGCGCCCCAGGCCAGCATCGTCGTGCTGGCCGCCATCGGGAAGCCGAACTTGACGTGGTCGCCGGCGTCGTACCAGCCACCGGTGAGGTCGACGCCGGCGGCGCCGTCACCCATTCCGGATGGACCACGCCAGCCGACCCGGCTCCACGACGGCTTCGGGCCGGACTGCTGCGCCTCGTAGAACCAGATGGACTTCTGCAGGGCCTCTCCGTAATTGAACACAGCAGCCTGCGCGGGTGGCGGCGAGGCCGGCGCCAGCAGGCTGACCAGCACCGCCGCAACGGCGGCGATCACGATTCGAGCGCGCATTTCACTGTCCTTCTTGGTGGCACTGACCTTTGATGGCACGGCCTTCTGGCGGGAATCTCATTCACAGGAATGGGGCGGGACCCGCCACCGAGAAGGCGGGCCCCGCCATTTAGGGCATCAGGGGAACAGCCGGCCGTAGTCGGCTAGGGCCATCGCTATGTCCGCCTGAGCCCAGAACCGGTGGTACCGGAACGAGGGCACCGAACCGCCGGACAGGTAGCTCTGCACCTGCGCCCAGGCCGGGTCGGAGCGGTACCACGAGCGCAACCCGATGAACGTCGAACTGGAGTTGATCGGATCGCCGTTGGCCATGGTCCCGCTGAACGAGGACGGGACGTAGACCGGATCGTCGAACCGGTTGTAGTCCGAGCGGGTCTCGGCCACCGAGATGCCTCGGCTGTCCTGGTTCGGGGTCGCCCACATGGCGTCGAGCAGGGCCTTGGCCAGGTCACGCGAGGCCGTGTCGCCGGAGCGGGCCGCGTAGTACATCAGCGTCTTGGCCAGCGCGGCCGTCACGCCGACGTCCTGGTTGCGGCTGGTCACGGTGACGTGCAGGCCGGCGTTGGCGCCCGGGCTGGCCGGGTTCCAGGTGTCCGGCTGGCCCGACCAGGACAGCTCGCTGGGCACCTGCCAGGTGCCGGCGGCCGGGTTGGCCGTCGTGTTGGCCCGAGCCCAGGCGACCCACTTGTCCAGCACGGTCCTCGCGGCGGCGTTGCCGGTCACGTTGTACAGCTCGGCCATCCGCTGCATCGACCACACCTGCATGCCGAACCACTGGTTGCTCGGCGGGTCGTGGTACACCGGCCGCCAGTCGTAGAACATGCCGTAGAACGTCGCCGTCCCTGCCGGCGGCGTGGCGTAGCGCCCGGCCCAGCTGTTGGTCGCGCCGCCGGCGATGCCGCCCTCGGCCGACTGCAGCCACCGGTAGAACTCCAGCTGCCGCTGCAGGCTCGTCGACCAGTCCGTCACCGCCGACGGCGACCGCGGCCGCAGCGCCGGGACGTTGGCCAGCACGTACGCGGCCATCGGGTTCTGGTAGCCGAAGTGCGCCGGGCTCGACCCGATGCGCCAGGCCCAGGTGCCGTCGGTCGCCCCGCCCCAGGCGTAGTACCAGGACAGCAGGTAGTGCGAGCTGTCCTTGCCGGTGCCGGCCGGGCAGGTGGTCGGCCCGACGCAGTTGCCGATGCGCTTGAAGTACTTGTCGTACATCGAGTAGCGCAGGTAGTCGCCCATCCTGGCGGCCTTGGCGATCGTGGCGCTCACGTCGGCCGCCCGCCCCTGAGCGGTCGCCCAGGTCTGCGCCCAGTACGCGGCCTGGACGGCGCGGGCGTCGGCGTCCGGCGCGTTGGTGTAGCGCCACTGCCGCGCGTATGTGGAGTCCTGGACGAAAAGCGGCAGGAAGCCGTTGCTGCCGCCGTCGTTGAAGCTCTCCCAGGACGGGTGCGGCACGGTCTCCCACACCGACTCCTGCGGCCCGCGCTGGAACGTGTTGACGTACGCCGGGCTGCCGGTGCCGTCGCCGCGGCGGCCGTAGCCGTAGCGGTTGTCGACGTCGAGCAGCCAGTGCATGCCGTAGATGTCCCTGGTGCCGTACGTGCTCTGCAGTTCGGCCGCGAGCGGGTCCGAGCCCGGCTGCACGTTGGCGTCCAGCGGCGACGGGTACTGGCTGGGCAGGTCGAACTCGGGTGCGTAGGTCGCCGGGTCGGCGGGGTTGTAGCCGGTGTTGCCCGGCTGGTCGGCGGCGGTCGGGACGATGTGCGTCTCCATCGACTGCCACGCCTGGTTGAACCGCGTCCAGTCGCCGGTGACCCGGCCGTACTGGGCCTCGAGCCAGATCCAGTAGCTGTACGCCTCTGAGGTCGTGACGTGGCCGTAGTCGGGCGCCTCGACGATGAGCGTCTCGACCGAGTGGTACGGGATCGGCGGGTTGTGGCTGCTGAAGTAGCCGCTGGCCGGCAGCTTGATCTTGTTGTACAGCTCCAGGAACCGCTGCGTGTAGACCGGCTGGTCGTTGTCGGCCTCGGTCGCGGCGACCGCGGCGCTCGTGTGCCCGGGGGCGCTGGCGGTGAACGTCGCCGTGCCGTTGGCGTTGTCGGCGTCGTCGGCGGCGGCGAGCGTCACCGGCTGCGGCGTGTTCCAGTTCAACGTGGTGAACGTCCTGGTCGCCCCGGACTGCACGGTCAGGTCGGTGTCGCCGCTGGTGCGTGCCGTGGTGACCGTGACGCTCGCGCTCGGCTGGCGGGAGAGCCTGACGTTGAAGCTCGCCGTTGCCGTCTCCGGCACGTTGAGCGCGGCCGGCTCGGCCACCACCGCCGGGCTGATGCTGGCGCGCACCGTGATGTCCACCGGCGCCGAGTTGGTGAACGCGTTGAGGTTGTCGTAGGCCCTGGCGACGAGCACGTGGCTGCCGGCCGGCGCCGTCGTCCAGGTCGCCTGGTACGGGCTGGACGCGTCGGTGCCGACGAGCGTGCTGCCGGCGTAGAACTCGACCCGGCCGACCGTGCCGTCGCTGTCGGCCGCGGTCGCGGCCATCGGGATCGGGCTGCCGGCGTCGAAGCTGGCGCCGCTGGCCGGCTGGGTCAGGCTGACCGTCGGCGGCCGGTTGGCCCCGGTGCACGTCGTGCCGTTGACGGCGAAGCTGGTCGGCCGCGGGTTGCTGCCGGTGTAGGAGG
>OBLK01000304.1_pt1 | contig 13022 bp, 11 predicted proteins | sample 1518871 | NCBI WGS metagenome assembly OBLK01 (sample SAMEA2464837, study PRJEB22497) | soil metagenome | biome: Grassland; feature: Farmland; material: Clay | place: Australia | collected 2013-02-01 | depth 0.8 m
CCGGAGAAGCTTGCCGACCGACGCTGTCAGATGCTTGAACGACCGTGAGCGCTGCGCCAGATGGAGATCGATTAGCGCCGCGAAGGCCGGCTGGTGGAGCGTCTCACGGTACTTCTCGTACATAAGCGCGCTCAGCGCACCCTTCGCGTCCCGCGGGCAGTCCGGGTCGTCTGGATAGTCCGCATCAGGTTGCACGCAGCGATGGCTGGCCAACGATGATGCGGCCGCCAAGAACCACGCCTCGAATTCCCGCACGGCAACGGCCACGACGACGCTGGAAGGCACGGATGGAATGAGTTTCTGCATAGTGGCGCGCAAGTTGACTGGGCAGTCGTCGTCCGCATCAGCCACGACCGGTACGCCACCGGCGCCTCGCACCCGCGCGGCTTGCACAAGAATTGCCCGGCTCAACACGTCGCCGGTGATCATCTGGTCGCGCCTGATCCCGTGCGGCGGCGGACATTGAACCTGCGAGACGCCGAACGTCTCACTAGCGATCCGGCGGATGAGTAGCGGCAGAGCCTGCACTTCTCCGTGACCCTCGACGATCGACGCGATCGTTATCCGGCCGTTCACAAAGGCAACTCCAACTGCTCGGGATTGTCAGAGCGAGGGGTCAATTGGTCAACCCGGAGCAACTCGCCAGGAGTGAAAAGAGCGTCGTTGATAGCCTTAAAGCCAGCCTCATCGACCGTGCCCACGGTCGTCACTCCGTTCGAAGCTCGAACCGCAAGGAGCTCATCCGCCTTGATCATCCGTGAGTCGAGCAGGTCCGGGCTGTGTGTGGTTACCAGAACCTGCCGTGTTTCGCTGGCGTCCCTCAGCGCATCGAGTAGCAGGCCTGCTGCGGCTGGATGTAGAGCCGATTCCGGTTCCTCGATGCCGACTGGGCTGGCAATCGAGGTCGTGCCACCGAATAAGGCAACGAGAACGCCCAGTGCCCTTAATGTGCCGTCGCTCATCGACGTGCCCTGGAAGGTCCAAGGCTTCGGTCCGCCGGCGGTTCGTTCCCGGAACCCAATCGCCTCCCACCACCCAAGCCCCCGCCCGTCGACCCCGCCGACTCCGCCCGCACTCCCGCTCATGTCGTGCTCGATGCGTCGCTTGGACTCCGGGTGTTCGCGGCGCAGACGCTCAATGACACTTGCCACGTTCGAACCGTCTCGTCGGAACAGGTCGCCCGGCTCCGGCTTCTGCAGGTGTCGCATGGCGTCGGGGTTCACGTTGTACACGTTGATGGCCGACAGTCCGTCGAACACCGGCCGAAAGGCATCAATCCCGGATGCTGCGACCAGATACAGCCGATCCGGCGCAGCCCGCGGCATAACGTCCTGAGTCGAGCTCACGAGACGGCCGTCGTTAACTTCAAACGACTCCGTGCTGAAGTCCTTACCTGCCCATATTCGGCAGTTCTCTCTGGCTACCCTGTACTCGCCACCACGAACTGCGGCCACCTGGAATGCGTAGGTTCCCTCGTATACACTTTCGTGGCCGGTTCCCACGAATTGGATCTCGATGCCGAAATGAGTCGGGTGGCCCAGCGATCGTCGCCGCACCTCACCGATACCTCCACGCTCGCGCAAGGCGTTGTCGAGGTTCTCGTTCAATGACTGCGCGGTAAGGCGTAAGGCGTCGAGGAAATTGCTCTTTCCCGAACCGTTAGGACCTACAAGCATCGTGAGTCGCCGCAGAGCAACGTCACATGCGGCAATACTGCGATAGTGCCGCAATCGCATCCGCGTAACCACGAAACTCATGGTCATGCGGTCAAGGCTAGCCTGCCAGAGCCACACTCGGCGCCGACACACGCGTCCCGGCGCCACCGCACGAGGAATTGGTCAGCTTCGCGGGCGCTTGGACCTGGGGAGGCGGCGGACGACGTCGTCGTAGGACAGGTCGATCAGTTCGCGGACGTCGTCGTCGGGCACGCCGTCGAGGCGCACGGCGTTCCAGCCGTAGCGGCCGATGTAGGCGCTGACCGTGATCGCCTCCGGGTACCGCTGCCGCCACTCCGCCGCCTCGTCCACGTTCGCCCCGCACTTGAGCCCGACGGTGCCCCCGGACAGGCCGATGAACGCGAACACCTTGCCGCCGACCTTCGCGGTCAGCTCCTCGTCGCCCCACGGGTAGTCCTCGGTGGCGCCAGGTTTGGCCAGGCAGTAGCCGACCACCTCGTCCACGGTCATGGCGCCGCACCGTACCCGACCCGGGCCGGCTGCTCCTTCAGGCCGGCGGCTACTTGAGGCCGGCCGCGTCCATGCCGCGCAGCTCCTTCTTCAGCTCGGCGATCTCGTCGCGCAGCCTGGCCGCCAGCTCGAACTGCAGCTCGCGCGCGGCGCTCATCATCTGGTCGGTGAGCTGCTGGACCAGGTCGGCGAGCTCGGCGCGCGGCATCGAGCTGATGGCCCGATCGTCCAGGATGCCGGCGCTGGTGCTCGCGCGGGCCTGGCTGACCGTGCCGGTCGCCCGCTTGCCACGCGACTGGTTTCGCCCGGAGCCGCCGACCCCCACGGCCACGTCATCGCTCGCCTCGGCGTACACCCGGTCGAGGATGTCGTTGATCTTCTTGCGCAGCGGCTGCGGGTCGAGGCCCTTGGCCTCGTTGTAGGCGATCTGCTTGGCCCGGCGCCGGTTGGTCTCGTCGATCGCGCGCTGCATCGAGTCGGTGACCTTGTCGGCGTACATGTGGACCTCGCCGGAGACGTTGCGGGCCGCCCGGCCGATCGTCTGGATCAGCGACGTGCCGCTTCGCAGGAACCCCTCCTTGTCCGCGTCCAGGATCGCCACCAGCGACACCTCGGGCAGGTCCAGACCCTCGCGGAGCAGGTTGATGCCGACCAGCACGTCGAACTCGCCGAGCCGCAGCTGGCGCAGCAGCTCGACCCGCCGCAGCGTGTCGACCTCGGAGTGCAGGTACCGCACCCGGATGCCCAGCTCGAGCAGGTAGTCGGTGAGGTCCTCGGACATCTTCTTGGTCAGCGTGGTGACCAGCACCCGCTCGTCGCGCTCGGCGCGCACCCTGATCTCGTGCACGAGGTCGTCGATCTGGCCCTCGGTCGGCTTCACCACGACCTTGGGGTCGACCAGCCCGGTCGGCCGGATCACCTGCTCGACGAACTCGCCGCCGGCCTGCGCCATCTCGTACGGCCCGGGGGTCGCCGACAGGTACAGCGTCTGGCCGATGCGGTCCTGGAACTCCTCCCAGGTCAGCGGCCGGTTGTCCATCGCGGACGGCAGCCGGAAGCCGTGCTCGACGAGGATCCGCTTGCGCGAGGCGTCGCCCTCGTACATGCCGCCGACCTGCGGCACCGTCACGTGCGACTCGTCGATGACGAGCAGGAAGTCCTCGGGGAAGTAGTCGAGCAGGGTGGCCGGCGCCGAGCCTGCGTCGCGGCCGTCGATGTGCCGCGAGTAGTTCTCGATCCCGGAGCAGAACCCGACCTGGCGCATCATCTCCACGTCGTAGTTGGTCCGCATCCGCAGCCGCTGCGCCTCCAGCAGCTTGCCCTGCCGTTCGAGCATCTCCAGCCGCTCGCCGAGCTCCAGCTCGATCTGGCGGATCGCCCGCTCCATCCGCTCCGGGCCTGCGACGTAGTGCGTCGCCGGAGAGATCCGCAGCGTCTTCACCTGCTTGATCACCTCGCCGGTGAGCGGGTGCAGGTAGAACAGCGCCTCGACCTCGTCGCCGAAGAACTCGATGCGGACCGCCAGCTCCTCGTAGGCCGGAATGACCTCGACGGTGTCGCCGCGCACCCGGAACGAACCGCGGGTGAACGCCAGGTCGTTGCGGGTGTACTGGATGTCGACCAGCGCGCGCAGCAGCAGGTCGCGGTCGACCTGCTCGCCGACCTGCAGGGCGATCGTCCGGTCCAGGTACTCCTGCGGGCTGCCGAGGCCGTAGATGCACGACACCGACGCGACCACGATCACGTCGCGCCGCGACAGCAGGCTCCAGGTGCTCGAGTGCCGCAACCGCTCGACGTCCTCGTTGATCGAGGAGTCCTTCTCGATGTACGTGTCGGTCTGCGGGACGTAGGCCTCTGGCTGGTAGTAGTCGTAGTAGCTGACGAAGTACTCGACTGCGTTGTCCGGGAAGAACTCGCGCAGCTCGTTGGCCATCTGCGCGGCGAGGGTCTTGTTCGGCTCGAGCACGAGCGTCGGCCGCTGCAACCGCTCGACGAGCCAGGCGGTCGTCGCCGACTTGCCGGTGCCGGTGGCGCCGAGCAGCACCACGTCGGGTTCACCGCCGGTGATCCGCCGCTCCAGCTCCTCGATCGCCTGTGGCTGGTCGCCGGAGGGCTGGTAGTCGCTGACCATCCGGAACCGGCCCTCGGTGCGCGGGATGTCGCCGATCGGCCGGTGCTCCGACTGTGCCTTGACTTCCTTGACTGCTTTCGCTGGTGCCACGGGTTCGAGGGTAAGCCCACCGACCGACAGCCTGACGTCTCCTAGGGTTGGGCTGGTGATCCACCAGCCCAAGGTCGAGGTCTTCGACGTCGCCGCCGGCACCAACACCGACCCGAAGGGCTTCGTGCGCGAGGTCGACGAGTACCGCGTCGAGCCGTTCGGGCTGTACCTGGCGCGCGAGATGCCAGGCCACCGCGAGTTCGCCTACATCGAGTCGTGGCTGCTGCCCTCGCTCGGCCTGCGCGCCACCGACTTCTGGATGAGACCGGGCCACGAGCGGGACCAGGACTTCTACCTGGACATCGTGGACATCACCGTCGACGGCGTGGCCGGCCAAGACCGCTGGCGGACCGTGGACCACTACCTGGACATCGTGGTGCGCACCGGCCGCGGCCTCGACGTGCTCGACGGCGACGAGCTGGCCGCGGCGCTGCAGGCCGGGCTGATCGACGCCGGCACCGCGCAGCGGGCGCTGGACACGGCGTTCCGGACCGTGGACGGCCTCGCCGCGCACGGCTACGACCTGGGCGAATGGCTCACCACCCACGGGATGACGCTGAGCTGGAAGCGCCGCTGACGGCTACGGCGCTGAAGACCTACGCCGTCCAGCCGCTCTCGGTCGCCCAGCGCTCGGCTCGCGGGATCGCCTCGTGGAACCACGGGGCCTTGTCCATGGCATACCCGTCGACGGTCTCCGCGCCGTCGTGGGTCTTGGCGGACGCCCGTTTCACCGCCAGGTAGTCGGCGAGCGCGGCCGGGTCGGCCCGCAGCCAGTCGCGGAACAGCAGGACCGACCGCCAGCCGAGCGAGCCGGCGACCCGGACGTGCACGTTGGCAAGCCGTCCAGGGTCGGCCGAGCTGTGCACCCGCTTGACCCACAGCGCCGGATCCGGGTGCGACGGCTGCGGGTCGTCGGAGGTCAGGCCGGGCAGCCACGGGAAGCCGGCGGCGGTCAGCGCGTCCCGGATGCCGTCGGCTTCGGCCAGCGACGCCACCGTCACCTGCAGGTCGATGACGTCCTTGGCCGCAAGGCCGGGCACCGAGGTCGACCCGATGTGGTCGATGCGCGAGGCCCGATCCCCCACCGCGACCCCGATCCTGGCGGCAAGCCGGGCGGCCTGCTGCGGCCAGGTCGGGTCGGGCTCGACCAGGACCGGCCGGGACCGCAGGCCGCGGCCGAGCCGCAGGTTCGCCTCGAACGGCACCAGCCGCTCGGCCCACAGCTCGTCGGCGGCGGCCTGCACCTCCTCCGGCCAGCCGCTGTTGTCGAGCCAGACGTCGGCGGCCGCCCGGCGCTGCCGCGCCGTCGCCTGGGCGGCGATCCTGGCGCGCGCGTCGGCGGCCGTCATGCCGCGGCCGACCAGCCGCTCGACCCGCACCTCGACCGGGGCGTCCACCACGATCACCAGGTGGAAGCCCGGCGCAAGGCCGTTCTCGACCAGCAGCGGGATGTCCTGTACGACCACCGCCTCCGGCGCCGCCTCGGCGACCAGCTCTGCCGCCCTGGCGCCGACCAGCGGGTGCACGATCGCGTTGAGCCTGGCCCGCGCAGCCTGGTCGTTGAACACCAGCCCGGCCATGGCGGCGCGGTCGAGCGAGCCGTCCGGCTGCAGCACGCCTCGACCGAACGCATCCACGACGGCGGCGAGCCCTTCGGTGCCAGGCGCGACCACCTCGCGGGCCAACCGGTCGGAGTCGATGATCACGGCGCCGTGCTCGGCGAGCCGGCCGGCCACCGTCGACTTGCCCGACCCCACGCCTCCGGTCAGCCCAACGCGCAACACGACAGCGCAGTCTGCCAGGGCACCGTCATGGTCAACTTCCCGGCGCGTCGCCGCCGGACCTCGACGTCACACAAGTAACGTGCGCAACATCAGTCACACGCGTGGGCGGGAGGAAGGCATGAGCGGGAGGTCGTATCGGGGCCGCCACCGGCTCGGGACGCCCGGGCTCGTGCACTGCGCGCTGTACGGCGAGGTGGCTGTCGAACTGGTGACAATGCGCCGGACGTGGATGGCCAGGCTGGTCGTGCCGGCCAGGCACAGCTTCGCCGGCTTGCGCCGGCGGGCCGCGGGCCGCAGATGGGTGCCGGCCACCATCTAGGGGACGGCCACCATCTAGGGGACGGCGGCCATCTAGGGGACGGCGGCCAGGACGATCCCGCCGAGTTCGCCTAGGACCTCGTTGACGCGGTCGTCGGCCAGACCGGGGGCCATCGATACCGCCACCGTGACCGGGCCGTTCGCGGCCACCATCAGCCGGCGGTCGGTGGTGACCAGCACGGTGCCCTTGGACGGGCCGGCCTGCACCTCGCTCGGCGCGGCGCCGCGGGCCCGCTCGGCCTCGACGGTGGCGGAGATGCGTTCGGCGGCGCTGGCCTCGTCGGCGTACTTGGAGACGCTGACCTCGAGCGGGATCGGTGTGTCCGCGGGGAGGTCGCCCTCGGGCAGGCCGTAGCGGCAGGTGAGGCGCTCGAGGCGCTTGATGTTGGGTTCGGCGATACCGGTGATCGCCTGGATCCGGCCGACGAGCGGGCGGCCGAGCACGAGGTCGATCTGGCCGGTGGCCAGTAGCCCGGCGCAGTCCGCCGGGAGCGTCCTGGTCGGTGGAGCCGACGTCGTGGACGTCGCGGACCCGGTCGTAGAGCTGAACGTGGGAATGGAAGGGGCCGGTTGTGGTGGTCCCCCACCACAACCGGCCACCACAAGACTCAGGCCGAGTGCCACCAGCACCCGGCGCGCCAGCCGCGCACGCCGCACGTGCGCCAACCTAGCGCGCCGGGGAGCCGATCAGCGGTTCACGCGCCGCCGGAGAGCTTCTCCCGAAGCGCCGCCAGCTGCTCGTCGCTGGCGAGCGTGCCGTTGGACTCGGATTGGCCGCCCGAGGAGTAGTTGGACTCGGTCGTGCCGCCCGCGGCCTCCGCCTCGGCCTCGGCCGCCCTGCCGACCTGCTTGCGGTGCTGCTCGAAGCGCTTCTGCGCCTCGGCGTACGACCGCTCCCACTCCTCGCGCTGCTTGTCGAAGCCGTCGAGCCACTCGCCGGTCTCGGAGTCGAAGCCCTCGGGGTAGATGTAGTTGCCCTTGTCGTCGTACTCGGCGGTCATGCCGTACTGCGTCGGGTCGAACTCCATCTCCGGGGTCAGGCCCTCGTTGGCCTGCTTGAGCGACAGCGAGATCCGCCGCCGGTCCAGGTCGATGTCGATGACCTTGACCATGACGTCGTCGCCGACCTGCACGACCTGCTCGGGGATCTCCACGTGGCGCTCGGCCAGCTCGGAGATGTGCACCAGGCCCTCGATGCCCTCCTCGACCCGCACGAACGCGCCGAACGGCACCAGCTTGGTGACCTTGCCCGGGACGATCTGGCCGATCGCGTGGGTCCGGGCGAACTGCCGCCACGGGTCCTCCTGCGTGGCCTTCAGCGACAGCGACACCCGCTCGCGCTCCAGGTCGACGTCGAGCACCTCGACGGTGACCTCCTGGCCGACCTCGACGACCTCACCAGGGTGGTCGATGTGCTTCCAGGACAGCTCCGACACGTGCACCAGGCCGTCGACACCGCCGAGGTCGACGAAGGCGCCGAAGTTGACGATCGAGGACACCACGCCCTTGCGCACCTGGCCCTTGGCCAGCTGGTTGAGGAACTCGGAGCGCACCTCGGACTGGGTCTGCTCCAGCCACGCCCGCCGCGACAGCACCACGTTGTTGCGGTTCTTGTCCAGCTCGATGATCTTCGCCTCGAGCTCGCGGCCGACGTAGGGCTGCAGATCCCGCACCCGGCGCATCTCCACCAGCGACGCCGGAAGGAACCCGCGCAGCCCGATGTCCAGGATCAGGCCACCCTTGACCACCTCGATCACCTGGCCACGGACCGGTTCGTCCTTCTCCTTCAAGCCCTCGATCGTGCCCCACGCGCGCTCGTACTGAGCACGCTTCTTGGACATGATCAGGCGACCCTCCTTGTCCTCCTTCTGCAGGACAAGGGCCTCGATCTCGTCGCCGACCTTGACCACATCGGCCGGATCGACGTCGTGCTTGATCGATAGCTCACGGGAAGGGATGACGCCTTCGGTCTTGTAGCCGATGTCGAGCAGGACCTCGTCCCGATCGACTTTGACCACAACACCCGGCACGATGTCGCCGTCGTTGAAATACTTGATCGTCTTTTCGACGGCCGAGAGGAAGTCCTCGTCGGTACCTACATCGTTGACAGTGACCTGCGACTTGGCGGGGCCAGTGCTCGGCGGGGTCGGCGGGGCGGTGGCGGTGTCGGTGGACATGTAGTGGGTTGCTCCGGACGGGTAGTTGGTGCTGACGGCTGTGGAGATAGGGCTTGGGTTTGATGTGGTTGTCGCGCGGCGGTACCGTCCTCGCTCGCGGACACCGGTGCCGGTCACAGTCGGTGACTGGAACGCCAATGTTCGTCCAGCGTGGCCAGCTGCCAACATGGGGCAGAACGGCGGGCAGCACAAAACCACAGCGCGGCGGTATCGTACGCGGCCCTCAGATCGCGCGGCAAACCTGACGGGGTGATCATCGGCGTGTCGGGACCGAACGGAACCACTTCCGGCCAGCCGAAGGAACGAATCAGCAGCGCAGAGGCCGTCCTCGGCACGGTTGGCGTGCGCAAACGATTCGTCGGGCCGGCCGAGTCGGTGGCCGCGAACCGGGCCTGGTGGGACGCCGACGCCGACGACTACCACACCGAGCACGGCGCCTTTCTCGGTGACGCTGAGTACATATGGTGCCCCGAAGGGCTGCATGAGGCCGACGTCCAGCTGCTCGGCGACGTGACCGGGCGGGCCGTGCTGGAGATCGGCTGCGGGTCGGCGCCGTGCGCGCGCTGGCTGCTCGCCACGGGCGCCGACGTCGTCGGTCTCGACCTGTCGGCCGGCATGCTGCGGCACGCGGCCGCGGCGGCGGTTCGCACCGGCCTGGCCCCGCCGCTCGTGCAGGCCGACGCCGGTGCGCTGCCCTTCGCCACCGACTCGTTCGACCTGGCCTGCTCGGCGTTCGGAGCGGTGCCGTTCGTGTCCGACTCGGCCGCGGTGATGCGCGAGGTGGCGCGGGTGCTGCGGCCGGGCGGCCGGTGGGTGTTCGCGGTCAGCCATCCCATGCGTTGGATGTTCTCCGACGACCCCGGCCCGGACGGCCTGCACGTCATGCAGTCGTACTTCGACCGCACGCCCTACGTCGAGGTCGACCGCCTCGGCCGGGCCACCTACGTCGAGCACCACCGCACCCTCGGCGACCGCGTCCGCGAGATCGTCGCGGCGGGTCTGGTGCTCGACGACATCGTCGAACCAGAGTGGCCGGACGGGCACGACCGCGAGTGGGGCCAGTGGAGCCCGATGCGCGGCCGCCTGTTCCCCGGCACCGCCATCTTCTGCACGCACAAGCCGGCCGCCTGACGGGCTCGGCCACTGCACCGCCGGCGTCGCGGGCTCGGCTCGCGCACGCCAACGGGACCGCGTGACAACCGGTCGAGATCACTATAAAGTTAGATAGTCGCTGCTCCCTCACCTGGCGAGGAGGAGGCGATGGTCTTCACAACGTTTCCGTACGGCCTCACGGCACCCGACAGGCGAGCCGACCGGCGCGTCGACCCGCGCCTGGGCGGACGCACGGAGCGGCGTACGGAAGGCGCCGTGTGCTGGCAGTGTCAGGAGAGCCTGGACTGCCAGATCGCCCGGATGTGCCTGGCGCACCCGACCGGGGCCGCCAGGCTGGCAGCGGTGATCCGGGCGATCAGGACGATGCGCGCCGGGATCGCCGAGCCGCTGTCGCTGACCAGGTTGGCGCACGCGGCGATGCTGAGCCCGTTCCACTTCCACCGGGTGTTCCGGCACGTCACGGCGACCACGCCGGCCAGGTACCTGGCCGCGCTTCGGATGGCCGAGGCGAAGCGGCTGCTGGTGCGCTCGCCGCTGACCGTCACGGAGATCAGCGGCGCCGTCGGCTATGCCAGCCTCGGCACGTTCACCAGCCAGTTCACCCGGCTGGTCGGTACCTCGCCACGCAACTTCCGGGACCTGATGGCCGAGTACGGCAGGCTGCCGATGCGCGATCTGCTGGCCGCGCTGCCGGTCACCGCCCGGGACCGGCGGACCGGACCAATGAGCGCGGACGGCCCGATAGGCCCGGTCGGGCCCATCGGCACGGTGCACGGCGGGCCCAGCGACGGCGGCGGCCTGGCGATCTTGGGCCTGTTCGACTCCGGGGTACCGCAGCGCCGCCCGGCCGCCTGCGCGGTGGTCTGCAGCCCGGGGGTGGCGGCGCTCGGGCCGGCTCCGGACGGCATTTACCAAGTGCTGGCCATCGCGTTCGCCCCGGACGCCACCGTCGAGCAGGCGCTGGCCGACCATCGCGCGCCGGTGCGGTTCGTCGGCGCCGGCCGGCGGCCGGTCGTGGTCCGCAACGGCCGCACTGCGGTGCATTTCGACGTGATCATCCGCCAGCCGCGGTACACCGACCCTCCTCTGGTGATGGCGCTCCCCCTGCTGATCGCCGCGCAAGCCAGTACGCTTGGCGACCAGGCGCCTCCAGGCAAGGGAGCTCGATGCGCGACAAGCGCCACTACGGGCAGTTCTGCGGACTCGCGGCCGGACTGGACATCGTCGGCGAACGGTGGACCTTCCTGATCGTCAGGGAGCTGCTCCTCGCCCCGGCGCGGTTCAGTGAGATCGCCGACAACCTCCCTGGCATCGGGCCGAACCTGCTGTCGGAGCGCCTGCGATCGCTGACCGTGCGCGGGTTGATCGAGGCCGAGCCGGTGCCAGGCGACGGTCGTGGCAAGCGCTACCGGCTCACCACCCTCGGCGAGGAGCTGCGCGGTCCGCTGCTCGAGCTGGCCAGGTGGGGCATGCGCTTCCTGTCCGACAATGACACCGACGGGATCAGCCGCGGGGCCTGGGGCTTTCTCGCCGTGCAGGCGATGATGCACGGCGTCGACGTGCCGCCGGACGTCACCGAGACCTACGAGTTCCGGGTCGACCAGGACGTGTTCGGCGTGCACCTGGCCGACGGCAGGGCGACCGCGGTGCGCGGGCAGGTCGTCGACCCGGCGATCGTCGTGCACACCGACGCGAACACGTTCATCAAGATCGGCGCCGAGATCCTCACCCCGTTCGAGGCGGTGGTGTCCGGGGCGCTGCGGATCGTGGGCGACACCGCCGCCGCGCAGCGGTGCGCGCGCCTGCTCGGACTGTCCCAGCCGGCAGACGTCGCTCTAACCAGCAACTAACCGATCCTTAACTATCTCCACCCGACTGGCGTAACGCCGCCGGGGTCGATGTGCGTCGGTCCTGGTTGCGGGCTTTGGTGAACACCACGGAACGACAAGCTGTGAGTAGTCCTGCTGTGCCACTTGCCCCTACTGTTTTCTATACCAATCGTTGCACACAACAGGAAGGGCGCGGCGATGGCTATCGATCTTTGCAACAAGTCCCCCAGCTCTCTGGCAGAGCGGGACCCCGGCTCGTGGTCGGACGCGGTGGCCTCTGAGCCCGTGCTGCTGGAGGACCTCGGCACCGAGCAGCGGGACGCGCTGAACTTCGCGTACCGCACGACGCTGTCCTCTGTCGACCCCCGGTTCGTAGCGGGCGACCCGGCGGCATGGGCCAGCGACTTCGGCTACGCCCTCGACCGTGTGGCCATCCGGCTGGACAACCGCAGCAACGAGGAACTGCGCGACCAGGCGCTCAACCACCCCGACCCGGCGATGCGCGAGCAGGCCCTGTTCGAGTACGCCGACCGGGACCACGGCGACGCCATCGAGCTGCTGGAGCAAGCCGTCCGGCACGACCGCAACCGCGAGGTCCGCTGGGACGCGCTGTGGGCGATCGAGAAGCTGGGTGGCGCCGAGGCGCTCACGACCCTGCAGAAGTTCCTCACCGACCCCGACCCGGAGATCGCCGAGTGGGCGAAGCTGTTCATCAGCGAGCTGCAGACCGGTGACCCCTCGTTCGACGGCCGCGCCGGGCACTTCACGCCGGGCCGGACCTTCGACGAGACGATCTACCTGCTCATCCACTGCGACCTCTACGTGCGGCTGGACGAAAGCAACACGCACTGGGGCAAGATCTCCCTCGCCCCGCAGGGCCTCGCGCGCATCTACGGCCAGGCGCACGCCTGCCCGAACGTGGCCACCCGCGAGAAGCAGCTCGTGATCGCCAAGACGATCTCCGGTCTGCACAAGGACGGGTCGCCGCACTGCGACAACTACCTGTTCCGCGGCTTCACCGACCGCACCCGCCGGGACCGTGGCAACTTCTTCTTCGAGTCGCTGGTGCCCAGGACGTTCTTCAAGTCCGGCCGCGCCGACGACCCGAGCCAAGGCACCCGTCAGGCCAACATCGGCTTCGCCCGCTACGGCACGTGGCACCTGGAGCCGAAGTTCCAGGTCCACAACGAGGCCGCGATCCGCTACGTGCGGGGCCGGTTCCAGGGCTGGGGCTACGTCAACCTGTCCAGGATCGCCGGGCGCTCGCTCGAGGAGATCCTGACCCCGGGCAACGGCGTGCTGTCCACGCTGCACGACCCCGAGGTCGGCCCGATGACCAACGCGTTCATCCTCGGCACCTTCAAGGGCAAGCTGAACGTCTGGGACGGCGACGG
>OBLK01000305.1_pt1 | contig 13000 bp, 14 predicted proteins | sample 1518871 | NCBI WGS metagenome assembly OBLK01 (sample SAMEA2464837, study PRJEB22497) | soil metagenome | biome: Grassland; feature: Farmland; material: Clay | place: Australia | collected 2013-02-01 | depth 0.8 m
GGACGCCGCCCGGCACGACGCCGCGGCGGGGCCCGCCCCGGGGCGGGCCGGGGCGATCGGGGTCCTCCGCGCCCTCCCCCCCGCCCCCCCGCCACACCGGCCGAACCCGTCGGAGCGGCCCAGGTTCGAGGTGCCGGCGCTGCCGCCACGGCTGGTCGGTTCGAGGCCGGCCGGCTGACGTTCACCTCACCAGCGGGTTGGGATGCTGCGCTGCGTGTCCGGCAGCGCACCATCCCGCTCGCTGGCGGCCCGGACGGCTGTGCTCGCGGCCGGCCTGGTCGTCGGGCTGGCCGCCCCGCTGACCGGCTGCGCCGTCGGGCCGTCGGACCGGCCGGCCGTGGCCGTGCGGGACGCACCACTGCCGCCCGGCCCACCGGCAACCACGGCGCCCGGCCCGGCACCGCTTCCCCAGCTGGTGCCGCCTGGCACCACCGACATCGCCTTCGCCGACTGCACGGCGCAGACCCAGCGCCGGCTCGGCGCCGCGGCCAGCCGCGCCAACCTCACCTACGAGTGCGGCTCGCTGCGGGTGCCGCTGCATCCCGACCAGCCGCGCGGACGGCGGCTCGACGGCGCCCTGGACCTCGCGCTGCTGCGGGTCGGCACTGGGGTGCCGCTGGTGATCGTCGGCGACGTCGCCGGCGAGCCCGGCCGCCTGCTCGCGGCGCGGCTGGCCAACCAGCTGCCGCCGGAGATGCTCCAGACGTTCGCCCTGATCGGGGTCGACCGGCGCGGCACCGGCGGCTCGGAGGGCATCCGGTGCGTCCCCGCCGACGTGCGCGAGCGCCTGCTTGCGATCGACCCCGCTGCCGAAGATCCCGGCCAGTGGGTCCTCGACGCCGCCAACGAGGCGAACCAGCAGTGCGTCCAGGACCTCGGCGACAGCCTGCTGAGCTATGACTCGCTGCGCTCCGCCGGCGACCTCGAGCAGCTGCGCCAGGCGCTTCGCTCCGAGCGGCTCAACGCGATCGCGGTCGGCGACGGTTCGCGGGTGCTCGCCGTGTACCTGGAGATCTTCCGCAGCACGGCCGGCCGCATCGTGCTCGACGGTGCCCCCGACCCGATGCTCGACTCCATCGGAGTCGCCCAGGACCAGGCGGCCGCGGCCGAGGTCGCCTTCGACGCGTTCGCCGCCGACTGCGCGAGCCGTCCGGACTGCCCGCTCGGCTCCGACCCGCGAGCGGCCCTGCAGGGCATCGCCGCTCAGCTGCGCGACCGGCCGGAGATCGCCCGCGACGGCCTGACCAAGGTCGACGCGGGCATCTTGTACAGCGCCCTGCTGGTGGGGCTGGCCGACCGGCAGCGCTGGCCGGAGCTCGCGGCCGCCCTGCGCACGGCGACCGCGGGTGACATCGAGGGACTGGCCGAACTGGTCGACCCGCTGCTGCAGTTCCAGGACGAGCAGCCGGCCCGGCTGGACGCGGGCCTGTTCACCACGTGCTACGACACCACGACGAGGCTGCCGAGGGACCGGGCATTGCAGCTCGCCGAGGACTGGCGCGCCCGAAGCCCGCTGTTCGGGCCGCTGTTCGCCCTGCGCCTGCTGACCTGCAACCCGATCGGCGTGCCGATCACGACGCTGCCGGCGCCGCGGTCGCCGGACACGCCACCGGTGCTGCTGCTGGGCGCCGAGGGAGATCCGATCACGCCGCTCGCCGGCACCCAGCGGATGGCCGACGCGCTCGCCGCCGGCGTGCTGGTCACCTGGCAGGGCACCGGGCACGCGGCGTTCCCGCGCACGCCGTGCGTGACCTCGACCGTGCAGCGCTTCCTGGTCGACGGTCAGGTGCCGCGAAACGGCACGATCTGCCCGCCATGATCAGACGATCAGCGTGCTGAGCACGAACACCAGCGCATCCCAGATCACCAGGATGACTCCGAGCAGGATCAGCCCGACGATCACGACGGCGGCCAACCGCCGCCCGCCACCGGCCCGGTTGGCCGACTCGGCGAAGTCGTTCACGCCGGCCAGCGCACCCTCCACGGTGAACGCCGGTGGCCGGCCGCGCTCCATCCGGTCCAGGTGCGCCGCGAACGCCTGGGCCTCTGGATCGTCCGGATCCAGCCCGATCAGGTCGTCGCCGAAGCGTCCTGGCGGGCCGTGCTCGGGATCGTCCTGATATGCACGGGCGGCCATGACAACACCGTAACCCGGACCTGCGCGTGGAGCCGCCGGGGCGGCACTAACGTAGACGCCATGGAACCCGTCAAGGGGGCCACCCCGAAGGTGGTCAGATCCGATGCCGAGTGGCGAGAGAGCCTCTCCGACGCCGAATACGCGGTGCTGCGCGACGCCGGCACCGAGCGCGCCTGGACCGGCGAGTACGTCGACACCAAGACCATCGGCGTCTACCGGTGCCGCGCCTGCGGTGCGGAACTGTTTCGCAGCGAGACCAAGTTCGACTCGCACTGCGGGTGGCCGTCGTTCTACTCGCCGCTGGCCGGCGACAGGGTGATCCTCCGCGAGGACCGCGGCCACGGCATGGTCCGCACCGAGGTCATCTGCGCCACCTGCCACAGCCACCTCGGTCATGTCTTCGAGGGCGAGGGCTACCCCACGCCGACCGACCAGCGCTACTGCATCAACTCCATCAGCCTGCAGCTCGAACCCGACCCAAGCGCCTGAGCGTCAGCCCACGACCTCGACGCTGCACGGCAGCGCCGGCGCCCGGCTCAGCCTCGCGTCCGTGGTCACCAACGGCACCGACAGGGTCGTCGCCAAAGCCACGTACAGCGCGTCGTAGAACGTCAACGAGTCCCGCAACTGCCACGCGATGGCCATCATCGGACCCGAGTGGTCGTAGCGGAACTCCACGACGCTGGACGCCAGGACCATGAGCCGCTCCGCCTGCACGGCGGGCAGCAGTCCTGCGCACACCTGGCGCCGGAGCACGTTGCCGATCTCGGCGTCGAACAGGTGCGGTGCGTGGCAGGTGGCTCGCCCGATCCGCTGCAGCACCGCTCGAGCCTGCGCAGTCCGTTTGGTGGTCGCGAATACGTAAGCGCCGGAATCCAGCACGAGCCTCATCGACGGTCTGCGTCCACCTGGGCCCTGATCTGCTCGTTGGTCGCGGTGGTTCCGCCGTACCGCTCGAGCATCGCCTCGACCTCGGCCAGCGCCTCGGGTAGCGCTAGAACAGCGCTAGATCGCCGTCCACGCCGTTCGGACTGGTCGTCTACGGGAGGTTGTTGACCAGCTCGGTGATCGGGACCCGCGGTCCGGTGAAGAAGGGGATCTCCTCGCGGACGTGCCGGCGGGCGTCGGTGGCCCGCAGCGCTCGCATCAGGTCGACGATGCGGTGCAGCTCGTCGGCCTCGAAGGCGAGCAGCCATTCGAAGTCGCCGAGCGCGAACGCGGCGACCGTGTTGGCACGCACGTCGGGGAATTCGCGTGCGGCCATGCCGTGCTCGGCGAGCATTCGCCTGCGCTCGGCGTCCGGCAACAGGTACCACTCGTAGGAGCGGACGAACGGGTAGAGGCACAGGTAGCGCCGTGGCGGCTCGCCGGCCAGGAACGCGGGCACGTGGCTGCGGTTGAACTCGGCGGGCCGGTGCAGGCCGGTGTTGGACCAGACCGGCGCCGAGACCCGGCCGAGCTGGGTTCGCCGCCATCCGTTGTAGGCGGACTGCAGCAGCTCGACCTGCTCGGCGTGCCACCACAGCAGGTAGTCGGTGTCGGCCCGCATGCCGGCGATGTCGTACACGCCGCGCAGCTCGACCCCCTTGCCGGCCAGGGCCTCGAGGTAGTCGGCGGCGTCGGCGGCGACGGCGTCGCGCTGCTCGGGCAGCCGGTCCGGCTCGACCCGGAACGCCGACCACATCGTGTACCGGACCGTAGCGTTGAGTTCGTCGTAGTTCAGCCTGGCCATGCGTCCCATGCTGCCATCACGGGTTCTCAGGGCGTTACTGCGAGCTGCGCTGCTACCCGGTCCGCGGCGGCGGTCGCGGTGCCGATGCACGCCGCGATGCCGACACCGTGCAGCGCGGCGCCGGCCACGGCCAGGCCTGGCAGCTCGGCGACCCCGCGCTCGATCGCGGTGACCCGGTCGGCGTGCCCGACCTCGTACTGCGGCAGCCCGCCGCCCCAGCGCACGACCGCGCTGTCCAGCGGGGTCGCGGTGATCCCGGTCAGCGCGCGCAGGTCGGCCAGCACGCGCCGCACCAGCTCACCGTCGTCGGCCTGCAGCGCCGCGGCGTCGCCGTGGCGGCCGATCGAGGCCCGCACCAGCACCGGCCCGCCGCCAAGGTGCGCCCACTTGCGGCTGGCGTAGGTGAACGCCTTGACGTGCAGCGGTTCCGCCGCACCGACCAGCACCCCGGACGACGCTGGCAGCTCGACGTCGCGGGGCAGTGCCAGCGCCACGATCGCCATGGACGCCACGTCGACACCGGCCGCGGCCGACGACGCCGGCGGGCTCAGCGGCTCCAGCAGGCGGCGCAGTGCGGGCGGCGGCACGGCCAGGACGACGGCATCCGCGTCGACGTACTCCGGCCTCGGCGCCGACCCGATCTCGACCCGCCAGCCGGCCGCATTCCGGTGCAGGGCCCGGACCGGCAGGCCGGTGCGGACCTTCGCCGCGGCACCGTCTCGCAGCGCGTCGACCAGCACCCGCATACCGCCGACGAGGGCGCCGAACACCGGGGCGCCGGACTCGTCCCTCAGCACCGTCGCGGCCGCCCCGCCGAGTGACTGCCGCCGCCCCGCGGCAGCGCCGGCGTCCAGCTCGGCGGCCAGCGCCGGCATGGTCGCGCGCAACCCGAGAGCCCTCGCCCGCCCGGCGTACACACCGCCGAGCAGTGGCTCGACCAGGCGTTGCGTGACCTCGTCGCCGAACCGCTCGGTTACCAGCTCGCCGACCGAGACGTCGCCGCCGGCCGGCCAGCGCAGCGGGCGCTCCCGTTCGGCGCGCACCCGCTGGACGCCTTCAGGCGACAGCACGCCGGTCAGCGTGTCGGGGTCGGCCGGCACGCCGAGCACTGTTCGCGCCGGCAGCGGCACCGTGCGGCCGCCGGCCCGCAGCCCGGCCCGCGCCGGTGTCGGGTGGACGAGACGATCGGCCAACCCGAGCCGGCCCACCAGCTCGACCGCCTCCGGCCGGCGGACCAGGAACGTCTCCGCGCCCGCGTCGTAGTCGACCCCGGCCAGCGCGATCGTGCGCAGCTTGCCGCCGAGCGCGCCGGCCTGCTCGACAAGAGTCAACCGCGCCGACGGCCCGAGCAGCGCCCGGAGCCGGTGTGCGGCCGCCAAACCGGAGACGCCGCCGCCGACCACGACGACGTGGGTCACAACGAATGCACCAGCTCGACCACCCTGGTCAGCACGCCGGGGTCGGTGTCGGGCAGCACGCCGTGCCCGAGATTGAACACGTGCGCGTCGGCGCCACGCCCCTGCTCGACGACCCGCCGGACGGCGCGCTCGACGGCCGGCCAGCCGGCGAACAGCACGGCCGGGTCGAGGTTGCCCTGCACCACTGTCGGGTCACCGGGCCGCGCCGACCTGATCCGCTTCGCCGCGGTGTCCAGGCCGACCCGCCAGTCGACCCCGACGACGTCCGCACCGGCCTGCGCCATGGCGCCGAGCAGCTCCCCGGTGCCGACCCCGAAGTGGATCCGCGGCACACCGGCGCCGGCCAACCCGGCGAGCACCCTGGTCGAGTGCGGCAGCACGAACTCCCGGTAGTCCCGCTCGGACAGCGCGCCGGCCCACGAGTCGAACAGCTGCACAGCGTCGACCCCGGCGTCGACCTGGACCCGCAGGGACGTCAGCGTGAGCTCGGCCAGCCGCCCGGCCAGCTCGTGCCAGGTGTCCGGCTCGCCGTGCATGAGGGCCTTGGTGCGCTCATGGTTCCGGCTCGGGCCGCCCTCGACCAGGTAGGACGCGAGCGTGAACGGCGCGCCGGCGAATCCGATCAGCGGCGTCTCGCCGAGCTCGGCGAGCAGCAGCCGGATCGCCTCGGCTACTGGTTCGACGGCTTCGGGTTCCAACCGGGGCAGGGCCGCGACGTCGGCCGCCGAGCGCACCGGCTCGCCCATCACCGGGCCGGTGCCGGCCACGATGTCCAGGGCGACACCGGCCTGCGCCAGCGGCAGCACGATGTCGCTGAACAGGATCGCCGCGTCGACGCCGTGCCGGCGCACGGGCTGCATCGTGATCTCGCAGACCAGCTCCGGATCGCGACACGCCGACAGCATCCGCGTCCCGGCCCGCAGCGCCCGGTACTCGGGCAGCGAGCGGCCTGCCTGCCGCATGAACCACACGGGCAGCCGCGACGGCCGGTGGCCGGCCGTGGCCTGCAGGAACGGCGCCGTGGTCAGCTGCCGGCGACCGCTGGCCGTGATCTTGGGATTCGCCATCTCACCGTCCATCGTCGCACGGCGTGTTGCGCCGCTCGGCGTGGCGTACCGCGTTCGGCCGGCCGTCCATGGCAGCGTTGCCGGAAGCGGATACGTGCACGAGCTAGGCAAGCACGAGCTAGGCGTGCCCGAGCTGAGCAAGGTACGAAGCAGGCGCATTGGCGGAGGTGTCAGATGCCCGACCGTGCGGCACCCAATGGTGTTGTCCTCGGCGTCGAGGTTCGTTGGTGCCCGGCGTGCCACGCCGACCGGACCGTCGAGGTGGTCCGGCTCGCGTCGGACCCGGAGCCGGTCTCGGTGTGCACAGACTGCGGCACGGGGCTTGACACCTGGCTGACGGCCGAACTGATCGAGCGGACCGACCGGGCCGGCCGGGGGCGTCGCGGCGCGCGGCGACAGGGCGCCGCGTGACCGCCGGGTTCCGGCGAGCCTGCAGCACGATCAGCAGACCGGCTCTTACAGTTCGAGAGGTGTCCGGTAGCCGGGCTGCCCGCCCAACCTCGGACGATGCGCCGCCGCCTGTGTTCCAGTCGGCGGTGGCGGCGCTGAGCGCCGTCCAGCCGCGGCTCGAGATCACCCTCACCCCCGTCCGGGCGCCGCAGCGGCTCGCTCCGTGGACCTACGCGCTCGCCGGCGAGTTGGCCTTGGCCGACGACCTGCCGGAGGCGACCGGGCGCCTCGTGCTCCTGCACGACCCTGACGGCCAGGAGATGTGGGACGGCGTGCTCCGGCTGGTCAGCTACGTGCGTGCCGAACTGGACGGCGGGCTGGCCGGAGACCCGATGCTGCCGGCGGTCGGCTGGTCGTGGCTCACCGAGTCGCTGGAGACCGCCGGTGCCAGGTACACCGCTCTTGGCGGCACCGTCACCCAGACCTCCTCGGCCCGCTTCGGCGACATCGCCGGTCCAGAGCACACTCACGACGTCGAACTGCGCGCCTCCTGGACCGCCGTCGACGACGACCTCACCAGCCACGGCGTCGCCTTCTGCGCCCTATTGGCCGCCGCGGCCGGACTCCCGCCGGAGGGCATAACCATCCTCTGAGTCAGAACGGTCCTGAGCTGAAGCCTGGCGAGGTTCGCGCCGATGCAGTGGTGCGGGCCGAATCCGAAGCTGAGGTGCTGGTGCGCGTCGCCGCGTTCGAGCGAGAACTCATCGGGCGCTGCGAACTTGGCCGGGTCACGATTCGCCGCATCGATCAGTAGGACGACTCGGGATGTCACCACCGCCGCGGCTGGCCAGCAGGCGGATCAGCCGTTCGGCCAGTGCCTTCATCGCCGGCTCGAGCCGGCGCAGCTGCTCGCCGGCGGCATCGACGCTGCGGCCAATTCCAGACGTATCCTGGAATGCGCCACGACCATGCAGGAAACCGGGCGGTTCGCCGACAATCGCAAGCACCGGCACCGAATCCGAGCGTGCGATGCAGCCTGGCCCGGCAGTCCGCCATGAAGGCCGCGCCGTCCTCCCGCCTGGTCAACACCGAGGTCAGCCGCCCCTGACCGAGACGATGGATCCCGTCGTGAACGTGCTCGATGTTCGCCCCGCTGACGCCGAAGACGTAGCGCACGCCCCAATCGCGGCCTCGCACCTTCACGATTGCGGGTTGCCATTGGGCAGCCGGCGATCCGATCAAGGAGCCAGCCGTGATCCACTCAAGTGGACGCGGCCTCGACGTCTGAGAGGACGCGCAAGGCGTTGGCGCCAGCGAGCTTGGCGAGGTCGGGTTCGGACCAGTGGCGGTCGAGGAGCTCTGCGAACAGGGCCGGGTAGGCGGAGACGTCGGGCAGGCCGTCGGGGAGTTCGGTGACGCCGTCGAAGTCGCCGCCGATGCCGATGTGGTCGACGCCGGCGACCTGCCTTGCGTGGTCGACGTGGTCGGCGACCTGGGCGAGGGACGCGCGGGGGCGTGGGGTCGGGAAGGCGGCCGCGGCCTGGCTGCGCGCCGCGAGGTCGCGAGGGTCTGCGCCGGTGTCGCGCATCCAGGCGGTCAGCGCGGCGTCCCACTCGGCGCACTCGGCGGAGACGAACGACGGCACGAACGTGATCATGCAAACGCCACCGTTGGCGGGCAGCGCCGCGAGCACGTCGTCGGGGACGTTTCGCGGGTGGTCGGTCAGCGCCCGGCACGACGAGTGGCTGAACAGCACGGGCGCCGTGGTGACCGCGAGCGCGTCGCGCATGGTCGACGGCGCGACGTGGGACAGGTCGACGATCATGCCGAGGCGGTTCATCTCGGCGACCACCGAGGAGCCGAAGTCGGTCAGGCCGCCGGCCGCCGGCTCGTCGGTGGCGGAGTCCGCCCACGGTGTGTTGTCGTTGTGGGTCAACGTCAGGTACCGCACGCCGAGTCGGTGCAGGGCGCGCAGCACGCCGAGCGAGCTGTCGATGCAGTGCCCGCCTTCGGCGCCGAGCAGCGAGGCGATCCGGCCGGCGGCGAGCGCCTGGCGGGTCTGCGCGGCGGTGGTCGCCAGCGACAGCTCGGGCCAGCGCTCGGCGAGCCGGTGCACGAGATCGATCTGCTCCAGCACCGCCGTCACGGCGTCCGCACCGCGCAGCGAGCACGGAACGTACACGGACCAGAACTGAACTCCCACCCGTCCGGCTCGCAGCCGAACGAGGTCAGTGTGCAACTCCGGACGGTGGGTCAGATCGACACGCTCAGCAGCCTCGGCGCCCCCGAACCGCTGCCGCAGCGCCCACGGAAGATCGTTGTGTCCGTCCACCAGAGAGTGACCGCGCAGTACCTCACCGGCGCGTTCGAGGCTCGTCATGATTGCGTACTGTGGCACGCCGTGCCCTATCGGTGAAGGACCCGCGGCGTTACGGCTGTCACGCTATCGAGCGACACCGGGACCCTTCGTAACAACTCGATACGGAAATCCGCCGTCGGAATGGCCCCGTTCCGCCGCTTGGGCGGCTACGCTTCCCCCGTCTACACCACCCCGCACGGTTGGCGGCGCGGTCAGCCGGTCGGGGTCCCGGTGGAGGTCGGGGGGCACGACCGACTCCAGGGAGGTAGTGACGTGGCTGCCGTTGGCCTTGGCACGGCTGTTCGCACGCCCGCCGGTACCATGCCGGCACCCATGGTCCCGCACCCGCGGGAGGAACTGTTCTCTGTGCTGGTAGTGGACGACCATCCACTCCTGCGCGAGGCCATCACGACGAGGCTGTCGTCGATGGGCGCAGGCACTGTGCACGAAGCCGCCACCGTGGCTGAGGCACGGGCCAGGGCCTTGGCCACCGGTCCTTGTGACCTGGCAATTCTCGATCTCGGACTGCCGGACGGAAGCGGGCTCGACCTTGTGGGAGAGCTCCGTCAACTCGGCTGGCCGCGGATCGTGGTCCTGGCATCGTCTGACGACCCGTTCGCCGTCCGGTCGGCCTTCCAGGCCGGCGCACAAGCCTACTTACTCAAGTCGGCGTCACCCGCCATCGTCACCGACGGTGTCCGGCGGGTTCTGGACGGCGGGGTCTATGCCGACCCCAATGTCGCGCCGATGCTCGCCGCCGGCACAAGGGTGCCCGGCACCGACAACACTCCTCGCGAGTTGTCCGCCCGCGAGGTCGAAGTGCTGCAGCTCGTGGCTGATGGCCGCTCCAACAAGGAGATCGGCGAGGCGCTCAACCTCTCGGCTCTGACCGTGAAGAGTCACCTCTCCCGGATAGGTCGCAAGCTCGGCACGGGTGATCGCGCTCAGATGGTCGCGCTGGCCATGCGGGCCGGGGTCATTCGCTGAGCGGAGATGTCCTGACCGAGGGGAACAACGTAGAACCCATACCACTGCTGGCGCCGACCGGTGGCGTGCCGGACCCAGTGTCCGGCACGTCCGCCTTGCGGAAGGCGGCGGCCGCGCTGGCAGTGGGCCATGGGCCGGTGGCCGTCGACGCCGAACGGGCGTCCGGCTACCGCTACACGCAACGCGCCTACCTGGTGCAGCTTCGCCGGGAGCCGGTCGGCACGATCCTCGTCGACCCGATCGGACTCGACGGGGTCGGCAGCTTCACCAGAGCCTTGGGCGAGTTGGCGACCGCGCTGGCCGGCGCCGAGTGGGTGCTGCACGCCGCCTCACAGGATTTGCCGTGCCTGGCCGAGCTCGGGCTGGCGCCGCCGAAGCTGTTCGACACCGAGCTGGCTGGACGGCTGGCCGGGTTCGAGCGGGTCGGGCTGGCCGCCATGGTCGAACGGGTGCTCGGCTACAAGCTGCGCAAGGTGCACGGCGCCGCCGACTGGTCGCGCCGGCCGCTGCCGAGCGACTGGCTCACCTACGCCGCGCTCGACGTCGAGCTGCTGATCCCGCTACGCGACGCGCTGCAGGCCGAGCTCGCCGAGCAGGGCAAGCTCGACTGGGCCGAGCAGGAGTTCGAGGCGGTCCGCCTGGCGCCGCCGCCCGGTCCACGGGCCGAGCCGTGGCGCCGCACGTCCGGCGTGCACAGGGTCCGCAAGGCCAGGCAGCTCGCCGCCGTCCGCGAGCTCTGGGTCACCAGGGACCAGCTGGCGCAGCAGCGCGACATCTCCCCCGGCCGCGTGCTGCCGGACGCGGCGATCGTCGACGCGGCGCTGGCCGACCCGCCGACGGTCGAGGAACTGACCGCGCTGCCGGTGTTCTCCGGCCGCGCGCAGCGCCGGTTGGCCTCGACCTGGCTGGACGCGTTGAAGCGGGCCAGGGCGTTGCAGCGCGGCGAACTGCCTGACCCGAACCCGCCGAGCAACGGACCGCCGCCGATCAACCGCTGGTCCGACCGCGACCCCGACGCCGCGGCCCGGCTGGTCGCGGCGCGCACCGCGACAGCGTCGATCGCCGGCGAGCACAAGCTGCCGGTCGAGAACCTGCTGCAGCCCGAACTGGTACGCCGGCTGTGCTGGGAACCGCCGCCAGCGCCGTCGGCCGAGGTCGTCGCCGAGACGCTGCGCAACGGAGGCGCCCGGCCGTGGCAGATCGAACTGACCGCGGACGCCCTGACGCTGGCGTTGCGCAGCCAGGCCTGACCCGCTCGCTGGACCGTCGCCCCCGCTCCCAGCCCACTAGCCTGCGGGCAGTTCGACGCACACCGATAGGCCGCCACCGGGCACCGCCTCCGCGTGCACGACGCCGCCATGGGCGTGCACGACGGCGCGGACGATCGAGAGCCCGAGCCCGGCGCCCTGCCCGGTGCGGTCGGCGGCAGCGCGGCGGAACGGCTCGAACAGTTCGGCGACCCGCTCCGGCGGCACCCCGGCGCCCGAGCTGCTGACCCGCAGTGAACTGCCGCCCGGGCCGCACCCGGTGCTGACGTGCACCCAGCCACCGTCGACGTTGTGCCGCACGGCGGTCTCCCGCCAGTTGCCGGCGACCCGGTTCAGCCAGGCCGGGTCCCCCACCGCGGGCGCCGGCCTGGTGTCGACGTCGATGCGCAGCGACCGGACGGCCGCCTCCGCGCCGACCGCCGTCACGGCGCTCTTGGCGATCGGCGCCAGGTCGACGGGTTCGCGGGCGGCGAGCCCGGCCGACTCGGTCCGGGCCAGCGTGAGCAGGGCGTCCACCAGGGCGTCGGCCCGGTCGGTGGCGGCCCGCACGACGCTGGCCATCCGGTGCAGCTCGGCCACGTCGGCATTCGGATCGGTGAGCGTGACGTCGAGTTCGGTCCGCACGACCGTGAGCGGGGTGCGCAGCTCGTGGCTGGCGTTGGCGACGAACCGCTGCTGGGCGTCGAACGCCGCCTGGAGGCGGTCGAGCATGGCGTCGAAGGTGTCGGCCAGCTCGGCGACCTCGTCGCGCGGGCCGCGGTGCCCGATGCGCTCGCCGAGCGACTCGACCGACAGCCGCCGCGCGGTCGCCGTGACCTCGTGCAGCGGCCGCAGCGCCTGGCCGGTCAGCACCCAGGCGATCACCGCCGTGGCGATCACGACCAGCACGAACGCCAGCGACCCTGCGCGAAGCACGTCGTCGCGCGTCGCATCGCGCAGCGCCTCGCCGAGCTGCTCGGCGTCGACGTCGACCCCGCGCACCCGCACGGTGGTGCCCTCCGGCAGCACCGGCACCGCCGACACCACCACGTCGGCGAGCATCCAACCTAGCCAGAGCAGCAGCCCGCTCACCGCGGTGACCAGCGCCGTGGCCAGCAGGGTCAGCCGAAGCCGCAGGCCCGGACCACGGCGGACCCGTACCGACCCGCCCCGCTCAGCCAGCATCGGCGCCGGCACCCGACGCCGCACCGGCAGCCGAGCCCGCCGCCGGCACCCGGTAGCCGGACCCGACCACGGTCTCGATCACGCCCGGCTCGCCGAGCTTCTTGCGCAGGGTCATGACCGTGACCCGGACCGTCGTGGTGAACGGATCGGCGTTCTCGTCCCAGACCCGCTCCAGCAGTTCCTCGCTGCTCACGACGGCCCCGCCCGCAGCCATCAGCACCTCGAGCACGCCGAACTCCTTGCGGGTCAGCTCGACCGGCTCGGAGCCGCGGGTGACGTTGTGCTTGGCCGGGTCGAGCACCACGTCGCCGGCGACCAGGACAGGCGGGCGGGCCCGCCGCCCCCCCCCCCCCACGGCCCCCCCCCCCGCCCCCCGCCCCCGGGACGCGCGCGGCCTTCGGTCGGGGGCCGCCGCGCCCACGGAGAAGCCTGCCACCCCCCCCGGCCCCCGCCTCCCCTCTGTGTTACTCACCTACGT
>OBLK01000306.1_pt1 | contig 12952 bp, 11 predicted proteins | sample 1518871 | NCBI WGS metagenome assembly OBLK01 (sample SAMEA2464837, study PRJEB22497) | soil metagenome | biome: Grassland; feature: Farmland; material: Clay | place: Australia | collected 2013-02-01 | depth 0.8 m
ATACTGCGCTCTGCGCAGGTTCGACCCGAACCTGCCCAAGTCGACGATCAGCGACGCGCTGCGCGGCACCTCGGCGCCGCGGTACACGTTTGTTCGCGACTATCTGCGGGCGTGCAAGCGGTATGCGCAGGCGAACGGGCGACCGGTCGACAGCCTGCTGTTCGACGAGTCGGCGCTGTTCGAGGTGTGGTCAGAACTCCAGTTCGACCTTGACGACTTGCAGCGTCACGCACAGGTAGCTGTTGCGGAGCCGGTCACCCACGATGCAATCGGCCGGCGAGCGGGTGACTGGTGCCGGCTGGCCCGCGACGCGGCCACCTCGTCTGCTGAGGTGGACCTGCCGTTGCTGATGCAGGTGCGCGACGGATTGCGGCGGAGCCGCCCGGCGTAAGGGCCGCCGCCCGCCCAGGCGAGACGGCTGCTCACCATTACTGAATGCGTGCCGACGCGCCAGAATAGGCTTGACGAGCCTAACGGGGCGCATTTGTCAAGAGCTGTGGGCGGCCGAGATTGTCCGGAGTTTACCGGTATTGACCGGGCTTGTACGGGGTCGGCCGAGACGCTAGTGACGCAGAGTTTCCGGATCCATCCTGGATTCAGCCACTCCAGCCGGGAGTGGCAGAAAGGAGATCCGGAGATGCAGTCAGGTTGGGAATGGCTGCTGCGCTTCTGGCTGATCTGACAAACGGACGGCGAGCGGGTTTGATGGCCACGAGCTCGCCGGCCGCTGTCAGGCAGTACTACCAGGAGTAAAGCAGTACCAGCGCAAGCAAGGTACGCGCCGCGTCCAGCGCCGTTGAGCCGGCGTAATGGGACAAGGCGCAAATGAGGGCCCAGCTCGCCGCCTGTCGCGACGAGCTGGGTCACCCCCTGTCAAGCCGGTGCGTTCGTTGCGCCCGGCCGTCCGGCGAGGAATGCGTGTGTCTGCACGAAGCGAACTCGCTGCACGTCTAGACGGAGTGTTGCGCGATAGCGTGATGCTGCTAGTGGTGCCTACGCCGGTCAACCTTTTTCCACGATGAAGTCATCGTTGTCGCCCCTTCGGAATGCCGGTGAACACTACCCCGAACAGCAGATTCACAAGTCTAGTGAGCTTCGATGTTGCTTGCCGACACCCAAGCAAGACCTGGCACGCCGAGCGCGGACAGTGGTCCGGCGATCTTGCGGTCCACGTACGCTTGCCGATATCGAAGTGGAGGATGGGAGGACTCCGTGCCAGGTCAATCAGGCGGTCGTCCCCAGCGCGGTGAGGCGCGGCACAGACTTGGCGCGGAGTTGCGGCGCATCCGAGTGGCCGCGGGGAAGACGCAGCGTGACATTCACGGTCCGACCGGATCCGGGCATGCGTCCAATGTGGAGAATGGCCACACCCAGCCATCCTGGGACTTCATCGAAAAGTACCTCGCCTGCGGCGGTGAGGCGCAGTACTTGCGCTCCCTCTACGAGCTTGCCAGAGCTGAGTCCGACGAACAACGGACCGAGCAACGCCGTGGCAGCCAACCCGGCTCGTTCAGTCCTCCAAGGGCGCCCCAAGAGGTGGCCGGCCTCGGCTTCTCCGACATACGGCGGCACTATCTCGTCGAGCGCCGCGAGGAGCGCTATTCGTTCGATGCCGACGGCGTGGGCTCGTCGGTGACCTGCGTCTCGACGGGCCGCGCGACCCGGCCGGGCGGGGTCCTGTTCTGCAGCCAGCACTCGTACGACGCGGATCAGAAACCAGACCTGCTGGATGTGAGAGCCGGCGACGGCTGTGCGGTCGAGCACGTGGACCGGCACCCGACGGGCTCCGTCCGTGTGTATTTCCGGCTGAGCCGGCGGCTCGATCCCGGCGATCCCGAGCCGCACACGTGCTCGTACACCGTTGACGTCAACAGTTCGATGCGTGCGCGCCCGGTCCTCCTCGGTCATCCCGGTCCCGGCACCAAGCAGTTCTCCCTGCAGGCCGGATTCACGGCACCGTCGACGCCGAGGCGGATCTGGTGGTTCGCCACCGAGGACGAGCTGTCGGCAACCATGCCGGGCGACGGGCACGAAATGGAGCCGGCCGCCGGGCGCTACCGCAGGGAATTCGACGCGTTGGTTCCCGGCTGGTGCTACGGGTTCGCGTGGCAGTGGTGAGTTGGCTCGCGTTCAGCCCAGACGGTCGAGGAACTTCCGGGAGCGCTCGACCACCAGGGCGGTCGCGTCCGCGTCGTACGAGGGCAGGGAGCTGTCGGTGAACAGGTGGCGGTCGCCGGGGTAGACGAACAGCTCGGCCAGCTCGGGCCCGACCTTGGCGACCAGCTCGCGGGCGGCGTCGATGTCGCCTTCCAGGGCGAAGAACGGGTCCTGGTCCATGCCGTGGACCTGTACGGCGACGCCGTCCGGCCACGGCCCGAAGGCCCACTGGCCGGTGATGGGCATGCACGCCTCGTAGAGCAGCGCGCCGCGCGCGCCGGCGCGGGTCTGGACCAACCGCTGCGCCACGCTGACACCCCAGGAGAAGCCGGCATAGACCAGGCCGCCGGGCAGGTCGGCCACGGCCCTGTCTACGCGCTCGCCGAGGACCTTGTCTCCGATGCTCTGGCTGTAGGCGAGACCGTCGTTGACGGTTGCCGGAAGCTCGCCGTCGAACAGGTCCGGCGTGTGCACGGTGTGCCCACCGGCGCGCAGCTCGTCTGCGAAGGCGCGCACCCCTTCGGTGAGCCCCTGCACGTGGTGGAACACGACGACTTCGGCCATCTCTACACTCCAGGTCTTTGAACTATGTTGATCGAACGGTTCACAACCTTAGAACGGTCCAGATATGTCGGTCAATCAGCAAATCCCGGACTACGACCTCGACGACCTGCTCGTGGTCACCGCGCCAGAACAGCTGCGGGCGCTGGCCGATCGGCTGCGTGCCACGCTGCTGGAGTTGGTCCTCGAGCGGGCCGCCACGGTGACCGAAATGGCGCAAGCGGTCGACCGGCCCAAGAGCACCATTGCCTACCACGTGAACCTCCTGGTCGACACCGGGTTACTGCGGGTGGTGCGCACGCGCCGGGTCCGGGCGATCGAGGAGCGGTACTACGGCCGGGTCGCCCGCACCTACTACATCGGCGTGCTCAACCGCCCGGAGGACAAGCAGGTCGTGGCGGCCATCAACGGGCTCGCGGAGGCGGCCGCCGAGTCGGTACCGGCTCATGCGGCCGACGATCTGCGATGCCTGCTGGTGCGCGCCCGCATTCCGATCGACGACGTGCGTAGCTTCTGGGCCGAGGTCCAGGCGGTGGCCCGCCGGTTCGCCCAGATCCCCCGGGCCGGCGACCAGGTCTACGGCTTCGTCGCCGGCCTCTATCCCACCGACGCTCCCACCCTCCCCGACGCCGAGCGCGAACCGGCCGACTGACTCACCGAACCGTTAACTGCCCGCCGGATCCGGCGCGACGATGCTTGGCTGGGGCGTCAGAGCCCCGCGAGAACGGCCAGCGCCTGGTCCTCCAGCAGCCAGTAGCCGCCGGATCGGGCCAGGCCGAGCGCTTCGTCGACAAGGTGGTTGGCCTCGTCGCGGTCGCCGGCGCTGTGGTGCGCGGCGGCGAGACCGATGAGTGCTTCGGTCTCGACGTAGCGATTGCCGAGGTCGCGGGCGATACGCAGGGCGTGCCGGTGGTCGTCGGCGGCGAGCCGGTACTGGCCGAGCCGGTGACGGACGGTGCCTCTGGTGGTCAGGGTGCCGGCCTCGAGGCGCCGGTCGCCGGTGTCGCGGGCGAGGTCGACCGCGGTGCCGGCCAGGTCAAGGGCCTGGTGGGTGCGGCCGGCGTCGCGGTGGACGGCGGCGAGCGTGCGGAGGGTGTCGCCCTCGATGTTGCGGTCGCCGATCTGGCGGAGCAGGGCGAGTGCTCCGGTTAGCGCGGTGAGGGCCTCGTCGTGGCGCTGGGCGGCGAGGTGGATGTCGCCGAGGTGGGTGAGCGTCCTGGCCTCGCCGCTGTGTGAGCCGGTCGTCCGGTGCAGGGCGAGCGCCTGCGCGCAGTGGTCCATGGCCAGGTCGAGCCGGCCCTGCCCAAAGTGGACGAGCCCGAGATTGCCGAGCGCGGTCGCCTGGCTCGCGGCCTGGCCGGTCTGCCGGTAGAGGTCGAGCGCTCTCGAGTAGTGCTCCGCGGCGGTGTCGAGCCGACCCAGCGCCCAGTTGAGGTTGCCGAGGTTGCCCAGCGCTGCCGACTCGCCCTCGGCCCAGCCGGCCTGGCGGGCGAGCCGCAGCGCGGTCGTGTAGTGGTCGATCGCGTCCTGGTGGCGGCCCTGCGCCCAGTGCAGGGTGGCGAGGCTGACCTGGGCGGCCGCCTGGGCCTGGGGATCGCCGGCGGCCTCGGCCGCGACCAGGCCCGCTCCGGCGGTCTGGCGCCAGTCCCCGGTGTGCATGCGCAGGTACAGGTAGCCGCGCAGGGCGTCGGCGAGCCGCCAGGCGGACGCGGCGAACCCGTGACCGGCCGCGTGGACGGTGGCGGCGACGAGGTTGGGCCGTTCGGCGTCCAACCACGCCGAGGCCTGCTGGTGGTCGTCGAACCGGACGGCGGCGGCGTGCTCCGGTTCGGGTAACCGCAGGACGTGCGGGTACAGCAGCCTGGCCGCGGCGGTGACCCCGTCCAGGTAGTGGTCGTACATCCTGGCCAGGGCGGCCTGGCGGTCGGGTTCGTGCTCGGCGCGTTCCGCGGCGTAGGCGCGGAGCAGGTCGTGGAAGCGGTACCGGCCCGGCGTGTGCTCCTCGAGCAGGTGGGCCGCGGCGAGCCGGGCGAGCAACCGGGTGGCCCGGATCGCCGGTACGCCGGCCAGCGCCGCGGCGGTCGGGGCGGTGGCGTGCGGACCGGGCACGAGGCCCAGCAGCCGGAAGAGCCTCCTGGCCTCGGCGGGGAGGTTGGCGTAGGAGTGGTCGAACGCGATCCGCACGGCGGCCTGCGGATCGTCGCCCACCTGCAGGGCGGCGAGCCGGTCGCGGGTCAGCTGGCCGACGTAGTCGGAGATCGTCAGTTCGGGCTGGACGATCAGGTTGGCCGCCGCGATCCGCAACGCCAGCGGGAGGTACCCGCACAGCTCGGCGAGCCCGGCGAGGGCTGCGGGCTCCCGCTGCGCACGTTCGGCGCCGACCAACCGGGTCAGCAGGGTCCTGGCGTCGCCGGCGGTGAGCGTGTCCAGCGCGAGTTGCACGGCGCCGTCCCTGGCGACCAGGCCGGCCAGGTTGTCGCGGCTGGTGACCAGGACGAGGCATCCCGGGCTGTTGGGCAGCAGGGGGCGCACCTGGTCGGGGTGGCTGGCGTTGTCGAGCAACACCAGCATGCGCCGGCCGGCGAGGAGGCTCCGGTAGGTCGCCGCCGCGGTGTCCACATCGGACGGTATCCGGGCCGGTGGGACGCCGAGCGCGGCCAGGAACCGGGTGAGCGCCTCGACCGGCCGCAGCGGCGTCCCGGCCGAGTAGCCGCGAAGGTCGACGTGCAGCTGACCGTCCGGGAAGTGGTGGCGCACCCGGTGCGCCCAGTGCACGGCCAAGGCGGTCTTGCCGACTCCGGCGATCCCGCCGACGGCGGCGATCACCACGACGCCCAGGTGCGAGCCGCCGGCCGGCAGCAGGGCGTCGAGGCGGGCTCTGGCGTCCTCGCGGCCGGTGAACCCGGCGACGTCGGCCGGGAGCTGGGCCGGCGTGATCTCCTCGTCCGGCCGGGGTTCCGGTGCGGCCGGCCGGGCCGGCACGACCAAAGCCAGGTCCTCGGTGAGGATCGCCGCGTGCAGGTCCCGCAGCGGGCGGCCCGGCTCCAGCCCGAGATCGTCGACCATGGTGCGACGCGCCCGCTGGTAGGCGGCCAGCGCGTCCGCCCGCCGCCCGCACCGGTAGAGCGCGAGCATGAGCTGGCCCCAGAGCTGCTCGCGCAGTGGGTACTCCTCGACCAACCGGTGCAGCTCGTCGACCACCTCGGTGTGCTCGCTCAGGGTGAGCCGTGCGTCGATGCGGGCCTCCAGCGCGGTGATCCTGTTCTGGTCGAGTAGCTCCACCGCGGCCGCGACGGAGGGGGTCGCCGGCACGTCGGCCAGCGCGGCTCCGTGCCACAAGGCCAACCCCTCGGTGAGCTGGACGATCCCCATGTCGGGCTTGCCTTCGGCGATGCTGCGCTGCCCGGCCTCGGCCAGCCGCTGGAAGACCGCGGCGTCGAGGTCGTCGTCGCCGATCATCAGCTCGTACCCGCCGCCCCTGGTGACCAGTGGGCAATCCGTGCCGCGGCCGAACAACCGGCGAAGCCGCATCACGTAACCGTGGACGGTGGCCCTTGCGGTCGACGGTGGGTGCTCACCCCAGATCTCGTTGATGATCCGGTCGGTCGAGACCGCATTCCCCGGTTCCAGCAACAACGTGGCGACCAGGGTCCGCTGCTGGGGCGCCCGGACCGGTGCCCACACAGCGCCGTCCCAGATCCGTAGTGGTCCGAGAATTCGAAAGAGCATCCGATCTACCTGTTGCGCCGGCTCAGCGCCAACTCAGCGGCAGCTTAGCGGTCGTTGTTAGCGTCCAGGCGGCCGAGCGGGTAGATCGACTCGGTGAGTTCACGTGGGGAGGAACGATGAATGCTCTTGTTCGGCGGGTCGCGGGTTTCGCCGGCGTCGCCGTCCTGGCCACCGTGACGCTCATCGGGCCGGCCTCGGGGACCTCGGCGAACCAGCCGTTCGTGGTGGTCAATGCGGCCTCCAACGTGCCGGAACCGGTGCCCCGCGGTGCGCTGCTGATGGTCTTCGCCGTCGGCCGGCTCAGCATGGACGAAGACCAGGTTTTCTCTCCCTGGAGGTTCGAGACGCCGGGCGGGGTCTCCGTCGAGGCGTCGTGCGGGTCCGAGGGAGAGCTGACGCGGTTGCCGATCCGGTCCATCGAGCGGCGCGATGACGGCACGCGGATCGGCGTGTACTACCCGAACTCGATAGGGGAGGAGCCCTTCCGGCCCTGCCTGAACGCGGGCCCAAGCGAGTTCTGGGTGCACAGCCCGTTTGGATCGATGACGCTGCCGGTAGCGACAGTGCTGGCGCATCCCGGCATCTTCACCGTTGGCGCCATCGGCGACACGCCGGACGGCACCCACACCGACGGCGCGACGGGCGCGGTGACCGCCATCGTCGACTGCAACCAGCGCCTGCCGGCCGATCCCGCCGCGTGCCCGGCTCGCACCAACGGCCAGCCAGCCCGGCTGCGGCTCTCGCTCACCGGTTCCGAGGCGTTCGCCTGCGAGCCGTGCACCGGCAGCCGCCTGGTGTTCGAGCTGGCCCCGGCCGCGGGTGGCGCCTTCGTCCAGCAGACGCTGGCGAGCCTGGTCACCGCTGGCACGGGGGTCGAGAAGGCGACGATCGTGCTTCGCGGGGACACCGCCGCTGGTGAGTACCTGCTTCGAGTGCGCAACACGATGCTGCCCGTGTTCCCGGATCCGCTGCGGGTCGAGTTCGGCCAGCCGGTCGGTGCGCCGTAGCCGGCCGACCAGGGGGAGGCGCGAGCGTGCGGTTCCGGGTGTTGGGCCCGTTACGGGTGCGCTGCGACGCGGGCTGGCGGCCGGTGCCGGCGAGGCAGCAGCGGGTAGTACTCGCGGTGCTGCTGGCCGACGCCGGCGCCACGGTCAGCACCGAGCGGCTGGTCGAAGCGGTGTGGGCCGACCGCCCGCCGCGGCGCGCGGTCAACACTGTGCAGGCCTACGTGATGCGGCTGCGCAAACTGCTCGACGACCGGGGTCGTCGCATCATCGCCACCCGGGACCCTGGCTACGAGCTGGCGCTCGGGCGCGACGACCTCGACGCCGCCGTGTTCGAGCGTCTCGTCGGCTCCGGGCGGCAGGCGATGGACGCCGGCTGCGCCGACGCGGGGGCAGCCCGGCTGGCGCAGGCGCTGGCGCTGTGGCGCGGACCGGCGTTCTGCGACGTGCCGGCCGTTGCGTCGTTGACCGGCCGGATGACCCACCTGGAGCAGATGCGGCTGGCTGCCGAGGAGGACCACCTGGCCGCGTTGCTCGCGCTGGGCCAGCACGCGGCGGCCGTCGACCGGCTGTACCGGCTGGTCGAGGACGACCCGCTGCGGGAGCGGCGGTGGGCGCTGCTGATGCGCGCGCTGACCGGCTGCCACCGGCGCGGTGAGGCGCTCGAGGTGTTCCAGCGCGTGCGCCGGGTGCTGCAGACCGAGCTAGGCATCGAGCCGGGCCCACAACTGTGCGAGCTGCAGCGGACGATCCTGGCCACCCACCGACCACGACCGGCGACGATGTCGCGCGCGCCGCTGCGGCTGCACCCCGAATGCGAGCTGCCGTCGGTGCTGCTCCCTGATGCGGAGGCCGCAGGCCGCAGTGGCGCGCCCGGTCGCTGCTAGTCGCCGGTCACCGGTGGTCGTAGATCGGGCCGTGCACAGTCGGGGACTTCGGCGACCAGACCAGGGGGAGCGGACAGCCGCCACGCCTCGAAGACCAATTCGTGCAGCTCGTCCAGCTCGATACCGGCCAGGTACACCACCACCCAGCCGAACCCACCGGCGGTGAACTGCTTCTCGAAGACGTGCGGCCGTTCGGCCACCAGCGCCCGCTGCTCGGACAGGGTCTGCTTCAGGCCGACGGTCTGCGTGCGTGGCCAGTAATAGCCGAACCGCTTACCGCGCACGCTGAACGAGGTGTAGCGCCCGCTCTCGGCATGGTCGATGCCGGCGAGCCCATCCAGGATCCGGAAGAACTCGTCACTGTGCACGGCCACCGCAGACCCCCCGATCACCTGGACTACCGGACTGCATTGTCGAGGAAACGCCGGATCGTCACCACCGGGTCGGGCGCTGGGCCGCCCGGCCTAAGGCAGCGGGTATTGAGTGATGTAGACCGGGGAACCGATTCTGGTGGTGTCTGCGGGGTCGCCGATGCCGTTGACGACGTGGTCGATGGTGCCGGCGCTGAGGTTCACGGTCATGATGTGGTGCAGCCTGACACCGGCGGTCTGGGGAACCTCGAAGCCGTTTTCGGTGTGAATGGTGGGGTCGTTGCGGTTGAAGACGTACACGCCTGCGCCGTGGACGGTATGGGTTAGCACGCCGTCGCCGACCTTGTAGCCGGCCCAGCCTTCGACGTCGCCGTTCATCCAGTCGGCCTGGGTCGGCGGGTCGTAAGGCAGTTCGTTCTGGTACAGGACCGTGGTGCCGTTTTCGCCGTTCCAGATGGTGTTGTACTGCTGGAAGTGCTCGACGAACAGGCCCGTCGCCGTCACGTCGTCGCCGTTGATGACCGCGCCGTTGCGGCCCGTGTTGGTGTTCCAGCGTTCGGTGTCGGTGAGCCCCTCGACACCGTGGTCGGCACGCCAGACCCAGGTGTGGTCGATGAGCACGTTGTCGCTGTTGACCTCGAGCGCGATGTCGACCTTGCCGATGTGCGGCCCACCTACCCGGAAGTACACATCGGACAGCGTGGTCGGATTGCTGGCCGAGCTGTGCCGGTTGCCGTGCGGGCGGCCGACGCGAAGCAGCACCGGCGACTCCTGCGGCCCGGCGTCGACGGTGACGCCGGCGATCACGACACCCTCGACGTCGGCGACGTCGAGCGGGATCGAGCCGCCCACCGCCGTGAGCGTGGCGTGCCCGAGTCCGAGCACGACCGTGTTCGGGTGCCTGACCTGGAGGCTTCGAGCGATGTCGTAGACGCCTGGCGTGAGCAGCAGGTGGCGGCCGCGCGCAAGTTGGGCGTTGATGACGTGCCACGGGTCAGACGGCCTGGCGACGAAGAAGTCGGTCAGAGGCACGGTGCGACCTGGCGTCAGGCCGTCGGCCCACGTGATGCCGCGGGTGTCGCGCCTGGCCGCCGGCACGCGGACCTGGTACTCGCCGCGCGAGTCGACGAACAGGAACGGCTTCTCCCGACTGACCGCTGTGGTGTCGAGCGTCGTGTACGGCGGCGTCGGGAACGCGGCGTCGTCTGGTGCGCCGACGACCCCGGAGAACACCTGGTTCCACACCCCGTTGGTCCAGCCGCCGAGCTGGCTGTCGCGGGTCAGCCACTGCTGCTGCGACCCGTTGAGGACCAGCGGCAGCCTCGAGTCGGCGATGAATCCGCCACTGGCGAACTGCGGGCCGGCGGTGCAGTAGTCCATCAGCGACAGCGTGCCGCCGCTGACGTCGACGCGGCGCAACGACACCGCCTGGGAGACCGCCCAGAAGTTCGCAGAGGCCCGGCAGCCGTCCTGGCCGGCCGTGTTGATGCGGATCGACAGGTTGGACAGCGTGCGCCAGAAGTTGACCAGGGCGAGGCAGTTGCTCGTGCCGCCGTCGTCCAGGCAGCGGTTGTAGACCTCGACCTTGCCGTTGATGACGACGTCGGTCGGCGAGGCCCCGAGGCCGGCCAGCTCGGTGTAGTAGCCGACCTTGATCTGCAGCGGCTGCTCGGCCGTGCCGTACGTGCCCGGCAGGAACAGGAACGCGTAGCGCTCGGTGCCCATCTCGTTGTCGACCTGCGCGGCGTGCGTCGCGTCGAGGATCGCCTGGATCTCGCCGACCGGCATGCTCGGGTCGAAGACGGTGACGTTCGCGCCGAGGTCCGGGACGCCGTTGGACGGCTCGGCCTCGTCGGCCCCCGCAGGGCTCGCCGAGGCGGCGGCGACCGTGAGCCCGAGCGCCAGCGCCAGGCCGAGGCGTCGGCTCCAGCGGTTGCGGCGCCGCCGCGCCGGTCGACGGGTACCGGGAAATGGTGTCGTCGTCATCCGGATTCGTCCTCCGCAACGGGCGCTGAGAGCGCTCTCAGTCGTTCTACTCCGCGAACCAGGTCGGGTCCAGAGCCATCGAGGGCAGGTCACTCGGCATCATCGGGGGCACCGCACCCGCGACGCCGCCAAGCGCATGAACGCCGACGACCACTCCGCCTACCTCGACCACGTCTACCAGTACCGCTACGACCCACGCGATCGCATCGCCGAGGTCACCCGCTCCGCGGCCGGCGGCGGGGTCCAGGAGACCGAGACCTACGTCCACGACGCCAACGGCAACGTCGTCACCGAGACCATCGAAAGCAAGGTCACCACCTCGGTCTACGACCGCAACCGCCTGGTCTCCTCCAGTAGCCAGGGCTCGACGTCGACCTACAACTACGACCCGCTCGGCCGGCTGGACACCGTCAGCTCGGCGGGCACGATCCTGGAGAAGTACGCGTACGACGGCTTCGACCGGGTCGCGTCGCACCGGCAGACCAAGCCTGACCACTCCACCGAGACCACGCGCTACGCCTACGACCCGTTCGACCGCACCGTCACCCGCACCGAGAAGGCCGGCGCCGCAGGTGAGGAGACCACGCGGTTCTCCTTCCTGGGCCTGTCCGACGAGGTAGCCGCCGAGGAGATCGACGGCGCGCTGAAGCGCACCTACACCTTCGGGCCGTGGAACGAGCGTCTGGGCATGGTCAAGCACGACGGCGCGTCCCGCGAGTACTCGTACTACAGCTACAACGCGCACACCGATGTCGAGTTGATCACCAAGGCGGACGGCCGGCCGCGGGCCACCTACGGCTACACCGCCTACGGCCAGAACGACATCCAGTTGTTCACCGGCGTCGACAAGCCGGACCCGGCCAATCCGGACAAGAAGCCCTACAACACCTACCGCTTCAACGCCAAGCGCCTGGACCCCGCCACCGGCGACTACGACATGGGCGCCCGCGACTACAGCCCCGAACGCAACCGCTTCCTCACCCGCGACCTGTACAACGGCGCGCTGGCCGACCTGTCCCTGGCCACCGACCTGTTCACCATGAACCGCTACGCCTTCGGCGCCGGCAACCCCATCTCCATCATCGAAATCGACGGCCACTGGGGCTTCAGCCTCTCCGACATCGGCCACGCCGCCCTCGACGTCGCCGGCCTGGTCCCCGTCGTCGGCGAAGCCACCGACTGACCAACGCCCCCTTGGTACGCCGCCGAAGGCGACTACGTCAACGCCGCCCTGTCCGCCGCCTCCGCCATCCCCTTCGCCGGCTACGCCGCCACCGGCGCCAAACTCGCCCTACGCGGCGCCGACGCCGTCCGCACCGCCACCAAAGCCTCCGACGAAGTAACCGCCGCCGCAACCAAGTCCAGCGACAACATCCCCACCGGCACCCGCGGCCCCGACGGCGCCACACCCGCACCCCCCCCCGCCGCCAAACCCGCCGCCGCCACCCCAGCACCAAAGCCGGCACCGAAGCCGGCCCCGGCACCCACCAAGGTCACTCCATCCAAGACGGCAGACTCGGATACGGCTTACCGAGTGATCCGCCCGGACGAGAACCCGGCAGCCGGACTCGTTGCGAAGAACCCCAACGCGAACTATTCGATGGCAGCCCATGTCCGCAACGGGAGCAGGCTCAAGACACAGTTCATCTCCGCTACCCGAGACCTGGCGGTTGCTCAGAAGTGGGCGGCAAAGACCGGCAACCGGATCGTCGAGATCAACCTGAGTAGGGTGCCGGGCAGGGTAACCGACCTCAGCACGGACGCCGGTCGGCAGGCTCATCTGGCGGGCAACAGGATCGCCCAGAACTTCACGAGCGCCTCTGCAGAGGTGCTCATCGAGGGTGGCGTCCCGCCGATGCTGTGCGCCTGATTGGAGGGATGTAGCGAGATGTCCGGTAGCGCGCTCCAGCAGCTCGACTCAGCCATTGAGCGCTTCGCGGTGCCGTTGCGCATGGGCGATGGCATCGACAAGCCGGCGTTGAACGACCTCAAGCGGACGCTAACGGACACCGCCAGGCAATGGCGCGCAGCCGATGTCGTGCCGAAGCGGTCGGCAGCCTTGCTCGTCGAGCTGTATCCGGCGCTGACCGGAACACTCGACCTGTACGACGGCGAGCACGCCGAGCGCGTCCGGCAGGTGTGTGAGGAGTTGCTCCAACTGTCGCTCGCCTGCTTCGAAGTCGAAGGCTAGGGGATCCAGAGCACCTACGACCCGTTCGACCGCACCGCCACCCGCACCGAGAAGGCCGGCGCCACC
>OBLK01000307.1_pt1 | contig 12908 bp, 15 predicted proteins | sample 1518871 | NCBI WGS metagenome assembly OBLK01 (sample SAMEA2464837, study PRJEB22497) | soil metagenome | biome: Grassland; feature: Farmland; material: Clay | place: Australia | collected 2013-02-01 | depth 0.8 m
GCGGGCGGGGCCTCCGGGGGGGGGGGGCGGGGGGGCGGGCCGCGGTCGGCGGGCCCGGGGCCGGGGCTCCCCGCGGGGGGGGGGGGGCCTTCGGGGGGGCGGGGGCGAAGGCCCGGTCGTCGGGGCGGCCCAGAGAGGCCCGCCGGGGCACCCGGCGCCGCTCGCGAGGCGTGAGGTCACCGCCAGCCGAGGCGGACCCGGCAGCGCCGGCGGACGCGCGGTGGCGAGCAGGTCGCCGACGGCGCCGCACCGCCCTCGACAGCACCGCCCTCGACAGCACCGCCCTCGACCGAACCGGCCGAGCCGGTGGCGGCAGCCGGGCCGGTGGCGGCAGCCGGGCCGTTCGCGGCCGATGCCGGCGGCGCGCAGGTCGACCCCCAGCCAGAGCGGCCCGGCAGGCGCCGGCGCCGGCGCAGCCGCGGCGGCGTCCAGAGCGGCCCGGCCGGCACGACCGAGTAGCCACCGGTGGCCGCACCCCTGCGCCGCACCACGGGTGACCTGGTCGCGGCGGCGCTGCTGTCGATCACGGTGGTGGTCACCGCCGCCGCGCTGTGGCACTACAGCGACGCGAATGCCACCGAGTCGCAGACGGCGGCCACCGAGCCGCCACTGCTGGTCAGCCCGACCGCGCTGCCGCCGTCGCTGGCGCCGGCGTGGCAGCAGCCCAGCGGCGCGACCGCGGCGCCCGTTGTCGCCGGTCACTCGGTGGTGACGGGCGAGGGCTCCGAGGTGGTCGGCCGCGACCCGCTCACCGGCGACGTGCGCTGGCGCTACGCGCGCGACATCCCGCTGTGCACCGTGATGCCGGCGGTGCTCGAGGACCTCCCGCCCGGCACCACCGGCGGGGCCACCAGGGACTTCGAGAACGCCCTCGCCGCGTTCAGCAAGGACCCGCGGTTCTGCAGCGAGGTCGTCATGCTCGACGGCGGCACCGGCAAGCGCACGGCCCAACGCAACGGCGACGCCGAAGCCGGCACCAGGATCGTCTCCGACGGCACGCACATCACCGCGACCGGCACGAGGTACCTGGAGACCTGGCGCTCCGACCTGGTCCGCACCACGCAGTACGGGCACGTCGGGGCGCCGGTCAACCCGGGCAAGCAGCCACGCACCGGCTGCGAGTACGGCTCGACGGCGGTCGCCAGCAACCAGATCGGCCTGATCGAGCGCTGCCCGAACGAGGACTCCGACCGGCTCACCGTGCTCAAGGCCAACCCGGCCAACGCCGAGACGCCAGAGGTCATCTTCAGTGTGCAGGCCGGGACCAGGGGCGCGCGCGTGGTCGCGGTCTCGGTCGACAAGGTCGCGGTGCTGCTGCCGGATCCGGCTCGGCTGGTCGTCTACGACAACACCGGCAACCAGCTCGCCAGCCACCCGGTGGACATCGACGTGCCGACCGCGACCGGCACGGTCGAGGTTCCCATCACCACGATCACCCCGACCGCGGTGTACTGGTACACCGGCTCGTCGACGATCGCACTCGACCCTGCCGACTTCACGCCGAGGTGGACGGTGGACGGCACGCTCGGGCCGGGCACGCTGATGGCCGGACGGTTGCTGATGCCCAAGCCCGGCGAGCTGGCGGTGCTCGACGCGTCGACCGGCGAGCAGGTCGGCGACGTGCCGGTGGACCGGGGCTCCTACCAGGGCGTCGTCCAGCTCGCGGTGGCCGGCCCGGTCGTGCTCGAGCAGCGCGGCGGGCAGCTGGGGGCCTTGCGGTGACATGTCGGCGCGGCCGCGCCGGGCCGCCGCGCGCGGCGAAATCGAAGGCGATGACCACCGCGCCGGCACTGCGTCGGCAGCTGACGCCGCACCGCGCTGTGCGGGTCGAGCTGCCGACCAGGCACGGCCCGCTGACGGCGCTCACCGAGTTGCCGGACGGGGACGTCGACCTCGGCGCGAGCGTGCTGATGCTGCCCGGCTACACCGGGTCCAAGGAGGACTTCGCGCCGCTGGTCGACCCGCTGCTCGACGCCGGGCTCGGGGTGGTCGCGGTCGACCTGCCCGGCCAGTACGAGTCCGGCGGCCCCGACGACGAGTCGGCGTACCTGCCGCAGGCACTCGGGCCCGTCGTCGCCGGCATGGCTACCGGCTTGGCGCCGCGACAGGTGGTGCTGCTCGGACATTCGTTCGGTGGGCTCGTGGCCAGGTCGGCGGTGCTGTCCGGCGCCCAGGTGGCCGGACTGGTGCTGCTGTGCTCCGGCCCCGCCGAGCTACCACCCGGGCTGCGCCGGATGATGCTGGAGTTCGGCGAGCCGGTCATGCGCGAGCAGGGCATCGAGGCCGTGCAGCAGCTCCGCGAGCAGGCGCAGGCCGCCGACGCCGCTTTCGTGCCGCCGCCACCCGAGCTCGCCGAGTTCCTCCGGGCGCGCTTCCTGGCCACCTCGGCAAGCTCGCTGCTCGGCATGGGGACAGCGCTGCGCAGCGAGCCCGACCTCGTCGACGAGCTCGCCTCGATCCTTGCCGGCACGTCGACGCCGTGCCTGGTGGCCTGCGGCGAGACCGACGACGCCTGGCCCCAACCGGTTCAGCGGCAGATGGCGCAGCGGCTCGGCGCCGGCTTCGCCACCATCCCCGCGGCCGGCCACACCCCGAACGTCGAGAACCCCGACGCGCTGCTCTCCGTGCTGCTGCCCATGGTCCGCCGCTGGCTCAACGCCGGGTAGGGGCGCTAGTTCCACCACCAGACCCACAGGGTCGTGGCGGCCAGGCCGAGCACGACCAGCGCGGCGAGCAGTGCCCGCAGTGGGCGGTCGCTCGACCGGTCGGCCACGATCTGGGCGGCGACCGCGAACGCGGCGATCGCGGCGTGCCCGAGCACGATGTCGGTACCGGGTCCGGGGGCGCCGTCGCGGTCGGTGAACCAGGCAGCCACCGCCATCACGCCGGCGAGGATGACCAGCCCGGCCGCGACCGTCCCGGAGAGCGCCCGCAGCACCCGCAACCCGGCGCTGGGTCGCGGGTCCTGGTACTCGCGCCGTCGCCGCTCGGTCAGTGGGGTCACGCGGTCCTTCGCCAGTCGGGCCGTCCGGTCACTGCGGCAGCAGCGACCAGGGCTCGACGTCGGGAGCGGCCTGCCGGCCCTCGGCGCAGTGCCGGCGGAAGTCGCACCAGGAGCACTGCGGACCGGGGCGAGGCGGGAACAGCACCTCGGCGTCGCCTCCGGCCGCCAGCGTATCGGTAGCCAGGCCGAGCTCGTCGGCTGACTCCTCGGCCCTGGCGAGATGTCGCCGCAGCGACTCGTCGCTGTGCTCCCAGGCCAGCACCTCCCCGGCCGGCAGGTGGTGCAGCTCGACGCGGTTGCAGGGCCGGCGCAACGTTCGCCGCGCCGCGAGCGCGTACAACGCCAGCGCCTGCGATCCGCGTGCGTCGTCCACGGTCAGCGCGTGCCGCCCGGTCTTGTAGTCGACGATCACCAGCTCGCCGCCGAGCTCGTCGATCCGGTCGACCCTTCCCTCGGCGACGATCCGCCTGGTCGGCGTCGAGACCCAGCGCTCGACCCCGATCGGCTCGAAGCCGACGTCGAGCCCGCTGACGTAGTCGGCGACCCACTGCTGAGCCACCTCGCGGTGCCGCGCCGCCTGTTGGGCGTCCCGGAACCCGTCCTGCTGCCAGTTTGCGGCAACCAGCCGGGCGGCCGCGGCCGGGGTCCGCCGCGCCGGTGGGAGCTCGAACAGTGCGCGCAGCGAGTTGTGCACGACCGCGCCGACGGTGTTGTGCGCCCAGGGTGCGCCGCGGGCCGGCGTCGGCCGGTCCAGGTAGGTCATCCGGTACCGGCGGGGGCACCTGTTCCAGCAGCTCAGCCGTGCCGGCGTGACCCGAACCAGCCGTTTTGGGAGCCCGGTCAGCTCGAGTTCACCCTGCACGGTGCAACCGTAGCCCTGGGCACCGACAGCCGATCTACCTCGCTACCTATTGACACGCCGTGACTGGCCGACTTCAGTTCGAGTCGGACCTAACGTGATCAGATCTCACGTTGGGCCGAACAGCCGCTCACCTTACGCCGTCTGCACCCGCAAACCGGCGTGGCGATCAGGGAGGTACCGGGTGAGGTCAAGACGTCTGCCGATCGCCGTCGCGGCGATCGCGATGATTCTCATAGCTCCGCTGGCAGGGACTTCGGGTGCGGCGCCGGCGCCGCAGCCGACCCCGGACGACCCAGCCGCCGAGTACGTCGTCAGCGGGGTGCGGGGAGCAGAGGAGCGCTCCAAGGTGGCGGCTACCGGTGCCGCCCTGAACTCGGTCGAGCACGGCGAGCTGTACATCACGGCCACGCCGGACGAGGTGGGCCAGATCCAGCAGCTCGGCTACCAGGTCAAGCCCGCGCAGCACGACCAGCACGAGACCGACGGCCTGCCCGGCGTCAACGACTTCCCGCCAGCTGACTCGAACTACCACAACTACTCCGAGATGGTCGCCGAGATCAACCGGTTGACCAGCACCTACCCGAACCTGATCAGTAGCAGCACGGTCGGCTCGTCCTACGAGGGCCGGGCGATCTACGCGGTCAAGATCTCCGACAACGTCGCCTCCGACGAGGCCGAGCCCGAGGTGCTGTTCACCCACCACCAGCACGCTCGCGAGCACCTCACCGTCGAGATGGCCCTCTACCTGATGAACCTGTTCACCGGCAGCTACGGCAGCGACAGCCGGATCACCGGCCTGGTCGACTCGCGTGAGATCTGGCTGCTGCCCGACCTGAACCCGGACGGCGGCGAGTACGACATCGCCACCGGCTCCTACCGGTCGTGGCGCAAGAACCGGCAGCCGAACAGCGGCACGTCGGCCGTGGGCACCGACCTCAACCGCAACTGGGACTACCAGTGGGGTTGCTGCGGCGGCTCCTCCGGCAGCCCCGGCAGCGAGACCTACCGCGGCACCGCCCCAGAGTCGGCTCCTGAGGTGCACGTGGTCTCCGACTTCGTCCGCACCCGGGTCGTCGGCGGCGTGCAGCAGATCAAGACCGCGATCGACTTCCACACCTACTCCGAGCTGGTGCTGTGGCCGTTCGGCTACACCTACAGCGACACCGCGCCTGGCATGAACCAGCAGGAACGCGACACGTTCGCCAACATCGGACAGCGGATGGCCGCCACGAACGGCTACACGCCCGAACAGGCCTCCGACCTCTACATCACCGACGGGTCGATCGACGACTGGCTGTGGGGCAACCAGCGGATCTGGGCCTACACCTTCGAGATGTACCCCACCGGTTTCGGCGGCGGCGGCTTCTACCCGCCCGACGAGGTGATCGACCGGGAGACCAGCCGCAACCGGGAGTCCGTGCTCATCCTGCTCGAGTTCACCGACTGCCCGCCGCGGGCGATCGGCCTGCCGTGCGACGGAAGCCCGCCGCCGCCACCGCCCGGCCGGTACTTCGAGAACACCACCAACATCAACATCCTCGATTACCCGGGCGCCGCGGTCGAGAGCCCGGTCACGGTCAGCGGGCTGGCCGGCAACGCGCCGAGCAACCTGCAGGTCGGCGTCGACATCAAGCACACCTACCGCGGCGACATCGTGATCGACCTGATCGCCCCGGACGGCAGCGTCTACCGCGTCAAGAACAGCAGCTCGTCCGACAGCGCGGACAACATCATCACCACCTATGTCGTCAACGCCTCCGCCGAGGTGGCCAACGGCACCTGGCGGCTGCGGGTGCGTGACGTCTACCGCGCGGACGTCGGCTTCATCGACAAGTTCAGCCTTACGTTCTAGCGCCCGGGTCTCGGACCGGATGGCACATCTGTCTGGACGAAGGTGCCATCCGGTCCAAACGGGGTGGCGTCGGCGCCCGACAGCAGGGCGTCGAGGGCTTCGGGCGCGGTGGTGTTGGCGCCGAGAGGGATCCGCTTGTTCGCGCCGTGGTAGTCGCTGCCACCGGTGACGACCAAGCCGAGCTCCCCGGCCAGCCAGCGCAGGCGCCGCCTGGTCGCGTCGTCGTGGTCGGCGTGGTCGACCTCGATGCCGGTCAGCCCGGCCCCGGCCAGCTCGGCGATCACGTCGATGCCGATGACGTCGCCGCGGCGACGAGCCAGCGGATGCGCCAGCACCGTGACACCGCCGGCCTCGGCGATCATCGCGATGGCCTCGCGGACCGGGGTGTCGTGCCGGCGTACGTAGTACGGACCACTGCTGTGCAGGTAGCGCTCGAACGCCTCCTGGACCGAGCCGACGACGCCGGCCCGGACGAGCGCGCGGGCCAGGTGCGGCCGCCCGGCCGAGGCGCCGTCGCGCATCGCGCCGAACACCGCCTCCTCGTCGATCGGCAGCCCGTCGGCCACCATCCGGTGGAGCATCACCGACAGCCGTTCCATCCGCTCGGTGCGCAGCCTCGCCTGCTCGGCGACCAGGGCCGGCGCGGTCGGGTCGAACAGGTAGGCCAGCAGGTGCACGGTCGCCCGGCCGCCGCGACCGTTCGGCGAGGTCGTCGACAGCTCCGCACCCGGAAGCACCCGCAGACCCGGCGGTGCGGCGGCCAGCGCCTCCGCCCAGCCGGCGGTGGTGTCGTGGTCGGTGATCGCGAGCACGTCGAGACCGGCGGCTGCGCCGGCGGCGACGAGCTCGGCCGGGGTGTCGGTGCCGTCGGAGACGGTCGAGTGGGTGTGCAGGTCGATGCGCACACGTACCAGTGTCCTACAGCGCTAGCCGTCGCCCGGTCTGCCACTCGTCGCACCGAGCGGCAGACCGCTCACCTCCGGCGCCGGCGCGGCGGTGCCTTGAGCATCGAGAAGCGCTCGGGATTCTTCTCGCCGAACACGAGTTCGGAGATCGCGTCGAACACCTCTTCGGGGCGCGGTACGTACTCGACCTTGTTCAACGCCTGGATCTGGCCGGCAGACTCCACGATGAGCGTGCCGTAGCCGAGCATCCGGCCGAACAGGGTCCGCTTGTACGTCAGGTCGGTGATCTTGGAGACCGGCATCATCGCGACGTTCGTCGTGAAGATGCCGCTGGTGATCATGAAGCGCTTGTCGGTGACCACGATCCGCTCGACCCACCACTCCATGAGGTGGAAGGTGAACCGCAGCAGTATGAACAGCGCCAGGTACCACAGGATGTTCTGCGCCAGCCAGACGGACGAGCCCGCGCCGCTGAGCAGGTAGGACAGCGCGAACGCGACGGCCAGCACCAGCAAGGTCTGGCTCATGTGCGGCAGGACGATGGCCCAGTGCTTGCGCAGCCGGATGACCCGGCGCTCGGTGGACAGCAGGTACTCGTCGGGGTCGCGAGGCGCGAGCATGGGCATGGTGGCCAGCGACGTCTGGCTAGGCGAACAACGACTGCAAGAACGTGATCACTGCCTCCGCGCCCTCCTGCAGCATGCCAAGCAGGTCCTGCACGAGGTTGGCCGACTCGGTCGGCGCCGTAATCACCCAATACGCCACTAGCAGGATTACGACCACTGAGAGCATCTTCTTTGCACCCGGGCTCAACGTGATCATCCCCGTTCCGCTAACACCGTTGCGTCTCGACCGTTGTACCGCACGTGGTCGACCTAGGTGCAGAGTACTACCGCATGATTGCCGCGACGGCCCAACCAAAACCGCGAGTTGACTACTGTCGGTGGACATGCGCGAGCCCGGCGATCACCCGGTCCGGATCCGCTGCGTCGGCGCAGTGATCCATGATCAGCTCGGTCGGCTGCTGCTGATCCAGCGGGGACGCGAGCCCGGAAGGGGCCTTTGGTCCGTTCCGGGCGGGCGAGTGCGGCCTTCCGAGACCGATATCGCCGCTGTTCGGCGGGAGGTGCACGAGGAGACGGGCCTCGAGGTCGAGGCCGGGCGGCTGCTCGGCTCGGTGCTGCGGGCCGCCCCAGGTGGGGCGGTGTTCGACATCTACGACTACTCCGCCCAGGTGATCGGCGGGTCCTTACGTGCCGGCGACGACGCCATGGCGGCACGCTGGGTGACCGCCGCCGAGTATGCGCAGCTCAGCGTGGTCGTAGGACTGACCGAGGCGTTGCGTGAGTGGTCGGTGCTGCCGGCTACCGATCCTCGGTCAACCTCAGCGCCAGCCGTGGACAGAGAGTGACCGCCTTGCGTGCGTGCTTGCGCAGGTCGGGCGGGACCGGAGCGGCGGCCAGCACCGGGTAACCCCACTCGTCCAGCCTGATCAGCTCGGGCACGAGCTCGGCGCACACGCCGTGGCCGTCGCACTCGATCATGTTGACCTTGAGGCGTTCGGTCATCGCCATCCCCCGCTCGGGTCCGGAGCCGGTGGCAGCGGGAGCACCGCCTGCCGGCTCAGGCCAGGGCAACCCAGCCCGGCCAGGTGCCGGCCGACGTCCTCGGCGAAAACCCGCAACGCGGTCGCGACGAACCGGACGACGCCGTCGGGATGGCCGCACGCGCCGCGCCCGTTCACCATGCCGAGCCGGAACCGCAGCCGGTCCAGCGCGAGCCTGTCGCGGCCCCAGGTCAGCCTGGCGAGATCGTCGGCGATCGCGGGCAGCCCGTTGAAGCACGGACCGCACTGCCTGGCGTTGTGCGCGGCCATCCAGGACGCCACCCGCACCGTCTCGACCAGGCCACAGGCGCTCGCCGGCAACGCGAACACCACGCCGGCGCCGGGCGAGGCATCCAGCGGCCGCAACGCCTCCGGGGTGAACGGCCTGGCCAGCGCGTCCGGCATCACCCAGGAGCCGCCGTAGCCACCGAGCAGGACCGCCTGCAGGGGCGCGGAGGGCCCGCCGGCCATCCGCACGATGTCGTTTCCGGTGGCGCCGACCGGCAGCTCGTAGACGGCGCGGCGGCGCACCGCTCCGCCCACGCTGAACAGCGCCGTCCCGGGCGCCTCAGCCGTGCCGGCCTGCCGGAACCAGTCCGGCCCGTACCTGGCGATCAGCGCCAGGTGAGCCAGCGTCTCGGCGTTGGACACCAGGGTCGGCTTGCCGCGCACGCCCGAGCGGTACGCGGACTCGTCGCGCGGTTTGCCTGGGCCGCCACCGGCGAAGTTGGCCACGGCCGTCGACTCGCTCGACACGTACCACCGCGGCGGCTCGGCGACCTCGAACGACAGCCCCGGTGCGGACCAGCCGCGGGCGGCGCGCTCGGCGATCGCGGCGCCGACCACGGCCGCCAGCCCGGTCCCGCGGTGCACGCACACGAAGACCTGCCTGGCCCCGACCGCGAGCGCCGCGAGCTCGGCGCCGTCCAGCACCAGGTGCGGCGCGGCCCGCACGAGCAGCTTGTCCTTGCCCGCCGCCGGCTCGCTCTCCACGCCGTTGACCACGACGTAGGCGGCGCCGGCCTTGGCGCCGTTGGTGGCCACCGAGGCCAGCTTGCGCCCGGTGGGAAACCACGCACCGCCGCGGCCCCGCAGGCCGGCGGCGTTGGCCAGGCCGACCAGGTTCGGTGCGGCGGCGACCGGCAGCGGGCCGTAGGCGTTGGCATGCTCGGCGAGGCCGGCCGCGCCCCCGGTCGTGATCCAGCCGGCGAGCAGCCGCGGCCGCCCGTCGTAGCCCAGTGCCGGGGCGCTCACAGCGCACTCCCTACCGGCCGGCTCGCGGCCACCCGGCGCCAGCCGGCCCACCGGTACGCCCCCGCACCGAGCACGGCCAGCAGCGACAGCGCCACGACCGCCACCACCCCCAGCCGGTCGGTGCCGATCCCGACCGTGTGCGCCAGTGCCACCGGCCAGCCGAGGTAGGCCAGCCAGTGCACGGTCCGCCAGACCCGGCGACTCAGCCGGACCCGGATCAGGCTGGTGATCACCAGCGCCAGCAGTACGTCGAACGCCAGCGCTCCGAGGCCGAGCCAGAACGGCAGGTAGTCCGACGTGAACGGGACGAACACGGCGAGCACGGCGATGTCGACGAACTCGTCCATCAGCAGGGTGAGCACGTGCACGGCGACGAACGACACCGCGACCAGCGACAGGTTGCGATGCAGGCTCTCGACGACGAACCGCGGCCAGCGTGGCGACGCCGCCCGGCCGGCGGTCAGCAGCCCGAGCACCATCGTCGCGGTGAACAGCGTCAGCGACACGAACCCGCTGGCCCGCGACAGGTACCACCACGAGCTCTCGCTCAGTACCGGTGCGCTCAGCATGCCGGCCTCCCTTCCAGCTCGTGTGCCTGCTCGGACCCGCTCACCGGCCAACCAGCCGTGGTGACGACCTGGCCACCGGCGCCGACCAGTCGGGCCGGCAGCCCGCGGTCGGCGAGCCAGGCCGGCGCCGCGGCGCCGAGCACGATCGCCGCGGTCGCTGCCGTGTTGGCCTCGACGCAGCTCGCCGCCGCCACCGACACGTAACGCCAGACCGGCACGGCCGGCAGTCCCGTCGCCGGGTCGAGCACGTGGTGCAGCGGCCCGCCCCGCCCCTGCCAGCGCCGGCCCAGGGTGGACGAGGTCGCCACCCCCCGGGGGCGCACGGTCACCTTGGGGCCGCTGCCCCAGCAATCGGCGTGTTCTTGGGACACCCCCACCCGCCAGCCGGGGTCACGAGGCCCGCCCACCGCGATGTCCCCGCCGAGGTTGACCAGCACCGCGCAGCCCAGCTCGGCAGCCAGCTGCTCGGCGGCCACGTCGGCCGCCCAGGCCTTGCACGTCGCGCCGAGGTCCAGCCGAAACCCGGCGGGCAACGTCACGGTGTCGCCGTCGATCCGCACGTCGCGCCACGAGCCCGCCGGCGCGACCGGCGCGACCGGCTCGACAGGCACCGCCGGCGGGACGGCTTCGGCCGAACGCACGACGTCGGCGAAGTCGCGGTCGTAGCCGATCGCGGCGAGCGAAACGCCGAGCGTCGGGTCGACCAGCCCACCGGAGGCGTGCGCGGCCCGCAGCGCAACTCGGATCGCGGCCAGCAGCAGCGGGTCGACGGCCACCGGGCCGCCGTCGTGGTTGAGCCGGCTCAGCGCCGAGTCGGCCCGGAACCGGCTGCACGCCCGGTCGAGGTCGTCGAGGAACTCGCGCAGCAGGCGCTCGGCGCCGGCGCACCCGCTGGCCGGCCGGTCGACCAGCAGGTGCGCCGTCGTCCCGATCGCGTCGAAGCTGAACCCGGTCATGATCCCCCCGAGGTGGTTTCCTCGTCGCCGCTGGAGCTCTCCGGGTTCTCCTGCGGCGGCCGCAGCTGCGGGCCCTGGCGTCCCTCCGGGTCGACCTTGTCCACCACCGGGGGCTTGCCGTCGTCGGTGAAGTCGACGTTCTTCGCCTTCGGTGGTGGCGCAGCCACGGCGATCGCGGCGCCGAGCCCGAGCGTGCCGGCGGTCGCCGCGGCAACCACGGTGGCGGTGATGATCGAGACCTTGGCCACCCCGGCATCCCGGGCGGCCGGATGGAATCGCTGAACCATGTCGACCTCCTCGTGCCGTCAGGTGTGGTGCGGGGTGTGGACGAACGGGTCGCCGGCCGCCCCGCCCGGCGGCTGGCCGACGGTCCAGAACGGCTCCGGGTACCAGCCGGCGGGCACCGTGGCGCTGCCCGGGTGGAAGTGCGGCGAGCCAGGCTCGTACCGCGGCCGCGGGCGGTTCGGCAGCGCGTCCGGCTGCCCGCTTCCCGGTCCGCCCGCCAGACCGGCGTCCGGCTGCCCAACGGCCGGCTGCCCAACGGCTGGCTGGCCAACAGCTGGCTGGCCAGCCAGCCGGCCGAACGGCGGCACCGGCTGGCCCGGCCCGAGTCCGGCGGCCAGCCGAGCCTCGCCGGCCGCCGTGAGGCCCTCGATCGCGGCGTGCCGCACGGCGGCGAACTGCACATCGGTGGTGGCGCCGGCCAGCAACGTCGACGCCTCCCCGTGCTTGCCGGCGGCGTCGGCGGTGGCCAGGCCGTCCGGCAGGTCCGCGAGCTCGGCGCCGAGCCGTTCGACCAGCGCGCGGGCCTCAGCCCGGTCGGCGGCCGCCCGCCTCGCGGCGGTGCGCCTGGTGAGCAGAACCCAGCCACCGACCGCGAGCAGCACCAACGCGGCCGCGCCGATCACCCAGGGCAGCACCGTCGCGGTGTCGTCGACAGCACCGTCCTCGGCGGCGGCCTCCCCGGTGTCATCGCCGCCCGGCTCGTCGGCGTACCGGTCGCCGCGGCTGGCCGGCTCACCATCGCACGGCTGCGCGGCCTTCACCTCGGCCACGAAGTCGGTCAGCATCCCGGTCAGGTCACTGTTCTCGTCGGCGTCCAACTCGCTCTCGTTGGCGTAGATCGCCCTCGACGCAGCCTGCCCGGCCTGCCCGCCGCACAGCACCTCGGACCCGGCGTAGAAGCGCCGACCCGAAACCGTGGCGACCGTGTAGCCGGGCAACTGCTCGGACACCAGCCGCGGCCAGGTCCTGATCTCGCTGACCGGGTAGTCCTCGGTGGCCGACTTCTTCGGCAGCACGGCGATCTTGATCGGGGCGTCGCCGATCGCCCGCTCCAGCGCCCCCACGTCGACCTGCCGGTTCGCCTGCGGATGCACGAACACCGCCGAACTCCGCAACCCGGCCACCGCATCGTCCACCGGCGCCGCCCACGCCACCGGCGATGCCAGCACTGCCAGCGCCGTCACGGCAGCAGCGCCCAGCGCCCAGGTCAGCCCACGAAGCATGGCCAGACGATATGCGCCACCGCCCCCGAAACCGCCGCCCGCAACCCGTTGTGCTCACAAATGCTCACAGCCGCCTGCGCGGAGCCCGACGCGCCGCCCGAGGGCGCCGACTGAGCACGGCGAGCGGGTTTCGAGTCAGGTCTCCAATACAGTGAGCGGCCATGGGCAGGCGGGTCGCGGTGGTGACGGGGGCGGCGCAGGGCATCGGGAGGCGCACGGCGCAGGTGCTGGCGGAGCAGGGGTACGAGCTGGCGTTGCTCGACCTGCGGCCGGTGGGCAAGGTCGGCGGTTTTAGCTTTCCCGGGGGTGTGTCGGGGGGGGGGGGCGGCGGAGTGTTTCACGCGGGGGGGGGGGGGCGGGTTGTGGGGGGTGGCGGGCGTTCCCTATTACGA
>OBLK01000308.1_pt1 | contig 12907 bp, 13 predicted proteins | sample 1518871 | NCBI WGS metagenome assembly OBLK01 (sample SAMEA2464837, study PRJEB22497) | soil metagenome | biome: Grassland; feature: Farmland; material: Clay | place: Australia | collected 2013-02-01 | depth 0.8 m
GTTCGCCGCCGTGATGCCGCCGAGGCTGTGACCGACGAGGGCGACCTCGGCGCCCTGCGGGATGCCGGCCTGCTGCATGGCCAATCGCACGGCTCTGGTGTAGGTGGACTGGTCGGCGGCGGCGTTGTGCACCGCCCCGGCGAGGTCCTGCGGGTGCGCGAGGCTCGGGAAGCCGGGCGTCGCCCCTGGCAGCTGCACCACGTACCGGGTGATGCCGTCGGCCCCGACGACGGACTGCACGAGGATCCGGCCGCCGCCGTCGAGCGCGTCGATGTTGTTCAGGTACCGGCCGACCGACGTCGGGTCCGGATCGGCGCCGGCCGCCGGGTTCGTGATGCCCTCCGGCGTCGCGACCGGCACGGCGTGTCCGGGGCCGGCGTCGAGGATCCCGCTGAGGGTCTCCAAGTTGATCAGGCCGGTGATCGGGTCCACGTGCGGCATCCGACCGTTGAGCAGCTGCCAGCCGACCGAGTCGTTGGCCGGGTTCTCGTCCAGCAGGGCGTTGAGCGCGAGGACCTCCGGCAGCACCGGGGCCAGGTCGCCGAGCTCGCCGGTCATCTCGGTGAGCAGGGCGGCGGCCCTGGTCTGGTCGTCGGCGTCGAGCGCCGTGATCAGCTCGTTGAACCGCTCGTTGGCGGCAAGCTCGGGGTGCTCGTAGACGACCGCCGAGATGCGCATCAGCAGCGCGTCGGAGGCGACGCGCTCGGCCAGGCCTTCGCGGCCGAGAGCGGTCGCCGCGCCGTCGACGATGTTGGCGATCGTGGAGCCGGCAGCCGCCATGCCGAGCCCGTCGGCATTGGTGATCGCGTGCAGGATGGCGCGCTGTGCCTCGAGCGCGGTGCCAGGCGAGAGCACGGCCGAGGCCAGCAGGTCGCCAGCTGTCAGCGCGCCGGTGGCCACCGGTTCGATCTTGCGCAGCTCGCCGGCCACCTCGGCGATCGGCGCGGACTGCTGGCGCAGCTGGTCGGGAACGACGCTGAACCCCGGTGCGGCCATCGATGTCCCCCTTCGGTCAGACCAGCGTGGCGGTCAGCTCGGCGAGCGCGTTTCGTAGGTCGGCGTCGGTGCAGCCACAAACGCTGACCAGGGGCTGGCCGTCCGGGCCGAGCGGCCCGGGGCCGACCAGGTAGCGGCCGTTCTCCGTGTCCCACCACGCCACCGGCAGCGGTGAGCTGACCCAGCCGGGTGCCTCGCCCCTGCTGATCGCGAAGGCCCGGCCGGAACCGGTGCGGGCGCGCAGGATGCCGGCCAGCGTCCGCGCCTGCTCCCGGTCGAGGCCGTGCTCGGCGAGCACGCCTGGGTCGGCCGAGCCGAGCGGATCGGCCAGCACCGACCTCGGCACGTCCACGCGGGCGCCACCGGGCGGTTCCGAGCCGGCAACGTCGACGACGGCCTGGCCCAGCTCGGCCGGCGGCAGGCCCCGGACCAGCACGGTCCCGTCGGGCCGTGGCAGGACGAGCACCGCGTCGTCGGCGGTCGCGCAGGCGGCCCCGGAGACCACGGCCCCACCGCGCTCCAGGTCGAACTCGAAGCCGACGCTCGGCCTGGTGGGCACCGCCAGCAGGGCCGCGACGGCCGGCTCGACCTGGAAGCCGTCGCCGGAGCGCCGCCCGAGGCCGCGAGCCAGCAGCGAGTGGGCCGCGGTGCGCCGGATCGCGGTGACGTACCCGAGGTCCCCGGTCGGCTCGTCCTGCTCGCCGTGCCACGCCGGCACCAGCCGCCCGGGTAGCGCCGCGGCGTCGCCGAGCACGTGCAGCAGCGTCTCGAGCTCCTCCGAGCCCAGCGGCAGCGGTCCGACCAGCGCAGTCGTCCCGGTCGTCCCAGCGGTCCCCGTCGCCCCAGCGGTCCCCGTCGTCACAGCCGGATACCCCGTTCTATGAGCCGCCGGCCGAAGTCGAGCCAGTCCTTGTGACCGGGCGGCGGTGTGATCATCGGGTCGAAGTCCCAGTTGCGCCACGGCAGGAAGTCCGCCACGTCGACGATCGCGCCACCGAAGTCCCGCAGCGCCTCCCAGGCGCGCTGCGCGGCGTTGCCGGCCTGGTCGATCGCCCGGTTCAGCCACCCGGTCGCCGAGTCCTGCAGCCTGGCGATCTCGGCGAGCAGCGCCCGGACCTGCTCGGCGTGCCGCTGCAGTGCCTCGGCCGCGGCCGTGAGGTCGGCCTGCGCTGTCTCGCACGCCTTGCCCCGCTTGCCCATCCGTTCGCGGAAGGCGTCGGCCGCCGCGCCTTCCCATTGCAGCGCGTCCATGGTCGTCCTGATCCGACCGGCCTGGTCGGCGGCACGGCTCGCCTCCGTGCGCAGGCGCTGGGCGAGCTCCTCGATCTTGGCTGGGTCCCCGTACATGTGAACTCCCGCCGTCGGTGGCTGCATGGTAGTGGACGTGTCACCGCCTGTAGGCGGTTCCAGCGGCCGATGCTGTGCCGACGCCGATCCCGATGCGGCCGATACTGTGCGGGCCATGGACGTGCTCGTCATCGACCACCCGCTGGTCAAGTCGCGGCTGACCACCATGCGCGACGCCCGCACCGACAACTCCGCGTTCCGCGCCGCCCTGCACGAGTTGCCCCTCATGCTCATCTACGAGGCCCCCCGCGACGCCCAGGTCGTCACCGACCGGGTCCTGACACCGGTCGCGAGGGCCAACGGCTACCGACTGGCCAACCCGCCGCTGCTGGTGCCGGTGCTGCGTGCCGGCCTCGGCATGGCCGACACCGCGCTCGCCCTCATCCCGGAGGCCCAGATGGGCTTTGTCGGCCTGGCCCGCGACGAGCAGACGCTGCAGCCCACGCCGTACATGGAGTCCCTGCCGGACACGCTCGCCGGGCGGCCGGTCTTCGTCCTCGACCCCATGCTGGCCACCGGCGGGTCCATGGCCTACACCATCCGCTTGCTCACCGACCGAGGCGCCACCGACGTCACGGCCATCTGCGTTCTCGCTGCCCCGGAGGGCATCCGCCACCTCGGGGAGTCCGGCCTACCCGTGCGCGTGGTCACCGCCAGCGTCGACGAGCGCCTCAACGACTCCGGCTTCATCGTCCCCGGCCTCGGCGACGCCGGCGACCGCCAGTTCGGCGCCGTCTGACGCTTTGCGGCCGGACGTCAGTCCAGGGGTGGAGGGAGCTGGGCCCAGAGACCCATGCGCACGTTGGTGGGGTCCAGGATGTCGATGAAGATCCCGCCGTCGTTGTCCTCGGTCGGGCCGGCGACGATCTGGCCGCCGAGTTCGCGGACGGCCTGGGCGGCGGACTCGAGGTTGTCGACATGGGCGTAGAGCAGCGTGCCGGTCGGCGACGCCGGGCCGCGGTCGGCACCGTCAGCTTTGGAGATCATGCCGATGCTCTGACCCTCGTACTTGACGACGAGACCGAACTCGAACTCCTCGAAGGTCCAGTCGAGGAGCTGGGAGTAGAAGTACTTCGTCGCCTGCACATCGGGCGTGCGCAGGTCCCACCAGACGATTTTGCCGGCCACGATGGCGAGTCTAGGTGGGCAGCGCCGATGAGCTAGTTGACCGTGGACCAGCCGTTGGCCAGGGCGCGCAGGGTGCCTGCGAACAGGTCGGCCGGGGCGCCCGCCTCGGCGGGCAGGTAGCTGCCGAGCTCGAGCGAGACGAGGCCGTGAGCGGCGGCCCAGCAGGCACTGGCCAGCCGGACCGGGTCGCCGGGTGGCAGATGGCCCGCGCGGATGCCCCGGTCGACGGCGTCGACGAGCGGGGCGAAGGTCGCCTTGGAGCGCTGCTTGGCTGCCTCGTCCGGCTCGAAGCCGGGCGAGCTGAACATGACGTCGTAGAGGTGGGGGTCGTCCAGGGCGCTCTGCCGGTAGGCCTCGCCGAGCCGGCGCAGGTCGGCGAGCGGGTCGTCGGTGGGGTGGACGGCGGCCATGTGCTCGCCGAAGCGCCGCACGGCCTCGTCGTAGACGGCGGCGAGCAGGCCCGGCTTGCCGCCGAACAGTGAGTAGACCGCGGTGGTCGAGGTGCCGACGTCGGCGGCGAGCCGGCGCAGGCTCAGCGCCTCCTGGCCTCCGCTGGAGAGCAGCTCGGCGGCCCGGTCGAGCAGCCGGACCCGTAGTGCGTGGTCGTGCAATTTGGGCCTGGCCATGGACCAGAGTTTATGGCAACAGTGTTTCAAAACCTTCTGTCCAACGGGTGAGTCGGCTGGATGGCGTGGTACCGCGGTGGTACCGTCTTGCGCATGGCCATGACGTTGCGCCTGACCGACGAGGAGAACCAGCGGCTCGACGAGCTCGCCGCCGCCGAGGGTCGGTCCAAGCAGGAAGTCATCCGGCTGGCCGTCGCCGACCGCTGGGCCAGGCACAGCCAGGAGGAGCGGCTGGCCGACACGCTCGGCCGCGCCCTGCCGCGCTACCAGGGACTGCTGGACCGGATGAGCGCCGCCGAGGCCGCCTCGTAGGCTCAACTCCTTGATCTCATATCTGGACAGCGCCGACCTGCTGCTGCTGGCGACTTCGGCGTGCGAGGGCGACCTCGTCATGCGCGATCCGGGCCTGCTCGAGGCCGCCGCCCACCGTCCGAAGGCCGTCGTGCTCGGCACCGAGGTCTACCCGACGCTGTGGCTCAAGGCCGCCGCGCTGCTGGACTCGATCGTGCGCACTCGCCCGCTGGCCGGCGGCAACTGGCGGCTCGGCTGGCTGGCCGTCGTGGCCATGTGCGACCTCAACGGCTGGTGGGTCAACGCGGAGGACGACTTCGCGCTGGAGCTGGTACGGCAGGTCAGCCGCGGCGACGTCGAGGTGCCGGAGGTGGCGCACTGGCTGGAGACCTGGGCCAAGGAGAAGTCCGGCTAGCGCCCCGTCAGGCCACGACCGGCACCGAGAGCGCCGCGGTGAGGCCGCTGGAGACGTCGCCGGTGACGGTGGCGAGCTGGGTGGCCGTGCCGTCGCGGAAGACGTTGTCGTTGGTGAGCGATGTGCGGGCCAGGTTGGTCACGCTGGTGCGGTAGCCGTCGGTGGCGTAGACGGCGCGGCAGGCGGCCTCCGGCAGCGCCAGCTGCGAAGTCGTGATCTTGTTGCCGGCGGAGGTCGCGGCGGCGAGGTCCGGGTAGACCTCGAAGTGGATGTGCGGCCAACGGCCGGTGTAGGCGGCCGGGAAGATGCTGGTGAACGGCACCATGCCGCGCTGGTCGGCCTCCTGCACGCCGCGCAGGTAGTACGGCGCGCGGCCTGTGCGCGCCGGTCCCGGTTCGCTGTGCCCGCCGTGTGCGTTCCCTGTACGGCGCGGCTAGTTCTAGGCAGCTACTTCGAGGAAAGCACGCCGGCGACGGCCTTGCGCAGCGCGTTCAGCCGATCGGTTGCCTGCTCGCGCGCCCGCGGCAGGTCGTCCGGGCCGGCGACCGGCTCCACGACCTGCAGGTAAGACTTGAGCTTCGGCTCGGTGCCGGAGGGCCGCACGACGACGCGGAAGCCGTCGCCGGTCAGGCGAAGACCGTCGGTGCGGGGCTGCAGGTCCTCGACGGTGACCGGTTGGTCGTCCAGGCTCGACGGCAGGTTCGCCCGGATCCGGGCCATCGCGGCGGCGCCTGTGCTGGTCAGCGGCACGGTGACCTGCTCGGTCAGATGCAGGCCGTGTTGCACGGCAAGCGCGTCCAGCCGGTCCAGCAGCGACTCGCCGGCGGCCTTCGCGGTGGCGGCGAGGTCACCGGCGAGCACGGCGGCGGAGATCCCGTCCTTGTCCCGGACGTGGTCGGGGTCGACGCACAGGCCAAGCGCCTCCTCGTAGCCGAACACCAGGCCGGTGCCGCGCCCGTCGCCGGCCCGCACGATCCACTTGAAGCCGGTGAGCGTCTCGTCGTACCGCGCGCCGTGCGCAGCGGCGATCGAGCCGAGCAGCGACGACGACACGATCGTGGTGGCCACCAGCGGGTCGGGGTGCGCCGCGCGGTCCAGCGTGGCCAGCGCGTGCTCGCCGAGCAGGGCGCCGGTCTCGTCGCCGCGAAGCATGCGCCAGCGGCCGTCCCGGTCGCGCACGCCCAGGGCGCAGCGGTCGGCGTCCGGGTCGAAGGCGATCGCCAGGTCGGCCTCGACGCTGGCGGCCAGCTCGAGCAGCAGGTCGGTCGCGCCGGGCTCCTCGGGGTTGGGGAACGGCACGGTCGGGAAGTCGGCGTCGGGCTCGAACTGCTCGGCGACCTGGTGCAGGTCGGTGAAGCCGGCGCGGCGCAGCGCCGCGATCGCGGTCGTACCCCCGACACCGTGCATCGGGGTGAGCGCGACCCGCAGCGTGCGCTCGGCGCCGCGCGGCAGGGACGCGACCCGGTCCAGGTACGCCTCCACGATCGACTCGTCGAGCGTCGTCCAGGTCCGGCCCACCGGCACCGACACCGCGGCCGGTACGGCGGCGATCGCGGCCTCGATCTCGGCGTCGACCGGGCTGACGATCTGGGCTCCGGCGTCGAGGTAGACCTTGTAGCCGTTGTCGGCCGGCGGGTTGTGCGACGCGGTGATCTGCACGCCGGCGACCGCGTCGAGGCTGCGCACGGCGAACGCCAGCACCGGCGTCGGCAGCGGCCCTGGCAGCACCCTGACGTCGAATCCGCCCGCGGCGAGCACCCCGGCGACGGCCTCGCAGAACTCCTCGGAGCGGTGCCTGGCGTCGCGGCCGACCACGACGACCCCGCCGCGGCGGCCGTGGCCGAGCAGCCAGTCGCCGAGGCCGGCCGTGGTGCGCACGACGACCGCGCGGTTCATGCCGTTGGGCCCGGCGCGCACCGGGCCGCGCAGGCCCGCGGTGCCGAACGTCAGCGGCCCGGCCATCCGCTCGGCGAGCTCGTCGAGCGCGCCAGAGTCGCCCCCGGCCATCGCGGCGGCCAGCACGCCTTGCAGCTCGGCCCGGTCGCCGCCGTCCGGGTCGTCGGCGATCCAGCGGAACGCGGCGTCCCGCAGCTGGGGCTTCACGCCTGGGACACCAGCTCGCGCAGCAACGTGCCCATCCTGGTGGCAGCGGCGCGGCCGGCCTCGAGCACCTCGAGGTGGTTGAGCGGCTCGCCGGTCAGGCCGGCGGCCAGGTTGGTCACCAGTGACAGCCCGGCGACCTCCGCGCCGCCGGCGCGCGCCGCGATGGCCTCCAGCACGGTCGACATGCCGACCAGGTCGGCGCCCAGCGTGCGCAGCATCCGGATCTCGGCCGGCGTCTCGAACTGCGGGCCGGACAGCCCCGCGTACACGCCCTCGGTCAGGCTCGGGTCGATCTGCATGGCGAGCTTGCGCAGGCGCGGCGAGTACAGGTCGGTCAGGTCCAGGAAGTTGGCCCCCGACAGCGGGGTCCGGCCGGTCAGGTTGAGATGGTCGCTGATCAGCACCGGGTCCCCGACCCGCATGCCGTCGCGCAACCCGCCGGCGGCGTTGGTCAGGATGATCAGCTGCGCGCCCGACGCGATCGCCGTGCGCACCCCGTGCACCACCTTGGTGACGCCGTGGCCCTCGTAGCCGTGCGTGCGGCCCAGCATGATCAGCACCCGGCGGCCGTTGACCTCGACCGATCGGAGCGTGCCGCCGTGGCCGGCGACGGCCGGCGGCGCGAACCCGGGCAGCTCGCCGATGGCCACCTCCGCGCGGGGCTGGCCGATCAGGTCCGCGGCCGGGCGCCAGCCGGAGCCGAGCACGATCGCTATCTCGTGGTTGTCCGCCCTGGTGGCCCGGCGCAGCGCGTCCGCGGCCAGCCGGGCAGAGGCGCCCGGGTCGGCATGCAGGTCGTCGATACTCACGGGCAGCAGCGTACGAGGGTCAGGCGCCGCCCGGAGCGAAGGTCGGGCGCACCTTGTCGAACAGCTCGGCCCTGGCCGTGTCCTCCTGGGCGGAGGCCACCGTCACCTTGAGCACCCACAGGTCCTTGCCGACCGGCGCGAGCTGCACGAACGTGCTGCGGCCCACGGCCGCCTCGTCGTCTTCACCGTCGGCGCCGGGCCTGACCTGGTCCGACACCGTCCGGTAGGTCAGCTCCTGCGGCGGTTCGGCCGCGCCAGGGCGCAGCGGGCCGTTGGACCGGCGATCGAGCACGATGTGCTCGCCGAACGCCTTGGCCAGTTCGTTCTCGAGGATCCTGACGTAGTCCTCGACGGAGTCGCCGGGGTAGAAGTCGGCGAACCGCTCGACGGTGATCGCGCTGCCGCCGTCGGGCGAGACGATCACCGAGGCGAGGCCGGGCCGGGCGTTGAGGTCGGCACGGTAGGCGATCCAGCCGGCCGGCACCGACACGGTGAACGTCGAGGCCGGGTCGTTCTGGTCGACCTGCAGCGTCTGGCTGACCAGGGCCGGCGGCGCGGTGGTCTGGCTTGTCGGGGCGCTCGGCGGCTGGCTGGTGGCGCCGCCGAACACCGGCCGCACCGACTCTCCCGCAGCGGCCCTGGCCAGCGCGAACCCGCCGCCGAGGCCGGCGTCGAACAGCACGATGCTGGCCACCGTCAGCACAGCGGTGGCGGCGGCCGAACGCCGGTGCCGGCGCCGTGCGTGCGGTTGGAACGGCAGCGGGCCAGGGTGCGGCGCCAGCGGCACGTTGACCGTCGCGCTCGTGGAGCCGGCCGGCGGCGGGTTGGCCCGGCCTCCCACCGGCGACGCGGGTGGCGCCGCCTGTGATGCCGGCGTCGCGGTCGAGTGCTCGACCGGCAGGGTCGCCGTGCCGAGCACGATCGTCGGCGCGTCGTCCCGGCCGCGCGGCACCAGTCCGTCGGCGGGCACCAGCGGGTGCAACAGCGCCCGGACGCGGTCCAGCGGCATCCGGGCCGCCGCGTCCTTGACCATCAGCCCGGCGATCACCGGCGCCAGCGGACCGGCCGATTCCGGCACCGGCACCTCCCCGTTGACGACCGCGTTGACCGTGGCCAGGGGGTCGCCGCCGGCGTCGTAGGGCGGGCGGCCCTCGAGCGCGGCGAACAGCGTCGCGCCCAGGCCCCACAGGTCGGCGGCCGGCGTGACCTGCCCGCCCGAGGCCACCTCGGGCGAGATGAACGCAGGCGAGCCGAGCGTCAGGCCGGTGACAGTGAGCGTGGACTCGGCGACGTTGCGGGAGATGCCGAAGTCGGTGAGCTTGATCCGGCCGTCGTCGCCGATCAGCACGTTGCCCGGCTTGACGTCGCGATGGGTGATGCCGGCGTTGTGCGCAGCCTGCAGCGCGCTGGCCACCGCGCTGCCGACCAGGGCGGCGCCCCTGACGCCGAGCGGGCCGTGCTCGGCCAGCAGCGAGGCCAGCGTGCGTGCCGGCAGCAGCTCCATGACCACGAACGGCTCGCCGTCCTGCTGGACTACGTCGTAGAGGGTGACCACGTTCGGGTGCGACAGCACGCCGATCGCGCGGGCCTCGCGCAGCGTCCGCTCACGCAGCAGGTCGGCCTCCGCGACCGGCATTCCGGGCGGTGGCGGCACCTCCTTGACCGCGACCCGCCGGCGCAGCACCTCGTCGTACGCGCTCCACACGGTCCCGGTCGCGCCCCGCCCGAGCACCTCGTCCAGCCGGTACCGCTGCGCCAGCCGTCGCGGACCAGGCTCTGCCGACGGCCCGGCTCCGCCCGACGGCGCAGCTCCGCCCGACGGCACAGCCCCGCTCGGCTGGGCCTGCTGGGCCTGTTGGCCCTGGTCGGCGGTGGTCACAGCCACATTGTCCACCCCGATTCGTTGTCAACGTCGCGGGCGGTGTGCGATATAGGGCAGCAGCAGGCGTGCGAGGGGAAGGCGGCAGCATGGCCGAGCCAACCAAGGCAGAATCCGGCTTTCCGATCCGGACGGTGTACCGCCCGGCGGACCTGAGTCACGACCTGGACGAGCGGGTCGGGGAGCCGGGGGAGTTCCCGTACACCCGGGGCGTCTACTCGACGATGTACACGCAGCGGCCGTGGACGATGCGCCAGTACGCCGGGTTCGGCACCGCGCGCGAGTCCAACGCCCGTTACCGGCAGCTGCTGGCGGCCGGCCAGACCGGGCTGTCGGTGGCGTTCGACCTGCCGACTCAGATGGGCTTCGACTCGGACGAGGCGGTCGCCTCCGGCGAGGTCGGCAAGGTCGGTGTCGCGATCGACTCGATCGAGGACATGCGGATGCTGTTCGACGCCATCCCGCTCGGCGAGGTGTCGACCTCGATGACGATCAACTCGCCGGCCGCGGTGCTGCTGCTGCTCTACCAGCTGGTCGCCGAGGAGTCCGGCGCCGATGCGGCCAAGCTCACCGGGACGATCCAGAACGACGTGCTCAAGGAGTACATCGCGCGCGGGACCTACATCTACCCGCCGGCGCACTCGCTGCGGCTGATCACCGACACGTTCGCCTACTGCAAGCAGAGCCTGCCGCGCTGGAACACGATCTCGATCTCGGGCTACCACATGGCCGAGGCCGGCGCGACGCCCGCGCAGGAGATCGCGTTCACGCTGGCCGACGGCGTCGAGTACGTCCGGGCCGCGATCGCGGCCGGCCTGCAGGTGGACGCGTTCGCGCCGCGGCTGGCGTTCTTCTTCGTGGCCCGCACGTCGCTGCTGGAGGAGGTCGCCAAGTTCCGCGCCGCCCGCCGGATCTGGGCCCGGATCATGCGCGACGAGTTCGGCGCGCAGAACCCGAAGTCGCAGATGCTGCGGTTCCACACCCAGACCGCCGGGGTGCAGCTCACCGCGCAGCAGCCGGAGGTGAACCTGATCAGGGTCGCCGTGCAGGCGCTCGGCGCGATCTTCGGCGGCACCCAGTCGCTGCACACCAACTCCTTCGACGAGGCGATCGCGCTTCCTACCGAGAAGGCCGCCAGGCTGGCCCTGCGGACCCAGCAGGTGATCGCCTTCGAGGCCGACCTGACCTCGACGGTCGACCCGTTCGCCGGCTCGTATGCCGTCGAGTCGATGACCGACGCCATGGAGGAGGCGATCGTGGACCTGATGCGCCAGGTCGAGGACAAGGGCGGCGCGGTGGCCGCGATCGAGCAGGGGTTCCAGAAGTCGGAGATCGAGAAGGCGGCCTACGCGGCTGCCCAGCAGATCGACCTCGGCGAGCGCGTCGTGATCGGCGTGAACCGGTTCGTGCTGGACACCGAGGAGCCGTACGAGCCGCTGCGGGTCGACCCGACGATCGAGGCCGAGCAGGCCAAGCGGCTCGCCGAGCTGCGCGCCGACCGGTCCGACAGCGACGTGGCGGCCGCCCTGGACCAGTTGCGTGCCGCCGCCGCCGGCACGGACAACGTGCTGATCCCGATGAAGGCAGCGCTGTCGGCCAAGGCCACGGTCGGCGAGGTGTGCCACGCGCTGCGCGACGTGTGGGGTACCTACGTTCCGCCCGATACGTTCTAGTCCGGATGGCGGGTGGCTAACGGCGGCCTGAAGACAAGCGAACCCCTGCGTAGGTACGGTGTGTGCCGGTCGCACGTCGGCCTTACGTCAATCAGATGGCCTCGGCAGCCCGACCGAGTCGGAGTAATCACGATGAGTAATGACATCGGCGTGTGGTTCGTCGGCGCACGGGGTTCGGTGGCCACGACCGCGGTGCTGGGAGCCCTGGCGATCCGCAGCGGCCTGGCAGACCCGATCGGCTGCGTGACCGATCTGCCCGAGCTGGCCGTCGCCCGCGCACCGGGGCTGGACCGCCTCGTGTTCGGCGGTCATGACGTGGTCGAGGTGCCGCTGGCCAAGCGCGCCGACCTGCTGGCCGTCGACGGCGTCGTGCCGGCGCACCTGCCGGCCGCGCTGGCCACCGAGCTCGCGGCGGCCGACCAGGAGCTTCGGCCCGGCGTGCGGGCGGCCGACCCGGGCCAGCGTGCGCAGGTCGACCGGCTGGCCGCCGACATCAGCTCGTTCCGCGACCGGCACGGCCTGGACCGGGTGGTCGTGGTCGACGTCTCCTCGACCGAACCGCCGCTGGAGCGCACGCCGGCGCACGAGAGCCTCGCCGAGCTGGACGCGGCGCTGGACGACGGGCTCGACCCGCTGCCGCCGTCGTCGCGGTACGCCTATGCCGCGTTCCGGACCGGCTGCCCGTTCGTGGAGTTCACGCCGAGCCCCGGGCCGAGGCTGCCGGCGCTGGCCGAGCTGGCCGAGCGCAGCGGCGTGCCGTGGGCCGGCAGCGACGGCAAGACCGGCGAGACCCTGGTCAAGACCGCGCTCGCGCCGGTGTTCGCCTCGCGCGCGCTCCGGGTGCTTTCGTGGTCTGGGATGAACCTGCTCGGCGGCGGCGACGGCGCGACGCTCGGCGACCCGGCGCACGTCCGCAGCAAGATCGAGTCCAAGGCCCGCGGGCTGGAGTCGATCCTCGGGCACAAGGTGGACGGGCCGCTGCACATCGACAACGTGCCCGACCTGGGCGAGTGGAAGACCGCGTGGGACCACGTGCACTTCGCCGGGTTCCTCGGCACCAGGATGACGATGCAGTTCACCTGGGCCGGTTGCGACTCGGCGCTGGCCGCGCCGCTCGTGCTCGACCTGGTCAGGCTGCTGGCCAGGGCGCACGAGACCGGCCGCAGCGGCCCGGTCGCCGAGCTGGCGTTCTTCTTCAAGGACCCCGCCGGCACCGGCGAGCACCGGCTCGCCGCGCAGGTCGACATGCTGGTCTCGCTCGCCGGCGCGCTGGGCGCATGATGGATCCGCGGCTGGCGGCGTTCGTCGAGCTGGTCCGGGCGCCGGCGGCGCTGACCGTGCCAGGCGACACAGTGGCCGGATCGGCCGCCGCCGGGCGGCCGATCCGCGGGCGGCGGCTGGCCCTGCCGGCGGCCTCGGTGGCGCTGTACTGGGCCGGCATGGCGCTCAACGACTACGCCGACCGCCGCCTCGACGCCACCGAGCGCCCGGAGCGGCCGATCCCGTCGGGTCGGGTCCGGCCGAAGCAGGCGCTCGCGCTGGCCGGCGGGCTCACGGCGCTCGGCCTCGGGCTGGCCGGGCTCGGTGGCGGCCGGGACGCGGTGCGGGTGGCGCTGCCGCTGGCCGGCGCGGTGTGGGCC
>OBLK01000309.1_pt1 | contig 12868 bp, 12 predicted proteins | sample 1518871 | NCBI WGS metagenome assembly OBLK01 (sample SAMEA2464837, study PRJEB22497) | soil metagenome | biome: Grassland; feature: Farmland; material: Clay | place: Australia | collected 2013-02-01 | depth 0.8 m
GCCCGCGAACTGATGTGAACTGACCACAGGTCACCGGATCACCTGGGGACAACCTGTGCACAGTGACCCGATTTGCCGGCGAAACCGCAGGTAACGACCTGTGCATGGGCTGTGGACAAAGTGCGCCGAAACTCCTTCGGCGTGTCGAAACCACGGCTCGTGCTGGCGTGTCGTCCCGCCGTCACCCGGTTGGGCGGCGCGACCTCCCGTAACAGCCCAGCCGACGTGACTGTGAGTAGGCGTTAGGGCTCTCGATATTGCGCTGGATCGGCTACTACTGCCGGTGGCCGCCGGGAACTAGCGTCGGCAGCACTGGGCCACCCGACCCCAGGAGGATCCCAATGCACCCATCCCGGCATCGACGGCTGCGCGCACTTGCCCTGATCGGCATCGCCAGCATCGCACTCGGCGGCCTCACCCCTGGCGTCGCCGCGGCGCACCCCGAGCACAGCCGCGGCGACGACGGCGAGCTCTTTCCAGGAGAGGGCGTCTCGCACGGCAAGCAGCACGACGGCGACGAGGGCCACCTGCCCCCGGTTCGCCGCAATGTCGAACTGGTCGGCAAGGGCGGCGTGACCAACCCGTCCGGCGACGGCAACGTCGGCCGGATCGCCGATCTCACCGCCCACGGTGACTTCGCCTACCTCAACGCCTTCTACACCCCGACGTGCGAAGCCACCGGCGTGCACGTCATGGACATCTCGGACCCGAGCGACCCGCGTGAGGTCACCGAGGCGTTCATCCCGACCAGCCGCGGCTCGTACGTCGGCGAGGGCATCCAGGTCATCCGCATGCACAACGAGTTCTTCCGTGGCGACCTGCTCATCCACCAGAACGAGACGTGCCCTGGCGGCAACCCGGCGCCGCCGGCGGCGAACATGCTCGGTGGGATCAGCCTGTGGAACGTCACCGACCCGCGGCACCCGCGGCCGGTCACCCTGCACACGGGCGACTTCACCAACACCTCGGGCGGGCTGGACCCGGCGCCGAACACCGACCACAGCATGCGGGCCTGGTACAACGCGTTCAACGGGCGGACCTACGTCGGCCTGGTCGACAACGACGAGTTCGCCGACGTCGACATCCTCGACATCACCAACCCGTACCAGCCGGTGATGGTCAACGACACCCTCGACCTGGTCGAGGTGTTCGGCGTCGACCAACCGTCACCGACCGGCCTGACCAGCATCTTCAGCCACGACCTGATGATCTACAAGGTCGGCCAGCGGTACGTGATGCTGATGAACTACTGGGACGGCGGCTATGTGCTGCTCGACGTCACCGACCCGCGGCCGGGTCAGGTCACGCTCGTGGCCGAGACCGACTTCGCCGAGTTCGACGAGGAACGGCTCGCCCGCGGCCACCGGATCTCGCCGGAGGGCAATGCCCACCAGGGCGAGCTGTCGCCGAACCAGAAGTTCATCATCGGCACCGACGAGGACTTCAACCCGTACCGGGTGTTCGCCACGATCGACTCCGGGCCGTACGCCGGTACGCCGTACCAGGCCTCACAGGGCGACGACACCGCACCCATCGACGAGAACACCAGGCTCAGCGGACCGACCACGTTCGTCGGTATCGGCTGCGACCCGGCGACCATCCCGGCCGGCTCCGGTATCGCGCTCATCGAGCGCGGCACATGCACGTTCCAGCTCAAGCTCGACAACATCGTCGCCAAGGGCTACACCGCCGGCATCGTGTTCAACAGCAGGCAGGCCTCGTGCCTGAGCCGGACCACCATGACGGCCAGCGGCGACATCCCGTTCATGTTCGTCAACCGGCTGACCGGCCTGCAACTGCTCGGCGTGCCTGGCGTCGACAACCACAACGCCTGCACCACCGCGGCACCGGCTCAGACCACCGGCTACGCCACCAGCGTCTGGAGCGAGTTCGACGGCTGGGGCTATGTCCGCCTGTTCGCCACGGACATCCCGAACCAGCGCGGCCGCGCCGGCTCGATCCGGCAGATCGACACCTACGCCATCCCCGAGGCGCAGGACACCGCGTTCGCCAGGGGCTACGGCGACCTGTCGGTGCACGAGGTGGCGATGGACCCGGACACCAACCTCGCCTACATCTCCTACTACGCCGGCGGGTTCCGGGTCGTGCGCTACGGCAATAGTGGCATCCAGGAGGTCGGTGCCTTCATCGACGAGGGAGGCAACAACTTCTGGGGCGTCGAGATCTGGCACGACGAGCACGGAGACAAGTACGTGCTGGCCAGCGACCGTGACTTCGGCCTCTACGTCTTCCGCGTCTGACTCTCACCCAGAAATGACCGGATGGCACATTTGTCCAACCGATTTGGACAAATGTGCCATCCGGTCGAAAACGCCGAACGCCTAGTCGGCGGGGACGACCTCGATGTCGACCGAGACCGTCACCTCGGGGTGCAGCCGGACGCTGACCGGGTGGCTGCCGGTCGTCTTGATGTGCCCGGGCAGGTCGACGGCGCGCTTGTCCAGCGCCGGGCCACCGGCCGAGCGCACGGCAGCGACGATGTCACCGGCGCCGACCGAGCCGAACAGCTTGCCACCACCGGGGGCCGCCCTGGCGGCCAGCTTGACCGGACCGAGCTTGGCGAGCGCCGCCTTGATCTCGTTGGCGTGGTCGAGGTCGCGGACGGTACGGGCCTGCTGGGACCGCCGGATCGTCTGCACCTGCTTCTCCGCGCCCTTGGTGGCGATGATCGCCAGCCCGCGCGGGAGCAGATAGTTGCGGCCGTAGCCGTCCTTGACGTCCACCAGGTCGCCGGGCGCGCCGAGGCCGCCGACGTCGGCAGTCAGGATGAGCTTCACGTCCGGCCCCCTATCGCGCCGTCGAGGTGTACGGCAACAGCGCCACCTCTCGGGCGTTCTTGACGGCGATCGCGACGTCGCGCTGGTGCTGGCTGCAGTTGCCGGTCACCCTCCTGGCGCGGATCTTGCCGCGGTCGGAGATGTACTTGCGCAGCAGCGTCGTGTCCTTGTAGTCGATCGTCTGCGGGTTCTTGTCCTTGCAGAAGACGCAGACCTTCTTCTTCGGCTTGCGAACTGGTGCCTTGGCCATGTGTGGTCTTTCTCCGGGGTAAGTCGGTGGTGCTTAGAAGGGCGGCTCGTCGTCGGCACTGCCGCCACCGGCGCCGACGTTGGCGCTCGCCGGCGGGGCGGAGCCCCACGGGTCGTCGGCCGGCGCACCGCCGCCGTACCCGCCGGAGCCCTGGCCGCGGCTGACCTTGTTGACCTTCGCGGTGGCGTACCGCAGGGACGGGCCGACCTCGTCGACCTCGAGCTCGACGACCGTGCGCTTCTCGCCCTCGCGGGTCTCGAACGAGCGCTGCCGCAACCGGCCGGACACCAGCACGCGCATGCCGCGGGTCAGCGACTCCGCGACGTTCTCGGCGGCCTGGCGCCAGATGTTGCAACGCAGGAACAGCGCATCGCCGTCCTTCCACTCGCCCGTGGCACGGTCGAACGTGCGCGGGGTGGAGGCAACGGTGAAGCTGGCCACCGCGGCGCCGGACGGGGTGAACCGCAGCTCCGGGTCGGCGGTCAGGTTCCCGATGACCGTGATCGTGGTTTCGCCTGCCATGTCAGCTCAACCCTTCAGCCGTCGCGCCGCAGGACCTTGGTCCGCATGATCGACTCGTTGAGACCGAGCTGGCGATCCAGCTCGGCTACCGTCGCGGGCTCGCACGCCACGTTGACCACCGCGTAGATGCCCTCGCTGCGCTTGCCGATCTCGTAGGACAACCGCCGGCGACCCCAGATGTCGATGTTCTCGACGGTGCCACCGTCGGACTTGACGACCTTGAGGAAGCCGTCCAACGTCGGACCGACCGCCCGCTCGTCGACTTCCGGGTCGAGGATGACCATCAGCTCGTAATGCCGCATGAAGACCACTCACCTCCTGTGGACTGGACGGCCACGGACTTTCCGTGGCAGGAGGGTCTCAGCAACCCCTGACAAGGGGTCGGCAACCCGGCGAGGCTAGCAAGGCGAACCACCCGATTGCCAATCGGCCCTTGGCCACCGCCCAGGTGGGTGAGCGGGGCGCCGCGGTTCAGGCGCGGCGCAAGGTCCAGGTGCGTACCAGGGCACCGGTGACGGCCGCCAGCAGCAGCACGGCCAGCAGGACCGGCAGCGCGACCCTGCCGCCGCCCAGCGCCAGCGCATCGACGGTCCCGACCCTGGTCAGGTCCTCCTCGGGCAGGATGCCGAACTGTGGGTCGTAGCCGGGCAACGACCTGCCGTACCGGAACGCCGGGGCCGAGTACAGGCCGAACCGGTAGCCGATGCCGTAGGGCACCGAGGAGAAGTCGTAGAGCGGGAACCGGGCGCGGTCGAACCGCCAGTTCACCTCGTCGCCGTCGGGTGGGTTGCCGGCCGACGGCGGCTGGCCGGGTGCGCCAGGGCCGGACGGCGGTGCCCCGGAGCCACCCTGACCGAGGTCCACCCCGACCTCGGCGCCGGGAAGCGGCACGTCGACCGTCTCAGGGGGCAGCACCGGCACGGACGGCAGCGTGATCGGTGGCAGCGGCACCACCGAGGTCGCGGTCGACACGACCATCACGGCCGCCTGGCAGATCTGCCCGGTGAGGCCGACCACCCCGGTCACCGTGCCCTGGATCAGCCGCTCACCGGGCTGGTCTCCGACGCTCTGCGCGGGACCGACGTTGACCCTGGTGCCGAGGATCGGGACCACCACGACGAGCTGGACCTGCTCGTTGGGCTGCACGTCGACCGGTTCGTTGACCGGGCCGCCGAGCAAGGTGCACGTCACGGGCGTCGGAGCGGCGCTGGCGCTGCCTGGACCGACCAGCAGCGAGCCAACCAGCACCGCGAGGGCGAGGGCGGCAACCCTCACCCCGGCGCGGCGGGTGACTCGTGCCGTCATGTCGGCCTCCACGACTACCCGGCGTCGGCGCGCACTCTCCCCAGGTAGTCAACGACTTTAGGCCCTGCCGGTGACGGCCGCAGCAGGGCGGTAGTCAAGGATGCCCTGCGACCCGTCACGGCAGCCGTCTACCCTCTAGCAGTGCAGCGTCAGCGAGCGGAGCCGAACCAATGAAGATCGGTGCCCATGTCCGGGACGACGATCCGCTCGGCGCGGCCGCTACGACCGGGGCCGACGCCGTGCAGTTCTTCCTCTCCGACCCGCAGGGCTACAAGGCGCCGAAACCGCACCCGCAGACCGACCAGCTGCTCGAGTCCGGCCTCACCGTTTACATCCACGCGCCGTACCTGGTCAACGTCGCCACCCTTAACAACCGCATCCGCATCCCCTCGCGCAAGCTGGTCCTGCAGCACGCGCAGGGCGCCGCGACCGTCGGCGCGCACGGCCTGATCGTGCACGGCGGGCACGTCAACAAGGGCGACGATCCGGCGATCGGCGTGGACAACTGGCGCAAGATGTTCCAGCGCCAGCATGCCGAGGGCGGCTACCCGGTGCCGATCCTGATCGAGAACACCGCCGGCGGCGACAACGCCATGGCGCGCAAGTTCGACGCGCTCGCCCGGCTCTGGGACGCCGTGGCCGAGTTCGACGGCGTCGGGTTCGTGCTCGACACCTGCCACGCCTGGGCCGCGGGTGAGGATCTCGCCGACGTGGTCGACCGGGTCAAGGCGATCACCGGCCGGATCGACCTGGTGCACCTGAACAACTCGCGCGACGAGTTCGACTCGGCGCGCGACCGGCACGCCAACGTGACGAGCGGGATGATCGACCCGGACGTGCTGGTCGCGGTGTGCGCCGCTGCCGGCGCCCCGGTGATCGTCGAGACGCCAGCAGAGGGCCAGGCCGCCGACATCGAGTTCCTGAGGGACAAGCTGGGGGCGTCCGGGTGACGGCAGATCCCGCCGGGCGACGCGCCAAGCCCTCCCTTGGCCGGTTCGCACTCGCCGTCATCGTGCTCGTCTGCGGTGGCACGATGCTGCTCGGGTTCGCCAACAAGGCGCGCTGCGCCGGCCCCGAGTTCGACGAGGCCGGCCGCAGCGGACCGGACTTCTCCATCCGGTACGACCGCGACGTCTGCTACTCCGACATCCAGTACCTGTGGCTCGGCCGCGACATCGACAAGCACGTCTTCCCGTACGTGTCCGGCCGGATCACCGAGGACGGCGCGCTGACCGGTGGCACGGTCGAGTACCCGGTCCTGACCGGGCTGCTGATCTGGGCCGGGGCGCTCTACGCCGAGACCGACGCCGGGTTCCTGCTCGGCTCTGCGCTGCTGATGGCGCCGTTCGGGCTGCTCACGGCGTGGCTGCTCGGCCGGCTCTCGCGGTGGCGGGCGCTGCTGTGGTCGCTCGCACCGCCGCTGGTGCTGTACGCCTTCCACAACTGGGACCTGCCCGTGGTGGCCTGCTCGGTCGCCGCCGTGTACGTCCTGCACAAGGGCTGGGGCCGGCTCGGGGCGCGCCGCCCGCTCGTCGAGCGCGGCATGGTCGCGGGGGCGCTGCTCGGGCTGGGCTTCGCGTTCAAGCTCTACCCGGGCATGTTCGTGCTGCCCCTGGCGCTGTACGTGCTGACGGCGAACCGGCCGGGCCGCTACGACTACGTCGCGGCGCTGCGGGTGGTCGGCGCGTCCGTGGTGACGGTCGTCGCGGTGAACCTGCCGTTCGCGCTGCTCGGCTACCCGGGTTGGCTGGCCTCGTTCGTCTTCCAGGGACAGCGCAAGGTCGACATCACCACGAACTCGATCTGGTTCTGGGGTTTTCGCCCCGAGTCCAACCCGGAGAACGAGAGCTTCCAGTCCACGATCGACTGGCTGTCACCGGCGCTGGTGCTGCTGTCGTTCGCCGTCGCGCTCGGTGTGGGTTGGTGGCGGCTGCGCCGCGAGGGCAGCTACCCGTGGATCGCGGTGTCGGCGGCCATGCTGTGCGGCTTCCTGCTGCTGCACAAGGTCCACTCCCCGCAGTACACCCTGTGGCTCGTGCCGTTCTTCGTGCTGCTGCGGGTGCCGTGGACGTGGGTCGCCCTGTACGGCATCGCCGACGTGGCAATGGGCATCGGGATCTTCCGCTGGTACTACGTCACCAAGACCGGCCAGCCGTCTGGGATCTACGACGGTCTCGAGTCGCAGCTGGTGATGGTCGGCGTCTGGGGCCGGGCGGCGCTGCTGGTGGTCCTGTTCGGCATCTTCCTGCTTGCCCGCACCACCTTGACGCCGCAGGAAAAGTTGGACGGCGGTGAGGCCGCCGCAATACCTTCAGCCGGTGACCGCGGGTTACTCGGGCAAGCCGCTGGCGACGAAGCTCGGGATCAAGGACGACTCGCGCACGCTGGTGATCGGGGCACCTGACGGGTTCGCGCTCGGCGCGCCGCACCATGTCCGGGCCGGCTCGCTGCCCTACGACGTCGTGCTCGTCTTCTGCCCTGACCAGGCCACGCTGCGGCGCCGCTGGCAGCATGCGCTTGACCACACCACCACGGCCGGCGCCCTCTGGATCGCCTGGCCGAAGCGCTCGTCCGGCGTCCTGACCGACCTCACCGAGAACGCCATCCGCGACCACGCCCTCCCGCGGGGCATCGTCGACGTCAAGGTCTGCGCCGTCGACGACACCTGGTCGGGCCTCAAACTCGTCCGCCGCCTCACCCATCGCTGAGCCCGCTCAGCGCAGTGCCACTGCGCGCGGTTCGATCGCGTCGGGAGCATGGTCGAGGACGCCGCCGTCTGGGTCGTCGACGTCGGGGGTTTCGACGCCACCTGGTGCCCGGACCGGATCGGTCTCCGGGCGGTAGACGGAGCGGATGACCAAGGCGCACAGTACGACCACGGCGACGTCGCGCAGCAGCACGAAGCCGAGGAACCAGTCCTGGGGCAGGCCCTTGTCGTCGATACCGAGGTAGTAGGCCATGCGCGGGCCCCAGAGGACGGCGTCGATCGCCATCCAGGCCAGGATGGCGCGCGCGTGTGGCAGCGCGAGCACGGCCAGCGGCACGAGCCACAGCGAGTACTGCGGGCTCCAGACCTTGTTGGTGAGCAGGAACGCCGCGACCACGAGGAAGGCCAGCGACGCCAGCCGAGGGCGGCGCGGCGCGGTCAGGGCGATCCAACCGATGCCGATGCAGGCCAGCACGAACAGGGCGCCGCTGACCAGGTTGAGCATGGTAGGGGTCTCGCCGGGCGCTAGCTGGCCGTCAAAACCCGCCCAACCGGTGAAGTGGGCCAGGGCGTTGTACAGCGAATCCGGATCGGCACCACGCTCGGAGTTGAGCCGGAAGAACTCCCGCCAGCCGGCCGGGTAGGCCATCGCGATCGGCAGGTTCACCGCCGCCCACGCCACCGCGGCCGCCAGCGCCGCGCGCACGCCGTCGGGTAGCCGCCCGGCTCGCCAGCACAGCAGCAGCAGCGGTCCGAGGATGAACAGCGGGTAGAGCTTGGCGGCCCCGCCGAGCCCGATCAGCAGCCCGGCGAGCTCGGGCCGGCGCCTGGCCCAAGCCAGCATTCCCGCGGTCGCGAGCCCGGCGGCGAGCGCGTCGAAGTTGGTGAACACGTGCACCGCCACGATCGGCGAGATCGCGACCAGCACGGCGTCCCAGGGGCGGCCGGGTCTGAGCCGCACGACCGCCCACACGGCAACCAGCCAGGCCAGCGCCAGCCAGAACGCGGTGATGTCGAAGTACACGACGACGGTCAGCGCCCCCGGCAGCCAACCGGCCTCGGCCGCCGCGATCCAGGCCTGCGCCAGCTGGGCGTTGAACCACTGGAACAGCCCGGTGAGCACGGGGTACTCCATGTACCGGACCTGCTCGTGCTCGGTGCCCGCGTTGTCGATCCACGACGTCCGGTACGGGAAGCCGTTCTCGTGCAACCGCTCGGCGGTGTAGAGCGGCACCGTGTCCGAGTAGCACATCGAGTAGTACTGCCGGTCGTTGCGCCAGTCCAGCTGCGCCAGTCCCGACCCGTCGGCGTATTCCTGCAGGCACGGCGCCTTGGCGAACCAGCCGAGCACGAGGGTGAACGTCGCCAGCAGCAGCACGACCCGCAGCGGCGTCCAGAACCAGTGCCTCCCGACGACCGCGTGCTCGCCGAGCGGGCCGCCGAACGGGCGGCTGGCCTGCGCCGCGAGCCGGTCGGTCCAGCTCGGGACGACGCGGTCGCGGCCGGGCCGCAGTGAGCGCCGGTCAAGCCGGCCGGGCGAGCTGGACTCCCCGACAGCCTCCTCGATGCCGTCGCTCATGGCCGCCGATCGTAGAGGTAGGCGAGTTGGGCGAACCTACCCTCGTTCGGTCGGCGACGTGGCCGTGGTCGGCGGCGGCACGGTCGACGATGGTTCCGATGTCGGCGGCCGTGGCCGGGTGCGGGTCGGCTCGGTCTCCGTCGGCTTCTTGTCGGTCGTGGTCGCCGGTGGGCCGGTCGGCGGTGGAGGCTGGGTGGTCGTGCCGTCCTCCTTGCCGATCGGCTCGCACTTGGGGAACTTGTCGTCGGCGGCCTTGACCGGCTCGAGGGCGGCGTCCATGAACGCCTTCCAGATCGGGCCGGCGAGGGTGGCGCCGAAGACGTCACGGCCGGTCGAGGTCTTCAACGCGGTCTGGTACGGGTCGCCGACCCAGACCGCGGTCGACAGCGACGGCGTGTACCCGACGGTCCACGAGTTGTCGTTCTCGTCGGTCTTGCCGCGCTGGTCGGTGCCGGTCTTGGCGGCCGCGACGCGCTTGCCGTCGAGCGCGAACTTCGAGTGCGCGGGGACGTCGATCAGCGACTCGGTGACGTTGCACGCGAGGGCGGCGTTGCGCTCGCCGTCGGCCGGGTCGAGAACATTGGTCGCCCCCTTGTCCTCGTGCTTGTAGACGACCTGGTCGGCGGCATTGCGGTACTCGGCGACCAGGAACGGCTGGCGCTGGGCTCCGCTGGCGGCGAACGTGGCATAGGCGCCGGCCATGTCGACCGGGCGGACCGGCAGGGCGCCCAGCGCGATCGCCAACCCCGGCGGGCTGCCGTCGGAGTTGACCAGGGTCCGCTTGCCGTTGACGGTCTCCGGGATGCCCGCGCGGTGGGCCGCATCGGCAACCGTCTGCGGGCCGATCTCGTCGGTCAGCTTCACGAACGTCGTGTTGACCGAGTACGTCATGGCCTTCTTGAGCGTGAGGCTGCCGTAGTTGGAGCTCTCCGAGTTGTTGAACTCGGCGCCGCCGATCTTCAGCGGGGACGTGCCCTCGTAGACGTCGCCCAGGCCCTTGCCCTGCTCGAGGGCGGCCAGCATGACGAACGCCTTGAACGACGACCCGGGCGAGAACTCACTGCTGGCCAGGTCGACACCGGTGCCCTCGTTGCCGCCGTAGTAGGCGCGCATCGCCCCGGTCTTCGGATCGACGGCGACCAGCGCCGCCTTCAGGTTCGCCGGCTGGCCGTTGAGCACCTTGTTGACCGCATCGAGGCTGGCGTTCTGTGCGTTGGCGTCGATCGTGGTGATGATCTTGCCGCCGTACTCGTGGACGGTCGCGGTGTCGAAACCGGCCGCCTCCAGCTCGGCGATCGCCTTCTCCTGGACGTGCCGGCGGTTGTCGGTCACCGCACCGGGGTTGGCCTGGTCGAGCGGCAGGACGGGCGGGAACTGCAGGCCGGCCCGCTGCCCACCGTCGAGCCAACCCTGGCTGACCATGCCGTCGAGCACGAAGTTCCACCTGGCCTCGGCGCGCGGCAGGTTCTTGGTGGGCTCGCTGCGGGACGGCGACTGGATCATGCCGGCGAGCAGCGCCGCCTCGGAGTTGTCGAGCTGGCTGACGTCCTTGCCGAAGTACGCCTGGGACGCGGTCTGGATGCCGTAGGCCTGCCGGCCGAAGTACACGATGTTGAGGTAGTTCTCCAGGATGTCTTCCTTGGAGTACTGCTGGGAGATCTTGACCGACCAGACCAGCTCGCGGAACTTGCGCCGCAGGCTGAAGTCGTCCTCCTGGGTCGCCACCTTGACGTACTGCTGGGTGATCGTCGAGCCGCCGCCGGCGCCACCGGTGGCCTGCTTGAGAACGGCCCGGCCGATGCCAACCGGGTCGAAGCCTGGGTTGGTCCAGTACGAGCGGTCCTCGGCGGCCAGCACCGCGTCCTGCACGTGCTTGGGCACCTGCTCGAGCTCGACGTTGACCCGGTTCTCGGTCTTCGGCTGGATCCTGGCCAGCTCGGTCTGGCCGTCGGAGTAGTACACGGTGACGGCCTGGGACTGCGTGCTGGCGCCGAGCACGGCGGCGTTGGGCACGTCCCAGGAGAAGTAGCCGATCAGGAACAGCACGATCGGACTCAGGAATAGCCCCAGTGCCGCCAGGTAGCCGATCCGGCGGATCTTGCGCCACTTCCGCCGCCTGCGCAGCAGTTCGGCGTCCTTGCCGTCACGGTCGATGCGGGAGTTGGCGGGCTGGGCGAGCGGCACTGGCTCGGGCTCGCGGTGGGTGAACAGCTGCTCGCGACCGGACTGGCGCGGGATGAAGTCGGTGGACGCGTTGGCCGGATCCTGGGGTGGGCGCTGCCCGGGCGGCACCACCGGGACACCGCGCTGGTGGTTCGGCGGGCCCGGGCGGCCGGGCGGGTTCGGACGGCTCGGCCCGGCTGGCCGGCGGGGCGGCTGTGGGGGACGTTGCGGCCGGCCGGCAGGCTCGTCGTCGTCCCAGCCCGGGGTCCAGACGCCGGTGCCTTCCGGGTCGGCCGGCGGGATCGCCCGGTGACCGTGTCGGCCACCGGACCCCTGGTACGGGCGTGGCCCGAGGTCCGGGCCCTCACCCGGTCGCGGTCGCGCGCTGTGTGCGCCATGTGCGCTGCCGTGGCCGCCACGGCCATAGGCGGCGCGCCCGGATCGGTCGTCGCGCATGTCGGTCACTTCGCGTTGGCCTCCCACGGCCATCTACCAATACTGCTCGGACGGGCTGACGGGGCATGTCGATGGCACGGTATGCGGGTTTGCCGGGTCACGCAGCCTCGCTCACTCGGCGGCGGTCTTGCGGCCCTGCCGCCTACCACGCAGCCCGGGCGTTCCCAGGACGTATGACTGCACAAGGTGGTTCCAACTACAGGTGCGGCAGACCTCCACCACGTAGACCGAGAACTCCTCGAACAGAGTCGCCATCTTCTGCAGCTCGTCGGTGGCCCTGGCCGAACCGGCGGCGTGCTTGAGCTCGTCGCCGTAGACCCAGGACACCTTCGTCAGCGGCTCCTTGCGGCAGACCGGGCAGCTGATCGACGTGGGTTCGCCGTGGAACTTCGCCGCGCGCAACAGATACGGGTTGGCGTCGCAAACCTCGGCCACGCCAACCCGGCCGGCGTAGACCTCGGCGAGCAGCGCTCGGCGCTGCAACGCGTAGTCCACGACCTGTCGCTGGGTCCGCACGCTGACAGAGTACGCGGCGGCCTGGTTAGGGCGATGGGCCGTTTGGGCGCTAGGCCACGGCCCGCCAGTGGTCCAGAGGTTGTCCTGGCCGGACCGGCCACCCAGCCACCTGTGACGACGGCCGCTACTTCGCCACCCGGCACGAGCCAGCACGAGCCGGCACGAGACCAGCACGCGACCAGCACGGCGGCTCGCCGGACTTTGGCTAGATGTATCGCTCCGATATAGTGAGGCGACAGATCGACGTGCACGACCCGACTCAGGAGGCCTCAGGTGCTCGAGTTCGCCATCCTTGGCGTGCTGCACGAGGCACCCATGCACGGTTACGAGCTGCGCAAACGCCTGACCGCGCTGCTCGGGGCGTTCCGGGCGTTCTCGTACGGCTCGCTGTACCCGACGTTGCGCCGCATGCAACGGGCCGGGTGGATCGTCGAGGAGGACGAGGACAGCCGCCGCGGCGGGTCCTGGGGCCGCCCTGCCCGGCGGCTGCACACGGTCATTGCCGAGGGCATGGTAGGCGACCGCCTGCAGCTCCCCGAGCCGGTGCCCGCGACCTTTGCTGATCTCCTCTC
>OBLK01000310.1_pt1 | contig 12837 bp, 12 predicted proteins | sample 1518871 | NCBI WGS metagenome assembly OBLK01 (sample SAMEA2464837, study PRJEB22497) | soil metagenome | biome: Grassland; feature: Farmland; material: Clay | place: Australia | collected 2013-02-01 | depth 0.8 m
GGGGGGGGCCCGCCGGGAGTTCCGGGACGGCGCGACCCGCTGCGCGGTCGGGCCCGCGGAAGCGGCAGGGGGTGGAGCGCACGGGCGGGGCCCGCAGACCGCGGGTGCCGGCCGCCGGCAGGCCCGGCCTTGTCCCCTGCCCCCCCCCGCTCCCCCGCGCCGGAAGGACGCCACCGGTTCGAGGGGGCAACCGCCACAGCAGCTCGTACATTCCCACATTCCGATCGGCCACGCTGAGGTCGTTCACACTCACCGCACTCATGTCGCCATGATAAACCGGAGGAGCCATTCGGAATAGCATTCCAGGCAGGAGGAAAGGGTGCACGACTGCGATTTCGACGTGCGCGCGTTTGCATTGTTCGGCTTCACCGTGCTGCGCGATGTTCTCACCGGAGCGGAATGCCGCGCCATTGCCGGCGAGTTCGCCCGGTCGTTCCGGACAGCGTTCGCCGACCTGCCGGCGCGCACCACCCCCGCGTGGCTGCCCGGCCTGGCCGACGCCACCCCCATCAGCGCGGCGCTCACCGCGGACGACGACCGCCTGTGGTCGCTGGCGCGGCGGCTGCTCGGCTGCGAAGCGCTGCCATGTCCGCCCGAGGTGGCGTGGCTGCGCGGCCGCACCCCATGGCATTACGACGACCCGCTTGGCCTGCGCGGCGTGAAATTCCTGGTGTACGTCACGGGTCCGGCGGACGGGTTGCGCCTGCTCCCTTCCTCGCACGCGCCGCGGCACCGCGACGCCGTGCGCGAGCTCGTCGTCGAGCCGGAGCGGCTGCCCGCCGTCCCGGTGACCGTCGCGCCCGGCGACCTGGTGGCCATCGACCTGCACCTGTGGCACTCCTACGCTGTGCCCGAACCGCGCATCCTGTGGGCGCCGGAGTACCTCGCCATGCCGGCCGACCCCGTGCCGCTGCGGCAGAAGTTCGCCGCGCTGGCCGCGGCCGGTGCTGCCGAGGACGGCCGCACCGCGTGGCCGGTGTGGCACGACTGGCTACACGGGGCCAATGGAACCACCGGTCGCCGCCGCGAGGCCGCCCAGCTGCTGCGCGCCGCCGGTGCGTTCGACGGCGGCCTCGACCTGGTGTGACCATACGCCCGCGCCAGGCCCGCGGCCGCGCGGTCACACGACGTCCTTGTCGGTGCCGGTGCCCGCAGCGCCTGCTTGACGGCCTCCCACATGTCGCAGTCCAACTCGATCGGCCTCAACCTTCCGAAGCTCACGACTGCCTCGGGATCCGAATTAGGCAGTGCGTGTGGCCGGCCGCAGTGCGCGCAGCAGCCGTTCCGTTTGCGGACGTGGATCGCCGCGTTGAGCGTGATCGTGGACCCCGACGGCGGCGACCTGGCCCGCAGCCGGCGCCTTGGCCCGGTCCGCTTCGAGCATGCGTTGCGGCCGCAGATCACCCGGCGCGGCGGTCAGCGACCATGCCTGCGCATCGTCATCAAGCTCTTCGCCGCGCTCACCGACCCTTTCGAACCTGCCGGGCCGATGAAGAGGATGAAGCCACCGCCCTTGGCGGCACCATCCTTCTGCCCCCGGCCACTGTGCTGCAAGCCGCCGCAATAGCTTCGAGGTGGCTGGGATTGCCCGAACCAGATAACGGATGAGATGGCCCGCTACCGGTACAACACACCACCGGCATCAGTAAACGGGTTGTCCGAACTCGTTGACGCCCCTACGCGCTAGTCAACCCCTCGCCCGGTATGACTATCAGTCACGCCAACCGGCGGCGTATGGCAGTCACTACGCAGCCAACGGCCCCAGCCAACGCAGTAATCAACGGCATTAACGGCCACCAGACGTTCAGGCTAACCAGCAGATACAGGCTGAATACCCCAATCGCCACGTATACTATCGCCAGTACAAGTGGACTGGCGAACGGCGATCGCAAAGTACGCACCGGCAACTCCTTTGAAGATTGACGACAGCTATATCGTCGCTGCTTCACGCAACGTTACAGAGCCCTCGAAAACCTACAACGGACATGAAGTGGTCAACGGTACCCGTGCGCGACACCGAGTTGACCGCGCATCAATAAATGTCTGGCCTTTCTCCCACGTTGGCTTGACCACGGTGCCACGATAGGCGTCGGCGTCCCAGCTGGCCCGAAGCCGCGCCGGTCGGCCGTTCGATGTGCGACCTCGCCGACCACGAGCCGGTCCATCGCGCCCTACTCGGCGACTGACACAACCGATCTCCTCCCCTGGCGAACGGGACGGCCCGGGACGGGTGCTGTCATCGTCCTAAGTGTGGACTTGTAGAAACGACGAGGTCAGGAGGCACGTCAAGTTGTCCCGCAGTCGGGACAGCCAGACGAGCACAAGACCGTCTCGTGGATAGGTCACCCGGGCAGCTGCAGGCGTGTGGTTAGTGTGCAAGTCCCCCCTCGGACACGCTCGTTAACCACACGCGGCGCAACGGTCACGTGGACGGCCTTCTCCCCTGGTTCGAAGCGCAGCCCAAGGTTCAGGTCGGCGTACAGGCGTGCCAGCCGGTCGGGTTTCGCGTCCTTGAGTGCCTCGCCCACGAGGCCGAGCGAGTCGGCCATCGCGTAGACCTCCGCGGCGTCCACGGTGTTCGGTTCGGGGAGCTGGCTCAGCTCCGCCTCCGCGAGCGTTCGTTCCGTGTGCGCCTGGTTGATCGCTGATGCGAGCGCTGCTGGTTCGACGCCGGCCGCGATCGCAGCTTGATAGCGCTGCAACTTGGTCTCGGCATCCGACAGGCGGAGCCGTGCTTGATCTCGTCCGCTCGTTCGAGCGGGGGCGCCTCGGGACGCGACAAGCGCCTGCACTGTCTCGTCGAGGTGCTCCCTGGCGAACAGCCGGCCAATCCATCCGTTCAGCGCCGGCAAGATCGAATCCTCGCGAACATTCACCGTCGTCGGATGATCATCCAATGCAGCCGAACTGGGCGCGAGCGTCCGCGCGATGCATCGGTAATACGTACCCTACCGAATCGCTTCGCCCTGCATCTTGCGACACCGACACGACGATCAGGACGACCGTCCCCGCCGAGCCAGCCCTGCCAACTCGGTTCTCCGCCACCACCGCCAACGGTGGCCGTGGCGACGCCAGTGTCGCCACCCGGGCGCCACGCCCATGGCCACTGCTGATCATCGGCCTGGGTGCCGCGGTCGCCGTCTGGTCCGGCTGGGTCGGCCTCGGCCACCTCACCGGCTTCGGCGTCGTCCAACTCGTGCCCGGCGTCTGGGACGACCTACGCATCAACACCGCCGTCGTCCTGCCCCTGTCCGTCGAGGCCTACGGCGCAGCACTAACAAGACGCCCACCCATCTGCCAGCAGGTCGCCGATGCACCAGCGCCGCCCCTTGCGCGCTGGTGCATCTCCTGCATCTTCAGGCGGAGCAGGCGAGCTGCTCGGTGGCCGATCGGCCCAGGCAAGAGCACTTGCCGCGCGGCCCCCTGACTCCCAGGGTATTTCCGTGGGTCCAACGGGTTCAGTGCAGACCGCTTCCGCTGATCGGAGTCCGGTGACAATCCGGGCAGGGCGCCCCTTTCGGCCACCGTTCACACCAGCTGTGAGACGCCCGTGAGACGTTGCCTGCGACCCAACGGCACCGCCGCCCGATGAACAGCGGCCATCCCATGGTCCGGGTTTGGTCACCCGCCGCCCTCCACAGGATCCCGGCGGCGATCACGGTCTGCCGCCTGCGTGAGTCGCAGCTTGTTGCTTTCGCAGGAGGTCAGATGGGCATATCTGGCGGCGTGGTTTGGGTTGGCCGCAGGCCACCCCAAACCGCGCGCGCCATGCCGCCAGCGGCAGCCCCGGACGTCCTTGACCGGTCAGTCTGGTCTTGCCGACGACGGGTGGGTGTGCGTCGGCTCCGCGGCCCGCTCCCGTGGTCGGGACTGCCGTTCCTGCTGCTCGTTGAACTCATGGAACGCCGCGAACGCCCGCGGACCGTAGACGGTGGCCGGGCCGCCGCTCATCAGGATCGCGACGCCGATGGCCTCAGCAGCTTCCTGCGGTGTCGCGCCGTTGCGGGCGGCTCCGCGGGCGTGCGAGGCGATACAGCCGTCGCACTGGGTGCTCACCGCGACGGCCAGCGCGATCAGTTCCTTGGTCTTCGTGTCCAACGCGCCGGCAGCGAGGGCGGCTTTGTGCAGCTGGGCGAAACCCTGGTAGATCGCGGGAATCGCGTGGCGCAACTGCCGGGTCGGCTCCCGCAGCTCATCCTGGACGGTTCTGCCGTATCCCATGACGCCTCCTTTCCGATCGCTGACTCGTGTACCTCATCGTGGTGAGTGGGGGCTGGCCGGCATGGTGGTAAGGCATGCCGGTAGCAGCGGGAACCAGCGCAAGGCCTCATAGTCCCGTCGGGCCGTCGTCGACGGTGTCCGGGCGACAGGAAGCGTCCCGTACTCGTGCAACAGGGCGGCGATGCAGTCCGTATCGGTCAGCACGCCGGTGACGTTGGATGCGGCCGAGAAGCTGCCGATCGGCAGCGGTCGGTCGGCGTGTCCGAGCAGCTCCGCGCGCAGCTGCGCCAGGTCGATGTGCCCGTCGGCGTCTTCGTCGATCACCACCACGTCGGCGATCGACTCCCGCCATGGCAACTCGTTGGAGTGGTGCTCGTACGGCCCGACGAACACAACGGGACGGTCGGCTGCCGGTATGCCCTCCAGCACGTGGTAGCGGTGGTCGAGCCCGGCAGGCACCCGCAGCTCAAGGATGCCGATCCGCTTGTTCACCGCGGCGGTCGCCCCGGACCCACTAAAGATCACCACGTCGTCGTCGGTACCGTCCACAGCGTCGCGGATCAGCCAGGACTGCTCGCGCAACCGGGTGGTCCACAGCCCCGTCCCCGAGCTCTCGTTGTGCGTGTTGTCATAGCACGGCAACAGGCGCTGGCGGATGGACTCCTCCACGAAGTCGAGTGCCCGACCGGACGCGGTGTAGTCGGCGTAGATGATCCGGCGCCGGCCGTACGGCCCGTCCAGTACCTCGCCCTCACCGATCAACCCCCGCCGCATCCAATCCAGTATCGGCGAGAGCCGAGCATCGCCAATGCTTGTCGCGATACTCACCGGACCCGCTCCTTCCATCGGAGGCTGCTCCAGGATGGTCGGCGGTGTCGTGCCGCGAGCGGGCCAATAGGTGGTGACGGGAGGGACCTTCATCCTGTGTGGCCGGTGCGCGTGCGCAACATCCGCACATGTTCCGTGTCACCCAACAGCTCCAGGCGACGGCGCAGCACGGGATTGTCAGCCGATTGGCTCAGATGTGCGGCAATGGCGGCCCACTGGCGGTCTCGGTCCACCCGGATCGTCCAGTCGATCTCCGCATCATGCCGCCCCAGGAACGCGGTGCCCAGCTCGGCATTCAGGGCCCGCGCCACCGCCTCGGGCACGGCCCAGCCGATCACCGGCAGGTCCAGTACCGCCGCAGCAGCCACGGCCGCCTCGGTGGCTCGCACGTGGTCTGGATGCCCGGTGACCCCACCCTGGTCGAAGGCCACCAGATGGGTTGGACTCAGCTCGGCCGCGAAGGCCTCGACGCGGGCCGCAAGTTCCGACACGGCGATCAGCGCCAGGCCTCCGTCCGGGTAGTCCAGCAACCAGGTACGGGCCACCGCGAGGACAGCCGCCGCGGCGTCCAGCTCGGCGGCGCGGACCATGGACAGCTCCCCGGCGCGGCCACGCAGCGTCGATGCCTCACCATGGGTGAAGCACAGGACCGACACCTCCACACCGCTGCGCACCAGGTGATCCAGCACGGCGCCCAGGCCGAACGACTCGTCATCGGGGTGGGCCACGACGGCCAGCGCCCGACGCGCACCGGCTAGCCACGACGCTGTCATGGTGAACCTCCACATCCGCGAGTCATCGGATCGGCAGTCGGATGGCGAAGCTGGTGCCACCCGTTGGATGGGGCTTGGCTGCGACCGTGCCACCGTGCGCGGTGACCAGTTCGTGCACCACGGCGAGACCGATGCCGGAGCCCGATACTGCGGTGGCGGCACGGCCGCGCCAGAGGCGGTCGAAGACGTGGGGCAGCTCGTCGGCTGGGATACCGGGCCCGGTATCGGTGACTTGAACCTCCGCCCAGCCGCCGGTCGCGCGTACTCGCACGGTGACACGGCCGCCCGGCCGCCCGTAGCGGGCGGCGTTGTCGAGGAGGTTGCCGATCGCCTGGTGCACGCGGTCGGGGTCGGCGTGCACGATCACCCCGTCGGTGAGCTCGGCGTGTGCCTCGAGCCCTGCCGCGCGAAGCTGGGCGTCGTGCGTCTGAAACGCCATCCGGGCCAGGCCGGCTAGGTCGACGTCGGTTTTCCGCAACGACAGGGCAGCGGTCTCGGCGGCGGCCAGCTCTGCCAGATCGTCGACCACCCTGCCCAACCGCAACGTCTGGTCGTGCAGGCTGGTCAGGCGTTGTGGATCGGCTGGGACCAGGCCGTCGCGCAGCTCCTCCAGTCCGGCCTGCACCGCGGCCAGCGGCGTGCGCAGCTCGTGGGCGACATCGGCGGTGAGACGGCGCCGGGCCGCGTCGGCCTGCGCCACCCGGTCGGCCATGGTGTCGAACGCGCGCGCCAGCGCGCCGAGTTCGCCGGGTGCGTCAACATGCGAGCGGGCCGTCCGATCGCCGGCCGCGATGGCTCGCGCGGCCGCGGCGAGCCCGACGAGTGGACCGGCGATCCGCATGCTGACGAACCAGCTTGCCGTCAACGCGACGGCGAGCGCGACGACGGCGGCCAGCGCGATCCACCCCCAAGCGACGCTCCTGGCCGCGGCGCCGGCGGCGGTCGGAAAGGTCAGCACTACCGTGCCGACGGTGGTCCCGTCGATGACCACCGGCGCGTCCACCTTGCCGCCGGCCGCCATGCCGCTGGTGCCGGCCTGCCGGCCGCGCCCCTGACCGGCGATGACCGAACCGGACTCGTCCCTGACTGTCAGGTGAGCCCGCGCGCCAGCCGCGACCGCGCTGGCCTCGTCGAGGTCCACCCCCGACCACCCGCCCATCCGGGTGTAGGCGACGCCGACCGCACCGGCCACCTCGGCCGCGACCTGCTGCCTGTCGGCAGCCTGGACCGCCGCCAGCCCGCGGCCGGTGCCGAGCAGTGCCGCGCCGGTGATCACGACCACCGAAGACAGGGCGACCAGCACGAAGGCCGCGAGCAGCCGCCACGCCAGCGGCCCCCATGCCCCCCGATCACCGGTCACGGTGCAGCCCCAGCCGGTAGCCGACTCCCTGCACCGTCTGGACCACGTCCGCGCCGGCCACGCCCAGCTTGTGACGCAGGTTCTTCACGTGCGAGTCGACCGTGCGTTCATAGCCGGCAAACTCGTAGCCACGCACCCGGTTGACCAGCTCGTACCGGGAGTACACGCGTCCTGGTACGGCCGCCAGGGCAGCCAACACGCCCCACTCGGTCGGTGTCAGGTCGAGCAGCATGCCCTGCCACCACGCCTCGTGCCGCGCCTCGTCGATCCGCAGCCGGCCATCCCCGAATGATGCGGCCGCCGGCTCCTGACCGGCGGTAACTCGGTTCAGCACGGCCTGCACCCGCAGCACCACCTCGGTCGGGCTGAACGGCTTGGTCACGTAGTCGTCGGCGCCGAGTCGCAGACCGCGGATCCGGTCCTCCAGAGCCCCCCGCGCCGTGAGCACGACGACCGGCACATGACCATCCGAGCGGCATGCCCGCAACACATCCAACCCGTCCACGTCCGGCAGTCCGAGATCCAGCACCACCAGACTGGCGACATCCCGCGCGAGCATCTCCAGCGCCTGCGCGCCTGAGCCCGTCGTCACCACCGCGAACCCGGCGCGCTCCAGATACCTGCGCAGCAGTTCGCGGATCTCCTTCTCGTCCTCGACGACCAGCACGGTGGTTGCCACCACCCCGGTCTACGACCGCCAAGCCGGTGCGGTGAGGGCCGAACGTCCCTCATCGAGGGTCTCCATGTCATCTCCACACCGTCCACATCACCCGACCCCCGGCCGGAGAACACCCTGGAGATGACAGAGAAGTACCGCAGCCGAGGAGGAGAGAACGATGAGGACCCGCACACTGCTCGCCACCATCGCGCTGACCGGCGCCGCGGCGATCGGAGTCGCCATTCCAGCCGTGGCCGGCCAGCCGGCGGCCGGGAACGGGTCAGGATTCGGGCCAGGGCCGGGATCCAGTGCACCGGCAGGGCCGCAGTTCCAGCGGCACGACTGCCTGGTGAGCCCGAGCGGCTCCCTTACCGAGTCCCAACGGAGCGCCCTGGCGGCCAACGCCGAAGAGGAGAAGCTGGCACACGACCTGTACGCCGAGTTCGCCGACCGCTATGACGCGGCGATCTTCGACCGGATCGCGGCATCCGAGACCACCCACCTCGACGCCGTGCGCAAGCTGATGACCGGCTACGAGGTCACCGATCCGACCGCCGGCCTGCCCCAGGGCAGCTTCGCCAGCGCGTCTGTCCAGGCCACCTACGACGAGCTGCTCGCAACGGGCTTCACCAGCGAGCAGGCGGCTCTCGAGGTCGGGCAGACCGTGGAGAACGCCGACCTGGACGCCCTGCGGGCCGCGCTCGACGGGCTCGACGCGCCAGACGTGCAGCGCGTCTACACCCACCTGATCAACGCGTCGCAGCACCACCTCACCGCGTTCACCACCTGGCTGTCTCGGTGACGCAGCACAGCCGGCCGGCCACGCCGCAATGGCGTGGCCGGCCGGCGCATGGCACCCCGCTAAGCTCGCAGTCATCCTCGCCCTCGCACAGCGCACGGAGCAGGTTCAGCCCGGACGCGGTGCATGGCCGGCGAAGATCGGCACCACCACTACGCGGCTCTTGGCGCACGATGCCGAGACGGGCGTCAGCGGACTGGACTACACCTGCCTGGCGACTGCGCGTAGCTACAAGGGCCATCGTCGAATCGTGGAAGGGCTGGCAACGGTGTCTCGGCGACGATGACGTCATCGAGAAACGAGATAGGACACTTTTCTGCATCGCTCGGTATTGACCCGCAGGAAATACCCCGACGTCGAGCCAGGCCAGCGCTTGCGTAGGCCGCGCCTACTACGGCTTCTCCACGCTGCTGTGCACGCCGGCGTCGCTGTCCAGCCGCCCGGCGCGGCCCTGGGCACCCAGGCCGGTCCCGCGCGTATCCGCGACGTCACCGCCCAGGCCGGGTTCACCCGGTTCCGGCTCGCGGCACGGACCCCATTCAACAACGTCAACGGGGCCAGACCATGACCTCACCCGGATGGGCCGTCACCCGCCCACGTCGGGCGCCCTATCCGATCTCCGCCCGCGCGTTGGTCCGCTGGCCCGAGAAGGTCCGGCAGCACGCGCGACACGATCCGCCGTGCCTGTGGCGCCACATCGACCAGCTCGACGCTCAGGCCGGCAAGCTGCGCCTCGGCGAGCACCGCCCGTAGTGCCAAGGCCCCGGTCAGGTCGATTCGACCGAGCCTGTCGCAGTGCAGGACGATCCGGCGTGCATCGGGGTGGTCGGCCACTGATCGGGTGAGCCTCTCCTCGATCGGTGGCGCCGAGGCGAAGTACAGCACGCCGTTGGGCCGCAGATGCAACGTGTCGCCCTCGGTCCAGCTCGGCACGTGGACATGCAGCTCGCGCCAGAGGTGGACGGCGATCGCAAGCCCGATGCCGATCAGCACGGCGCGGTCGAGCCGGGGAGCCAGCGCCAGGCTCAGCCCGAAGGTCGCGGCGGCGACGGCGGCCTGCACCCGCGAGTACGCCCAGAATTGGCGCGCGGTGCGGACGTCCAGCAGCGGGATTACCGCCGTGATCACTGCCGCGCCGAGGACGGCGGTGGGCAGCTTGGCGAGCAGCCCGGCGACGGGCAGGAATGCCAGCACCAGCAGCCCGGTCAGGGCACCACTGGCACGGGTTCGCGCTCCGGCGAGCCGGTTGAGCGCGGTGCGGGAGAACGAGCCGCCGACCGCATACCCGCCGCCGAGCCCCGCCGCCACGTTCGCCAGGCCCTGGCTGACCATCTCCCGGTTGGGGTCCCAGTAATGGCGGTCGGCGGCGGCGTACTGCCTGGCGATCGCGGACGGCTCGGCGAATCCGATCAGCGCGATCACCAGCGCCGGCAGCAGCAGCTGCGGCACCTGGCCCCACGGCAGGTCGATGCCGAGCACGGGCAGCCCGGTGGGGAGGTGGCCGACCACGGGGCCGTCGTAGCCGATGAGGGAGCTCACCACGATCGCACCGACGCTCGCGATCAACACCCCCGGGAGCAGCGGCGACACCCGCCTGCCCAGCACGATGACGGTGGCCGTGGCCAACCCGAACGCGATGGCGCCCGGATACCACGACGCCGGCTCCCGCAGCGCTTCCCAGCCGCCCGCCAGCGGGTTGCCCGAACCCGATCCGACGCCAAGCACGGCCGGCAGCTGGGAGGCGATGATCAGCACGCTGGCCGCCGCCGTGAAGCCGAGCAACACGGGCTGCGACATCAGGTAGGCCAGGGAACCGCCCTTGACCATCCCGAGCACCAGCCGCCAGCCGCCGACGAGGATCGCCAGCAGGGCGGCGAGCGCGATGTATTCGGGCCCACCGATCGGGCTCAGCGAGCTCAGCGTCCCCAGGACGAACAGCGAGGTGATCGCCGTCGGCCCCGTCTGCAGGTACGGCGAGGACGCGGCGATCGCCGCGGCGATCGGCGCCAGCGCCGCCGCGTACAGGCCACGCTCCGGCGGCAGGCCGGCCAGCTGCGCGTACGCCAGCGACTGCGGGATCAGGATGAACGCCACGGACAGGCCGGCGACGCCGTCGCGGGCCAGACGCCCGGCTAGACGCTTGCGGTCCGCCGCGACCGGCACCGTACCCGCCATTCGCCCACGCCTCCCGTGCCGACGAGCCGCACCGGGATGCCGGCGCGGTCGAGCAGGCTCGCCGCGATCGCCGCCCGGTGCCCGTTGGAGCAGATGACCCATACCGGGTCGGTTCGCGGTAGTTCGTCAAGGCGTCCCGGCAGATCGGACACGAAGATGGTGTGGCTGCCCGGGATAGTCCCCCAGCTCCACTCCAGCTCCTGGCGCACGTCGAGAACGGCCGGGCGCGCACCGCGGGTCTGGGCGTCGCACAGGTCCTCGGCGCTGACCACGCTGTAGGTCGCGACCTCGCCACCGTGCGCACGCCATCGCTGGATGCCGCCGGGCAGGTGCCCCAGGACGCGGCTCCAGCCGATCCGGATGAGCTGGGTCATCGCCTCGACCAGTGACTCCTCCGCCGGCTCGGGCAGGATCAGCAGGATGGGCGCGTTGAACGGCAGCAGCCAGCCGACGTAGCTGGCAAAGGCCGAGTTCAGCTCGATGTTGACCGAGCCGGGGACGTGGGCCGCCGCGTACTCCTCGCGGTCGCGGGCGTCGACCACCCAGACGCCGCTGCCGGCGGCGCCGACTGCGCCGGCGACCACCTCCGGGGAGACCTCGGGCAGGCTCGGCAACGAGCCCAGCACGGCGGCACCGGCCCGGTTGATCGGCGCCATGTGGGCGCATTAGCTCCGGTAGGCCCTCCGCTCGCCGGGCAGCTCCGCGGTGAAGCGCGTCAGGTCCGGTGCGGTCGGCAGGGGGTTGCGCCGCCGCTCGTCGCCGATCGACGTCGTGGGCTTGGTGGTCGGCATCGCGGCGACGCAGAAGCTCCCGGCGCCGTGAGTCGGCAGCACCCGCACCCCAGCTGGCAGTGTCGCCAGCCGCGTCAGCGTCTGGTACTGGTCTGTGGTCAGTACGTCGGTGAACGCCGCGCCGAGCAGGTCGGTGCGCCCGGCGCTGCCGACGAGCAGGCTGCCGCCGCTGAACAGCGCGCGCGGCTCTGGGCTGCCCGCGTCGAAGGTCAGCCAGGCCAGGTGCTCGGGCGTGTGCCCTGGAGTGGCCAGCGCGCGGATGCGGGCGTCTCCCACGCTGACCTCGTCACCCTCGTCGGCGGGCCGGTGGGCGAACTCGTAGCCGCCGCGGGCCGGCAGCACCAGGTCGGCTCCGGTCGCGGCGCGGATCTCGTGGGCCCCAGAGACGTAGTCGTTGTGGACATGGGTCTCCAGAACGGCACGGATGCGCACGCCGAGCCGCTCGGCCGCGGCGAGGAACCGCCAGGCGTCGCGCTGGGGATCGATCACGATCCCCTCGTCGCCCGAGCGCAGCAGGAAGCTGTTGTCCCCGAGCCCCGGGGTGGCGAAGATCTCGAAGTCCATGACGCACCGCCTCAGTCGCCTTCGTCACTATATTCAATTGACTAATTGAACGCTGAGACGTAGCGTTTGTCCATGGCTCTTGGTCCCGGCCCGGTGCTGGAGGAGACGGCAGCGCGGTTCGCCCTGCTTGGCGATCCGACCCGGCTCCACCTCTTGAGCCTGTTGCTGGACCGGGGCGAGTGCTCCGTCACCGAACTCTCCGAGGCCGCCGTGATCTCCGTGGCCAACGCCTCGCAGCACCTGCGCCGGCTGGCCCTCGGCGGCATCGTCGGGCGGCGCCGGTCCGGCACTCAGGTCCGCTACCGCGTAGTAGAGGCGAGCATCGAGCAGCTCTGCGCGATCGTCTGCGCGAGCGTGCAGGACCGGGCCCGCCTACTCGGGTCCGCGGGCGTCGGTCGGTAACCGGGAGAGGCCATGTCCCACACCCCCACGCCCCCGGTCATCGCACGAACCATCGGGGTTGGCCGACCCGCCAAGTGGGCCAAGGTCATCGACCAGACCAGGTGCATCGGTTGCCACGCATGCACGACCGCCTGCAAGTCGGAGAACCAGGTGCCGCTGTCGGTCACCCGCACGTTCGTCAAGAACGTCGACGTCGGCTACTTCCCGCAGACCCGGCGCGCCTTCCAGGTGACCCGGTGCAACCAGTGCGCGGACGCGCCCTGCGT
>OBLK01000312.1_pt1 | contig 12740 bp, 11 predicted proteins | sample 1518871 | NCBI WGS metagenome assembly OBLK01 (sample SAMEA2464837, study PRJEB22497) | soil metagenome | biome: Grassland; feature: Farmland; material: Clay | place: Australia | collected 2013-02-01 | depth 0.8 m
ACTCCGCGGTTCGCGGCGCGGGGTCTCAGGGGCGCGCCGCAGGGCCCCGGAGAGCGACGCCGGGCCCCGGACCGAGGGGGAGGGGTCCCGGGTCGAAGTGCCCGCCCCCACCAAACTCGTCCCGCGCTCGTGGGTGCGCTCCGGCGGGCCCGGGGGTACCTGCCCCCGCCTGCACACCGCCGAGGGCAGCCACCTGGTGCGGATCCCGCTGTCGGTGCTCGAGGAGAAGTGGGCCGACGCGGGCTTCGTCCGCATCCACCGCTCCTACCTGGTGTCGCTGCCGCTGGTGACGGAGCTGCGGATGGCGGCGTCGGGTTACGTGGTGCGGATCGGCGGCGCCCCGGACACCGCCGAGCTGCCGGTGAGCAGGCGGCACACCCGTGAGCTCAAGGATCGCCTGGTCCGGGCGGCGAAGCAGGCCTGGAACCAGCGGTGACCGGTCCGTACGGCGGCCGGCCGCCCCCGTCGGAGCCCTTCGACCCCGGCCTGGAGTCGATGGACCACCGGCGCCGGTCGCTCGAGCGCCTGGTCGACGTCCCGCCCCCGGTGCCGGTGCCGCCGGCGCGGCTGTCCCCGCCGCCGAAACGGGTGCGGGTCGTGCTCGCCGAGCGCAAGCGCGCGCGCCGCGTCGTGCGCACCCTGGCCGAGGTGGAGGAGCAGACCGGCGTCGGCGAGATGCTGGTCCGCCAGCTGATCAGGGCGCAGCTCGCGGCGGCGGTGTGGCTCGCCGCGTTCGTCGCGGTCACGATCGGCGCGCTGCCGCTGGTGCTGGCGTACGTGCCGGCGCTGGGTGACCTCAGCCTGTTCGGCTTCCGGGTGCCGTGGCTCGTGCTTGGCTTCGCGGTCTACCCGTTCATGCTCGGCGTCGGTTGGCTCTACGTGCGGCTGGCCGACCGCAACGAGCAGAATTTCGTCAACGTCGTCGAGGATTAGCTTCAAAGGTGGAAGCGAACCCTTACGCGCTGGTCGCCCTCGCGGTGGTCGCACTGATCGCTGTCGGGGCCGGCGGCCTTGGCTTCCGGTTCGCCCGGACCACCTCCGACTTCATGGTCGCCTCCCGCACGGTCAACGCCAGGTGGAACGCGGCGGCGATCTCCGGCGAGTACCTGTCGGCGGCCTCGTTCCTCGGCGTCGCCGGGCTCGTGCTGAAGGACGGCGCCGACGCGCTGTGGTACCCGGTCGGGTTCACGGCCGGCTACCTGGTGCTGTTGCTGTTCATCGCCGCGCCGCTGCGCCGTTCTGGCGCCTACACCGTGCCCGACTTCGCCGAGCTGCGGCTCGGTTCGGTCGACGTGCGGCGGGTCACCACCGTGCTCGTCGTGGTCATCGGCTGGCTCTACCTGGTGCCGCAGCTGCAGGCCGCCGGCCTGACGCTGTCGGTGCTGACCGGCTGGGGCCGCTGGGTCGGGGCGTTCCTGGTCGCCCTCATCGTGATCACCAACCTGGTGGTCGGCGGGATGCGCTCGCTCACCTTCGTGCAGGCGTTCCACTACTGGCTGCTGCTGACCGCGCTCGCGGTGCCGGTGTTCGTGCTGCTGCTGACCCAGGCCAGCGAGTACACCCAGGCGAGGACCGCGGCCGGCGCGCCGGTGCCGCCGGCGTTCACCGCGGACACCACGATGCGGGTGGAGACCGACGTCGTGCTGCAGGTGACCGAGCCGGTGCAACTGATCGCCCACGGCGGTGACGTCGACGGCGACGAGGACGTCAACGACGTCATCTACTGGAACGTCGGCGACCACGAGGTGTCGGCCGGCACGGTCCTGGAGTTCTCGGCCGGCTCCGCCGTGCCGGTGGTGGCCGGGGCACCGGCCCACAACGACAGCTGGCTGCGACCGCTGCACGGCGGCGACTCCGGCGAGTACCCGCTGTTCGAGACGTACTCGCTGATGGTGGCGACGTTCCTCGGCACGATGGGCCTGCCGCACGTGCTGATCCGCTTCTACGCCAACCGCGACGGCCGGGCCGCCAGGGCCAGCGCGCTGATCGTGCTGGGCCTGCTCGGCGTGTTCTACCTGTTCCCGATCACCGCCGGGATGCTGTCCAGGCTGTACGTGCCGCAACTGCTGGTGACCGGCAGCACCGACGCCGCCGTGCTGATGCTGCCAGGCGCCGTGCTGGAGAGCTGGCCGGCGCGGCTGGTCGGCGGCCTGGTCGCCGCCGGGGCGTTCGCCGCGTTCCTGGCCACCGCGTTCGGGCTCATGGTCAGCGTCGCCGGCGTGCTGTTGACCGACGTGCTACGTGGGTGGGCCAGGGACTTCCGGGTCGCGGGCCTGCTCGCCGGGCTGGTGCCGATGGCGTTCGCGCTCAGCGTGCGGTCGATGGACCTGGCCGAGATGATCGGGCTCGCGTGCGCCGTGGCCGCGTCCACGTTCTGTCCGCTGCTGCTGCTCGGCGTCTGGTGGCGTGGCCTGACCGATGCCGGCGCGATCGCCGGCCTGGTGCTGGGCGGCGGGCTCTCGGTCGCCGCCGTGGTGGCCGCCGTGCTGCAGATCGAGCCGGACGGCTGGTTCGGCACCATCGTCAGCTACCCGGCCGCGGTGACCGTGCCGGTGACGTTCCTGACCATGATCGTGATAAGCAAGCTGACCCCCAAACGCCGGCCGCCCGGCGTGGCCAGGGTGCTGGCCAGGCTGCACGCCCCGGAGCGGCTCGGCCTGATGCCGGAGCCCGACGCCACCAGGCTCGCGCCGCAGCCGGCCGCCGTGACCGCCATGACCGCCATGACCGGCGTGAACGGCAGGGCCGGCCGGCACCGGCGCCGGCCGTAGATCGGGCCGGGGCACGGCGGGTGCCCGGGTTACTGTGTCGCCCTGGCGAGCATGGGGGCTGCGATGGCGGTGGCACCTGCTGGAGGCGCAGCAGAGGGCACGGCGGCCGACCCGGTCGACGGCGGGCCGGGCGGTGTCGGTCGCGGACGCGCGCTGCCCTGGCTGCCCCGGGTCGGGCGCCGCCCCCAGGAGCCGGTCTCGATCGAGACGCTCGCGCTCGGCCGCAAGATCGCCACGGACCTGACCGAGGGCCTCGCGGGCCCGCGAGCCAGGTCGGCGGCGCGCGGTCTTCGCCGGGTGCTGGTCGCCGACGCGGTCGCGCTGGCCGACCTGTCCGGCTCGCTCGTCTGGGCGGGGCACCCGCTGCCGGCGGCGGCGCAGCTGATCGACGAGGTGCTGCGCACCGAGACGCGCGTCGTGCAGCCGCCGCTGGTGGCCGAGCCGCTGCACGTCGCGGACGAGCTGGCCGGTGTGCTGGTGGTCAACAGCGGCAGCACCAGCCAGCACGCCGTCCGGGAGGTCGCGGCGTGGGTCGCCTACGCGCTGGAACGCGGCCGGCTGGAGGCTTCGGCCGAGTCGGCGGCGCAGGCCGAGCTGCGCGCGCTGCGGGCCGAGATCTCGCCGCACTTCGTGTACAACGCGCTGACCGTGATCGCCTCGTTCGTCCGGTCCGACCCCGACCGGGCCCGCGAGCTCATGCTCGACTTCGCCGACTACACCCGTTACAGCGTCAGCCGGCACGGCGACTACACCACGTTGGCCGACGAGTTCCGCGCGATCGAGGCCTACCTGGCGCTGCAGCGCGCGGTGCTCGGCGAGCGGTTGCGGGTGCAGGTCAGGGTGGCGCCTGAGGTGCTCGCGGTCGCCGTGCCGTACCTGGTGTTGCAGCCCCTGGTGGAGAACGCGGTGCGGCACGGCATCGAGCCGCGCCCGGAGCCGGGCCTGGTCCAGGTGCACGGCGAGGCGGTCGGCGCCGAGTGCGTGATCAGCGTCGAGGACGACGGCGTCGGCATGGACCCCGAGCTGGCCAGGAACGTGCTGGCCGGCCACGGCGACCCGAACTGCGTCGGCCTGGCCAACGTCGACCGCCGGCTGCGCTCGGTGTTCGGGCCGTACTTCGGGCTGGTGGTGGAGACCGAGCGGGACGCAGGCACCAGGGTGATCGTCCGGGTGCCGCGGTTCCAGCCGGGGGTGGTGGTCTCGTGAGCCGCCTGCTGCGCGTGCTCGCGGTCGACGACGTGCCGCCGGCGCTCGACGAGCTGTGCCAGCTGCTGCGCGAGGCGCCCGAGGTGCGCGAGGTGGTCGGCGCCGGCGACGCGATCACGGCGCTTCGGCTGATCCAGGCCGAGCGGTTCGACGCGGTCTTCCTGGACATCGCGATGCCCGGGCTGTCGGGCCTCGAGCTCGGCGCGCTGCTGGAGCGGCTGGCCGACCCGCCGGTCGTGGTGTTCGCGACCGCGTTCGACCGGCACGCCGTGCAGGCCTACGGCGTCGGCGCGGTCGACTACCTGCTCAAGCCGATCGGAGCGGAGCGGCTGGCGGCGGCGCTGGCCAGGGTGCGCCGGGTCACGGGATCCGGCCGCGGCCCGGCCAGCGCAGCGGCCGTGCCCAAGGAGGTCGACGCGCTCGCCGCGCTGCCGGTCGAGGCCGCCGGGCGCACCTACTACGTGCGGCGAAGCGACGTGCAGTTCGTCGAGGCGCACGGCGACTACGTGCGGCTGCACACGTCCAACGGCCAGCACACCGTGCGGATCCCGATCTCCAGGCTCGAGGAGTACTGGGAGCACGCCGGTTTCGTCCGGGTGCACCGCGGGTTCCTGGTGGCCATGCGCGCCGTCCGGGAGCTGCGCAGCGACTCCGCCGGCGGGCTGCTCGTGCACACCGACGTCGGCGACGTGCCGGTCAGCCGGCGGCACGCCCGGGAGTTGAAGGACCGGCTGCTCGAGGCGGCCAAGCGCGGCGAGCTCGGCGGCACCCGGTGAGCCGGCCGAGGCGGGTCGCGGTGACCAGCCCGCAGACCAGGCTCGCCATGAGCCGGCGCCGCCGCGAGCGGCCGTGGCGCCGCCCGCAGCTGTCCACAGTGGACGCCGAGCGGGCCCGCGAGCTCTATCTTCGCCAGCGCGCCGCCGCGGTGCCGGCGCTGCTCTGGCTGTTCGGCCTGGTGTTCGGGCTGCCGCTGGTGCTCGCGTCGCTGCCGTGGCTGGACGACGTGCGGCTGGCCGGCATCCCGGTGTCGTGGCTGCTGCTGGCGGTGGTGCCGTACCCGGCGATGCTGCTGCTCGCCCGCTGGCAACTGCGCCGGGCCGAACGCGTCGAGGACGAGGAATGATCACGCTCGTCGCCGTGCTGCCGGTCGTGCTGGCCACCCTGGTGATCGGCGTGCGCGGCATCGCGGCCATGCGCACCACCTCGGACTTCCTGGTCGCCTCCCGCCGGGTGTCGCCGCTGCTGAACTCGGCGGCCGTGTCGGGGGAGTACCTTTCGGCGGCGTCGTTCCTCGGCGTCGCCGGGCTGGTGGTCAAGGACGGCGTCGGCGCGCTGTGGTACCCGGTCGGGTTCACCGCCGGCTACATAGCGATGCTGGTGCTGGTCGCCGCGCCGATGCGCCGGTCGGGCGCGCTGACCGTGCCGGACTTCGCCGAGGCCAGGCTCGCCTCGCTGGCCCTGCGGCGGCTCGCCGCGTGCGTCGTGCTGGTGATCGGGCTGCTCTACCTGGTGCCGCAGTTCCGCACCGCCGGGCTGGTGCTCTCGGTCGTCAGCGGCGCGCCGTACTGGGTCGGCGTGGTGATGGCCGGCGCCGTCGTGTCCACCACGCTCGCGCTCGGCGGCATGCGCGCGGCCACCTACGTGCAGGCTTTCCAGTTCTGCCTCAAGCTCGTGCTGTTCATCGTGCCCGCGGTGTGGCTCGTGCTGGCCGCGGGGCCAAGCGTGCGGTACGACGCCGTACACCCGGTCGAGTTCACCGAGTTCACCGACGACACGCGCGTGGAGTTCCGGGTCGACGTCGCCCTGACCGTGGCCGACGACACCGTCGTGCGGCGCGACGACGGCACGACGTCGGTGCTCACCGCCGGCCGCCACCCGCAGCCCGCCGGCACCGCCCTGACGTTCCCGGCCGGTTCCGCCGTGCCTGAGGTCGACGGCGAACCCGCGCCGGGCGCCCCCGGCTGGGAGCGGCCGCTGCTGCGCGACGCCGGCCATCCGGTGCTCGCCACCATGGCGGTGCTGGTGGCCACCATGCTCGGCACCATGGGCCTGCCGCACGTGCTGGTCCGCTTCCACACCAGCCCGGACGGCCGCAGCGCCCGCCGCACCGCGGCGATCACCGTGGGACTGCTCGGTGTGTTCTACCTGTTCCCAGGGGTCTACGGAGTGCTCGGCCGGGCCGTGCTGCCGCAGCTGTACCTGTCCGGCGCGACCGACACCGTCGTCGTCGCGCTGCCCGCACAGGTCGACACCGGCTGGCCGGGTTCGATGTTCACGGCGCTGCTGACCGCTGGTGCGTTCGCGGCGTTCTTCGCCACCTCGCTGGGCCTGCTGCTGGTCGTCTCGAGCGCGGTCTCACACGACCTCGTGCCCGGCAACCTGCAGCGTCTGCGGGCCACCGTGTTCTGGGCGGCGGGCGCCATCATCCTGCTCGCCCTGCCATCGGCGCACCTGGATGCGGGCATCCTGGTCACCTGGGGCTTCACCGTCGCGGCGTCCACGTTCAGCCCGCTGCTGGTCCTGGGCATCTGGTGGCCGAGGCTCACCAAGGCCGGCGCCCTCGCCGGCATGACCACCGGCCTGGTCGCCTCGGCCGGCGCCATCGCCGTAACGCTGTTCGGCCCACCCCTGAGCGGCACCGTCGCGCTGCTCGTCGGCCAGCCCGCGCCGTGGTCGGTCCCGCTGGCGTTCCTCACCATGGTCGCCGTCTCCCTGCGCGGCCGGCCGCCGGCTTGGGCCACCGCCGCCATGCTCCAACTCCACCTGCCCATCAACCGCCCGCCGCCCCGCACCCCACGCCGCTCGACGGCCGTTGATCGACTCCGGAGTGGCTCGACGTGACGTGGGCCACTCGGCCGCTGATCTTTGCCGCTCGTCAACCGTTTGTCGCGCCTGCCGGTTATTGGCCGTCAGCAGGTTTAGGGCGCCTGGAACGGGGCCATACCGTCCGCCATACATAGCGACGCCCGTCCCGGGGCCATGTGTGGAGGTGCCGTGAGCACGATCGACGAACAACCGAGTCCTGTCGATACCCCCGGTGGCCGCGACTGGAAGCAGGTGCAGGCCAGCCCGGAGTTCGTGGAGCTGCGCAGACGATTGCGCCGCTTCATATTCCCGATGACGGTGGCGTTCCTGTCCTGGTACATGCTGTACGTCCTGCTGGCGACGTACGCGCGCGGGTTCATGAGCCAGAAGCTGTTCGGCAACATCAACGTGGGCCTCGTGCTGGGGCTCGGGCAGTTCGCCTCGACCTTCCTGATCACCTGGCTGTACGTGCGGTACGCCAACAAGCACGTGGACCCCCTGGCCGAAGAGATGCGCGCCGAGCTCGAAGGCGGTGACGGGCGATGACGACGCTGGCCCAGGCACAGGCGGTCGGTGAGCCGCTGGTCAACCTGCTGATCTTCCTGGCGTTCGTCGCGGTCACGCTCGTCGTGGTGTACCGGGCGAGCAAGACGACCAAGACCGCGGCCGACTACTACGCCGCCGGACGGGCGTTCACCGGCCCGCAGAACGGCATCGCGATCTCGGGTGACTACCTGTCGGCCGCGTCGTTCCTCGGCATCGCCGGCGCGATCGCGATCAGCGGCTACGACGGGTTCCTGTACTCGATCGGCTTCCTGGTGGCGTGGCTGGTCGCGCTGCTGCTGGTCGCCGAGATGCTGCGCAACACCGGCCGGTTCACGATGGCCGACGTCCTGTCGTTCCGGATGCGCCAGCGCCCGGTCCGGACCGCGGCGGCGATCTCCACGCTGGCCGTGTCGTTCTTCTACCTGCTGGCCCAGATGGCCGGCGCCGGTGGCCTGGTCGCCCTGCTGCTGAACGTGCAGGGCAAGACCGGGCAGGGTCTCGTTATCGCCGGCGTGGGCGCCCTGATGATCATCTATGTGATGGTCGGCGGGATGAAGGGCACGACCTGGGTGCAGATCATCAAGGCGGTGTTGCTGATCGGCGGCGCGATCATCATCGCGCTCCTGGTGGCGATCCAGTTCAAGCTCAACTTCTCGAGCCTGCTGGGCGACGCGGCCGCCGACTCCGGCAAGGGCGACGCCGTGCTCAACCCGGGCCTGCTCTACGGCAAGGACGCCATCGGCAAGATCGACTTCATCTCGCTCTCGCTGGCCCTCGTGCTGGGCACGGCCGGCCTGCCGCACATCCTGATGCGCTTCTACACGGTGCCGACCGCCAAGGAGGCGCGCCGGTCCGTGGTGTGGGCGATCTGGCTGATCGGCGGCTTCTACCTGCTGACCCTGGCGCTGGGCTACGGCGCCGCGGCGCTGGTCGGACCGGAGCAGATCACGGCGGCCCCTGGCGGGCAGAACTCGGCGGCCCCACTGCTGGCCTTCGAACTGGGCGGCACGCTGCTGCTCGGGTTCATCTCGGCGGTGGCGTTCGCCACGATCCTCGCCGTGGTGGCCGGCCTTGTGATCACGGCGTCGGCGTCGTTCGCGCACGACTTCTACGCCAACGTGATCAAGCGGGGCACGGTGAAGGCCGACGACGAGGTGCGGGTCGCGCGGATGACGGCGGTGGTGATCGGCCTGCTGTCGATCTGCGGCGGGATCGTCGCCAACGGGCAGAACATCGCGTTCCTGGTCGCGCTGGCATTCGCGGTCGCGGCGAGCGCGAACCTGCCGACGATCCTGTACTCGCTGTTCTGGAAGCGGTTCAACACCACCGGCGCGGTCTGGAGCATCTACGGCGGCCTGATCACCTGCGTGGTGCTGATCATCTTCTCGCCGGCCGTGTCGGGAAAGCCGACGTCGATGTTCAAGACGGCCGACTTCGACTTCTTCCCGCTGGCCAACCCCGGCCTGGTGTCGATCCCGGTGTCGTTCCTGCTCGGCTACCTCGGCGCCGTGCTCGGCAAGGAGAAGGCAGACGAGGCGCGTTACGCCGAGATGGAGGTCCGGGCCCTCACCGGCGTCGGCGCCGAGAAGGCCGTCGCCCGCCACTAGCGGCCACCTGACCCGCCAGCTGGCGGTTCCTAGCCCGCCAGCTCCGCCACTTGGGGAGCTTCAGTTCCACGATCGGAACTGGAGCTCCCCAAGTGGGTTTCGAGCATCGCCTTGACGCAGCGGTGGGCGTCGGACAGCGGCCTCGAGTAGACCGCCGGCGACGGCACGAGGTGGTTGTAGAACGTCGTGCCCTCGCACAGCGGCCCGAGCACCCAGAGTCGCGGTTCGGCGCGGCCGTCGACGTCCACCGGGTGCTGGTCCGGGTCGACGTCGATCGAGCACACCAGGTCGCTGGCCGGCCGGTGCCGGCGCACCAGCCCCTGCCGGAACAGGCTCGCGATCAGCGGGCTGGTAGAGGTGTCGACGGCCGGCGAGCTGATGTGCGCGTCGCAGCGCCAGTCGACGTCCTCGCGGTGCGGCGTGAGCAGCCTGGTCGAGGTGACCGTCCACCGGTCGCCGTTCGGCGCGATCGCCGGCTCCGGGCCGAACGGCGTGCGTAGCACGCCCGCCTCGACCAGGGCCAGCAGTTCCGCGTAGCGCTCCTTCTGCGGGCCGACGACGGCCCGATTCATGATCGGCACGGTGTGCCGCATGAACCGGTCGAGCGAGGCGTCGGTGAGCCCGCCGAAGTCGACGACGTAGCGCACGACATCGCGTAACTCGCGCAGGATGTCGATGGCGGACTTGACCGGGCTGCCGGCCAGGCCGAGCCGGGCCTGCGCGAGGTCGTCGGCGACGAAGCCGGTCAGCCACGCCTGGTAGGCCGGGCCGCTGGTCAGGTCCATGCCGGCGGAGCCGTCGAGCGCGACGGCCGGGTCGTAGCCGCCACCGCCATGCCCGCCGTCGCCATGCCCGCCACCGCCATGCCCGCCAGCCAATGCGCCGTCCAACTCGTCGAGCAGCTTGCCGACCAGGTCGAGTCCGGACTCCCAGGCGTGGGAGATCTCGCCAACCAGCGACTGCTCGGCCTCGGCGCCGTCGGCGAGCGCGACCCGGGTGCGGTGGTAGGAGATGCGCATCTCGGTGAGCACCAGCGGCATGACGTCGGCGTCGAAGTCCAGCCGGCGCCGCTGCGGCCCGCGCAGCGCGTCGACGCTGCGGGTGCTGAACACGATCGGCACGTACTGCCCGCCAGGCCGGTTGAGCGCGGGCCGGGCCAGGTGCGGCAGCCCGGTCCGGGAGTGCAGCAGCAGCACCGGCTCCTCGCCGCTGGCCACATACCCGCCCGCAGTGAAGCGGCCGCCGCGGCCGACCGTCAGGGCGGCCATGATGTCCATCGCCGTCAGCCCGAACCCGCCGAGCGCGACGGTCTGCCCCGGCTCGATGCGGTCCAGCTCGACCGGCCGCCGCCAGGCCTCCCGGATCTGCCGCGGCCGGGCCGGCACCGGCGCGTTCGTGGTGTAGCCGGTGGTCAGGAACGCGAATCCGGTGTGCACGGCGGTGCCGTCGGCGAGCGTGACGCGGAACCCGCCGCCCGGCTCCGGCGCCAGGTCGGCCGCGGGCGTCCGGTGCAGCTTGATCTCGACGTGATCGGGTGCACCGCGCAGCACGCCGTCGAGGAACCAGCTCAGGTACTCGCCCAGGATCCGGCGCGGCAGGTAGTCGTCCGGGCTCACCGGCCGGCCGTGCGTGCCGAGCGTGTAGCCGTCGGGCGCCAGCCGCAGCCCGCGCGCGGTGACCCACTCGAACAGGCCCGGCCCGGCCTCGCCGACATCCTCGCCGACCGACAGCGTGTCCGGGAACATCGACACGTGTGAACAGATCGTGTTGAGCAGCAGGTAGTCCGGCTGGTCGGTGGTGTGCAGCCCGGCGCCACCACAGGTCGGGTCGATCACCTCGACGCGGATCCGCCCGGCGCCGGCGCCGGCCCTACGGGCCAGCGTGACGATCCGCTCGAGCACGGACAGCCCGCGCGAGCCGAGGCCGACCACCGCCACCGACAGCTCACCAGCCAACGCCGAACCTCCGCTCAGTCGACCAGCCTGATCCGCACCCGGCGGTTCTGCCGGCCCTTGTTCTCCACCTTGTAGACCTGCACCTTGCCGACCTGGGCGGTCGACGCCACATGGGTGCCGCCGTCGGCCTGCACGTCGAGGCCGTCGATGTCGACGATCCGCATGATCGGCGTGTCCGGCGGGTTCACGGCCTGGGTGCGGATGATGTCCGGGATCGCCAGCGCCTCGTCCTTGGGCAGGAACCGCGCGACGATCTTGCGGTCGGCGGCGATCTCGGCGTTGACGGCGTCCTCGAGCGACTGCTTGAAGCCGGGCGGGATGTCCGGCAGGTTGAAGTCCATCCGCGCCTCGCCCGGCTCCATGTTGCCGCCGGTGACCAGCGCCCCGTAGTCGCGGAACACGGTTCCGCACAACACATGCAACCCGGAATGGGTGCGCATGAGCGTGCTGCGCCGGTCGTCGTCGAGCGCACCGCGCACCGTGGTGCCCGGCGGCGGCACCGGGTCACCCGGCGCCGGCAACAGGAACAGGTCCTCGCCCCTGCGGGTGCCGACGATCCTGGTCTGCACGCTCTGCCACAGCAGCACGCCGTGGTCCGGCGGCTGGCCGCCGCCACCCGGGTAGAACGCCGAGCGGTCGAGCACTATCCCGGCCTCCGGGTCGGCCGGATCCGACCAGACGACCGTGCAGTCCCACTCCCGAAGCGACGGGTCGACCCAGTCCAGGCGCTGTGTCCGGCCGTGCTCGTGCTGCTGTTCAAGATCCACGACTGCTGACCTTCCGTTCCCGATTTCCAGGCGCGTGGGACATTACCCGCGCGTCACCAGGGACAACGGTCATCCTCATGGGTCTCAGGCCGTCACCTTCGCGGCCGACATCGCCGGCTCGGTCTCCATCACGCAGGTCAGCCGAAGGCCGAGCGCTTCGACCGCGGCGACGGTTCGCTCGACGCCGGCCTCGACGCCGCCGCGGCGTGGGTCGAAGATCAGCCCCGCGACCGTGCCGCTGTGCGAGATCTGCACGCCGCAGCCGCCGTGCACCCTGCCGATGTCGATCAGCTGCTCCAGGCAGGCCTTGGGCAGGAACTGCTGGTTGATCCGTGCGCTCGTGGTGGCCACCTTGCCGACCAGTGCGACGTCCTGGGTGGCGATCGCCCGGCGCAAGGTCGCGCGCAGCACCTGGAAGGTGCCGATCTCCAGGCCGTTGTACAGCGCCTGCGGGTGCTTGAGCGTGTCGACGCCGGAGCCGCCTGGCTCGGTGTCGCAGCCCACCACGATCATCGGCGGCAGCCGGTAGCCCAGGGTCTCGAGCACGACGCCGTCGCGGTGGGCGAACAGCACGACCCGGTCGCTGATCATGATGGAGTCCGACGCGGCCTCGGCCAGCACGGCCACGCGGCCGACCTCCTCCGGCGGCATGGCGATGCCGAGGTAGTCGGCGACGGCCCTGATCGTGGCGGTCACGTCGCTGGTCGAGGAGCCCATGCCCAGCCCGCACGGCACGTCGCTGCTGATCTCGACGTGACCGCCACGCGGTCCGGTCGGCTGCCCGGCCAGCTCGCGCAGCGTGCACTCGGCCGCGCGCAGCGCCTTGGTCAGCTCGGGCTTGTTGATCGTCACCGTGCCGTCGCGACCGGGCCGGAACACCGCCTTGCTGCCCATCCTTGGCTGCGGCAGCGTCACCAGCGCGCGGTGCAGGCGGCCGGTGGGGTCCTCGACCACGCCCTGCAGCAACTCGCCGTGATGTGCCGGGGCGTAACCGACCCCGATCCGGTCGGCCTGGTGCAACAGCTCCGCCACGGTGCGGTCTCCTATCCCACCTCGTCCGGGCCGCCGGCGCGGTGGCGCCTC
>OBLK01000313.1_pt1 | contig 12686 bp, 11 predicted proteins | sample 1518871 | NCBI WGS metagenome assembly OBLK01 (sample SAMEA2464837, study PRJEB22497) | soil metagenome | biome: Grassland; feature: Farmland; material: Clay | place: Australia | collected 2013-02-01 | depth 0.8 m
GTGGGGGTGCGTGTTCGGGGTCTCCTTGCGTGCGCCCGCGACGGAGGCGGCAGGGCCCGCGGGCCCCCCCGGCGGGCCCCACGGGCGAAACGTGGTCCTCCGGCCAACCAGCCCGGGCGGGGGGCCCGAGGAAACCGGAGGGCTGAAGGGCGAGTAAAAGGATATTTCCCTCCCTCTGTCCCCCCCCCGCCACATCAGCTACCAGTCGAACTGCGTTCCGCATCAGCTCACGCTCGGTACGCACCTGAGCGCCGAGGTGCTGATGCCGGATGTCAAGCCTTCGCGGGGCCGCTGAGCCTTCGCCGGGCAGGCGCCCCGCGGCCGGGCAATTCGCACATGGAGTCGTTATGAAGCGCCTTTGCTTTTTGTGTTCCAACGTGGAGGCCGTCCGCAAAGCCGTCGTCGCGGCGCGTCGCGCGGACGTGGGCGACTCGAGCCTGATGGTGATCGCGCGCCACGACGTTCAGCTCGATGAGCTCGGCACTGCGGGTATCGATAAGACGGATGCCGTCCCCGGTCTCGAGCGCGGGCTGGCTCTGGGCGGGATTGCCGGCACGCTCGCCGGACTCCTGGTGCTGAGCGTCTCGGACATCGGTGTTGCGCTCGGGGGCGCCGCGATCCCGCTGTTCGCGCTGTTTGGCGGCGGCGTGGGCGGTCTCGGGGGATTTCTCGGCGGTGCGTCGGTCCGCAGTTCGCGTCTGCACGGCTTTCAGCACGCGATAGACGGGGAGGGAAGGATTCTGCTCATGATCGACGTTCCGACGGAGCGCGTGGATGCCGTGGAAAAACTCGTGAAGGACGCGAGTGCCGACATCGAGTTCGCCGGCCTGGAGCCTCGTGCGCCCCTCATCCCGGCGTGAGCACGAGAAATCTACGGATGGACGGAACGGGCCGGGCGGCGCATCGTGCGCGCGTCGGGACTCACTGATCAATCCATCGAGCGGGTGTGCCATGAACTACCTGTCTGGAACAGATGGCTCGGAGGGCGCGCGCTGGCGCAGGCGGTTGCTGTTCGCGATCGTGTTTCTGGTGCCGCTCATGCTGACGCTGACGGCGTGCGAGACGCTGCGGGTGGGCAGCGACTTCGACAGGGCCGCCGCCTTCGGGACCTATCATACCTTTACCTGGCTGTCGCGCCAGAACTACGGGGTCGCCAATCCGTTGGTGATCGAACGGGCGCGCAATGACATTCAAAGCGCGCTGGAGCGGAAGGGCTATCGGTATGTCAGCGAAGCGGACCAGGCGGACTTCGCGGTCGATTTCACCATCGGCTCGCGCGAGCGTGTCGATTTGCACACCTACCCGACGCCGTACGCGGGGCCGTGGGGTTGGTACGGTCCGCGCTGGTGGGGCTACCGGTATTGGGGAACCGGTATCGATGTGTATCGGTACCGGGAGGGAATACTCGCCATCGACGTGTTCGATGGCAAGACACATCGTCCGGTCTGGCATGGCTGGGCCAGGAAACCCCTGAGCAAAGAGGACATGGAACACTCCGCCACGCCCATTCGCGAGGCGGTCGATGCGGTGCTGGCGCGCTTCCCACCCGGATGAGTCGCGTGCCGCGCACTCGCGGAACATGCGCGGGCGGGGATCTTCAACGTTGCAGGTCGCTTCCGCCGGAGGATGAGCAATGAGACTTTTTGTGGCGTTTGCGGCCGCGGCCGCGATGGCGGCTCTGGCGCTGCCCACCGAATCCTTCGCTCAAGGCGCGATGCGAGGCGGTTATGGCATGCGGTATGACACTCAGACGGTCGAGACCGTTTCGGGCGAGGTGATCGCCGTCGAGAAGGTCGCCTACGGCAGGCGCGGACACTACGGTGTTCACCTGGTGCTGAAGACCGCCCAAGGGGAGCTGCAGGTGGACCTCGGACCGAGCTGGTTCGTCAACCGCCAGCCGATGAAGATCAGGCCGCACGATGCCATCGAGGTCACCGGATCGCGTGTGACGCGCCAGGGCAAGCCCGCTCTGATCGCCGCCGAAGTGAAGAAGGGCGGTGAGATGCTGCGCCTGCGCGAGGCCGATGGCCTGCCGCTGTGGCGTCGGCACAAAGGGGGTTGGCCGAGAGGGCGGTGAGACGCGCCGGGCGGCGCGCCTGCCGACTCGAGACATGGCGTTCCGGGGCGCGGTCAACTTCCCTGGCCGAGCGCCATGGAGAACGTCAGCAGTCCACCGCCGGGCACGGGCGAGAACGCCAGGCGCTCGTGAGGGTCGTTCAGGCCCATGAACGCTTCGGTGAAAAAGTCGGCGCAGAAGTTACCGAGCGCCATGCCGGCGAGGGTGTCGGACGGGTAGTGCCAGCCGCCCTCGATGCGCGCCCAGGCGGTGGCGAAGGCGAGCCCGTGCAGGCTCGCGTCGATCGCATCCCGCGCACCGCGGTTCATGGGCAGCTGGCGCAGATTGAGCATCGCGAGCCGCGTGTATACGGCTGAAGCGGTGGTGTGATTCGAAGGGAAGCTGTGGTCGTTGGCGCGGTTCGGCCGCTCCCGGTTCACCATGCGGCTGATCAGGGTATTCGACTCGATCGCGGTGGTGGCGGCGAGCAGGTTGACCAGATAGCCCTTGGCCTTGTCCTCGAGCCAGCTCTTGCCGAAGCGGCCGCTGGGCGCGAGCAGGATCGCCGCGATGTCCACTCCCACCGATGCGCTGCGCAGCCGGCCGCTCCAGCGCGTGGCGTTCGCGTTCGAGCCGAATATCGGCGTGTGTGCGCGGCCCCACCGCGAGATCCGGTGATCGAAGTTGCCGGCCTGCAGCGTCGCGGCGCCGGCGAGCGGTCCCCACACCCACGGATCCCTGATCGCGCTCAGGGCCGCGTGGCCTACTCGGGTCCAGCCCGGCGCCGCCGTGACGTTCTGTCCCCAGTTGCCGCTGCCGGGCGGTGTCGCGCAGCCGGCGAGCGCGAGCACCGCCGGCAACAGAACCGCCCGTGCCGGGGGCATTCACAACCTCTCGACGAAGCCGACCGACACGCCGTGCGGCAGGATCTCGACCAGCAGCGGGATCTTGCGTTGCGAGGCCCAGTAGCCGAAGGCGCTGCCGAGCGCCCAGCCGGCGAGCACATCGGATTGCCAGTGCCCCTGACTCTTCATGCGCCCGTACGCGTCGTAGACCGGCAGCAGCTCCGCGGCCCAGATCCACGGATACCGATGCCGGTAGTGGAGGATGAAGGGGGTGACGAAACTGGCCTGCAGCGTCACCTCGCCGCTCGGGAAGCTCTGATCGGTTCCCTGGAAAAACGCGTTCGGACCCTTGCCTTGGAAGGGCCGCGCCCGGCGGAAGGCGTACTTCAGTGCGTCGGCGGCCAGTCCCGCGAACACCGATGAGTCCGCCGCCTGCCAGAACACATGGCCGAGTCCCTTGTGATTGCCTAGGAACAACGCGCCGGCCGCCTCGAAGGCCACGGTGCCGTATTCCAGGCCGCGCTGGTTCGAGCGGGAGAAAAAGCCGCTCCTGTCGCCTCTTTTCAACCTGTAATCAATGCCGAAGGGCCCATGGCCGGGACCTTCGTGGATGCGCATCGCGGCGAGGAAAGCGACCACCCCCGCGGCGGGCAGCACCCAGGGTCGCCGCCACCAGGCGCGAGACCGCAGCTGGAACTCGTGAGTGCGGGTGTTGCGCGCCGTCGTTCGGGTCGACGACGCGGGAGCCGGCGAAGGACCCGCGGCGGGTGTGGCGTCGCCGGCGAGGGCGATGGGTGTCAGAAAGCCCAGGAGCAGCGCCAGCGGCGCAGCGGCGAATGGACTGGCGTGGGCGGTGCGGCGCGACCCGAAGCGGTTCGTCATGACAGATTCAGCCTCGTTCGCGGATCGGGCATGATCCTGCCTCGCGGCCGAACGAAGTCTCGTTCGCGCGCCCGTCCATTGTCAACCGGCGCCGCGCCGGCACTCGCGATGAGCCTGTGCCGGGCTCCCGTCAACATCTGGCTTTCAACCGCCAGCGGCGCACCGCCACGACGGCCCAGACCGCTTCGACGATTCCGAACGGCCACGCGCCCTGCAGGAATCCGTATGCCGAGCCCAGGACGCACGCCACGGCGAAACCGAGAATGCACAGTGGACTGCGCTCCTCGAGCGCGTAGAAAACCAGCATCGCGGTGACCGCGAACAGGCCGAAGAGGGTGAGGGCGCTCACGTTCGCCGATAGTGCGGGGATGGCGTGCCGGATTCAACCACATGCCGCGCACCGTGCGGCCGCGCTGGCATGAGCGCTCGCCGAGCCCCTGCCGGCTGTACGCCCGCGCGATCCTCGGATACAATACCCCCCTAGAGTATTCAGGGTTTCGGGCAATGAGCCACACCAAGCGTGAGAAATCGAAACTGCTGTCCAGGGTTCGCCGTATTCGCGGCCAGGTGGAAGCGCTCGAGCGGGCGCTCGAGGCCGAGCGCGGCTGCGCCGAGGTCTTGCAGCAGATCGCGGCCGTGCGCGGCGCCATCAATGGGCTGATGCTGGAGGTCATGGAGGATCATATAGAGACCCATCTCGCCAGTCCGCGGATCTCGAGCGATGCCGAGCGTCGCGAGGGTGCCGACGAGCTGATCGAGGTCGTGCGCGCCTACCTGCGGTAGGCGCCACCACCGCACCGCAACCACCGAGAGCTTGCCAATGAGCCAACAACGGCATGCGGCGATCGCGCCCGCCCATCAGTCGAAGGCCGCGACCGCCGCTCATGCGGATGCCCGCGCGAGGCGGGCCCGCGTCCATGGCGCCGACGAGCATCCGGCTCATGACCATGGCCATGACTCTGATCATGATCATGACCACGGGCACGGATTCGAATGGACCGAGGCTGTGCGCATCGTCCTGGTGGCGCTGGCGGCCGCCGCCGTGTGGTTTGAAGTCTGGGAGCCGCTGAGGTCCTTCAGCGTGGTTGGAGTCGCGGGCCTTCTCATCGGCGGCTGGCCCATCTTCAGCGAAGCGTTCGAGAACCTGCTGGCGCGGCGGATGACGATGGAGCTGTCGATGTCCATCGCCATCATCGCGGCGGCGGCCATCTCGCAGTTCTTCACGGCGCTGGTCATCACGCTGTTCGTTCTGGCCGCCGAGGTTCTCGAGGGCATGACGGTCTCGCGCGGACGGCGTGCGATCCGCGACCTGCTCGAGTTCCTTCCGCGGGCGATCGCGGTCCGCCGCTCCGGCGCGGTTTCCGAAGTCGATGCGCGGGAGCTCGTCGCCGGCGACGCCGTGCTCGTCAATCCAGGCGGGCGTATTCCGGTGGACGGCACGGTCATCGCCGGGCACTCCTTCGTCGACCAGTCCCGCATCACGGGAGAGTCCCTTCCCGTGGAGAAGACGGCCGGCTGCGGCGTGTTCGCCGGATCGATCAATCAGTCCGGCGCGCTCGAGATCCGCGCCGAGCGCATCGGACGCGACACGAGCTACGGCAAGATCATCGAAGCGGTGGAGAAGGCCGAGCGCTCGCGGGCGCCGGTGCAGCGCCTGGCCGATCGGCTGGCCGCGTATCTGGTCTACTTCGCGCTCGCGGCGGCGTTGCTCACGTATCTGCTGACCCGTGATATCCGCTCGACGATTTCGGTCATCATCGTCGCGGGCGCCTGCGGGATCGCCGCCGGCACGCCGCTCGCGATTCTGGGCGCGATCGGGCGGGCCGCGCGCGGCGGCGCCATCGTCAAGGGCGGGCTGTATCTCGAGCAGCTCGGGCGCGTCGACACGGTCGTGCTGGACAAGACCGGCACGCTGACTTTCGGACAACCGGAGATCCGCGCCCTGAGCCCGATCGAGGGTGTCGATCCGGCGGCGCTGCTTACGGCCGCGGCGGCGGCCGAGGCGCGCTCCGAGCACCCTCTGGGCAAGACCATTGTCGGGCACGCGCGCGCGTTGCGGTGCACGATCGTAGAGCCGGAGCAGTTCGACTACCGGCCGGGCCGCGGCATCGTCGCGAAGGTCTCGGGCGAGCGGGTGCTCGTCGGCAACCTCGCCCTGATGCGAGACCAGGGTATCGCCGTGCCGGATGCTACGGCGGGTGCCCGGCCTGCGTCGTCGGAGGTGCACGTGGCGCGCGGCGGCATGTACCTCGGCGCGATCGAGATCGCCGATCGAGTCCGGCCGGAGGCGCGCAGCGCGGTAGAGGCGATCCACGCGATGGGCGTACGCACCGTGCTTCTGACGGGTGACGCCCGGGCGGTGGCCGAATCGGTCGCGGCCGGGCTGGGCATTGCCGAGGTGGCCGCCGATCTGCTGCCGGAGGACAAGCGGGCCTACGTGCAGCGCCTCGTTGGTGAGCGCCGCGTCGTCGCGATGGTCGGCGACGGAATCAACGATGCGCCGGCATTGATGGAAGCGCAGGTGGGCGTCGCGATGGGCTCGGGGACGGATGTGGCGCGGGAAAGCGCCGACATCGTGCTGCTCGGCAACGATCTGGCGAAGTTCGCCGAGACGCTCGCGACCGCGCGCCGCACCCGGCGCATCATCTGGGAGAACTTCGCGGGCACGATCGGGGTCGATACGCTCGGCATGGCGCTGGCGGGCGCAGGGCTGCTCAACCCGCTGCTGGCGGCGTTCATTCACGTCGCCTCCGAGCTGACATTCATTTTGAATTCCGCGCGCCTGCTGCCCGCGCGCCGCGGCCCGGCCGGCGGCGAGTCGCGACAGCGCGCGCCATCCGCGCCCTGCGCATGAGCCGGGTCTGCCGCCGGGCACGCACGCGGCGCAGGGTATGCCCGGCCCCGGCGGTGTGATTTACGGGTGCCCGGCCTCGGGCGGCCGTCCCAGAGCGCGCAACAGCCTGTCGTGCATCTCGACCAGCACGTAGTAGGCGACCGGCGTGGCGATCAATGACAGCGCCACGGAGAAGAAAAGCGCGCCCATGACCGCGACGCCGAGCGGCTGGAGCATCTGCGCGCCGGCGCCCGCGCCGTAGGCGAGAGGCAGCATGCCGAGCGCGGCGGCGAGGGATGTCATGAGCACCGGCCGCAGGCGGCGGCGCCCGGCACGTACCAGTGCTTCGACGAGCTCCACGCCCTCATTGCTCAGTTGCCGGAAGTAATCGAGCACCAGGACGCCGTTCTTGGCGACGATGCCGACGCCGATGACCGCCCCGAGGTAGGAGACGATGTTCAGCGTGATGCCGGCGATCCACAGCCCCACCATCGTTCCCAACAGCGCGAGCACCGCGCCGAAGACGATGGCGACGGGCTCGTAGAACGAGCGGAACTCGACCACCAGGACCGTGAACACCAGCAGAATGGCGGCGAGCAGCACCACGAGAAGGTGGCGGAAGGACCGCTGCTGAAGCTGGTACACGCCGCCGTATTGCACCGTGCCGGGCGGCAGCCAGGCATCACGGCTCAATACCGCGCGCACCTCGCGCATCGCGGTGCCGAGATCGATGCCTTCGAGCCGTGCCGACACGATGTCGTCCTGGCGCAGGTTGTCGCGATTGAGCTGCACCTGCTCGCCTCCGGGCTCGACGGCCGCGACCTGGTCGAGGCGCACGATGGCGCCGGTGGCCGTGCGCAGCGGCAGATTGCGCAGGCGCGACAGCTCGTGCACGCTGCGGGGGTTCAGCAACACCCGGATGTCCACGAGCCGGTCGCCTCGCAGCACGTACGATGAGATCGTGCCGGTCAGGGCGGTCCTCACCGCGCCGGCGATTTCCCGCGCCGTCAGACCGAAGCGCTCGGCGGCCGCGCGGCGCACTTTGAGGTCGATCGTCGGCCCGCTCACCGTCAGGCCGTCGAAGGTCTCGATGAGCCCGGGAATCCTCTCGAGCTGCCCCTGGACCCGCGGCGCCGTGCGTTCGAGCCAGTGAAGGTCGGGCGAGAACAGCTTCACCTCGATCGGATAGGGGGCGAGCTGGATGTCCTCGATGAGATCGTCCAGGTATCCGTGGAAGTCCCAGCGCATCATCGGGAACCGGCGGTCGACCTCGCGGCGCAGACGGTTCATCACCTGGCGCGTCGTGTGCCGGCGCGATCTCTTGAGCACGATGAGGTAGCTGGCGAGATTGGTGTCCTTCAGAAAGGGTCCGAGCTGGGCGCCGAGCCGGCGCGAGTAGCGCGCGACATCGGGGTCGGCGCGGATGATTTTCTCGGCCTGGTCCATGACTCGCGAGCTTTCGGCAAGGCTGGTGCCGGGAAGCGCGGTGACATCGATGTTGAATCCGCCTTCATCGAACTGCGGCAGGAATCCGGTCTCGAGGTGTCGATACAGGAATACGGCGCCCAGCAGCATGAGCGCGCAGGCGAGCAGCGCCGCCGGCGCGTGCCGAAGCGCCCATCGGACGGCTCCCTCGTAGGCTGCCACGACCCGCCGCAGCACTAATCCTTCGCCCGCGTCCGCGGGAACGCGCCCTCGGATGAGCCATGCGGCCAGAGACGGGGTGAGCGACAGCGCGAGCAGGAGCGACACCAGCAGCGCCACGACCATGGTGAGACCGAGCGCGCGGAAGAAGTCGCCCGCGAGGCCGCTCAGGAACGTGAGCGGCAGGAACACGACCACCGGCGTCAGGGTCGAGCCGACGAGCGCGCCGAGAATCTCCCCCATCGCCTCGTGGATGCCCTGCAGGCGCGGCACGCCCCGGGCGATGCGATGGCACATCGCCTCCACCACGACGATGGCATCGTCGATGATCAGGCCGATCGAGGCGGCGATGCCTCCGAGGGTCATCATGTTGAAGCTCATGCCCATCAGTTTCATCACCACGATCGTGATGAGCACGCAGATGGGTATGGTGACGATGGCGGTCCAGACGCTTCCCCAGTTCTTCAGGAACAGGTAGAGAATGACGATCGAGAGGACCAGGCCGAAGAGCACCGCCTCCCAGACGTTCGCCGTGGACTCGCGTACGAACGTCGACTGATCGTAGACCACGCTGAGGTGCATGTCCGGCGGAAGCTGGCGACGGAGCCGGCGCATTTCGGCCCGCAGGGCGGAATCGATCGACAGCAGGCTGGCATGCGCATGCGTCTCGATGTCGAACAGGACCGCCGGCCGGCCCTGGGCCGTGACTCGCATGTAGGTCGGCGCGGGAGCGTGCACCACGCGGGCGACATCCGCGATGCGGATGGGGTGCCCGTGGCGCACGGCGATCACGATCCGGCCGATGCCGGCGGCGGAGCGCACCCGCCCGTCGACGGTGGTCAGGTACAGTCTGTACCTGCGCGGCATGAGACCCGCGGCGGCCAGGATGTTGTTTCTGGCGAGTGCGGCGCTGACGTCCTGCAGCGCCAGATGCGCCGCCTGGAGCTTCAGCGAATCGACGACGACGTGGAATTCCGGACGCTCGCCTCCCACGACGTCCACGGTCGCCACGCCGGGGATCTGCAGGATGAGCGGCTTGATCGTGTAGGTGGCCGTCGTCCACAGGTCCATCAGGTTGTGGCCCGAGGCGGTGAGGCTCAGGCCGATGACCGGATAATTGAGCGTGAAACCGACGCGGGAAACGTTCGTCATCGCACCCGCCGGCAGCCGGCTGCGGATCTCCGATACGCGTCCGAGCACGTACACCTCGGCGCGCTGCATGTCCGTGCCCCAGGGGAATTCCACGTTGACGAGAGCGGCGCCGCGGGTCGTCGTGGACAGCACGGTGCGAACGCCGGGGATGCTCTTCAGCGCCTCCTCGATCGGCCGGGTGACCGTGGCCATCATCTCGTTCGCCGGCATGATGCCGTTGCTCACCGTCACGACGATCCGCGGGAACGAGGTCGACGGAAACACCGACGAGGGCATGCGCAGGGCGGAGAAGATGCCCGCCGCGCACAGCAGCGTCGCGATGAAGGTGATTGCGAGCGCGTGGCGCGTCGTGAAACGCCCCAGTCGCGATGTGCCGTTGCTCAAGGTGGTTCCGCGAATCGGTTCCGGGCGGGGGGCGGCGCGGCCCGGGCGTTGACGATCCGGATCGCGGTGCGCGCGGGCAGCCCGTATGCGCCGACCGTCACGACCTTCGTGCCGGGCGTCAGCCCGGCTCCGGACACCTCCGTCCAGGCGCCCTCGTGCAGGCCGGCGCGGACCGCGGTCCGCACCGCGGTGTTGCCGTGAACGACGGACAATACGCTGTTGCCCGCCAGGTCGGTGACGATGCTTTCGGCGGGCGCGACCAGACTGCCGCGATGGGTGGCGGTGACGATGCGCAGGGAGAGGTATTGTCCGGGCCGCAAGCCGCATTTCGCCGGCAACGGCGCCCACACCGTCACGGCGCCGTCGCTCGGATCGACCGTTGGGCTGATATACGTCAGCCGCGTGGCGCTCGAACAGCCGCGCCGCAGCTCGACGGTCTGTCCGATGTGCAGTTCCGCGGCCTGGCCGGCCGGTATGTCCGCCTGCACGATGAGCCTGCGCAGGTCCATGATCTCGACGAGCGGGGCCGTCTGACCGACCGAAGCGCCGGGCCTGACGTTGACGGCGACGACGAGGCCGGAAAGAGGGGAGGTGACGCGCAGCAGGCTGAGCGCGGCCTCGGCGTTCTGCAGGGCCTTCAGCGAGGTGTCGTGCCCGGCGTAGAGCCTGCGCTGCCTGGCCAGTTCCTGCGCGGCGTATGCGGCGGTCATGGTGTTTGAATTGAGCACGACCAGCGCCTGTCCGCGCCGCACCCGCTGGCCGGCCACCACCAGCACCCGGGCGACCACGCCGCTCACCGGCGCCGCCACCGCCGCGGCGGCGGCCGGATGCTCCGCCGTGGCGGGCGCCGGCGCCACGAACCCGTAGCCGGTGACATATTGGCGCACCGTCATGCGCCGCAACGTGCCCACTTGGACGCTGACGAGCGTGGATGAGACGTCCCGGCCCGTCTTGGCTTCGGCGTCATGCCAGTTGAGCAGCGCGCAGGCGCCGATTGCGGCACCCGCGATGACCACGGCGGCGATGGGTCCGCGGACCTTCATTGCTCGAGAGCTCCCGATGTGAGTGGACGCCGGGCGGCACGGACCGCCGCGGGCGCAAGGGTGAGCGGACTTTGCAGGGCGTCCTCGAGCCGGCCGAGCGCCCGCTGAGCGTGCATGAGCGCCGCGAGCCGGTCCCGGGCGCCGGCCTCGTAGGCCAGCCGGGCGTCGGCCAGGTCGAGCGGTTGCAGCTCGCCCGCGGCGACCCGCGCGCGCACGGAGCGGAGCTGGCGCCGGAGATTGCCGAGCAGGGCATCGGCCGTGGCGAGCTGCGCGCGGCCCGAGTCGTAGGCGGCGAGCGCACTGTCTATCCGGGTGACGGCGGCCGCCTGCACCGTCAGGAAGTGAGCGGCGGCGAGTGCGCGCCGCGCCCGGGCTTCGGCGATCGGGCCTTGATTGTGATTGAGGACGGGCAGCGGCAGCGACAGTCCGAGCTGCCACTGCCGGTCGCCGACGAGCTGCGCATTCCAGGCGAAGCCGGGTCCGAGATGAATATCCGGCCACTGGCGGGCGATCTGAAGCTGCAAGGCGGCCTGGCTGGCCGCGTAGCGCTCGAGGGCGCCGCGGACATCCGCGCGCTCGAGCAGGGCCTGTTGCTTCACCCGCGGCCGGGTGAGTCCCTCGGGCACGGTCCGCAGAGTCGTGAACGAGAATCTCGCGCCGTCGAGGGCGCGCAATGGGAGGCCGAGCGCGCCGGCCAGGGCGATGCGCGCCTGACGCACGGCGCCGGCCGCGGCCTGCCGGCCCAGGGTCGCGCGCTCGAATCCGACTCGAGCCCGAGCCACTTCATAACTCGACACATTGCCCGCCTCGAACTGGCCCTCGAGCAGACGGACGACCGTGCGGCGCGTCGATTCCTCCCGCGCCAGGAGCGATTCGGAGCGGCGCGCCGCATAGAGCTGCAGGAGTGCGGTGCGCAGCCGGCTGCGCACCCGCCAGACCGTGCCGATGAGGTCCCAGCGCGCGGCGGCGGCGAGATGCCGCGCCTGCGCGAGGCGATAGCCGCGGCGGCCGGCGGTCTCGATCGGCCAGTCGAACGAGAGAGGGACGATCCAGGGGTGGATCGCGCCCGGAACCGGCGCATCGTGGGCGGGAGTCACGGAAATCGAGGGGTTGGGGCGCTCGCCCGCGGTGATCCGGGCGGCCTGCGCGGCGAGCAGCCGCGCGCGCGCCTCGGCCAGGGCCGGTTGGTAATAGAACGCCGCCAGTGTCAGCGCCTTCAGGCTCCACGCGCGGCCGCGCGCCGGCGCCGCGACGTGATTGGCCGCCAGAAAGGCGCGCAGCCCCGGGCCCTCGAGCGAGCGCGATTCGAAGCCCGCGATATCGGCCGCCGCGGACAGGGGTCGGGGCTGGAAATGGGCGCAGGCGCCGAGCTCGGCGGCAAACGCCAGGATCAGCAAACCACAGGCGGCGCGCGCCGTGCGCAGGACACGTGCGGTCGAGGATCTCGACCGGAAGACCGTCCGCGCCGGGATATCCATTGCAGCACTATAGCGGAGGGTGCTCGGGGTACGCCTCACTCGGGTCTCTTAACGTCAGCGGCTCACGATTCATGCATGCCTCGGAGGTGAGCGCCGTGCCCCCGCCGAATCGCAGCAGATACTGCGTGTGGGCGAATGATCTGTCCCCCTGTCTGTCGGCGGCTTGCACGAGGGCGTCGATTTGCTCCGGAATCGGAACGGCCCGCCGGTCGAGGGCGTTGCCTGCCGCTCTCGGGCAGTAGAGAATCCGGCGCGCCCGTGGTCAAGCGCGAGACGGATGCAATGCGGAATCAAACGACCGGAGGCGGGATCGAATGTCGTGCTGAACGCAATATTTTATTATTTATTAATCGTATAGACCATAAATAT
>OBLK01000314.1_pt1 | contig 12667 bp, 8 predicted proteins | sample 1518871 | NCBI WGS metagenome assembly OBLK01 (sample SAMEA2464837, study PRJEB22497) | soil metagenome | biome: Grassland; feature: Farmland; material: Clay | place: Australia | collected 2013-02-01 | depth 0.8 m
CCCTACACCCTGGCCAGGCTGCAGTTCCGGGGAGCCAGGATGGTGGCCGCGATCATCATCGCAACCTCGATGTTCCCCGGCATCTCGCTGATCGTGCCGCTGCTCAAGCTGTTCACCGAAATCGGCTGGATCAACACCTACCAGGCGATGATCGTGCCGAGCCTGTCGTTCGCGCTGCCGCTTGCGGTGTGGAACCTGACGGCGTTCTTCCGGCAACTGCCTCGTGAGCTGGAACAGGCGGCCATGATCGATGGCTGCTCCCGGGGGCAGGCCTTCCGCAAGATCATCATTCCGCTCGCGGCGCCCGGCGTCTTCACGACCGCGATCATCACGTTCATCGCGGCGTGGAACGAGTTCATCATCGCGCTGTCGATGGTCAACGAGAAGAGCATGCAGACCGCGACGGTGGCGATCTCGCGCTTCACCGGGATCACCGGCTTCGACCAACCGTTCGGAACACAGATGGCTGCGGGGGTGGTCGTAACCGTGCCGCTGGTGATCGTGGTGCTGATCTTCCAGCGCCGCATCATCGCCGGCCTGACAGCTGGAGGTGTCAAGTAGCCGTGAGCACACTTCGTCGGGGTGGCTTCACATTGCTCGCCGCCGCACTGGTGGTGTCCAGCGCCGCCCTCACAACACCGGCCCAGGCGCAGCCGAGCGACGGCTCGCCCTGGGTCCTATCCCCGGAGGTGTCCGAAACCTCGCGGTTGGCTGACCGGCGGTCGCTGGTCAGCGGGGACCGGATGTACGCGATGGGCGACACCTCCGGGCTCTACCCGGCGGCCGGCTGGCACATCCGTGGCGAGATGGGCGGCTTCTGGACGCAGCCGATCAAGCTGCTCGACGGGATGTGGTTCAGGGTCGGCAACTCCTGGCTCGGGGACAAGGCCGCGACCACGTCCTACTCCCGCGGCTTCGGCTACGAGCGGTACACCTACGAGGACGTGCAGGGGATCCGGGTGAACCGCGTCGACTTCGTGCCAGACGGCATGCGGGCGGCGGTCGTCGGCATCACCTTGCAGAGCAGCGGCAGCCCGCGCGTCATACCAGTCACGCTCGACGCGCACTCCGAGCTGATGCCGTCCTACCCGTGGGGCTGGACGACGCCGAACGCCGGGGAACACAACCTGCCGGACGCCGGCGCCTACGCCGACGGCACCCTGCGGTTCACCGAGACCGGCACGCCGCCCACCCCGAACGCACCGGCGCACAACTACGCGGCAGTGGTCGGCAGCACGCTGTCGCCGACCGGGCACGCGCTGGGTCAGAACCACCGCGGCCCGCAGGACCCGCCCGTGGTGTGTCCGATCGACGGGCCGGCGCCGTACCGCTGCGACGACTCCGGATACGGCCGCGGCACCGGCGGGCAGCTGCGCTACCACGTGCGGCTGCGCGACACCAACCCGGTGACGCTGTGGTTCGTCGTAGCGGGTTCGGACGACGGTGTGGCCGCCGCGCGAGCCGAGTACGCCAACGCCGTGCGCGACCCCGCCGCGCTGCTGGCCGCCAAGGTCGCCTCGCGGCTTGCGGGCGCCCGCCGGGCGGGCGGCGACCCGCCCGGCGACCGGCTGCTCGAGCAGAGCATCGCCTGGAGCAAGCAGAACCTCGCCGACTCCGTGCAGTCCGCACGGAACCTGGCGATCCGCGACGTCGACGAGGGGCGCGCCTATCCCCCGATCGACGGTGTGATCCCTTCCGCCCGCTGGAGCGGCGCCGGGTTCCCGGACTACCCGTGGATCTTCGGCACCGACGGTGAATACACCGCGTTCGCCGAGGTCGCGGCCGGGGACTTCGACACGATCAAGGCGCACCTGCGGGCGTTGCGCGACGTCAGCGAGCTGATGAACGACCGAAGCGGCAAGGTCGTGCACGAGATCATGCCGACCGGTGACGTGTACTTCGGCTCGAACACCTCGCCGGGCAACACCGACGAGACGGCGAAGTTCCCGAGCGCGGTCGCGCTGGTGTGGCGCTGGAGCGGCGACAACGCGTTCCGCGACGATCTTTACGACTTCACCGTCCGGAACATGCAGTACATCTACCGCGAGCTGGACGACGACGGCGACGGGTGGCCCGAGGGCCTCGGCAACGTCGAGCGGTCCGGTATGGGCGTCGAGAAGCTCGACAGCACGGTCTACACGATCAGGGGCCTTCGCGACCTGGCCTCGATGGCGGTCAGCAAGGGCGACACCGCCACTGCGACGTGGGCCAACAACAGGGCGGCCGACCTGGAGTCCCGGTTCGAGGCGCAGTGGTGGTACGGCGCCGACGCCAACTCCTACGCCGACTCGATCGACGACCCGGCCAATCCGGCCAACGACAACACCCGGATCTTCCAGCGGCACTGGATCGGGGTGACGCCGATGGAGGCGGTCCTGCGCCTGCCGGACGGCTCCACCCGGCCGCTGGCCGAGCTGGCGCACGGCAACGTCGCGCTCAGCCAGCGCGAGCGCCCCTGCTACACCGACCCGCTCGGCATGTACCACACCGGCTCCGGGCCGACCTCCGCTCCGGAAGGCAATCCCGGGCCGTCGTGTGACAGCGTCGTGTCGGCCGTGCGAAGCGAGCGCTCGGTGTTCTCGCTCAACACCGCCGTGATGGCGGTCGGAGAGGGCAACTTCGGCCGGATGGGCCCGACCCAGCAGCGGCACTACACCACCGGCAACGCCCGCATCCAGCTCGACCCGTCGATCTGGGAGACGCCGGGCGCCATGCCGGAGATCGCGCCGTCGCCGGACTTCGTGGCCAACATCGACCGCGGCTTCACCGACCGGTCGATGATGCTGCAGGCCTGGGGCACCTACGGCACTCTGTGGCCGGTCGTGCACCAGCAGCTGGGGGTCTCCCCCGACCTCGGCAACGGGCGGCTGTCGATCGTCCCGCAGGTTCCGGACGGCCAGCCTTCGGTTTCCGGGCGGTCGATCCGGGTGGGTAACGGCTCGGTCGACGTAACCGCCCAGGTCGACGGCCGGACCCTGCGCACGGTCGTCCGCGCCGGCAACCTCGCCGGGGTCGCGCTGACGATCGGCGCAGTGCTGCCCGACGGTGCGTCGGTCGCCGCGGTGACGCTCAACGGGCAGCCGGTGGCCTACGAGGTCGTGCAGACCGCGCGCGGCGGCGAGCTGCGCGTCAACGCCACCGGCCTGACCAACGCAACCCTGGTAATCACCCTCGCCTAAAACCCATCCGCACCCACGCGCCGCCCACGTCCTGCCCGGACGGGGGCGGCGCGTTGTTACTGGTGGGTCAGCGCAGGCCGGTGCCGCGGGCGATCGCGGTGTCGATCAGCGTGGCGAGCAGCGCCGGGTAGTCGACGCCGGTGACCGTCCACATCCGCGGATACATCGAGATGGGCGTGAACCCGGGCATGGTGTTGACCTCGTTGATCGACAGCGCGCCGTCCGGGCCGACGAAGAAGTCGACCCTGGCCAGGCCCTGGCAGTTCAGGGCGTGGAACGCGGTGACCGCCATCGCCCGCAGCCGCTCGGTGACCTCGTCGTCGAGCTTGGCCGGGATGTCGAACTCGCAGACGTCGTCGAGGTACTTGGCATCGAAGTCGTACCAGTCGACGCCGTCGCCGACGAACCGGATCTCGGCCGGCAGCGACGCCTCGACCCGCCCGTCCGGGAACTCGAGCACGCCGCACTCCACCTCGCGACCGGCGACGGCCGCCTCCACGAGCACCTTCGGGTCGGTCTGCCTGGCGAGCGCGATCGCCTCGTCCAGGTCGGCCCAGTCGGCGACCCTGGTGATGCCGATCGACGAGCCGGCGCGCGCCGGCTTGACGAACACCGGCAGCCCGAGCCGCTCGCGCTGGGCCGCGGTGAGGGTGCCGGTGCCTGGCCGCAGCACGACCAGGTCGCCGGCCGGCAGCCCCTCGGCTGCCAGCAGCTTCTTGCTGAACTCCTTGTCCATCGCGACCGCGCTGGACAGCACGCCGGCGCCGACGTAGGGCACCCCGGCCAGTTCCAGCAGCCCCTGCAGGGTGCCGTCCTCGCCGTAGGCGCCGTGCAGCACCGGGAACACCACGTCTACCCCGCCGAACACCTCACCGGCGCGGTCGGGTTCGAGCAGCACGAGGCCACCGCGGGTGGGGTCGCCTGGCAGGGCCAACGCGGTGCCGGTGCCGGCGACCGACGGCAGCTCGTGATTGCGGATCTGCAGGGCCGCCGGGTCGTCCGAGCCGAGTACCCACGCCCCCTCGGTCGTGATGCCGACGGGGACCACCTCGAAGCGGTCTCGGTCCAGGTGGGCGAGCAGGCTGCCCGCCGACAGGCACGAGATGGCGTGCTCGGTGCTTCGCCCACCGAACACCACCGCGACCCGGATCTTGCGTTGGCTCATGCCAGCCGACGGTACCGGCGCAGGGTTTCCCCTTGCTGCCGGGTCACCGCGCAAGGGCGTGCAGCGTGACCGCCGGCCAACCCTCGAGGTTGACCAGCCGCCGCAGCCGGCCCGGCCCGAGCACCCTGGTCTGGCCGGCCAGCACCGAGCGGCGCCGGACGGTGTCCAGCTCGGTGATCGCGCCGAACACGACGGAGAACAGCGCCTCCGGCGGGTCGAGCGAGGCGGACTGGCCGGGCAGCCAGCCGTACAGCCACAGCTCGTAGTCGGGGTGGTCGATCTGCAGGTGCACCCGGCTCGGCCCGCTGGGCGCGTAGTGGACCAGGTGCTGCCAGCTTCCGAGGTCGGCGGCGACGGCGCGCACGACGGTGGCCGGCGGGAGGGCGCGGTGGGAGGCCGCGTCGGGAATGGTCAGGTCTGGGACTGCAAACATTGTCGGCTCCTAGCGGATGAGAACCCGCCACCACGCGGCTGCCGTGGCGGCAAGGGCCACGGCTGTCGGGTGGTCGGATTTCTCACCAGGAGCGACAAAGCGCGCTCGCCACCCTCGCCAGGCCCACAGGACCTGGACACGGGCAGCTGAACGCGAACATGCCGGGAACCCTACGCGAGCGAGTCGAGCGCCGCGAGAATGTCTTTCAACAAATCGTCAGAGTCCTCACAGCCGACCGAGAGCCGGACGAAGCCGCCCGGCACGTCGTCGCCCCACTGCGCCCGCCGGTCGGCCGTGGTGTGCAGGCCGCCGAAGCTCGTCGCGTTGACCACCAGCCGGCTGGCCTGCACGAACTGCTCGACGGCGGCAGCCGAGGTCAGCTCGAACCGCAGCACGCCACCGAACCGCCGCATCTGGACCGACGCGACCGGGAACGCCGGGTCGTCGGGCAGCCCCGGCCAGCGGACGGCGCGAACCGCCGGGTGCGAGCGCAGCGCGGTCGCGACCGCCCTGGCGTTCTCGGCGTGGCGGGCCAGCCGCAGGTCGAGCGTGCCGAGGCTGCGCAGCGCGAGCCACGCCTCGAACGGGCCGGGCACCGCCCCGGACATGGTGCGGGCGGCAACCAGCCGTTCGGCCAGCCCGCTGGATTGGGGCTCGGACTCGGACACCGTGACGTGGCCGAGGACGAGGTCGCTGTGCCCCGTGAGCGCCTTGCTGTCGCTCGCGACGACCAGGTCGGCGCCAAGCTCGAGCGGCCGTTGGCCGAGCGGCGACGCGGTCGTGTTGTCGACGGCGACGAGTGCCCCGGCGGCGTGCGCACGCCTGGACAGCTCGACCAGGTCGCACACGTCCAGGCCGGGGTTGGACGGGGTCTCCAGCAGCACCAGTTGGGCGCCGTCGAACACACCGTCCGGCCATGGCCCGGCCGTGGGCACCTCGCGCACCTGCACCCCGCCCGGGACCAGCTCGGCGTGCGCGAAGCGCCGCACCTGGTAGTAGCCGTCCGAGGGCAGCACGACCACGCTGCGCACCGTGCCAGGCCCGGCCGGCCCCAGCACCGTTCTCAGCATCGTGCTGACCGCCGCCATGCCGGACGGGAACAGTACGCACCGCCCGCCGTCGAGGTCGCCGATCGCGGCCTCCAGCCGGCGCCAGGTGGGGTTGCCGTTGCGGCCGTAGAAGTCCGCCCGACCAGGGCCTTCGGCGGCCATGTGGTACGGCGCCGCGAACACCGGCCCTGGCGCGAGCGGCTCCCCCGGCGCCGGTGCGTCGAAGTGGCCAGCCTGCACGCAACGAGTGCCGTCACCCCACATGGCCTCGACGCTAGCGGTTGGCGCTAGGGCACAGGCAAGGTCGGGCACAGGGAAGGATGTCGGCCATGCTGCCCGTTCGCCCCGTGGTGTGGCTGTTGCACCTGTCGATCCCGGTGCTCGGGTTGTGGCTGCTGCTCGCCCAGCCCCGGTTCGACGTGGTGTGGGAGCACCACCCCGGCCACTTCTGGCTGGTGATGTCGGTCGCGGCGATCAACGTCGGGCTCGGGCTGCAGATCAGCCGGGCGGCCAGGCGGCGGGCGGACGGCCGGCTGTTCCTGGTGTCGCTGGCGTTCACCGCGGCGGCGGCGTTCCTGCTGCTGCACGCGCTGGCCACGCCGGGCGTGCTGCTCGACCGGCCCAACACCGGGTTCGTCCTGGCCACCCCGGTCGGGCTGTTCCTCGGCTCGGTGCTGGCGCTGGCGTCCTCGGCCGAGTTCACCGCGCGCACGTCCGGTTCGCTGCTGCGGTACCAGGCGCTGCTGTACATGGCGCTCGCGGTGCTCACGCTGGGCTGGGCGGTGGTCTCGCTGCTCGCCCTGCCACCGCTGGACGTCCCGCCGTCCGCCGAGGCGCGCGGCCCGGTGGTCGCGCTCGCCGCGGTGGCGGTCGCGCTGTACCTGCTGGCGGCGATCCGGTACCTGGTGCTGCACCGGCGGCGCCCCGGCGTGATGCTGATCAGCATCATCACGGCGTTCACGCTGCTCGCCGAGGCCACGATCGCCACCGCGCTGGCGCCGAACTGGCACCTCTCGTGGTGGGAGTGGCACCTGCTGATGGTGCTCGGGTTCGGGTACGTCGCCTACAGCGCCTACGTCCAGTACCAGCGCGACGGCGGCTCGGCCGGGCTCTTCGACGGCATCGCGACCTCGGATACCGAACGGCGGGTGCGCGGGGAGTACACGGCGGCGCTGGAGACGCTCGTCGGCGCCATGGGGGACGCCGAGCAGGCGGGACCGCGCGCGGCCGACCTCGACCAGCTCACCGCGAGCGTGGCCACCAGGTTCGCGCTCGGCGAGGGTCAGGCGCGCGTGCTCAGCCGCGCCGCCGGGGCGCTGGCCGCCGAGCGCGACCAGATCAGGCGGCTCGACGCCCTGGTCGCGATCGGCTCGCAGACCGCCGTCGACCTGGGCGAGCCGGAGCTGCTCGGCCGGTCGCTGCGGCACCTCGCGGCCGGCTTCGGGCACGACCAGCTGCGGGTCGGCCTTGTGCGCGACGGGCGGCTGGAGTTCCCGGCGGAGCTGGCGACCGGCCGGCGGTGGCTGCCGGGCGCCCCCACCGCCGACTTCCCGCTCGTGGTCAAGGGCCACCAGGCCGGCGTGCTGCAGGTCAGCCGGACCGACGGCGAGTTGGTCGAGCGCGACCTCGCCGTGCTGCGCTCGCTGGCCAGCCAGCTGTCCATGGCGCTGGAGAACACCCGGTTGTACCGGCAGCTCGACGACCTGTTCCGGGCGTACCTGTCCCCCGACGTGGCCACGGCACTGCTCGCCGACCCCAACCAGGCCGCGCTCGGCGGCGCCGTGGTCGAGGTGACGTCGCTGTTCGCCGACCTGCGCGGGTTCACCACGTTCTCCGAGGCCAGCACGCCGGCCGGCATCGTCACCATGCTCAACCACCTGTTCGGCGCGGCGACGCCGTGCGTGCTCGACGGCGGCGGCACGATCGTCCAGTTCGTCGGCGACGCCATGATGGCGCTGTTCAACGCCCCGGCCAGGCAGCCGGACCACGCGATGCGAGCGGCACGCGCCGCGCTGCACATGCAAGGGGCGACCGCCGACCTGGTCGCGGCCAACCCCGGCTGGCCCCGCTTCCGGATCGGCATCAACACCGGCCAGGCCCTCGTCGGCAACATCGGCAGCAGCCGGCTGCGCAGCTTCAACGCCATGGGCGACGCGGTCAACGTCGCGGCCAGGCTCGAGTCGATCGCACAGCCCGGCCAGGTCGTCATCGGCGAGAGCACCTACCGCGCGATCACCGGCATCGCCGGTGTCCAGGCCGGCGTCCAGCCGTTGGGCGCCCTCCAGCTCAAGGGCCGCCGCGCCACCACCGCCGCCTACGTCCTGCTCTCACTGAACGCCTAGTGCTCGGGGCGCCGTCAGCGTTTTTCGGGTTTGGGGGTCCGGTCGAGCATCTCGACGGCGGCCGCGGCGGGGGTGAGCTCGCCCTCGCAGACCCGGTGCACGGCGTCGACGATCGGCATGTCGACACCGTGCCTGGCGGCCAGCGCGTTGATCGCCGAGCACGACTTGACGCCCTCGGCGACCTGACCCTGGGTGGCCAGCTGCGCCTCGGCGAGGCTCTGGCCCTGGCCGAGGCGGACCCCGAGGGTGCGGTTGCGCGACAGCGGCGAGTAGCAGGTCGCCACCAGGTCGCCGAGGCCCGCGAGCCCGGCGAAGGTGAGCGGGTCGGCGCCGAGCGCCACCCCGAGCCGGGCGGTCTCGGCGAGCCCGCGGGTGATCAGAGACGCCGCGGTGTTGTCACCGAGGCCCATGCCAACGGCCATCCCGCAGACCAGGGCGATGACGTTCTTGCAGGCACCGCCGAGCTCGCAGCCCACGACGTCGGTGTCGGTGTACGGCCGGAAGTAGCTGGTCCTGATCGCCGACTGCAAGGCGATCGCCAGGTCGTGGTCGGCGCACGCCACGACGGTCGCAGTCGGCTTCTCCGCGGCGATCTCACGGGCCAGGTTCGGCCCGGACAGCACGGCAACGCGCTCGGCCGGCAGCTCGGCCACCTCCATGATCACTTCGCTCATCCGCATGAGCGTGCGACCCTCGACGCCCTTGGCCAGGCTCAGCACGGCGACGCCAGGCGGCAGCAGGTAGCGCCAGCCGGTGAGCCGCTCGCGCAGGTTCTGCGCCGGCACCGCCAGCACCACCAGGTCGGCACCGGAGATCACCTCGGCGGCGTCCACGCTGCACTTCAGGCTCGCCGGCAGCTGGACCCCCGGCAGGTAGTCGGGGTTGCACCGGTCCTGGGCGATGGCGTCGGCCACCTCGGGGCGGCGCGCCCACAGCACGGCGTCGCGGCCGGCGTCGACCAGCACCTTGGCGAACGTCGTGCCCCACGAGCCAGCGCCGAGCACCGCGACTCGCTGCGCGGTCATGCGCGTTCCCCGCCCGGCGAGCGCTGTGTCTGGTCACGTGGCTGGAAGAACTGCTCCGGCGCCGGTTCGCCGCGCACGGCGGACAGCACGTCGCGCACGCCGACCATGATGTGGTCGGTGACCTTGCGCATCAGCGGCCCGTCGATCGGGCGATCGCGGAACGCCGACAGGTCTACCGGTGGGCCGGCCTGGGTGATGATCGTCTTGCGCGGCAGCGGCCGGAACTTCTTGCCGTGGTAGTGGTCGTAGACCAGGTGGGTGTTCCAGTGCACCAGCGGAACCACCGGCACGTCGCACTCGAGCGCCAGCCTGGCGACCCCGGTGCGCGCGCGCATCGGCCAGAAGTCCGGGTCGCGGGTGATCGTGCCCTCCGGATAGATGATCACGATCTTGCCTTCGTCGAGCGCCTGCAGACCAGCGCGGAGGCTCTCCCTGGCGTCGGCGCCGCCGCGGTAGACCGGGATCTGCTCCATGCGCTTGGCGAGCCGGCCGATCACCGGCAGGTCCATCACCGAGCTCTTGGCCATGAACCGCGGGATGCGGCCGGCGTCGTGCACGAACACCGCCGTATGCACCGGGTCCAGGTAGGAGATGTGGTTGGCCGCGATCAGCGCGGGCCCCGTCTCCGGGATGTGTCCCTGGCCGACGAACAGCCGCCGACCGGACAACCACTGCGTGGGGTAGAAGATCGCCACCGCCGCGCCGAGCCAGGGTCCGCCCTTTTCACGTGCCACGGCGTTCATCTTCCTGGTCCGAGCCGCCACGGTCCACGCATCCCGCTCCGGCGTGCGGCGCGCCCGGTGTGAGGATGGGCACGTGACCGTGGCCGTCGACCTGCTCGTGCCGGTCAAGCCGCTGCACCTGGCCAAGACGCGGCTGCGCGGCAGTGACCTTCCCGGCGGCCTTCCCGGTGGCCTTCCCGGTGGCCTTCCCGGCGGCGAGCTCGCGCACCGGGAGCTGGCGCTGGCCCTGGTTCGCGACACGATCGCCGCCGCGGGCGGAGCCGGGTTGGTGCGACGCGTCATCGCGATCTGCTCGGATCCCGGCGCGGTCCGGGTGCTGCGTGCCGACGGCGCCGAGGTGATCCCGGACGAGCCGGACGCCGGGCTCAACCCGGCGCTTCGCCACGGCGCCGGGCTGCTGCGCGCCGGCGATCCGGGGGCGGCGGTCGGCGCGTTGCAGTCGGACCTGCCGGCGCTGCGAAGCGCCGAGCTCGACGCCGCGCTGCGGGCCTTCGCCGGCTCGGGGGCGGCCCGCGCGTTCTGCCCGGACCGGGCGGGCACCGGCACGACGCTGCTGGTCGCCGGGCCGGGGGCCGGCCTCCAGCCGCAGTTCGGCAACGGCTCGGCCGCGGCACACCGCGAGTCCGGCGCGATGCCGCTGGACGGCCCGTGGCCGACCCTGCGGTGCGACGTGGACACCCGGTCCGACCTGGCCGCGGCGGCCGGGCTGGGCCTTGGCCGGCACACCGCGGCGGCGCTGGCCGCCACCAAGAGTTCACCCCTGTGATGGGCGATCGGGCGTTCCACTACCGCCCGACTGGGTGACAATGGTCGACGTGAGCGCCAACCCGATCAACGAGACGGCGCTTGGAGTCGGCGACGGCCTGCTTCCGAGCGAGGAATCCCGCAGCATGCTGCCGGTTCCGCCGGCCGCGACGCGCGTGGCCGGCGATACCGACCTGCCCGACGATCGCTACCTCAACCGCGAGCTGTCGTGGCTGGACTTCAACGAGCGGGTCCTGGCCCTGGCCGAGGACGCCAGCGAGCCGCTGCTGGAGCGGGCCAAGTTCCTGGCGATCTTCGCGTCCAACCTCGACGAGTTCTACATGGTGCGCGTCGCCGGACTCAAGCGCCGCGCGGAGACCGGGCTCTCGGTGCGCAGCGCCGACGGTCTCTCGCCACGCGAGCAGCTGGCCAGGATCACCGCCAGGTCGCAGGACCTGATCGAGCAGCACGCCCGGGTGTTCCTCGACGAAATCCGCCCGGCGCTGGAGAAGCACCGGATCCGCATCGTGCGGTGGTCCGACCTCGACGCCGAAGACCAGCTGCGACTCTCGACGTACTTCTCCGAGCAGGTGTTCCCCGTGCTCACCCCGCTCGCGGTCGACCCGGCGCACCCGTTCCCCTACATCTCCGGCCTCTCGCTCAACCTCGCGGTGACCGTGCGCGACCCGGACGGGCTGGCCGAGCGGTTCGCCAGGGTCAAGGTGCCCAACAACGTCCCGAGGCTGGTCCGTGTGGAGGCCGAACGCGCCGCCGGAGGGGCCACGTTCGTGCCGATCGAGGAGCTGATCGCCGTACACCTGGGCGAGCTGTTCGCGGGCATGGAGGTGCGCGAGCACCACGTCTTCCGGGTCACCCGCAACGCCGACCTCGAGGTCGAGGAGGACCGCGACGAGGACCTGCTGCAGGCGCTGGAGCGCGAGCTGGCCAGGCGCCGGTTCGGGCCACCGGTGCGGCTCGAGGTCGCCGACACCACGAGCGACCACGTGCTCGAGCTGCTGCTCCGCGAGCTCGACGTGCACCCGGACGACGTGGTGTGGGTGCCCGGTCTGCTCGACCTGTCCTGCCTGTGGCAGCTGTACGGCCTGGAGGCCCCCGAGCTCAAGGACGAGCCGTTCGTGCCTGCGACGCACCCCGCGTTCGGCGAAGGCGAGACGCCCAAGAGCGTGTTCGCCACGCTGCGCGAGGGCGACGTGCTCGTGCACCACCCTTACGACTCGTTCTCCACCAGCGTGCAGCGGTTCATCGAGCAGGCCGCCGACGACGAGCACGTGCTGGCGATCAAGCAGACGCTCTACCGAACGTCAGGCGACTCGCCGATCGTCGACGCCCTGATCGACGCCGCCTCGGCCGGCAAGCAGGTCGTCGCCCTGGTCGAGGTCAAGGCCAGGTTCGACGAGCAGGCCAACATCAAGTGGGCCAGGACGCTCGAGCGTGCCGGCGTGCACGTGGTGTACGGCCTGGTCGGGCTGAAGACCCACTGCAAGATCGCGCTCGTGGTCCGCCAGGAAGGGTCGACGATCCGCCGGTACTGCCACGTCGGCACCGGCAACTACAACCCGAAGACTGCGCGGCTGTACGAGGACATCGGTCTACTCACCGCGGAGCCGGCGATCGGCGCCGACGTCACCGACCTGTTCAACTCGCTCACCGGCTACGCCAGGCCGCAGACCTACCGCAGCCTGCTGGTCGCCCCGTACGGCATCCGCCGCGGCATCGTGGCGCGCATCGAGGCAGAGGTCGCGCACGCCGCGGCCGGCCGCGCGGCCGGGGTCCGGCTCAAGTTGAACTCGCTGGTCGACGAGCAGGTGATCGACGCGCTGTACCGGGCGTCGCTGGCCGGCGTGCCGATCGAGCTCGTCGTGCGCAGCATCTGCGCGCTCAAGCCCGGCCGCGAGGGGCTCAGCGAGAACATCAGGGCGCGCTCGATCCTGGGCCGGTTCCTCGAAGACTCCAGGATCGCGCACTT
>OBLK01000316.1_pt1 | contig 12571 bp, 13 predicted proteins | sample 1518871 | NCBI WGS metagenome assembly OBLK01 (sample SAMEA2464837, study PRJEB22497) | soil metagenome | biome: Grassland; feature: Farmland; material: Clay | place: Australia | collected 2013-02-01 | depth 0.8 m
GTGAGGGGGCCGGCGGTGGGGGGGGTGGGGGGAGTCGATCGGGCCGCTGGCCGCCGGGGAGGGGCCCCCCCAGGATGGCCGGGTGGCCGTGGACGGGGGGAAGTGGTGGCCGTGCCCCGCGGGGCCGCCGCCACTGGTCGGCGCGGCGGTGAGCGTGCCGACCGCGCGCTGGTGCGCCGAGTGGGCCGACGGCCTGATCACGGTGAACGCCCCGATCGAGCACCTCAAGGAGATGATCGGTGCGTACGCCGACGCGGGCGGCAGCGGCCGGTTGTGCCTGCAGGTGCACCTGAGCTGGGCGACCGACGAGGCGACCGCCCTGCAGATCGCCCACGACCAGTGGCGCAGCAACGTGTACGGGCCGCCGGTGTCGTGGGATCTCGAGCTGACCGAGCACTTCGACGAGGTGAGCAAGAACGTAACCGTGCAGCAGGTCACCGAGGTGGTGAACGTGTCGGCCGACCTCGGCCGCCACGCCGCCTGGCTGCGTGCGTACGCCGAGCTCGGCTTCGACGAGATCTACCTGCACCACGTCGGCCAGCAGCTCGACGAGTTCGTCGACGCGTTCGGCGAGCACGTCCTCCCCCAGCTGGAAGGAACGACCCAGTGGACCTGACCCAGACCTCTGACCTGTGGTGGAAGACCGCGGTCATCTACTGCCTCGACGTGGAGACCTTCGCCGACGGCAACGGAGACGGCTGCGGCGACTTCGTCGGCCTCACCCAGCGCATCGACCATCTCAACCGGCTCGGCGTGACGTGCATATGGCTCATGCCGTTCTTCCCGTCGCCTGACCGCGACGACGGCTACGACATCATCGACTTCAACAACGTCGACCCGAGGCTCGGCACGCTCGGCGACTTCGTGGAGTTCATCCGCACCGCGCACGACCGCGGCATGCGCGTGATCGCAGACCTGGTCGTCAACCACACCTCGGACAAGCACCCGTGGTTCGAGGAGGCGCGCAGCAGCCGCGAGTCGCCCAAGCGGGACTGGTACGTCTGGCGCGACGAGCCGCCACCCGACGCCGAAAAGGGCGTCGTCTTCCCCGACAAGGAGAAGAGCCTCTGGACCCGTGACGACAAGACCGGCCAGTACTACCTGCACCGGTTCTACAAGCACCAGCCCGACCTCAACGTCGCCAACCCTCAGGTTCGCGACGAGATCGCCAAGACCATGGGCTTCTGGATGGAGCTGGGACTGTCCGGATTCCGGGTGGACGCGGTGCCGTTCCTGATCGAGACGACCGGGCAGGACGACGCCGCCGAGCTGCCCGAGCCGCACGACTACCTTGCCGACCTGCGTGCGTTTCTGACCAGGCGAAACGGCGAGGCGATCCTGCTCGGCGAGGTGAACCTGCCGTACCCGGACACCATGCGGTTCTTCGGCAGCTCCGACGGCGTCGGCGACGAGCTGACGATGTGCTTCGACTTCATCGGCATGCAACGGATGTACCTCTCGCTGGCCAGGCGCGACGCCGAGCCGCTCGCCTCGGCGCTTCAGGAGCGGCCCGAGCCACCGCGCGACGCCCACTGGGCGACGTTCGTGCGCAACCACGACGAGCTGACCCTCGACAAGCTCTCCGAGTCCCAGCGCCAGGAGGTCTTCGACGCGTTCGGCCCTGATCCCGACATGCAGCTCTTCGGCCGCGGCCTGCGCCGGCGTGTTCCGCCGATGCTCGGCGGTGACATGCAGCGGATCCGCCAGGTCTACAGCCTGCTGTTCTCGCTGCCCGGCACCCCGGTGCTGTTCTACGGCGAGGAGATCGGCATGGGCGAGAACCTCGAGGTCGAGGGCCGGCTCGCCGTCCGTACTCCCATGCAGTGGACCAGTGGCCCGGACGCAGGCTTCTCCACCGCCGACCCGTCGAGCTTCCCCGGACCACTCGTCGAGGGCGACTTCGGCCCGCAGAACGTCAACGTCGAGGGCGAGCGCCGCGACCCCGACTCGCTGCTGTGCTGGATGCGCATGCTCATCGAGCGCTACCGCGAATGTCCCGAGCTGGCCTGGGGCGACTACGAGATCCTCGACGCCGGTCACCGCGCCGTCCTCGCGCACAGCTGCCGACTCGACGGCAGCACGATCCTCGTCGTGCACAACCTGTGCGACGAGCCCGTCGACGCCACCCTGACCCTGGACGGCGCCACTGAGCTGACCGAACTGCTGCGCGACGGCACCGTCAAGGTCGGCACCGACGGCAAGGTGCAGCTCTCGCTCGAGCCCTACGACTGCCGCTGGCTGCGCGCCACCGGCTAGCCGCCAAGCGCCTCAGCTTCGGGCTTCGGCCTTGCGGCGCTCGCGCACCCGCACCGAGATGCGGACCGGGGTGCCGGTGAAGTCGAAGCGCTCGCGGAGTCGGCGTTCGAGGAAGCGGCGGTAGCCGGCCTCGAGGAAGCCCGTGGTGAACAGGACGAAGGTGGGGGGCCTCGAGCTGGCCTGGGTCGCGAACAGGACCTTGGGCTGGCGGCCACCGCGAACTGGTGGCGGCTGGGCGGCGACGATCTCGGAGAGCCAGGCGTTGAGCTGGCCGGTCGAGACGCGGCGGTCCCAGGACGCCAGGGCGGTGCGCAGGGCAGGGGCCAGCTTGCCGACGGCGCGGCCGGTGCGTGCGGAGACGTTGACGCGCTCGGCCCAGCGGACCCGGACCAGGTCACGGTCCAGCTCCCGGTCGAGCTCGCGCCGCCGGTCCTCGTCGACGAGATCCCACTTGTTGAACGCGAGCACGAGGGCGCGGCCGGCGTCGACGACGGTGCTGATCACGCGCTGGTCCTGCTCGCTGATGGGCTCGCTGGCATCGATGACGACGACGGCGACCTCGGCGGCCTCCACGGCGGAACGGGTGCGCAGCGACGCGTAGTACTCAGTGCCGCTGGCGGTGCGGACCCGCCGGCGCAGACCAGCGGTGTCGACGAACCGCCAGACCTCGCCGTCGAGCTCGGCGGGGGGGGCGGCGGGGGCGGTCGTGGTGCCGGCGACCTCGTGGACGACCGCGCGCTCCTCGCCGGCGAGCCGGTTGAGCAGGCTTGACTTGCCGACGTTCGGCTTGCCGAGCAGAGCGACCCGGCGGGGGCCGCCGGCGACACCCTCGGCGCGCGGGATCTCGGGCAGCGCGTCGAGGATCGCGTCGAGCAGGTCGCCGGAGCCGCGGCCGTGGAGGGCGCTGATCGGGTGCGGCTCGCCGAGCCCGAGCGACCACAGGGCGGCGGCGTCGGCCAGACCACGCTCGTCGTCGACCTTGTTGGCGGCCAGCAGGACCGGGCTGCCCGATCGGCGCAGCACCCTGGCAACAGCCTCGTCGGTACTGGTGGCGCCGACGGTGGCGTCAACGACCAGGAGCACGGCGTCCGCGGTTGCCATGGCCAGGTCGGCCTGCGCGGCGACGGCGGCCTGGAGGCCCCGCGCGTCCGGCTCCCAACCGCCGGTGTCCACGACGGTGAACCGGCGGCCGTTCCAGTCGGCGTCGTAGGCGACGCGGTCCCTGGTGACGCCTGGGGTGTCCTGCACGACCGCCTCCCGGCGGCCGATCAGGCGGTTGACCAGCGTGGACTTGCCGACGTTCGGCCGGCCGACGACGGCGAGCACCGGCGCCGGGACGGCGCCGTCCGCGTCGTCGGTGTCCGAGGCCTCTGCCAGCTCCCAGTCGGACTCGTCCGACCAGGTCCCGTCCTGCGTGCTCACCGTGCCCCCGTGCCAGTCGCCCCGTCCTGCCTGGACGGTGGTCGGCCCGCTCTGATCGAGTCGAGTTCGTTCACCAGCGACCCTAGCTCGGCGCGGATTCGCTCGGTCGCCGTGGTCAGCCCGACCTTCCCGCCGCCACTTGGCACCCGGAGCGGCCGGCCGACGAGCACGTCGACCCGTGGCCGCCACCGTCGCCGGCCGGTCCGCCTGGTGCCCCGCACCGCCACCGGCAGCACCGTCGCGCCACTGGTCCTGGCGAGCCAGGCGGCGCCGTGGTGGGCGTTGAGCACGTTGCCCTCGCCACGCCTGCCCTCCGGGAACAGGGCGACCATGCCGCCGTCGCGCAGCACGTGCACCGCGGCCAGCAGCGGTGCTCTCGTCGGCTCACCGCGGCGCACCGGCAGGTGGCCCATGCGGCCAAGCAGGAAACCGACGATCCCGCGGTAGGCCTCGTTCTTGATCAGGAACACGCAGCGCCGGTCGACCAGGCCGTAGATGATCGGACCGTCCACGGCGGCGCTGTGATTGGCGACGAGCACCACGGCGCCCTCGCTCGGGAACCGGGCCACCTCGTGCACGTGGATCCGGTGGAACGGGTCGAACAGCCAGCTACCGAGCCAGCGTGTCCAGTCGTGAAACCGGGGCCAGGCACCGTCCGGCAGCTCGGTGCCGGTTTCGGTCATGCGCGAACCGTGGGGGCGGCCATACCGCGCTCGTCGACGAGCTCGTGCAGCCGGCCGAGCACGCCGTCGACATCGAGCTCGGTGGTGTCCACGGCGATCGCGTCGCCGGCCTGGCGAAGCGGCGAGGCCACCCGGCCCGAGTCGTAGGCGTCGCGGCGGAGCACGTCGGCCAGCGTGCGGTCCAGCGTGGACATCCGGCCGGAGGCGTCGTCCTGTGCGGTCCGGCGCCTTGCCCTGGCCGAGGCCTCGGCCGTGAGGTACACCTTGAGCCCGGCGTCGGGCGCCACAACGGTGCCGATGTCGCGGCCCTCCACGACGATGCCGCCGGTCTCGGCGAGCACCTGGTCGATGAGCCGGCGCTGCATGGCCACCAGGTACTCGCGCACCCGCGGCACCGCCGATACCGAGCTCACCGCGGCCGTGACGGCCGGTCCTCTGATCTCGCCCGCGACGTCCTCGTCGTCGAGCAGGACGAACGGGACGGCTGGGTCGGTGCTGACCGTCAGGCGCAGCCTCGGCAGCAGCGCGACCGACTCCTCCCCCGGCATCCCGGCACGCAGCGCCGCGAGCGTCACCGCCCGGTACATGGCACCGGTGTCGAGGTAGCCGGCCCCGAGATCCAGCGCCAGCCTGCGGGCGACCGTCGACTTGCCGGTTCCCGAGGGTCCGTCGATCGCGATCACGCCCCGAAGTACGTGCCGCATCACGCCTTGCGCCTCCCGGTCACTCGCCGCACCTGCCCTACATTCTGCCTTACCGGCAAGCCAATGCGCGAAATGCGGGAGGTGACGGTGGACGCGCCAGTGACCACCGTGACGGCGCTCACCGAGCCGACCAGCGCGGTCCCGAAGCGGTGGACTGCGGCGTTCGCGCTGGCTGTGGTCGGGACGTTCGTCGGGTGGTACGGGCCGCTGCAGATCCTGCTGGCGAACCAGTCGCAGGCGCTGGCGCCGGCGAGCAAGGAGTCGGTGCTGGCCCTGACGGCCGGAATCGGCGCCCTGTTCTCGCTGGTCGCGAACCCGCTGTGGGGTGCGCTGTCGGACCGGACGACGTCCCGGTTCGGCCGGCGGATCCCGTGGGTCGTGGCCGGCGCCACCGGCGGTGCACTGAGCCTGCTGCTGCTCGGCTCCGCGTCGTCGGTGCTGGCCCTGGTCGCCGGCTGGTGCCTGGTGCAGGTGCTGCTCAACGCGCCGTACGCGGCGCTGTCGGCGGCGATCCCGGACCAGGTGCCGGTCCGCAACCGCGGCGCCGTAGGCGGCTGGTTCGGCCTGAGCCAGATCGTCGGCGTGGTCGCCGGCACCGGGCTGGCGGTCGGCGGCATGGCGCTGTTCGCGGGAGGCGCCGGTGGGGTCGACGGGGGCTATGTGGCCTGTGCCGCCGTGGTCGTGCTGGCTGCGATCCCCTACGTGCTGCTGCGCCGCGACACCGTGCTGCCGCGAGAGCTGCGACCGCCGTGGCGCTGGCGGGAGTTCGCCGCCGGCTTCTGGATCAGCCCGCGCCGGTACCCGGACTTCGGCTGGGCCTGGCTGACCCGGTTCCTGATCAACCTCGGCAACGCGATTGCCCTGCTGTACCTGCTGTTCTTCCTGCGCGACGCGGTGCGGGTCGACGACGCCGAGGGTGGGGTGCTCGTGCTGACCGCGGTCAACGCGGTGGCCATGGTGGCGACCGTCGTGGTGAGCGGGATCTGGTCGGACCGCGTGGGCCGGCGGCGGGTGTTCGTGTGCGGCGCCGGGCTGATCATGTGCGTGGCCGCGGCGCTGCTCGCGGCGTGGCAGACCTGGCCGGGTGCGGTGGTCGCGGCGGCGATCCTGGGCATCGGCTTCGGCACCTATACAGCCGTGGACTTCGCGCTGCTGACGCAGGTGCTGCCGGCCGCGTCCGACCGCGGCAAGGACCTCGGGGTGCTCAACGTGGCCAGCGCGCTGCCCCAGGTCCTGGCGCCGGTGGTGGCCGCGCCGATCGTCACCTCGCTCGGCGGGTACCGCACGCTGTACGCGGCGGCCGCCGTGATCGGGCTGCTCGGCTCGATGCTGGTCTTCCGGATCAGGTCGGTGCGCTAGCCCGCGTATCATCCGAGCCCCACCACCGATCCCCCTACTGTGATGACGATACCCCCGGTTCAGGACGCCCGGCCGGCCGCGCAGACCCAGCGCTCGTCCCGGCTGCTGCAGCTCGGCCTGGTCCGCAACGTGCACGCCGCCACCCACATCGTCACGTTCGTCGTCGCCGGCGTGACCACGGTCGTCGTCACCCGGCTCTACCTTGCGCTGGCCGGCTACCCGCAGATCGGGGGCGGCGGGCTGCACATCGCGCACATGCTGCCCGGCGGCATGCTCATGCTGGTGGCGCTGTTCCTGCTGCTGGCCTACGTCGGCCCGGTGCTGCGGCCGGCCGCGGCGCTGATCGGCGGCATCGGGTTCGGGCTGTTCATCGACGAGGTCGGCAAGTTCGTGACCTCGGACAACGACTACTTCTACCGGCCGGCGCCGGCGATCATGTACGTGGTGTTCACGGTCGTGGTGCTCGGCGTGCAGGCGCTGCACGGCCGCCACCTCGACCCTCGCGAGCACCTGGCCAACGCCGTGGACCACGCGGTCGAGGGCGTCGCAGGCGGGCTGTCGAAGCGGCGGCGCACCGACGCCATCGAGCAGGTCGACGCGGCCGGCCAGGTGGAGGGCTCGGCGGTGGTTCGGGCGCTCGTGGAGACCTGCCCGGACGACAACGTCGAGATCCCGGCCCCGGCCGAGCGGGTGCGGCTCACCGTCCGGCGGGCGTTCGACCGGCTGACGTCGCGCCGCTGGACCGGGCCGGCGATCGTCGCGCTGCTGGCCGCGCAGGTCGTCGTCGCGATCGGCATCGCGGTGCTGGCGCGGGCCGGCGGCTCCGGCAGTTACCGGGAGATCACGTTCACCGGGGTGGTGGGCGGCGCGGCTGCGGCCGCCTTCCTGACCGCCTACGGCGCTCGGCGGCTGCGCACCGACCGGATCAGGGCGCTCGGCGCGTTCCAGCTGGCCGTGCTGGCGTTCCTGCTGGTCACAAGGGTGTTCGAGTTCGCAGACAACCAGGTCAGCGCGACCATCGGAATGCTGCTGGACCTGGTCCTGCTCGGCCTGATCGCCACCGAGCTCAACCGGCTGCGTCGCAAGGCCGCCGCGCAGGCCCAGACCGGCATCCCAACCTGATCAGAGCCCGACCTGGGCGTACAGCGCGCCAATCTCGTCTCGGTTCAACTTGCGGACGGTGCCCGGTCGCTGGTCGCCCAGGCGCACCGGCCCGACCGCGGTGCGCACCAGGCGCCGTACCGGGTGCCCGACGTGGTCGAGCAACCGCCGCACGATGTGCTTTCGCCCCTCGTGCAGCACGACCTCGACCATGGCCAGTGGCCCGGACGAGTCGAGGACCTTGAACGAGTGCACGGCGACCGGCCCGTCGTCGAGCTCGACACCGGCGCGCAGCTGCCGCGCGGTATCCCGCCGCACCGGGCCGGGCACCTGGGCGACGTAGGTCTTGAGCACCTCGAACGACGGGTGCATGAGGCGGTGGGCCAGCTCGCCGTCGTTGGTCAGCAGCAGCAGGCCCTCAGTGTCGGCGTCCAGCCGGCCGACGTGGAACAGCCGCTCGGCGCGGCCGGATACCAGGTCGCCCACGCACGGGCGGCCTTCCGGGTCGGACATCGTCGAGTGCACGCCGCGCGGCTTGTTCAGCGCCAGGTGCACCAGGTCGGCGCGCAGCACGATCCGCATGCCGTCGACGTGTACGACGGCCGTGGCCGGGTCGATCCTGCGGCCGAGCTCCTGGACGACCTCGCCGTCGACACTCACCCGGCCGGCGACGATCAACTCCTCGGCGGCCCGCCGGGACGCCACGCCGGCCGCGGCGAGGACCTTCTGCAGCCGTACTCCATCGGCGGTCATCCGGACGCCGCCTCAGACGTCATCGATCGAGTCGACCTCGGGCAGCAGCGGCGCGATCGGCGGCAGGTCCTCCAGCGACGACAGCCCGAGCCGCTCCAGGAACAGCTCGGTCGTGCGGTACCGGATGCCCTGGGTGTCCGGGTCGACCCCGGACTCCTGGATCAGGCCGCGAGTCAGCAGCGTGCGGATGACACCGTCGACGTTGACCCCGCGCACCGCCGCCACCCTGGACCGGGTCACGGGCTGCCGGTAGGCGATCACGGCGAGGGTCTCCAGGGCGGCGCGGGTCAGCCGGGCGCGCTGGCCCTCCAGCAGCAGGCGCTCGACGTACGGGGCGAACGTGTCGCGGGTGTAGAACCGCCAGCCGTCGCCGACCCGGCGAAGGTCGATGCCGCGCCGCTGCTCGGTGAGGGCGTCGGCGATCCGGCGCAGCGACTCGGTGACCCGGTCGACCGGCTGCAGCACGGCGGTGGCCAGCACCTGCTCCGACGCCGGCGTGTCGACCACGAGCAGCAGCGACTCCAGCGCCGCGTCGAGCGCGGCGTCGTCGGCCAGGTCGGGCAGCTCCGAGCTGGAGTCGACCGCCGTGATGTGCGTCAAGACCGCTCCTCCTCACCGTCCGACGCGCCGTCGGACTCGCCCTCGGACTCGCCCTCGGATTCGCCTTCGGGACCGTCGTCGGACTCGTCGTCGGACTCGTCGGCGCGGCCGGTCCAGCGCACGTGCAGCTCGCCGAGCGCGTCCACCTGGTCGAACGCCACGAACCCGTCGCGGTACAGATCCAGCAGCGCCAGGAACCGGGCCACGACCTCCAGTGTGTGCGCGCAGTCGGCGATGAGCGAGCGGAACGACCCGCCGCCCGCCTTGGACAGCCGCAGCCGCAGCAGGGCGGCCTGCTCCTGGACCGATACCTGCGGGGCGTGCAGGTGACCGGTCGACACCGCCTGCGGCGGGCGCGGGCGGAACACCACGGCGGCCAACTCCGCGAACGACTGCGGGTCGATGCCGAGCATCACCTCGGGCAGCAACGCCGAGTACCGGTCCTCCAGCGCCACCGAGCGCGCGTACCGCCGCAGCGCCCCAGCCTCCAGCTCCGCGAACAGCGCCGCGACCTGCTTGTACGCCCGGTACTGCAGCAGCCGCGCGAACAGCAGGTCCCGAGCCTCCAGCAGGGCCAGGTCGTCGGCGTCCTCGACGTCGGCCGCCGGCAGCAGGCGGGCCGCCTTCAGGTCGAGCAGGGTCGCGGCGATGACCAGGAACTGGGTCGTCTCGTCGAGGTCGGCGTTGTCACCGAGCGCCCTGGTGTGCGCGATGAACTCGTCGGTGACCCGGTGCAGCGCGACCTCGGTGACGTCCAGCTCGTGCTTGCTGATCAGCCGCAGGAGCAGGTCGAACGGGCCCTCGAAGTTGTCCAGGCGGACGGTGAACCTGGCCTGGACGTGCTCTGCGGAGAACGGCTCGGTCACTGGCTCGGCATCCAACGCCAGGCTCACGCAGAGCCGTCCCGCAGCCGCCGGACCAGCACCGAGCTCTCGCCGTGCTCGTCGAGGTCGGCCAGCAGCACGGCCACGGCCTCCCGCACGACCCGCCCCCGGTCGACGACGAGGCCGTGCTGGGCCCGCAGCGAGAGCCTGGCCTGCTCAAGTGCGACAAGCTCCTCCGCGGAGACGTACACGGTGATCTTCGCGTCGTGCTTCTGCCGGCCGGTGCCGACCCGTGGCGCCGGCGGCGCGGCGTGGCTCCTCGGCACGGCGGCCAGGTTGTTGTCCGAGCGGTTGTCGGAGCGTGGGCCGGCGCCGGGCACCGCCACCGGAGTGATCGTCGAGCGGAACAGTTCAGCGGCGCCTGGCAGCAGCGGGCGCCGGCTCACCTCGCGATCACCTCGCGGGCAAGCTGACGATAGGCCTTCGCACCGGCCGAGCGCGGCGCCCATGTCGTGATCGGCTCGCCGGCGACGGTCGTCTCCGGGAACCGCACGGTCCGGTTGATCACGGTCTCGAACACGGTGTCGCCGAACGCCTCCAGCACGCGCGCCATGACCTCGCGGGTGTGCAGCGTGCGGGGGTCGTACATGGTCGCCAGGATCCCGGTGATCTCGAGCTTGGGGTTGAGCCGGTCCTTGACCTTGTCGATGGTGTCGATCAGCAGCGCCACCCCGCGCAGGCTGAAGTACTCGCACTCCAGCGGGATGACCACGCCGTCGGCGCAGGCCAGCGCGTTGACCGTGAGCAGTCCGAGCGAGGGCTGGCAGTCGATCAGGATGTAGTCGTAGTAGTCCAGCACGGGGCGCAGCGCCCGACCGAGCGTGTGCTCCCGGCCGACCTCGGTGACCAGCTGGACCTCGGCCGCGGACAGGTCGATGTTGCTCGGCAGCAGCTCCATGCCGTCGACGGTGGTCTTGATGATCACGTCGTCTGCTGTGGTGCTGCGCTCCATGATCACGTTGTAGATCGTGTGGTCGAGCTGGTGGGCCGGGATGCCGAGGCCGACCGACAGCGCCCCCTGCGGGTCGAAGTCGACCAGCAGCACGCGCCGGCCGTACTCGGTCAGCGCCGCCCCGAGGTTGATCGTCGAGGTGGTCTTGCCGACGCCGCCCTTCTGGTTGCACAGCGCCAGCACGGTCGCCGGACCGTGGCGGGTCAGCGGTGCCGGATCCGGGATCGGCATGTGGTGGCGGCCGCCGGGACCCGGCGCGAGGTAGTCGGTGTCCCCGTCTTCGTCCGGATTCGGACGGGCCGGGACACCCATGGGGCGCGGTGTCGACATGGCGCTAGGTCTCCTATTCGACGCCTCGGCTCGGGGCAGCCTAGGCGCGTCCCCCGGCCGCATCAACGCGCCTCGCCGATCAGCACCCTCCGCAATCTGATAAAGCACCCGCCACCGGGTGGTGTCAGCCCCTGGCCCGTGGGTGCGCCGTCGCGTAGACCTCGCGCAGCGTGTCGACCGTGACCAGTGTGTAGACCTGCGTGGTGGTCACGGAGGCATGGCCGAGCAGCTCCTGGACGACACGGACGTCGGCCCCGCCTTCGAGCAGGTGGGTGGCGAACGAGTGACGCAGCGTGTGCGGCGAGACCGGGGTTTCGATGCCGGCGCGCCCGGCCGCCTCGTGCAGCACCTGCCAGGCACTTTGCCGGGACAGCCGGCCGCCGCGGACATTCAGGAACAGCGCCGCGGTGCCGCGCCCGCGGCGGGCCAGGTCGGGCCGCGCCCGCACCAGGTAGGCGTCCAAGGCCGCCAGCGCCGGCCGCCCGACCGGCACCAGCCGCTGCTTGCCGCCCTTGCCGGCCAGCAGCACGGTGCGCGCGGTCGCGTCGACGTCGTCGATGTCGAGCCCGACCGCCTCGGAGATCCGCGCCCCGGTCGAGTAGAGCAGTTCCAGCAGCGCCCGGTCGCGCAGCATCTTGCCGCTCAGCGTCGAGTCGTCCGGCGCGCCGGCCCCGTCAGCGCTGGCGACCGTGCCGGATGCGCCGCCGACGGCGGCGAGCAGGCGCAGCACGTCGGAGACGCTGAGCGCCTTCGGCAACCGCTTGGGCGGCGCCGGCGGCCGCACCGCCTTGGCCGGGTCGGCGTCGGTCAGCCCTTCCCGGTAGGCGAACCGGTGCAGGCCACGCGCCGCCACCACCGCTCGCGCGGCCGACGCCGGCGCGAGCGGCGGCCCGCCGTAGCCGCCCTCGCGCAGCGCCACCAGGAACGACGTGACGTGCTGCTCACCGACCTGGTCGAGGTCGGTCACGCCGGACCGGACCAGGTGACCGGCGTATCGGCGCAGGTCACGGCGGTAGGAGTCGAGCGTGTTGCGCGCGGTGCCCCGCTCGACCGCGAGGTGGTCGAGGTAGCCGGTCACCGCAGCCTGCAGCGCCGGCGGCACCTCGTCACCGGTCGGGCCGATCACCCGCGCGCTGCTGGTCAGGGCAACCGCGCTCCTAGCCCAGGGCCGACGCGAGCGTCACGTACGGCAGTTCGTGCGCGTCGGCGACCTCGGATAGCACGACGTGCCCGCCGACCACGTTGACGCCCTTGGCCAGTGCCGGGTCGTCGCGCACGGCCTGGCGAAGGCCCCGGTCGGCCAGCGCGCACACGTACGGCAGCGTGACGTTCGTCAACGCGTAGGTCGACGTGTTCGGCACGGCGCCCGGCATGTTCGCCACGCAGTAGAAGACCGACTCGTGCACGGAGAACGTCGGGTCGGCGTGCGTGGTCGGGCGCGAGTCGGCGAAGCAGCCGCCCTGGTCGATCGCGATGTCGACCAGCACCGAGCCCGGCCGCATCGCCGCCACCAGGTCGTTGCTGACC
>OBLK01000317.1_pt1 | contig 12566 bp, 10 predicted proteins | sample 1518871 | NCBI WGS metagenome assembly OBLK01 (sample SAMEA2464837, study PRJEB22497) | soil metagenome | biome: Grassland; feature: Farmland; material: Clay | place: Australia | collected 2013-02-01 | depth 0.8 m
GAGCGCGCGTCGTTCGGGTCGACGAGGTCGTGGGTTCAAATCCCGCCACCCCGACACGCTGGTTCTGCCGGCGCCCGGGTTCGTGTTGATCACGAGGTTGTTGCCCTGCGGTTCGATTCGCCAGGGGCAACAACCTCGTGATCATTTACGGGGCGAGGACATCTGGCTCGCGGGTCACGGCGACCGGGTGGGTTGGCTGGTAGAGGCCGAGTTCGCCGCCGTCGGCAGGGAGCTTGATGGTGGTGGCGCGGCCGAAGTCGAGGTCCTGGATGCCGCCGGTGAACTCGACGCCCTTGGCGGTCAGTTCGGCGACGGTGGCTTCGATGTCGTCGCACATGAGGTGCAGCTCGTGGGTACCGGCGCCCTCGTCCGCGGGGTGGACGCCGACCTCGGCGGGTGGCATGGCGAAGATGAGCCAACCGCCGCCGGCGTCGGCGTAGGACCAGCCGAGGGTGTCCCGCAGGAAGGCCCGGACCGCCTCGGCCTGCTTGGTGTAGATCAGCGCGTGCACGCCGTAGATCATGATCGAGAACCTCCGTACGGGGTTGGCTCGGACTAGGGCAGTATGGCTTGACGTGACGCAGCAACGCGCCGAGCATCCGGCAGCCGTTATCCCCGACCGCCTGTTCGACGACGACGCCGTCGAGGCTCGCTGGCGGGCCAGGTTCGCGGCGCCGCGGGTGACGGCGCCGCGGTGGGCCAGGGACGCCGAGTCCAGGTCGTTGTACCTGTCGAACTCGTCGGGGGTTTGGGAGGTGTACGCCTGGGACCGGGACGCCGGCAGCCACCGCCAGGTGACCGACCGGCCCAACGGCACGTACAGCTCGGCGCTGCCGCCCGACGGCGAGACGGTGTGGTGGTTCGCCGACACCGACGGCGACGAGTTCGGCCACTGGGTGTCGGAGCCGTTCCTGCCATCGGAGGCGGTGACCGGTCAGGGGAGCGAACGGCGACCGGCGGTGGAGGGTGTGCCGGACGGCTACCAGGCCGGGCTGGCGATCGGCCACGACGTCGTCGTGGTCGGCACCGCGACCGACGACGGGAGCACGATCTGGCTCTCGCGTGGTGGCCGGCCGGCGCAGACGATCTACAGCCACAAGGAGGACGCCTGGGTCGGCGCGCTGTCGCGGGACGAGACGCTGCTGGCGATCGCGCAGTCCGAGCACGGCGACAGCCGGCACCCGGCAGCCCGTGTGCTCGACGCCGGAAACGGCGCCCCGGTCGCGGACAAGTGGGACGGGCCGGGCAAGGGTCTGTACCCGCTCAGCTTCGCACCCGTCGACGGTGACCAGCGGCTGCTGCTCGCGCACGAGCGCCGCGGCCGCGAGGAACTGCTGATCTGGGACGTCGGCACCGACACCGAGACCGAGGTGATCGTGGACCTGCCGGGCGAGCTGACCGCCGACTGGTACCCGGACGCCTCGGCGCTGCTCGTGGTGCACACCCACCACGCGCGGACCACATTGCACCGCTACGACCTCGCCACCGCCGAGCTGTCCACTTTGGACATTCCAGCCGGGACGATCAGCGCGGCCGGGGTTCGCGACGACGGCACGGTCGAGTACGGCTGGTCCAGCTCGGCGCAGCCGTCGATGGTGCGCGCGCTGTACCCGGACGGCACCGACCGGGTGCTGCTCACGCCGGCCGGTGAGCCGGCGCCGCCATCGGTCGAACTGCAGGACGCCTGGGTGGACGGCCCAGGTGGCAAGGTGCACGCGCTGGTCGCGACGCCGGCGGGCGGCGGGCAGGAGCCGCGGCCGACCGTGTTCTTCATCCACGGCGGGCCGCACGGCGCCGACGAGGACCGGTACTCGCCGGCCCGCGCAGTGTGGGTCGACGCCGGGTTCGCCGTCGTGCACGTCAACTACCGCGGCTCGTCCGGCTACGGCTCGGCCTGGCGGGACGCGATCGAGGGCCGGCCAGGGCTGACCGAGCTCGAGGACGTCGCCGCCGTGCACGACTGGGCCGTCGGCAGCGGGCTCGCCGACCCGCGGCGGTGCGTGTTCCTGGGCTACTCGTGGGGCGGCTACCTGACCCTGCTCGCGCTGGGCACCCAGCCGCAGCGCTGGCAGGTCGGCGTCGCCGGTGTGCCGGTCGCCGACTACGTCGCCGCGTACGAGGAGGAGATGGAGCAGATGCGCTCGTTCGACCGGGCGCTGTTCGGCGGCTCGCCGCAGGACCTGCCGGAGCAGTACCGGCGCAGCTCCCCGATCACCTACGTCGACCAGGTCCAGGCCCCGGTGCTGGTGCTGGCCGGCGAGAACGACCCGCGGTGCCCGATCAAGCAGATCGACAACTATCTCGACGCCCTTGCCGCGGCCGGCAAGGACTACGCGGTGTACCGCTACGACGCCGGGCACGGCTCGCTGGTGGTGGCGGAGACCATTCGCCAGGTCACAGCGGAGGTGGCGTTCGCGCGGGACCGGCTCGGCTAGATGCGGTTCCTGGCCAGGGCGAAGCGCGTGACCTGCTCGCCGATCAGCCGCAGCGTCTTCTCCACCTGCGGGTCCGAGCAGCCGTCGGCGGTGAAGTTGACCTCACCGGTGTTGACCGCGGCGCCGAGCGGCGTAGGCCAGCCACGAAGAGCGTGTACCACCGAGCGCAGCGCGTTGAGCGTGGTCACCGCCGCCTGCCAGCCGGAGGCCAGCGCGACGCAGCCGACGGCCCGACCGTCCAGGTACGGCAGCGGCTCGTCACGCAGGTCCTCGACGTAGTCGAGGGCGTTCTTGACCATGCCCGACAGCGTCCCGTGATAGCCGGGCGAGGCCAGGATCACGCCGTCGACCGTGCGCAGCGTCCTGATCAGGCGATCGGCCGCCTCGGTGCGCTCGGTCAGCGACGGGTCGTAGAACGGCATCACCAGGTCGGCCCCGGTGATCGCCACGGTCCGGGCGCCGGCCGCCTCGGCACCGGCCAGGGTCAGCCGCATCGCCCGCTCCGACTGTGATTCGGGACGGATGGAGCCGCCGATGCCTACCACCGTTACCGTCACGCGCCCACCCTAGAAGCTGCCGCGCGCTTGAGGTCAATCCCGGGGAGTGCGAGGAAATCCGGTAGCGGAACTGTCGGGGGTCCGGGCCACCATGGGCGGGTGAACGTCGATCCCTACCGGCGCGTGCTGGCGATCCCCGGCGTGCGCAGCTTGTCCGTGCTCGCCCTGTTCGCGCGCATTCCGATCACCGCGACCGGGGTCGTGCTGACCCTGCACGTGGTGATCACGCTCGACGCGGGATACGGCGCGGCCGGGCTGGTCGGCGGCGCGGCGACGGTGGCGATCGCGTTCGGCGCGCCGTGGCTCGGGCGGATCGTGGACCAGCACGGGCTGCGCCGGATGCTGCTGCTGACGATCGTGGCCGAGGCGCTGTTCTGGGGGTCGGCGCCGTGGCTGCCCTACCCGGCGTTGCTGATCACAGCGTTCGTCAGCGGGCTGTTCACGCTGCCGGTGTTCTCGGTCGTGCGGCAGTCGATGGCCGCGCTGGTGCCGGAGGACCAGCGCCGGCAGGCCTACTCGCTCGACTCGATGTCGGTCGAGCTGTCGTACATGTTCGGGCCGATCCTCGGCGTGCTGGTGGCTACCCAGCTGTCGACCAGGGCGGCGATGCTGGCCGCCGGGGTCGCGATCGTGCTGGCCGGGTTCGCGCTGTACCGGGCCAACCCGCCGGTCAAGGGCAGTGAGCACGTCGCCGGGATGCCCCGTCCGTCGTGGCGCACGTGGTTGCGGCCGGGACTGGTCTCGGTCCTGATCATGACGTGCGGTGCGGCGGTGGTGCTGGCCGGCACCGACCTGGCGCTGGTCGGCGCGCTGCAGAGCAGCGGCCAGGTGTCGTGGATCGGCGTCGTGGTGTCGGTGTGGTGCCTCACGTCGCTGATCGGCGGATTCGTCTACGGCGCCCTACCACGGGCGGTGCCGGCGCTCACGCTGGTGCTCGCGCTCGGGCTGCTCACCATGCCGGTCGGCCTGCATTCGAGCTGGTGGGCGCTGTCGCTGCTGATCATCCCGGCCGGCCTGGTGTGCGCACCGACCCTGACCACGGTCACCGACACCGTGAGCCGGCTGGCGCCCGAGTCGGTCCGCGGGCAGATCATGGGCCTGCACACCTCGGCGATCACCGCCGGGTTCGCGATCGGTGCCCCGCTGGCCGGGATCGTGATCGACGTCAGCTCGCCGGCGTGGGCGTTCGCTGTCGCGGGCGTCACCGGCATGGCGGCCGGCGGCGTCGGTTGGCTGGTCGGCCGCCGGGACCGCTCGGTCAGGGTGCCGGATGATCGGGCGCCAGAACGTCAGGAGGCAAGCTCGGCGGCGAGGATCTCGGCGATCTCGTAGGTGTTGAGCGCGGCACCCTTGCGCAGGTTGTCCCCGCACACGAAGAAGTCCAGCGTGTTCGGGAAGTCCAGCGCCTGGCGGATCCGGCCGACATAGGTCGGGTCGCCGCCGACCACGTCGGCCGGCGTGGGGAACTCGCCCGCGGCGGCGTCGTCGACGAGCACCACCGACGGCTGTGCCGCGAGGACCGCCCTGGCCTGCTCGACCGTGACCGGTTCGGCGAACGTGGCGTGCACGGCAACCGAATGCGTCGTGACGACCGGGACCCGCGCGCAGGTGGCCGACACCTTCAGGTCGGGGATGCCGAGGATCTTGCGCGACTCGTCGCGCACCTTCAGCTCCTCCGACGACCAGCCGTCGCCTTTGAGCGAGCCCGCCCACGGGATGACGTTGAGCGCGAGCGGGGCCGGGAACGGTGAGTCTGCGACGGCCAGACCGGCCGCGGCGAGCGCCTCGCCGACGTCGCCGGCCCTGACCCCGACGCCCTTGCCGGCCACCGCGGCGATCTCGGCCTGCAGCCGGTCGGCACCGGGCTGCCCGGCCCCGGACGCCGCCTGGTAGGAGGCCGCGACCAGCTCGCGCAGGCCGAACTCGCGATGCAACGAGCCGAGGACCGCCATCATCGACAGCGTCGTGCAGTTGGGGTTGGCGATGATGCCGAGCGGGCGGTCGGCGATCCGGTCGGCATTGCACTCCGGGACTACGAGCGGGACCCGCGGGTTCATCCGGAAGGCCCCGGAGTTGTCGACCGCTACCGCGCCGCGCTCCACGGCCACCGGCGCCCACTGCGCGGACACCTCGTCCGGGACGTCGAACAGCGCGATGTCGACCCCGTCGAACACCTCGGGAGCCAGCGCGAGCACTGTCCGGTCGGTACCGCGCACGGTGATCTTCCGACCCGCCGAACGGGGCGAGGCGATCAGCCGGATATCGGACCACGGCGTGGCCGGGCGCTCGTCCAGCAGCTCGATCATGACGCTGCCGACCGCGCCGGTCGCGCCGACCACGGCCAGCGTCGCGCTCACCGGCCGGTCCCGGCGTAGACGACGGCCTCGTGGTCGCTGCCGAGCTCGAACGCGTCGTGCAGGGCGCGCACCGCGTTGTCCAGCTCGGTGTCGCGGCACAGCACCGAGATCCTGATCTCCGATGTCGAGATCAGCTCGATGTTGACGTTCGCCTCGGCCAGCGCCTCGCAGAAGGTGGCCGTGACGCCGGGGTGCGAGCGCATGCCGGCGCCGATCAGCGACACCTTGCCGACGTGGTCGTCGTAGAGCACCTGCTGCAGCCTGATGGCGTCCCTCGCCTTCTCCAGCGCGGCCACCGCGGTCGGGCCGTCGGCCCTCGGCAGGGTGAACGTGATGTCGGTGAGGCCCGTCGCGGCCGACGACACGTTCTGCACCACCATGTCGATGTTGATCTCGGCGTCGGCCAGCGTCCGGAAGATCAGCGCGGCGATGCCGGGGTGGTCCGGGACCCCGATGACCGTGACCTTCGCCTCGGACCGGTCGTGCGCAACGCCGGTGATGATCGGCTGCTCCACGGGCATGTCCTCCATGAGGCCGGCGACCGTAGTGCCGGCCTGGTAGTTGTAGGACGAACGGACGTGCACGACAACGCCGTTGCGGCGGGCGTACTCGACGCAACGCAGCACGAGCACCTTGGCCCCGCAGGCCGCCATCTCGAGCATCTCCTCGTAGCAGATGCGCTCCAGGCGCCGCGCGTTCGGCACGATCCTCGGGTCGGCGGTGAAGACCCCGTCCACGTCGGTGTAGATCTCGGTGGTCGCCGTATCATTAAAAAAAAAAAGTGCGACCGCAGTGGTGTCCGAGCCGCCGCGTCCGAGCGTGGTGAAGTCCTTGGTGTCCTGGCTGACTCCCTGGAAGCCGGCGACCAGCACAATCACGCCGGCGTCGAGCGCCGCCCTGACCCGCCCGGGCGTCACGTCGATGATCCGCGCCTTGCCGTGGGCCGAGGTGGTGATCACCCCGGCCTGCGAGCCGGTGAAGCTCCTCGCCTCGGCGCCCAGGTTGTGGATCGCCATCGCGACCAGGGCGTTGGAGATCCGCTCGCCCGCGGTGAGCAGCATGTCCAGCTCGCGCACGGGCGGCACGGGAGCGACCTGCAACGCCAGGTCCATCAGCTCATCGGTGGTATCGCCCATTGCCGAGACGACCACGACCACGTCGTGTCCGGCCTTCTTGGTCTCAACGATGCGTTCCGCGACCCGCTTGATGCGCTCCGCGCTCTGCACCGAGGACCCGCCGTACTTCTGCACGACGAGCGCCACGTCCAACCTCCGGCTCGTCTGCCAGTCCAAATGCAGCCTACCGGTCGCGCGGAACGGCCGAGTTCGACGTCCGGACAGTTCGACCGCCGATGGAGTCCTCGTCGTTCGAAGGACTCCCGAAGTTGGTCGACGTGCGCTAGGCAGGAATAGGGCACCCGCCATGGAAGGAACGCGCAGATGGAACGGTGGATCACGTTCGACTGCTACGGGACGCTCGCCGACTGGCTCGGCGGCATGCGCGGGGCGCTTCGTGCTGCCGTCGGGGACGACGCCGACCGCCTGCTCGACGCGTACCACCGGCTCGAACTGGAGGTCGAGACCGAGCGGCCGGTGCGCCGCTACCGCGACGTGCTGACCGAGACCCTGCGCCGGGCAGCCGCGGCGGAGGGCATCGAGCTGACCGAGCCGGCCGTGCTCGCGCAGGCGTGGGGCGACATCCCGGTGTTCGGCGACACCACCGCCGCGCTGGCCGAGCTGCGCGACGACGGCTGGTCCCTCGCGGTGCTGACCAACTGCGACGACGACCTGTTCGCGCTGACCAGCCCCAAGCTCGGCGTCGAACTGGCCGAGGTGGTGACAGCCGAGCAGGTCGGCTCGTACAAGCCGCAGCTCGGGCACTTCCACGAGTTCGCCAGGCGCACCGGGGCGACCAGGGCGAACTGGGTGCACGCGGCCAACAGCTGGGTGCACGACGTGGCACCGGCCAGCCGCCTCGGCCTCACGACGGTGTGGGTGAACCGCGATCGCACCGCGCACGACCCGTCGGCCGCCACGGCGGTGGTCGGCTCGATGGCGGAGCTGCCAGCTGCGATCCGCCGGCTCGGGGCACCTTCCGCCTAGCTGTACCCGCCCTCGAGGTGTCCGGATGGTGAGAGCCGTTTCCCATTGCCCGGAGGCCCGTCTAGGGTTGAACCGTGGCGTTGGGCCTGCTGCTCGGCTGCCGCGACGGGGTCTGACCTGGCCGGCTCCCCGTCGCGGAGCCGCGTCGTGCCGGTCGTGCAATCCCCGGCACCCAAGGAGCAGCCACGCATGTCCGTGCGAACCGCCGTCATCACCGAGCAGCCGGCGTGGAACCAGCAGCGCCCCAGCTCGATGCCTTACCACCGGTACCGCCCGTACCACAGGGCCGTCGAGAAGATCGCGCTGCCCGACCGGACCTGGCCGGACACCGCGATCACCCGCGCCCCGCTGTGGTGCGCGGTCGACCTGCGGGACGGCAACCAGGCACTCATCGATCCGATGTCGCCACCGCGTAAGCGGCGCATGTTCGACCTTCTGGTCACGATGGGCTTCAAGCAGATCGAGGTCGGCTTCCCGGCCGCCAGCCAGACCGACTTCGACTTCGTGCGCGAGATCATCACCGACGACGCGATCCCGGACGACGTCACGATCCAGGTGCTCTCGCAATGCCGCCCCGAGCTGATCGAGCGCACGTTCGAGGCCTGCGAGGGTGCCGACCGCGCGATCGTGCACATCTACAACTCGACGTCGATCCTGCAGCGCAGGGTGGTGTTTCGAGCGGACCGGCCGGCGATCACCAGGATCGCCACCGACGCCGCCGAGCAGGTGCTGCTGTTCGCCGAGAAGTACCCGCAGACCGATTTCTCGTGGGAGTACTCGCCGGAGTCCTACACGGGCACCGAGCTGGCCTACGCGGTCGAGGTGTGCAACGCGGTCACGGCGATCTGGCAGCCGACGCCGGACCGGCCGGTGATCGTCAACCTGCCGGCGACCGTCGAGATGGCCACCCCGAACGTCTACGCCGACTCGATCGAGTGGATGCACCGCAACCTGGAGCGCCGCGACGCCGTGGTGCTCTCGCTGCACCCGCACAACGACCGCGGCACCGCGGTGGCCGCCGCCGAACTGGGCTACCAGGCCGGGGCCGACAGGATCGAGGGGTGCCTGTTCGGCAACGGCGAGCGGACCGGCAACGTCTGCCTGGTGACGCTCGCGATGAACCTGTTCAGCCAGGGCATCGACCCGCAGCTGGACCTGACGGACATCGACGAGATCCGCCGCACGGTCGAGTACTGCAACCAGCTGCCGGTGCCGGAACGGCACCCGTACGGCGGCGACCTGGTGTTCACCGCGTTCTCCGGCAGCCACCAGGACGCGATCAAGAAGGGGTTCGAGGCGCTCGAGCTGGAGGCGGCCGCGGCCGGCACACCCGTCGACCAGTACGGCTGGGAGGTGCCGTACCTGCCGATCGACCCGAAGGACGTCGGCCGCACCTACGAGGCCGTGATCAGGGTCAACTCGCAGTCCGGCAAGGGCGGCGTCGCCTACCTGATGAAGACCGAGCACCACCTCGACCTGCCGCGCCGGCTGCAGATCGAGTTCTCCAGGGTGATCCAGGACGTCACCGACGTGCAGGGCGGCGAGATCAGCCCGAAGGAGATGTGGGACGTCTTCGCCACCGAGTACCTCGACCCGGCCGCGCCGCTCGCGCTGCGCCGGCACCGCGTCGCCGACGACGGCGAGGGCCACGACGAGATCACCGCGACGGTCCGGGTCGAGGACGCCGAGCACGAGATCACCGGCGCCGGCAACGGGCCGATCGCGGCGTTCGTGGACGGGCTGGCCAGCATCGGCATCGACGTCCGGGTGCTCGACTACGCCGAGCACGCGCTGAGCTCCGGTGACGACGCCAGGGCGGCGGCCTACCTGGAGTGCGCCGTCGACGACCGCGTGCTGTGGGGCGTCGGCGTGGACGGCTCGATCGTGACCGCATCGCTGAAGGCAGTGGTGTCGGCGGTCAACCGCGTGTCGCGCTGACGTCTTGACGCGGGCGGGCGTTGGCGCGATGTTGACGGCGTGGTGACGGGCAGCTGGTTCGGTGCCGGGGTGTGAACGTCCCGGCGTCGAGCCTGAACAGGTCGGTTGTCGTCTCGATCCTGACCTGCCTGCTCGGCACCGCGCTCGCGGTCGCGGTCAACTTCGCGACCGACGACGGTGCCGGCGTGGTCCCGTGGATCGCTGTCGCGGTGCTGACCGTGCTGTCGGCGCTGCTCACCCTGCTCGTGTCCAAGCGCGAACCGGCGCCGCCGCCACCGCCGCCGGGCGGGTACTGGTACGGCCCCGGCGGGTACAGCCACCCTGGCGGGTACGGCCACCCTGGCGGGCAGGGCCACCCTGGCGGGCAGGGCCCCGGCGGGTACGGCCAGCCCGGTGGGTACGGACCGGGCGGGCCGAGCGGATACGGACGCGGGCGGCGTCCCCAGCGCACGGTTTCGGTGGCGACCGTGCTGCTGGTGCTGCTGCTGATCACGGGCCTGACCGCGGGCGTGGCCGTCGGCGGCTGGTACGCCACCGAGTGGGCGCTGGCGAACGAGTCGGGCCAGCAGGTGCTGGTCCAGCCGGTGTCCCAGACCGCCGGGCCGCTCACGATCACGGTCCGGGGCATCGAGGTGACCAAGCACTTCACGATGGTCGAGCTGACGGCGGTGAACAACGGCGAGCAGTCGCTGGCGCTTCCGCTGTTCGGGAACTGCCAGCTCAACGCCGGCGGGAACACGATGAAACCCTGGTTCATCGGCAACGACTGGAACGAGTCGGTGCCGCCCAACGACAGCAGCGTCGGCCGCATCGCGTTCAACGGCACGCCGGCCGAGGGGGTGACCACTGCATCGCTCAGCTTCGCCGTCGTGTTCGGCGGTTTCGAGCCGCCGTCGATCACGGTCGACGGGATCGAGCTGCGGGCGCCCGCATGAGAAAACTGGATGATCGGCGAATCCGCTATCTCGGAACACGGTTGTAGTTCATGCTCGTTGACATGGGCGTGGACCCAGCGCTCGTCACCGAGCTCGCGCTGCTCGCCGTGTTCCTCGGCACGGTGCTGCCGTTCGCGCCGGCCGAGCCGGCGTTGATCAGCGGCGGTGCGCTGGCGGCCGCGGGCGAGGTGTCGCTGGCGGCCGTGCTCGCCGTTGCCGTGGTCGGCAGCGTGGTGTGCGACCTGCTCACCTATCGCGGCGGCTGGGCGGTCGGACCGCCCATGCTTCGGCGGGGCCGCCGCGGCCGGCTCAGCGACGCGGTCAGCTGGACCGAGGCGCAGCTCGCCGTAGGCGCCGGGCTGAAGCTGGTTGGCCTGCGCGTGATCCCGACCGGAGGCCTCGTCGTACCGATGGTGTGCGGGGTGTTCCGGATGCCGGTCCGCCGCTTCCTGGTGATCTCGGTGATCGGCTCGACGGCGTTCTCGGTGCGCGCCGCCACGCTCGGGTTCGTCGGCGGCGTGCTGGCCGACGACCTGTATCTCGGCCTGGCCAGTTCGCTTCTGGTGGCGCTACTTCTGACGGTGGGTGCGAGCTGGATGACCCGTCACCAGGCCCGTCACCAGGCCGCGCCGAAGCAGACCAGCGGCGCCGGCGGCGAGGAGGCCGAGGACTCGAGCACCGACACCGCCTCGGCCAGCGCGTAGGCGGGGCTGTAGCCGTCCCGCAGGGCCTTGTGGTGCCTGATCATGACCGAGCACGCGGTCTCGTCCTCGACCCGGCCGACGCCGGCGACGACGCTGACCGCGCCACCGTGCAGCAGCGCCGCCGTCATGCCGAGCGCCTCGTCACCCGGCCGGACCTCGGCGAGCCCTAGCTCGCACGCCGAAAGGACGACGTGCGGCGGCAGCGTCGCGGCGCTGGGCAGGTCGTAGCCGAACAGCGGACCGTCGGCCAGCTGGATGTAGGAGAACAGCGGGTTCTCCGGCTCGTGCACGCCGTGCGCGGCGACGTGCAACAGTCCGGCCGTGCCGGCCTCGGCGAGCACGGCGGACGCGCTGGCGTTAGCCCCGGTCAGCACGCTGGCCGCCGGCCAGACCACGGAAGCATCGCGCACCTCGGTCTCGCCGCGGGCGACGTTCGGTCCGGCGGCGAACACGACGTCGCGCACCGGGCGACCGGCGTGGCGCTCGCGCGCCGACAGCCACCAGGTGGCCGACGGGGCCACCGAGACGGGGCGGCCGCGAAGCCCAGGCAGGCACGTCCACGGCACGGCCGACAATGACGACGTCGGCACGATGACCACCGGCCCAGGGCCGGGCCAAGCGGCGAGCGGCCGCCACAGGGTGTCGTCGAGCCGCCGCAGGCCGGCGGTCAGCGACCGCTGGACGACCGAGCGCACCTCGGGCGGCGGGGTGGAAAGCGGCCTGGCGTCAAGATCCGCCCTGACCCGTTGCAGCGTGGCGATCATGTCGCTGACCTGGCCGAGCCCGACGAGCCGGGCGCCGCGTCCGGTGCACACCAGAGCGTGCAACCGACCGCCTACCGCCAGGAACGACACCAGGGTGCCCTCACCCACCGCGCTGGCGACATCGCTCAGGGGCGCCGGTCGCTCCGCCTTCAGGCCAACCTCGCCGGCGGCGTACCAGGCCCGCTGCCGCACCTGGCGTTCGAGGTCGACGCGACGCCGGCGCAGCCTCGGCGCGCGACGGCCGGCAAGCTCGGCGTCGCGCAGGGCCTTGCGCACGCCGCGCAGTTCGGCGATCAGCTCGGCACCCTTGGCGTCGGCCGGCGGCCGCACCGGCCGCAGCCGCGAGGCCAGCGCCCTGGTGCGCTCGACCCACGCGAACACCACCGACGGGCGGCCGTCGGTGAGCGCTCCGGCCAGCCCGAGCTCGGCCAGCCGCCTGGCGTGCAGCGCGCTCGCCGCCCGCAGGTCGAGGCTGCCGAACCGGGCCTGGTAGCGGCGTAGGTCGGTCAGGCCGTCGCGCAGCTCGGCCTGCCTGGTCCGGTGGTCGCCGCGGGCCTCGGCGAGCTCGGCGCGCACCTGGCGGCACATCAGCCTGGTGCCGATCCGGTCGCCGGTGCGCAGCTGCATCTTGCCGGCCACCTCGGCGGCCGCGTCCGGGCGCCCGCGCGCCAGATGGGCCAGCGCGCCGACGAGCTCGGCCGCCCTGGCGTCCTCGACCAGCCCGCTGGCCCGCAGCTCGCCGGCCAGCCGGGTCCCGGTCGCCGCGACCTTCGC